>Ga0209402_10003647_pt1 | contig 14614 bp, 14 predicted proteins | sample ArcticOcean_MG_C_3_FD_187437 | JGI IMG/M metagenome (GOLD analysis project Ga0209402, IMG submission 187437) | Marine microbial communities from western Arctic Ocean - ArcticOcean_MG_CB8_126 (SPAdes) (version 2) | ecosystem: Environmental > Aquatic > Marine > Oceanic | place: Arctic Ocean... | reverse complement strand
ACGCGGATCCCCACAGGTCCGGCAATTCAATGATCGCCTCACTGAGCGCGACTCCAGTCTCGGTATCCCCGATTTGGCCCGACTTGGAGAAGCGCTCGCCGACTTCAGTCCCCCACTGCCCCCCCATCAGGACACCGCGGCATGCCAACATCTCGCCTCCCTCGCAAGCGGCCTGGTAGAGACCGAAGGCGCGAGCGGGATCCTGGGTGACGCCAGATCCTGTTTCATACATGAAGGCGAGGTTCGTGCAGGCCTCCGGTAGGCCGCCCTCGCACCCGCGCTGGAAAACAAAGACGGCTCGCTCGAAGTCCTGGGCGACGGATTCTCCCAACTGGTACATGGCCCAAACACATTGCAGGCCAACAAGTTACCGCCGTCACAGGACTGGCTGTACAAGTCCTCGGTGTCCTGTGAGGCAACAGAACGCGGGAGTAGGCCGAGGAGCAGAAAGAGTAGGAGGACTTCGAGAAACGAGGTTCTATTCATGTCACGACCATCGGCTAGCCCCGCAATCGCGGCAACAGCGCCACCGCGTTCTCCCGCTCAATCAAACGCAGCTCAGCTTCGCTGAACATGTTGAGTCCACGAAGGCGCTCGGCATAATCCGCCATGGTGCCGCCGGGCGGAAAGTCGGTCCCGAACATGATGTGGTCCGCCTGCACGAGCTCCCGCAGTGAAGCGACCACGCCCCGGTTGGTCGCTCCCGCCAGGTCGTAGTACATCTTCTTCAACTCCGCCATGAAGCCATCAGGCATGCGCTCGTTCCGACGTGAACCCGCAATCCGCTCGGCCAAGAAAGGCATCGAGCCACCACCGTGCGACCAAATCCAGCGGATGTTGGGAAAAGCATTGGCGTATCCGTTGATGACGATACCGGTGATGGCCCGCGTCGTGTCGGTTCCGTACTCCATGCTTCCCGGCCCCACACCCACGGCATAGTCGAGACCCCTACAGCAGTTCGCGGCCGTCGGGTGAACGAAGACGACCGCGTTACGCCGATTCAGCTCTTCCATCACCGGTCGGTAGGCCAAGTCGCCGAGCCAGGTATCGCCATAGCTTGTCATGAAACCGATACCGTCGGCGTTGATCTGGTCGTACGCGTACTCGATTTCCCTCAACGTGGCATCGACGTCGGGAAGCGGCATCGCAGCGAACAGCCCGAGCCGGGTCGGATGGGCCTGGATCACCCCGGCTGCGAAGTCGTTGCACTCCCGCGCAAGGCGGGTCGTCTGCGCTTGATTCCCGATGTACAGACCCGGATTGGTGATCGAAATCATCGCCGCTGCGCCGTCGGCTCGATCCAGGTCTTCGATCGTTTTGTCGACCGTCCACGTCGTATTGGCGGGGTTCATGAGCCCCGAGCGGTTGTCGGGTGACCTGAGCTGGCCCCCCTCGATCATCGCTGCGACCCAAGTCGGCGGTCCAAAGTGATGATGCACATCGATACGGTAACGTGCCTGGGGTGCGGTGGTCTGCGCAAAAAGCGCCACGCGGTCACCGACCGTCACAGCGGTGAGGCCTAACGACGCGAGAGCGCTCGTCAGGAAATCCCGTCGATCGAGCTCAGCCATGACCAACCTCTCGGGCTAATTGGGCGCATGAGTGCTCATGCGGTGGGGGACAACACTAGCGGGTCGGTACAACAATCGCCGTTGGTGCGCCTTCTAGCGCTGTCCAGTCTCCAGGTATCTCGTCCTGGATCGGATCCCGTTGTCGTTACCCATGTAGTCGTCCTGGCTGACCTCCTCCATCCAGAAGACGCCGCTTCCCCCGTCGATCGCGAGGCTCTGATTGATATGGCGCGCGCCCTCCGACGGCGAGGCGCCATGCCAATGCTCAACCCCCGGACCCGCGAATTCGATGCCGCCGACGTGAAGTTCGCGCATTCTCTCTCCGCGCTTCTGAACGCGCCCTTCTCCGTCCATGATGATGACGTACTGGCCGCCGCCGTGGCAGTGCCAGAACGAGCGTGAACCCGGACTCCAGTAGCGACCGCTAAGGGGCTCCCCATTGGCCGTTGCCTCTGGCGACCGAACGCCCGATTCGCTCGTCCCCGTGACGAAGTTCTGCAGCGGGCCCCCAGGGCAGGGAGCTTCTTGCTGGGCCGCAGTGGGTCGTGCGTCGGATATGCGCGCAAAAACCAGGGAAACCGGGATCAGGACGACCCACAGGAGCAGGTAACGGCCGGTACGACCGGACGGAGCGAACACTGCGAACCTCCTTCGAGAGAAATCGATGCGGGAATCTTCACTTCACAGCCACTTCACAACGGACGTCGACCATGACCGATTTCAACGTATTTCGGGAGGCGTTCCCCCGCCACCGGCAAGCCGATACGGTTCTCGCCGCTCAACCTCGGTGGAAGTGACTTAAGCCCCCGTACCTTTTATCCTCCGGTACGGTCTATCCATGATTCGGCCACCTTTGGTGGGTCACGCGGTCACGGATGCCGATACCCCCGACAGGTAACTCGCAGTGAACGCCAGTGAAACCATCGGCGCCGATCCTCCGCGAGTGCAAGCGCCGATCCGCTCCGAAGTGTTCGGTATCGGACCGGCTTGAGCAACACGCCGAGAGCCTGGCCACCGCCCAACTCGAAGCCAGTGCACGCGCGAAGGGACGACGGCTCCTCCCCCGCGTCCAAGAGAATGGAAAGGTGCTTCGAGCCTCCAGCGGGACGCCGACGTCAGGGATCTCAAGGAAAAGGTGGGCACCCTGGCTCTGGTCGTCGCGAAGATCGAGATGGCCCGAGCGCTCGATAACCTCGAGGCGATCATCGCGGTGACCGATGCGGTCATGGTCGCACGTGGAGACTTGGGTGTCGAGCTCCCGTTCGAGCAGGTGCCCCTTGCCCAGAAGCGCATTATCCGGATGGCCACCGAGTACGGCCGCCCCGTGATCACCGCGACCCAGATGCTCGAATCCATGATCGAAAATCCTCGCCCGACTCGGGCCGAGGCATCGGACGTGGCCAACGCTATTCTGGACGGAACGGACGCGATCATGTTGTCCGGCGAGACCGCGGTGGGGAATTATCCTCTGGCATCCCTGGAAGCGATGGTCCGCATCACCCGTGAGATCGAGTCCAAGGGGGTGATGGACCGCCGGCCTGTAGACGACACCGGGATCGACGACCACCCGAGAGGAGGGCCCATCGAGCACGCCGTCGCTTCGGCCACGGTCGAGTCGGCCCGTCGAGTCGGTGCGCCGGCCGTGATCGTGATCACGCGGACCGGCCGCTCGGCACGGCTCGTCTCGAGCTACCGGCCTTCGGTGCCCATCTTCTGCCTTTGTACCGATGTACAGACCTATCGCCAGATGTCCGCGGTGGGGGGCGTATGGCCTGTGTCGGCCGTGGACGAGGAGGTCTCGTACGGTGCCCTGACGGACTTCGGCAAGCGGGCCGTGCTCGAGTCAGGCGTAGGCAAAGCGGGCCAGTCCGTCGTCGTGACATCCGGGTACCCGTTCAGCATCCCGGGGACCACGAACACTATGCGTGTGGAGCGGCTTTGAGGGGATCACTTGATCGCGATCGTCTCTTCAGCACTCACGAACAGCAGGTCCCGCACGCCAGCAAAACGATGGAACAGATCGGGTCCTTTGCGTTCGACGCGTTCGGGCGTGAAGCCCACGATCACGAGGTCGGCCATGTTCGACCGAGCCTCGACCAAACGTTGGAAGTCGATCCCGTCGTCGGTCGGGATCACCGTCACGTTTTTGTCGCTGATGAGAAGCCGTCCTTCTTCGATCATCTGGTGTAGCTCCTCACCCCGATCCGTCACGTCCCGCCTCGGGTAAGCCGCGAACAGGCTGATCTCCGCGCCCCGCCAGTCTCGGTGGCCGAGGAGAATGTACGAAAGCAGGATCATGAGGTTCGCGTTCCGAGCGTCGTGCCAAGTGAGCCACACGTGAATCCGCTTGCGCTCCCCGAAGAAGTTGTCTCCGTGGCGTAGGACCAGGCTGTTCATTCTGGGTACTGCGGCCATTTCCAGGCCGTCGACGATTTCCGACACGACGGACTCCGGGTCGTGCACGCCGAACTCGAACAGGATGGTGTTGTTCTCCATGCCCGAGACGCCCGGCATTTGGAGGCTCTGGGCGAGCGCCGAGGCCATCGATGGGCTGATCATCGTGTCGACGAATACGGCCCCCTTCCGCTCCTCCATGCTCCGCACCAGCTGTTGCTGTACCAGGCGACTTTCGTCGAACTCGGCCCGTTTCAGCATGCCGGGGATGTGATGTAGGTATGTGCCGAAGCCGTATCGGTGCGAAAGCCAGTCGAGAAGTTTTAACGGAGACGTCCGGTCGAATGTTCTCGACGTGATCATGATGATGCTGGGGCGCCAGTCGTTGGGCGGGGTTTTCTGCAGGCGTATCTGGAGGTATCTGGTCGCCTGGGTCATCACGCCGTGGAAAATTGCGGCCAGGTCGTCCACCCCTCCGCGGCTCTTCCGCACGACCGTGTACAGAGCGGCCATCACGAGCAGCGCGAGGACGGCGAAGAACAGGTCCATTTGCAGCATGAGGACCAGGCACATGATGGCGCCGACGAGGCTCACATACCACTTGGACCGAAAGCTCGGACGGTACGATGGGCGTGCGGCGAAGTGCTCCAGAGCGGAGATCGCGCACAGTGCACCGTACGTAACCATGAAGAACATGGACACGATTCGAGCGACCAAGTCGACAGAGCCGACCATAACGAAAGCAACCGCAATCACCGACGTGACGAGGGTCGCGTTCCTGGGTTCATTGGCCTCGCCCACCGACGCCGCGAGGACCCGGTTGGCCCACCCTGAAGCGAAGATCCCGTCGGAACCCATCGCCTGGAGCGTACGGGGAGCCACCAGAATCGATCCGATCGCGGACGACAGTGTAGCGCACGCCAGACCGATCGGAATGATCGGGCCCCAGAGCGCGATTCTGGACATGATGAGTTGGTCCGACGCCAACTCCGACGGGCTCGCCGATGCCCCGAGCTTGAAGATCACCAGTACGTAAACGACCATGCCGACAAGGGTGGCGGAAATGATCCCCAACGGGATGGACCGTCGCGGGTTGGCGAGGTCACCCGAGAGTCCCACCCCGGCCGTCATCCCCGTGAAGGCGGGAAATACGATCGCGAAGACCAACATGAACGCGTCAGGGTCTTGAAGGCCGGAAAGAAGCGAGGCCGATTCCGGCCGCAAGTCGGGCGGCGCCGTGCCGAGGAAAAACAAGACCAGCGACACGCCGAGTACCGTCGCGACACCGACTAGGGCCTTCACACCCAGATCCGCCCCCTTCGTGAGTACGAGCGCGATCAGCCCAAGAGTCGCCGGTAGCGATATGAAGCGAGGGTCGAACCCCCCGAAAAGACCCACCAGCCATCCCGTCAGGGGCGTGAAGGCCTCCGCGAACGCGATCATATAGAAGGCGACGGAGATCGCTTGGGAGAGATAGAGGCTGATTCCGATGGCCCCCCCGATCGTGGTCCCGAAGGACCGGGAGATGATGAAGTACTCTCCGCCGCCCTCCACCCTGCGATTCGTCGAGATCTCGGCGATCGCGAGAGCCGTGGGAACCGTCACGAGGTGCGCGAGCATGACGATGAGCAAAGCGCCCAGCACGCCGACGTGCCCCACGGCGTACCCGAACCGGAGGAACATCATCGCACCGAGAATCGTGCTGATACTCGCCAGGAAGACCGGGCCGGTACCGAACCCGTGACCGCTGGAAGTCTCGACCTCGGCTGCCGGGCTTTCGTTCAACGTTGGGCTCCTGCGGCTGATTTTTCGTCCACGATCGTGCCGAGCGCGTCCAAGACACGAAAGCCGGGGTCGACGGGCGGGCCCTCATGGGAGGGCCACTGCGAACGCGGCGTGAATATCGCGCCGATCGGATTAGGAGGCGATCCCCTGGTGCTCGTCCCGGTCGTCAACATTCTGGCTTTCGAACAATTGTCCAGGTATTCACCCGACCGGCGGGACCTGAACCGGGGCTTCCCGGGCGCCAAAGGTGGGAGCCTCACCAGTCGGCTCGCGGACGTCATCCTGAGGAATATCGTAGCCCGATGCGATTACGGGATCGATCTCCACACCGCAGCCATTAGAAGGACGAACTACCCCAACGTACGAGCCGATATGGAGCAGGAGGCCACCGCACGGCTTGCTACACTTTTCGGCGCCGAGCTCGTGCTCAATACGTCAGGGCCCGAGGGTAGCCTCCGCCGCGCGGCGGTGAGCGCGGGGTGCGCCACCATCATCCTGGAGGCAGGAGAAGTTTGGAAAGTTGAACCCGCAGTGGTCGCATACACCCTACGGGGTATCCGAAACGTCCTGGTGGGGCTAAAAATGATCGACGGCGAGATCGTCGAACCGGCGTTCCGAATGGTGGCCGAAGAAACGAAGTGGATGCGAGCGGAACGGGGCGGCTTCCTACGATTCCACGTTCACCCCGGCGACACGGTGGTCAAGGATCAACCTCTCGCCACGAACGCCAGCCTCTCCGGACAACACCAGTACACGATCGTTGCACCACGGGACGCGGTTGTTCTGGGGATGACTACTCTTCCAGCGGTGTCTCCGGGAGATCCGGTTGCCCACCTCGCCTTCCCGAGTCAGAGCGCCTTCCGGAAGATGGAGCGCGTGATCGGCAAGCTGCCCGAGAACAGCCTGCTCAGCCGACTCCATGACGATCTCGCGAGCAACGTGTTCGTTTCTGATCTGGATGAGCCGGGGACCGAGTAGAGACGGATCTACCGGGGACTTCGGCCTCACTCCCGGCAACTCCGTGGTGGATGCCAAAAAGGTGCCTGTAGACGACGAAGAGCTTGCGGCGGACGCCTTGGCGACGGACGTTCGGACCTTATGACCAGACAACGAATTTTCTGGGTCGGGGCGCTCACGGTCGCGGCCGCGCTCAGCGCCCCCATCACGGCCTATTCCCAGGACGACTCCTGGCGATTGGACACGTCGGAGCCCATCACGTACTTCATCGCGCAGGGCCCGCCCGACTCCGGGTTCAAGGAGTCCGACCGCGCTCTCGCCGAGTGGGCGCTGGAAGCGTGGAGCAAGCAAGCCGATCCCCCCTTGGAGATCGAGCCCGGCCCGGCAGAGACCGCAACCATTCGCGTGTACTGGGTGCCCGCGGGAGCGTCGGGTTTGTACGGTGAAATGCGAGGACGCCGGGTGGATGGGCGGCTCGCCGCCGACGTGTTCATACGCCCCGATACCGACGCGCTGGGGCCGGACATCGGGGGAAGGGCGAGGCTCGATCCGCTCTTCAGAGACACGGTCGTTTATCTCACGTGCGTTCATGAGTTGGGTCATGCCTTCGGGCTGCGCCACACCGACGAATTCGCTGACATCATGTACTCGTTCCAGTACGGAGGTGACTTCGGCGACTATTTCATGCGCTTTCGAGAGCAGTTCGAAGTGTGGGAGGACATCCCGCAGGCCTCACCTTTTTCCACCGGCGACGCCGACGCGTTACGAGCCTTGTACCCCTAACCTCAATACCGAGGAACTACCGTGAAATTCGCCTCACTCTCTCTGGCACTCATACTAACGCTGGGCGCAGCGCTCCCCGCAGTGGCTCAAGGAAGACGCGGCCCCCGCATGACGCTGACCACGAACGCGTTCAGTGACGGGAGGGCGATACCCGTTCGATTCAGCCAGGCCGCAGAAGGTGCGGCCTCCGGTGGGGGCACTTCACCCGCCCTCGAGTGGGCCAACGCACCGGACAACACCCAGAGCTTCATGCTCCACATGCACGACCTGGAGGCGGCACGAGGCGGTACGACGGAGGATCAGGCGCATTGGGTGGTGTGGAACATGCCGGCGTCCGCAACCGGACTCCCCGAGGGGGTGCCCAGTGGATCCCGGCTCGCGGACGGGAGCTACCAGATCAGCGCCAGCGGCCCGATGTACCGAGGCCCCGGGGCGCCTGCCAGCGGGCCGCGTCACCACTACGTCTTCGAGGTGTACGCGCTGGATATCATGCTCGATGTACGGCCGACGGAAGATGCTTTCGAGACACGACGGGCAGTGTTGGCGGCTATGCAAGGCCACGTTGTGGGTAAGGCGGTCCTCTAGGGACTATTCCGGCGGCCCCAGTAGCGTGGGCGAATCAGGCCGTGGTCGTCCTTTCGACGGCCATCTAGCTTTGTCCGACCCGCAGAGCGATCCGCAACAGGCCGCCGCCGATTAGAACCGCTAAGATCCCGGCATAGGCCCATACAATCTGGCCGGTCATGAACGAGCCGGGCAGAATGTTGATCCCCTGCAGAATCCAGACGGCCCCGGTGAAGAGCAGAAGAACTGAGAGGACGATCAGTGTGATCTTCATGTCTTCCAGCGCGTAGACTTACTCACGTCGTTTCTAGCACTCCTTCGGGTGTTGGGGACCGGATCGTGCGCAGATCATTGGCTAGCACGCAAACAGAGGTTGGGATAGAGAATCATGATCTTGACGTACTGTCTCGGCATACTGCGCGGCTAATGTGGTGACCGCGGGCGGAGCGAGCGAGCCTGATGACTAGGCGACTGCAGCAATCGCGTGTTAAGCTGAACCGCGGTTGGGATCTCTCTCCCGTCCCTCGCGGATCGCACCCACGATGTCGTCGCGGGAAAGATCCGTGTCGACGCCAGGCACGTCGAGCGGTGACGCTGTCCCTGACACGGGACGAAGCGAGAACTCCGAACCGTCTCGGCGCTTGATGCGGATCTCCCCGCCCTCACGGGCCTCATCGAGAACACGCGCAAGCCAGCGGCGTGCCTCAGAATAAGTATAGACCTTCATGAATCGACCTCCAGTGTGGCGATGCCCTCGCTTCGCGCGACCTCACACTGCCGTCGATCGAGGGAGAGGAGTGGAGTCTGAAGTATGCGAAGTCGATCCTTCGACGGACAACGAGTCGAGGTACAGCTGGCGTGCAAGATCCTCAACACCATGACCCGGCTCGGGATGCTCGACAGCTACCGAGTCCCGTGATCTTCGCCCGGGGGACTGGGGGATCTGGTCTTGATCCGGAGCCATGCACCAAGGCCTCTCGCCGCACGAAAGCGTGGAGCCTACTGCTGGTCACCAATGAAGGAAGAGCCCGACATCAAGCATGTTCGAGGAGGGCAACCACCGCGCCTGAATCCAACTCCGAGAGAAGGGGCCGCGGAGATCGGCGGCAGTGAATCGGCCGTTCATCGCAAAGCGCAGCCGCCTGTCTGAGTCGACAGCCAGTCCCGGAAGAAGTGCCAATCGGTTTCCGGTATGCGGCACCCAGCCACCGACCGATACCGCGTAGGAGGCCCCGTCCTCACCGCTGGCAAGGTATCGATGCGGTGACGTGAGGTCGACGTTGAGGTGCAGGGGTTCGAACCGAAGGGTAGCCCGAAGCTTCGACCTAAAAGTGCCTTCGTCGTCTGATCCAACGACCCACATGAGCCAGGCGCGGCGTGTACTATCCCGTACGTGGAGCCAGACCTCGGTGAACGCCGGACGCTCAGCGCGAACCGCCGCTCGCAGGACCGCTCCGATGGCAGAATCGCACTGGGGCGCCGGCGCATCGCAGCCATCGAGCCAACGCACCTGCATGTCCAATGCTACCCGGCCTTCGCTGTCAATCGATCCCACTGCCCGCCTCGGCGAAGGACCGGGGATCGCGCCGTACATCTGTGCGTTTAGCTCCGCGGCAGACAGCGGCAGCACGCATCCGACGATTAGTGCTGCCAGGCACCGGAACAGACCCCGCGTCTTGTCCTGTTGATGAGCGTTCATCGCGGTCTTCCGGAGAGGTGCACTCCACCTCCCGGTCGCAAGATGAGAGAGCGAAGAGCGGACGCGGGAGGGGGTGTTTTCATGTGGGTTCTTCGATTCTGTTATGAGATGCGATCGCACAGCACCTCACCCGCGCGACGTTCAGACCAGCGATGGCGTCGGTCGCGCGGAATATTATGCGTCGGAGTGTGCGGCGCGCCAGGGAAGGGGCGGAGTTGAGTGTCAGCCGGCTGACCTGGTGTCCCCCGTCCTCAGTCCGCTCTCCGTGTGGGTGCGGCAGACCGGTGCCTGACCCTCGACACACCGATGTGGTAGTTTGCCGCGAGAAACGCTCGCAAGAAGACACCACATGCACCCGAGGGTCGGCCCGCCGCCGGGCCCCCAGGGGACAAGTGGTCAGCCGAGGTTCAGCTGTGGCCACCGTCCACATCGCCATTCCGGTTCAGGACGAGCTCGAATGCCTTCCCGCCTGCCTCGACGCGCTTCGGCGACAGGAGGGCGTGCGATTTGTCACGTGGTTATGCGTAAACCAACCGGAAGCGTGGCAACACGAGCCGGATCGACGCCCCGTGTGCGAAGCCAACCAGGCCTGTCTCCATCTGCTTGCCGACCTCACGGACCTCGACCTCCGCATTATCGATCGCTCCTCACCGGGCCGGGGCTGGCCACCGAAGCGGAGCGGTGTTGGGCACGCGCGAAAGGAGTTGATGGATGCGATCTGTGCGGAGGCCGCCCCCCGGGATATCATCGTAAGCCTCGATGCTGACACGCTGACGCCCCCGGGTTATCTGCGATCCCTTATCGTCTCCTTCAACCGGCATCCGGCCGCCTGTGCCATCGCCGCGCGTTACTACCATCCACTCACCGACGACGGAGCCGTCACCCGCGCGATGCTGGGTTACGAAATCTACATGCGCTTCTATGCGCTCAACCTCTGGCGAATCGGGTCTCCCTACTCCTTCACTGCGCTCGGCTCGGCAATTGCCGTGCCTGTTTCCGTCTACCGAAGAGTGGGCGGGCTGACGCCTCGAACCAGCGGTGAGGATTTCTACTTCCTGCAGAAACTGACCAAACATGGACGGGTACTCCATTGGACCGCCGCCCCGGTTGCCCCCGCGACCCGCAAGTCCTGGCGCGTTCCCGTCGGGACCGGTCAAGCCATCGTCGCCGCCTGCGAAGGCGAATACTCCGACCGCTATCCACTCTATGCTCCGGAACTCTTCGACCGGATCAGCCGCACCACCAGGGCCTTCCCCGAACTGTTCGCCGGACCGGTCGAAACGCCGCTTGACGAATTCCTGCGGGACAAGATCAGTACCGACGATCCGTGGCAACCGCTGCGCGATAACCACACGACACTGGATCGATTTGTCCGTGCCTGCCACGAGCGGCTCGACGGACTCCGCATTCTGCAATACCTGAAGGCCGAGTATCGTGAAGCGCCGACCGACGACCGGGCCACGCTGATAGACTGGCTGGACCGGTACGGGTGCCAGCTTCCGGGAACCGAGACCGAAGCTTCGCGCGTGCGGGCCCTGCTTGACGAGCGCATGCTGGCCGATCTGAGCATTTCTGAACTCGACGCGATACGCCGGGTGCTTTTCCAAATGGAAGATCGCTATCGTCGAGAGGACGACCTGGAGGGCTGAGTCACCCATCCCGTTGATCCGCATGGAGCCCGACCGAAGGCTTCAGGAGCTTTGTTGCATGGCTCTGAATTTGGGGCAGATCCCCCGTCCTCCGGCGAAGATCACGCCACTCGGTAGCTGTCGGGCATCCCGAGAAGGGTCATCGTGCCCGCTGCTATCGGACTTTTAATCCGTAGGTCGTGGGTTCGAGACCCACCCGGCTCACTCGGCCGGAAGTCCGGTAGGTAGGGGACTTCCGGCTTTTTGGTGTCGGTGGGGGGGGGTGAAAAGGGGGCTATGGGACCCCAAGTGGTACCCCTAAAACTCGGGTTGCCTGGGGGGAACTCAGCGGATGGGGACCAGGGTGACCAGGGCGGCCTCGACGCCGCTCACTGCGGTGTGGCGGCTCGGAAGGCATCGGGAGCCCTCGTGCTTGCGTCTACCGGCCCGATCTCGGATGTTGACCTTTAATTTGCAATGCGCTTGGCCGACGATCTCCGCCGCGAGCGCATTGATCCTCGGCGTCCTCCGAGACACGAAGGGTCCGGCCAGAAGCGACGGGGTCGCACATGAGGTGCTCATGCGTCTAGCGCGCGTACCGCCCATCTTTTCGTTCCAGTCCCTTGCCGTTGCTCTCCTCCTGGGCATCCCGGGCTCGCTGGGGGCGCAGGACTTCGAGCTTCTCGAGGCCACGATCGAGGACGCTCATGCCGCGATGGAGACGGGACGACTCACCTGTCGGTCCTTGGTGCAGGCATACATCGACCGGATCGAAGCCTACGACAAGACGGGCCCGCGGCTCAACGCCATCCAACACCTCAACGAAGGGGCCCTGGACGAGGCTGACGTGCTGGATGGAGCCATGCGCTCCGATGGGATGGTGGGACCGTTGCACTGCGTACCCGTTCTCCTGAAGGACCAAGTGGAAACGAGTGACATGCCGACCACGTACGGCTCGGCTCTCTTCCAGGACTTCATCCCGTCCCGAGACGCGACCATCGTGACGAGGATGAAGGAGGCGGGCGCCATCATCCTGGCCAAAACGAATATGGGCGAGTTCGCCGCCAGATATGTGGGCTCGGCGTTCGGTGTGATCCGAAACGCGTATGACCCCGACCGGAATCCGAGCGGCTCTTCGGGAGGCACTGCCGCGGGGATCGCGGCGAACTTCGGGATGGTCGGGATCGGTGAGGATACAGGTGGATCGGTGCGAGGCCCGGCCTCGGTGCACAGCCTCGTCGGGCTACGGCCGACGCTGCAGCTCGTGAGCCGGCGCGGCATGATGCCGGCGAGTCCGACCCATGACACCATGGGCCCACTGACACGTACGGTCGCCGATGCGGCCATCCTACTGGACGCCGTCGCGGGTTATGACCCACAGGACCCGATCACCGCGTACTCCGTGGGACGAGTTCCCCAGACCTACACAGACTTTCTCGATGCCGGTCGACTGCGCGGTGCGCGTATCGGCGTCCTGCGTGAGCCCATGGACTCGAACACCGATCCCTCGTCCGACGACTACGAGAAGGTGAAGGCCGTCATCGATCTAGCGATCCAGGACCTGGAATCGCTGGGTGCAGAAGTCGTCGACCCGTTGGTCATTCCGGAGCTTGAGGCCGTGCGGGGTATCGGGAACAACTTCGAGACGGAGCGCGCCATGAACGACTATCTAGCCGAGCTCGGGACCGCACCGGTCACCACGCTTCGCGAGATCTTGCTGTCGGGTGTCGTTACGCCCTGGCGGGCGCGCGGCATGATGGGGTCGGTCGGGAAGACCACGGACGACCCGGGTTATCTGGAGGTCATCCAGAAGCGGGAGAGGCTCCGACAGAATGTTCTCAAGACCATGGCCGATGAGGCGCTCGACGTGATCGTCTACGCGACCTTCGATCACCAGCCGACGCTGATCGCGCCCGACGTCGAAACGAATCCGAACCCCGAGGACGGCTACGGCCTGGGCGGCAACCGGAGTCTGAGTCCCGCCATCGGGTTCCCGGCGCTCACAGTCCCGGCCGGGTTCACGGCGGACGAGCTGCCGGTGGGGCTCGAGTTCTTGGGCAGGCCCTTCACCGAGGGGATGCTGCTCGGCCTGGGCTACGCCTTCGAGCAGGCGACGCGCCACCGCCGTCCACCCCCGAACACGCCCGGTCTCCAGAGCCCATGACGCCAACGGAGCCCTTGAACCGACGCAACCAGCAGGGGCGGCTAGAGTCACGTGGGGAGGTGGAAGCCGGCTCGGCGCAGCAGGAAAGCACGAGACGTAGCTAGACGAAAGCGCCGACGCGAATTTGAAATCCGGCGGGCGAAATCTCTCATGGAATGGGGTCCTGTTCCAAAACTCAGCCTAGCGTCAAGGCAAGGGTTGCCAGCAGGTTAGCTGGCCTGAATCCGCGGGCGGTGGGTAGGGTTTCTGCTTTTCCGGAACGGGACAGCGGATGTTGAACACGCCTTTGCAGATGTTCCTGGTGATGCTCGCCGGTTGGATGAAGGACGCCGTCGAGCCGGGGAAAGCCCCCTGAGTTTCTCCAGCACCTCCTCGTAGGTTTTCATCTTGCGCGATTGGCCTTCGTAAACCCGCTTTCACAGTGCCACGGCACGCACCCGGGCGTCGGTGCCCGACCCTCGCTACACCGATGTTGTAGTTTGCCGCGAGAAACGCACGTAAAGAAGACACCACATGCACCCGAAGGTCGGCCCGCCGCCGGGCCCCCAGGGGACAAAATTGGAGAATTGAGCGACGTTCTACAGTTCGGCTCCCCGGAGCCGTAACGCGTTGCCGATAACCGACACCGAACTCATGCTCATCGCCGCCGCCGCGATGATGGGGCTCAGCAAGATGCCGAACACGGGGTAGAGCACCCCGGCCGCGATAGGTACTCCGACGCTGTTGTAGACGAAAGCGAAAAAGAGGTTCTGCCGGATATTACGCATCGTGGCACGGCTCAAACGCCTCGCCCGGACGATCCCTCGGAGGTCTCCTCGGACGAGCGTGACCCCTGCGCTTGCCATCGCCACATCCGTGCCCGTACCCATCGCGATGCCGACCTGGGCCTGCGCCAGGGCCGGGGCATCGTTGATCCCGTCACCCGCCATGGCGACGACCTTACCCTCGGCCTGGAATCCAGTACGCCGAAGTCCGAGGGATAGAGGACGGACACAAGGTGCGCATCGACGCCACCGTCACCGAGTCCAACATCCATCACCCCACCGACAGCGCTCTGCTGTTCGACTCC
>Ga0209402_10003634_pt1 | contig 14654 bp, 13 predicted proteins | sample ArcticOcean_MG_C_3_FD_187437 | JGI IMG/M metagenome (GOLD analysis project Ga0209402, IMG submission 187437) | Marine microbial communities from western Arctic Ocean - ArcticOcean_MG_CB8_126 (SPAdes) (version 2) | ecosystem: Environmental > Aquatic > Marine > Oceanic | place: Arctic Ocean... | reverse complement strand
CACCGCCAACGTTCCGGCTCCGCCACCTGCGCCATTGAATAGGACCTTGTCTCCAGAGCCGATCATGCGTCGATCACGAAGACTCTGGAGTACGAGCGTTGCCGCATGAGGCACTGCCGCAGCTTGCTCGAATGTCAGTGCTTTCGGCTTGACCGTTAGCGCTTTTTCTGGTGCGCAGACGTATTCGGCGTAGCCCCCGAAGCCGCATCCCGAGAGATCTCCGAGTACTTCATCACCGATCTTCAACTGCTTCGCGTCTTTACCGACCGCTTCGATCCGGCCTGCGATGTCACAACCGAGGATGTTGTGCTTCGGCTTCCGAATGCCGCCGATCACGCGGTTAATGAATGGTGAGCCACGGAGTAAACCCCAGTCGAAATCGTTCACAGAGGCAGCGTGGACTTTGACCAGAACTTCGTCATTTCCGGGAGCAGGTTTCTCAACTTCTTCAAGCTTGAGAACGTCGGTCGAACCATACTCGCGGTAAACGATCGCTTTCATACTGGAATTCCTTAGATCATCGTGATTTGCTGAAGGTTATCGTATTGTGCTGCCCCCAAATAAAACACGCTCGACAACCAGAGTTATCGAGCGTGTTTTTTAGGATCGTTATTTCGTGACTGGTGTTCGGACTACTCGTCGGTTCTGGATACACCTTTATCGAGAATAGAGTTGAGCTCATTGGCGAATTCCATGACTTCGGCCTCTTTCGGCGCACCGTTTGCATGAAGTTTCGCCTTGAACTGCTCGAACAGAACCTCTTCCTTGGTGCCACTTGGGAATTCGAAGGCAGAACGCTTGAAATGAGGCAACTCACCGGGGCCGAAATGACCCTTGTCACGAATGTCGTAACCTTCGAGATCTTCGGTGCCTTTGCCCAGAATATCTCCGGTTTCGACGTAGTGTTCCATGACGGGCTTCATGCCGAATTTCTGGATTGGGCAGACTTTCATACATACGCCACAGCCATCGTAAACCGACATGATCGGTCGGCAGCGGTCGTAGATCAGCTTGTTCTTCAGCACGCCTCGGTACCAGACCTTGTCTCGTAACAGCGCACGGGCAGGGCATCGCTGCACACAAACTTCACACTCAGTGCAGAATTTGTTGATGCCGTAGTCGACCGGATCGTCGTGGTTTACCGGAGCATCGGTGGTGATGATCATGAGCCTCGCCCTCGAACCGAAGTGAGGCGAAAGTAGCTGGCCGTTGGCTCCGAGTTGGCCAAGACCGGCGTCTACGAAAATTGGGATGAACGGGCCACTGTTGTCGTTGGGACTGTGTACCTGAGCGTGGTAGCCAAGCGATCGAATATGGTCGGCCAATTCGAGTCCCAGTTGACCGGCAACTTCGTAAGTTCCGAAGTGAGCGACCTCTGCTTCGAGACTTGGAATCGACTGCGTCTGGTCGTAGTCCTGCTCAAGTGCCAGGCAAATAGCGTTGTCGAACTTCACCCATTCTTTCTTGCTGGTGTAGGTGTATCGCCTGTCGTACCTTGTGAACCCGACTTCTCCGAATCCGAGTTCGCGGGCTTTGCCACGGATGCTGGCGGTGAAGTCCACTTCTTCATTCGGGGTAACCGTGGGCTCGATGTCGCCCGAGACAAAAGCAGCGTCTACAAATGGAGCGTTTGCCTCTTCGTGCTTCTCGCGATATTCGAGTACCTCGGGGGTGAATACCGTGTATCCCCACGCACGGTCAGCTGCCTTTTCGACAGTCTGGGATTCAATCGGATATTCCCTAGTGTAAAACGAGACGTCACGTTCACGGGTAGGCGAACCGGGTTCGGTTACCAGATCTTCAGCAACCGGTATCTGCACGTCCGCATCACCGTGTAGCCGACCTGGCCTGTTCACAACGTGGTGCACCTTCTTGGGCATCTTTGTTCTTTGCGTTTCATAGTTTGAATGCATGCATGTGCGCACTAAAACGGCTTCTTCGCCAGATTTTAGAGACAAAAGGCAAACATCGAGTAACCAATTGCCAGAAAACTTAGTCCTTTAGGAACCGCTAAGCAATAGCCGGATCGCATAAATCGCATATTTTGCTGGGGAATATCGTCAAGGTACGTGCGAGTGATCGGTATTTGAGATGGAATGAGCGATGCTTAATTCCCTGTATTCAGCACCCAACTCAAATCAAGCTCCGTCAGCAGTTGGCCAACAAGCCCTTCGCATCGAATTTGGAACGTGCGCCGGCAGACGCTTGGGAAGCGCATTGCTGTGGGCGTGCCGCCAAGCAAGTAACTCGGCGGCACGCCTTTTGAGCATTACCTGGTGATTTTTGACAGGCCGTTCTGTATGCCTTCGGTCAGCCAGCCGGCCGATTGCATGGTGAAGAACTTGTATCCCTTGTCGACAAACCAGTTTGCGTCGATTTCGGTCGGGATGTAGTACATGCCAGGGACGACGCCGTGTCGCTTGCAGGCAGCGGCGATCGTGTCCAACGCTTTTTCGTAAGCAGGACTCTGCATGTTCATGATGTCGTTCGACTCGAGGTTCACCTCGATAGCGAGGTCACTCGGGCCGATCAGAGCCACGTCGATTCCTGGGACGCTGAGAATCTCGTCGATGTTGTCGACCGCCTGTTGCGTTTCGATCATCGGGATCAAGATAATTTCTTCGTTCACCATGTCCAGGTACTTTCGGTAGTCGGACGCCTCGCCAAATTGACCGCGTGGGCCAGCGTGGCTGCGATCGCCGAGTGGTGCGTACTTGGCGGCTCGCACGAGAGCTTCGGCTTCTTCTTTGGTGTTGACCATCGGCACGACAATGCCCATGGCTCCGACATCCAGGGCGAAGCAGATGATGTCTGGCTGGTTCGCACTCACACGAATAATCGGTAGTGCCTTTTTGCCAATAATCGATTGGATCGAAGGAAGCATCTGCTTCACTTCAACAGGCGAGTGCTGACTGTCGTACAGCAGAAAATCCCAACCAGCATCGGCCATCGTGGCCATATCTGCGTCGATTCTCCCGGCAGTACCAACTACGGTCTTCCCGGATTTCAACAAATCTCTAACGATATTCATGTGAGCAATCTCTCCGCATTTCGAGTATAAAAAAAATTAGATGAACCCCCAGTGTTGATTAAGAGGAAGATCCAACGCGGCGCATTGTTGCACATAGGTCAAGGTGCGGGGGCGAGGTTCGGGCAGTTACTAATATTCGGAACTGGTGCGGTTAATAGTCTGACGTGTGACGAGTGTTGGGTTCGACTCTCACCTTCGGCACCAAATACTCGTACAACATTGGTGTTTCAAGATTAGTTGCGAAGAAGCATCCGCCCCTTAAACTTTGCCTGCCTTAAAAAGCACGATCCGACCAAGCAAGGTCTAATTTCTGCTTTTATAAGCCGGGCTCGGTGAGCAGACGAGCAACATCCACGGCGCGAGGATATGGGTGGTTATTGGCGTTGGCTCTTTCCAGGGGAGTCCTACCGCTCTCATCCTTCGCATCGATGTTTGCGCCAGAATTCATCAGGAATGTCGCAACTTCGACGGAGTTTTTCCAAGCAGCCATATGTAGCGGAGTATCGGCATCATCGTCCTTCGCTTCGATATCAGCTCCGGCCTCAACCATCACACGGGCGAATTCCAGTGAGTTGTCCCATGCTGCTGCGTGGAGAGGCGTGCAGCCATCGGCGTCTTTGGTCTCGATGTCAGCGCCTTGTTCGATCAAAATTTTCGCAACATCAGCTCTGTTTTCTACCGCAGCGCGATGCAAATTCCAACTACTAAGATCGAGATCGTACATCCGACTCAGTCCCACTTTCGACTACCTTTGCCACGTACATTGTTCGCCGACTCCAGGTGCAGCACCCTGAATATTTGCATTGAACCTTCAGAGTCTCTGAAGCAGCGATAGCCGCACGTGCGCCAATCGTTTGCGCGTACCTGAGCCTAGAGGCCGTCGGTCTTTTGCCACAATACTCCGTCGTGGTTTCCACGTAACCGTCCTTGAAATACTCAAGTTGTAGGAATATTTTGGTGCCGAAGGTGGGAGTCGAACCCACACGATCGATAAAGATCAATGGATTTTGAATCCATCGCGTCTGCCATTCCGCCACTCCGGCTTTTGGGGTGCTCGGCGTGCGAGCCTGTTTGTAGGCTTGCTGCGAGCTTGCGGGTTTTCTATGTTATCGACGAATATGACGGGTTGTGTTGCCATAACTGGTTGTTTCGTGTGGTTGAGAACGTGGGCGCGCTGGGTTGCCGGTTGCTTACAGAGGCGATGATTCTCCGCAGAAAAGACCCTTCGACTGTACTCGTGGCGCAATTCAAGATGACAGGCTTGGGAGATTTACCGCACTCAGCGTGCTAGGCTCGCAGCAATTTCCAATTTCGCCGGTGCCCATGTCTGAAGACTCCCCTCAACCAATAGATCGATCGCTGGAACTGACGCGCCCGTTGGCGGTGCTCGATGTGCAGTCAACGGGGCTGGATCCTGATAACGCACGAATCGTGAAATTATCGGTGTTCAGAGTCGATCCAGACGGCACCGAGCATGTGAAGTCCGTGACCGTGAATCCCGGTGTTCCGATTCCGCCCGGGGCGACTCAAGTACACGGCATTTCCGATCTCGATGTTATGGATTTGCCAGTCTTTCGTGCATACGCAAGGGCGCTTGCGGACCATCTTGAGGGATGCGATCTGGCAGGATTCGGGATCGAGCGATTCGGGCTTCCGTTGCTACTCGCTGAGTTCGATCGAAACGGTATCGAGTTCGCAATGGAGGGCAGGGCGGTTGTCGATGCGATGACCGTGTTCCACCGCCTTGAGCCCCGCAATCTGGCTTCTGCGTACTCGCGATTCGTTGGTGGTCCGAGACCGGAGTTAGGCGACGACGCTCAGGCCGCTCGCAACGTTTTCGCAATTCTTCAGGGAGAACTTCAGAGTTCGCACGATGTACCGACAAGCCCGAAAGACATCGCGAACTGGGCGAAGGGTATCGACGATACTGCGATCGACCCCGAGGGCAAGTTCGTCTGGAGCGATGAGGGCGATGCTCTCGTGAACTTCGGCAAGCATCGGGGCGAACGGCTTATCGAAGTTGTAGGCAGCGACCTGCCGTATCTGAACTGGGTTTCAGGCTCAGACGATTTCGATCCCGAGGTCAGGAAGATAGCTGAGTCGGCAGCGAACGGATACTTGCCTGAACGCTCAGCGTCTGAAAGCTTGTCGAATGAACGTTCGCAAAACGAAGCCGCCACTCCGGAAAACGAAGCCTAGAACGGCCGGTCATTTTGCGGCTCCGACAGGGCTGGCGGTCCGCCGCTTTCCCGTTTTATCGGCTGGTGAGTAAACGTTATCTCGATGCAGGGCATACCGCTAAAAATACGTTTTGCGATGATGAACGGGCCCCACCACGGCAGGCGCAGAGCCCGGTTTATCTTCACTGCGCCCAGTAGCAATTTGAACCTTGTCCGAGGAAATCCGGGTCGCACCGCCCAGTGCTCAATGAACGAAATTACTCGAGGGAGTTTTTCGTCGAGATCTCGTATTACACGTGCCTGAGATGGGATATCGAACCACGGCTCAGATTCCACGGTGTGGATTGTCACTGACGGATTGCTGGAAATGCTGGCGACCCAGTCCCGCTTACCGGGATAGCCCGAGAGAATGATCTTGTTCACACCGTTTTCTTTGATCCAAACGTAGGTCGTTTCTATCGTGCGCGCACTGCCGTTCTTTCGGGTGAAAGTGGTGCGGATGTAGAAGCTTGAGGCGAGAATCTCTTCGAGCTCAGCGGGCAACTGTAACGGGCATTCAGAATCGGGCATACGCCGATGTTAGCCGTCCCCATCGAACACGGCGATAGTGTTCGGGTTGATATGGATCGCCCCGGGACCGTTAGTGATGTTCAGAGAAGCTGATCCGGATCCAAAAAGATGCTCAAGCGTCGCCGTATCGCCGTCCTTGATCACTCCATCTTTTCCAGCGTTAACCGTCACGTCGCCGTTGTGCGTGCTGCCAGAAACGGTAACGTCTGATCCGTTTCGGAGCCGAACTGCGATATCACCGTTGGTGGTCGAGATTGAATTCGTGCCTTCAGAAACTACGCCGTCGAACCAGACGTGGGCGTTCGTCGTGGCGACGTTCACGTGACCGATCAGACCCTGCACTGTCACTTCGGAATTTGTGGTGCTGAGATCGAAATTGCCGGACGAGTTCACGACGGATATCTTGCCGTCTGAAGTGGTTAGTGATGCTGAAGTAACCGTTACGGAATCGATCACGATTGGACGGTTTGTCGTTCGAACGACAAGCTGCGTGCCGACAGGCAGTTCGATCTCGATAACCGAGTTTGCCGTAGTGGCTCCACCGGCACTCGTGGTTGCGGAGATGACGTGGTGGTTAACAGGCGCGCCAGTAAGGCTCTGTGTGTAGAAATCGACGTACTCTGCGTTGTTCAGAGTTGCGTCCCACCTGAGGGTGTTTGTGGTCACGCGGCGAACTCGTATTTCTGCGTTTTCGCCGATCACCTCGACAAGCGCGCCGTCGGTTAGATCGACTTCACCGCCATGGATACTTGTGTCGCCGCCCGACAGTACGCAAACCGGCGCGATCGTCGCCAGTGAGATGAGAATGATGAACAGTGTTCGCAGTTTGAATTTCATGTCTACGATCCCTAGCGTGCCTGCGGGTTGGAGCGCCGGTGGGCTGATGTTACACGCTCGGCGTAGCGGGCACAGCTATACCGAGATGTGAACGAGGGGTGGTCGAACTGCGCTAGTGCGTTTTGTGAGCCGTATTCATCACGGTATCGACCAGTGCTAGCCTACACTGAGTGAAACATTATCCGTTGAGCTTGGTCGATCTGATTAACCAGGTCGCAAGAAGATTGCTCTCATGATCGATTGGTCCAACCATCCCACATCTGGTCGCCGCCCATCACCAATCGGGAAGGTCAAGCTATGGCAAGTCGTAGTGATCCTTAAAAATCGCATTACATCTCGGTGACTGATGCTTACTCTAGAGCGTCGTATTGCCGGCGAGCCTAGATACTGCGAGATTGAGTACAGGGCGCAAACGTAATAGGGCGTCAGCGGTAGAAGATCGTGGCGTTTTCTGGCATCGAGTTCGGACATGAGCCAGCGCCACTTGCGAGAGCCATCTGCAAGCCGTCGGCGAGAATTTCCAGATAGAACCAATCGCCAGAATCGACGTAGCAGTGCGACGTGGTCATTAGCTCGGGATCAACCCATGATGCGTTTTCTGTCGGGACTCGCAAAACACTCGACGCTGTCGATATCTCCACGGTGTTACCGGGCAACATAGCGATACCAATTTCAGGTCGGCCAGTTTCAATATCGGATACATCGAACCACTGGCCCGCAGCTGCTCCCAGTACATCTTTTGTAGGATCGCAGTTGTCTACGACCGCGAGCGTACCGCCGGGGTCAGCGAAGATCGAATAGAACTGACTCTTCAACGGCTCGTTGTAGTAGTTGTACGGGCATACCTGATACAACGACTGCCCGTTCGAAAGCTCGACGTATCTCTGTTGATTTGCGAACTGGTTGATGTGGGTAGTGTCAGACGCCCCGAAGTCCCATGTGCCTTCGCCGACATATCCGATCAACTCACCTGCTGCGAAGGTGACTGTCGATTTAACGTCATTGGTCGCACTCGACGCGGACGCGGTGGCTGGGGCGACGGCAGCGATTTTCGGAACGACTTCGACGATGTGGTCGAACAGGTAGCTGATTTCGCAGGTGACACTCAATCCCAGAAAATAGAAGTTGAATTTACCGTCACTCGTCATGTAGTACGCCATAGCGAGTAGCGTCGAATCGGCAACTGCGTACACGGGCACACGCATGGTTTCACCGGGCACGGCGTCGTGGTTGTGAATATACGAATGAGCAGCGATAGTTCCACCTGAGGGTGAACCGGGTGGAACTATTGACCTAATAAGCGGTAGATCTGTGGGGGCTGCCGTGAAGCGCACCGGGGCATCGGTCACACTTCGGCAGGGTTCACGTTGGCCTCCACTTGGAGCAGTCAACGGCTCACCCAAGACATTGGCTGCGTAGTAGTCGTCGCCGGCGCACACACGGTATTAGGTGATCTCACCGATCTGTACTTGCGTCCAGCCTGAGCATCCGACTTCCGTCAGGGCAGTTTCGACTTCTTCTAGCGTCAAAAAGTGGTAGGGCGGAGGTTCAGGAACCGGTGTCGCGGTGCTCGCCGGAGTATCCGTGCTCATCGGTGTTGCCGTGCTCTCTGGGATTGCTGTCAGAACCGCAGTGGCGACCACGGTTGGTGTACCTGACTGCGTATCGATTTCTGAAGCAGGATCCCATGTCGCTGTTGGAGGCGGTGTTTTTGTTGGCGGTGGTGTTTTTGTCGGCAGTATTGCCACTGGCTTGCTGGTTGGTGAAGGAACCACTACGGGCTCGACCGTGCTGACAGCCTCTACGATCGTAGGTGCCACCTTCTCAATCGCGGTAACGGCTTTCTCGACCGTCGGTGAAGCAACAACCGTCGAAATGGCAGGATCTTCGCCAGTGGTTACTTGCGAACCGGTACACCCGGCGATAGCCAGAATCGCTAGAGTCACCAGTATCGTAATTTTGCCGTAAATTCGCACGTCGGGATGAATTATTCCGCTATCGATAGTAGGTCGTGGTGTCGGTAGTCGGTATCGCATTCGGGCAGGTGCCGGTTCCACTCGCCGTTGCCAACTGCATGCCTTCGGCTTGAACTTCGAGATAGATCCAGCGAGTACCGTCTGCATAGCAGTGGGATGTGGTCATTAGCTCGGGATCGAGCCATGTTGGATTGTTCGCGGGGATCTTTAATTCGCCACCGATTCCGGAGAGATTAATCTGACTGTCGGGCGCCGTGGCTATGGCGAACGATGCGCCCTTTCCGAATTCGGGTGATTCGAACCACGCTCCTGATGCTGCTCCCAGTACGTCTCTATCCGTTGTGGTGCATTCGGCGTCGGCAATGAGGTTGTCGGACCAGGCCCCGAAAAGAGAATACATTTGGGATTTCAGTGGGTCACCGAAGTAGTCGTATGGACAGACGGTATGATCGCCCCTTCCCGCGGCGTCGCGAGCCTGATTCGCGTGCTGGATGGTGACGGTCGTGTCGTATGCTCCGAAATCCCATAGCCCAATGTTGCCAGCGCCGTACGCGTAACCGATCAGCTCTCCTGCTTCGAAGGTGATGCCAGATGGACGAAGCCCACCACCGGAATCGACTGATACTTCGGGAACAAGCTCGGCGATTTTCGGGACAACTTCGTTAATGTGGTCGTACTTGAAGCTGATCTCGCAGGTTACATCGAAGAATAAGAGGTATTCGGCGATGCCCAGAAAGCTGTCGTAGTAATCGACAGAGCTCAGCACCGCATCGGCGACTGCGTATACGGGCACGCGGATATTTGTTTTGCCGTCAGCCTCGAATTTGTTGTGCAGATAGGAGTGGGGTTTGATCACCCCGCCCGCTGATGATCCTGCCGGAACGATGTACGCAATCTGGGATAGGTCGGTCGGTGCCATGGTGAAGCGGGCAGTTGGATCGCTTTCGATATTGCACAGGTCACCAGAAAGCGTTGTTGGGTGATTGAGTGCGAACACCTGAAAATCTATTTCCGATCTGCAGACCCGGTAGTAGGGCGGCAATCCTCCGCTGGTTCCTACACACCCCAGTTCCTCCGCTTTGGCAAGGGCTTCGTCCTCGGTCAGGTAGAAAAACTCAGGAGGCGGTGCGACAGTCGGAAAAGGTGTGGGTGTTGTTCGCGGGATGATGGTGCCAGTGACTGCGCCAGTTGATGGAGACGACTGTGAGGTGATCGTCGGGTTCGGAGTCGCGTCCGTGTACACATCAGTTCCGGGGCTCGCTAACAGCACTGCGAACAGATCGGTCGACGCACATGCCCGGTAGTAGATATTCGTGTCGACTGCGACACGGTCCCAGCCACTGCATCCCATTTCTACAGAGCCTGCTTCGGCCTCTGCTTGCGTTGTGTAGTGGTACGGCGGCGGTCCAGACGTTGGTGTCGGAACCGGAGCAACTGTCGTTTCGAGGGTGGGAGAACCAACTCGAATAGTCGGTGTGGGTTCAGTTGAAAGCACCTCGATGGCGACCGTCGGAACGGTGATCGGTGTCGACGTTGTTGCTGGAGCGACAGCCAACGACGCTGCTGTGGGAGCGATTGTGGGTATGAGCTGGGGAGTCGAACTTGGACGGCCGGCCGGCTTGCTATCCCTTCTGTTGGATGGCGTGGTGGACACCGGTTCTGTCGGAACTGGAAGCTCGGTTGCAGGGGCCGTTGTTGCTACTGGAGTAGACGATTGCAGGCTGGTCGATGTTGACTGCGCCGATGTGCCCGTTTCTGTGCATGAGACGATCGTAATCAGCGTGAGTGCGAAAGTGACAGCGAGCAGAGTTGATCGGATGTTGAGGCGGATGTTCATGACGCTACCTGTAGTAAATCGCTGCCCCAGCACGCAAGGACGCGGGGCAGCTGCCTGAGCCTTCAACCAGCGCCAACTGCATGCCGCTTTCTTGAATTTCTATGTAGACCCAACGCTCGCCATCGACATAGCAGTGCGAGGTCGTTAATAGATCGGGATCGAGCCAGGTCGGAGCGTCTTTGACGACTCGGATATCACTGCCAAGTCCAGTAATGCCAACTCCATAGTCTTCCCGCAGCGCGATCGACAGCTTGGCACCCGCGTACCCGAGTTCCTGAGTGTCGAACCATGCCCCGGTCGCCGCACCCAGAACGTCGCGCTCGGTCGTGTGGCAAGTCGGATCATTGACGCCAAACGCGCTGTACGTGCCAATCTTCGCCAGCATCTGACTTCTGAGCGGTTCGACGAAATACTCGTATGGGCACACCGTATGCAGCGACTGCGACATGCCACCTTTTACGTACCGTTCCTGATTTGCAAACTGGTTCGTGTGCGTCAGATCGTAGGCACCGAAATCCCAGGGGTCTTTACCCCCTGCGCCTCTCGAGTAACCGATTAGCTCACCGGCTTTGAACGAGATTGGTTCGGTTCGTGCTGTCGAACTACCGTCGGACGGGACGGCCGGTGCGACTGATTCTATTTTCGGAACTATTTCTTCAACGTGGTCGTACTTGAAGCTGATTTCACACGTGACGTCGAAAAAGATTAGATATTCGCTCGCTGTACCCTCGTTGTAGTAAGCGATCGACGTAAGAACGTAATCGGCGACGGCATAAATTGGAACTCTAGTTTTACCCTGCCCGTTGGCCGCATCGTTGGTAAATAGGTACGAGTGAGGTTTGATGACACCCCCGGCGGCGGTACCCGATGAAAGGATTGACCTGATCAGAGAGAGGTCAGTCGGCGCTTCAGTAAACCGTGCGGTTGGGTCGCTTTCGATCGTACATGGATTGTTCGTAAGCGTTACTCCGGAGCCTGACGCCAGCAGATCGAACGTTTCGGTGCTTCCGCAAGCCCTGTAGTAGGACACGCCATCGACTTTTACTCCCTGCCAACCCGAACAGCCAAGTTCTGCGGCGCCGTCGAGTGCCTCTTTTTCCGTCGTGTAGTGATACGGCGGTAGCGTTGCGTCGGCGGTGGGAGTGGAGTCTGGAGATGTCTCCGGGGGTGCACCGTAAGTTGGTAGCTCTACGATCGGAACTGGTGTGCTGGTCCCCACGAGTTCTGGGACGACACCCGACGCCAACGATTCGAACAGTTCGTCGTTTGCGCACGCTCGGTAATAGAAAACACCTTTCACCGTTGTCGTATTAAATCCGGTGCATCCGAGTTCGACCGCCGCTGCCAAAGCTTCACCAGATGTCTTGAAGTGGTGGGACGGCGTCGATTCACTCGGAGCAGCCACTGTGTCGAAAATTTCTGGAGGGCTAGTCGCCGTTGGGGTCGATTCGGGAATCGATGCGGTAGTTTCCTCGACCAATGCGTTTGCGGTCACGGTATTGGTCGGCAGAGGAAGTGCTGTGGCTGTGACGGTCCGCTGAGGTAGTTCGGTGCCGGTCGCTGTCGGCAGCGGTAGCTCAGTGGGCGTAACCGTCGGTAGAGGTGGCTCGGTGGCTGTGACAGTCGGTGAATCGGGTGTTACAGAGTTCGAAACGGTCGATGTTGGATCGACTGTTGCCGGCTCGGCTTCACAGGTGATGGCGAGCAGAAACACGAGCGCGACAACCCACGCTCGTCGTTGCCCCACCACCGGTGCCAAGTATTTATTTAGCCCCACCATAATGTGACTGTTGCACGGTTCGGCGAGGTTGACCAGCGTGGTGATACGTAGGATGAGTGAGCAGGATCGATGCTGCTGCTGATGTTGGTTCTTTGGTGAAGGGATTGAGGGCTAGAAGAGTCCAAGTGCGGCCTGGGCACGCTCGACTCAAGCGAAATCGTGATGCGCTACCAAGTCATGCAATGACGCCCGGAGCAAAACGGACAGGTGAATCCGAAATCATCAAAATTCGTATTACTTATCGAGTGCGTGCCGCTCGGGTCCACCGGGGGGCGGCTGTATGGTCCCCCTATTCGCTGTTGCAAAACAGCAGAGGTCTCCCCGAACTCCCTGTCTGGCGTGCATCACCGGGCGGTGCGCACTCGCCAGAATTCCGTGAGATTACTCAGAAGAAGACCGGGCGAGTATCGGAACGGATATACGCGCTTCGACGTACTCTTTATCTGACGTCAAACTCACAGTTCCGTCCATTTCGGCAAGAATTTCGCGAGTGATAGCCAGCCCCAGTCCGGTTCCTGGCGTACTGCGAGTTATCTCGTTTTTGAGGCGAGTGAATCGTGTGAATGCCTGTTCGGTTTCTATGCTCGAAAGTCTGCCCCGATTGCGAACCAGAACTTCGATTCTGCCGTCAAGTTCGCAGGACGAAACCGTTATGCCCGTGCCAACGGGCGAATACTTGATTGCATTGCTCACAATGTTTTGCACGGCTTGAGCCATCCGCACCGGATCTACCATCGCTGTCGCTCGTGTGGCGCTTGCCCTGCCAATCAGCCGCCTGCCAGTGGAAATTGCAACTGGTTTCAGACCATCACAAACTTCTCTGACTGTATCCAGAATATTGACTTCCTGCAGCTTGAACGCAAGGCCGCCGGAGTCGGCAGATGCTACGTGAAGGAGGTCATCGATCATTCGCTCGAGCCGCCACGCGTTGTTTTGGATCAGGTCCAACTGCTTGTTCTGGCGTTCGCTCATCGACTTGTCTCGCCTGAGCAGACTTGAGAACGCAACGACGCTGGTGAGAGGCGTTTTGAACTCGTGTGAAACAGAGCTGATGAACTCGGATTTCGCCTTGGCCTCCGCTTCTAAAATCGCGGCCTGAGCTGAAAGTTGTTCGGCTCGAATGCGCTCCCCCTCGAGACGCTGGAGCGTGACCAAATGGGCATTGTTCTGGAAGGTAGGCGTAAGCGCGCCACCGAGGCGTTCAAGGATTTCTAGGTCCCGCTGCGAGAAGGCGTTTCTCTGTTTCGAACTCACCCAGAGCGCTCCTACGGGTTCGTTAGCATGGCCACCCATGGCAACGTGCATCCATGAATTTAAACCAACGTCGGAAAATCTGTCGTTCCAAGGCGATGGCAGTTCTTCGACTTCTCCGAAGCTCGAGTTGCTGCCATCTGAAACGCCTAAATAAGGTACTGCACGACCCGTATCTGTGCCGGCGATCTCTTCACCAGATTGGAAAATCACGGTCGCTTCAACTTGTTCGAGGTCAATAGTTTCAGCCGAGAACCGATCGAACTCGATTAGCTCTCCCAGTATTTGTCTGGTCGTGGAGGTCAGGGCTTCTAACGACTTGCCCTCGATGATATGACGGTTGAGCTCGACTACGCCGTTCCTGATCTGGCGTTCACGATGCCCATCATTGATGGCATTGGATGCGCTCATAGCGGCTGCAAATATCGCCGACATCTGGTTAGCAAAGCTCTGATGTTCTTCGGAGTAAATTCCATCGCCGTTCGACCTGAAATTTATGGCTCCGATAATTTGTCCGTTGGCGTATAGAGGAGTCGCAATCCACGACTTCATCTCGGCTGGATCGTCTCTATCCGTGCGGTCATCTGAGATGATTTGTCGGATCTGCTCAGAGCTCAACAATATGGTTCTACCAGCTGTGACGGCGAGGAGAGAAGCGGTGTTCGTCAAGGATCTGGAAACGCCGGTTTTTAGATTGGTGGACTCGATTCCCCAGATCGCTTCGATGACATACCGATTGGTAGAGGGGTTTATCGAATTTAGGATTATGCGGTCGACTGGAAGCAGTTGGTCTACTTGCACCGCTATCGTGTCGAATACCGAGCGAATATCGATTGCCTGTGAAGCAATCTGATTGAGGTTTTCGAGCACCGATCGTTGATGTTCTGCCAGCGATGCAATTGCCTGCACCTTGTTTCGACCGATCGCCGTAGCTACAACTGTCGAGATTTGATTCGCCGTATTCAGAGACTCGTCGTTGTAGGCGGTCTCGGATTTCGAGCGAAAATTGATGACACCGAGAACTTCGTCATTCCAAGTTAGTGGGGCGCATAAGAGCGTTCGGTAACCCTGCTCGAAGCGTTCAGAGATGGCTCCGGAAATCTGCACAGTGGGATAAGTGGAATCGCTGCCTGAGTGAGGCATGATAATGCCTCAAGAAACAGGAGCGAGAAAATGACGAGACGACCCCGCC
>Ga0209402_10003633_pt1 | contig 14659 bp, 11 predicted proteins | sample ArcticOcean_MG_C_3_FD_187437 | JGI IMG/M metagenome (GOLD analysis project Ga0209402, IMG submission 187437) | Marine microbial communities from western Arctic Ocean - ArcticOcean_MG_CB8_126 (SPAdes) (version 2) | ecosystem: Environmental > Aquatic > Marine > Oceanic | place: Arctic Ocean... | reverse complement strand
TTCTTCAGGAAGTCTAATGAATTGCCATTTACGAAATGCTTCTGCATCAAGTGCTGGATCTCCAGTTGAAGGATATGTTATAACTTGTGCAGAATTAATTTCATATGTATTCATATTTGCTTGACTTCCGTCAGGTAAAATTACTGGAACTTTTTCTAGTGATGCTTGATTAGGGTTGGGCATAAAGTCGCCAAATGGAATAAACGGAGCAAATGCTAAACCTGTGCCTGCGGCACCCATTAATCTTAGAAAATCTCTACGAGATAACCCATCAGATTTTTTTGTCCCAACCTCCGACATTCAAGCTGAAATACTCGACAAATTGGTTATAAACCTTATTCGACTTTTAGGTATTTTTTTGCCTAATAATGAATATGACAAATATTCCGATCGCAACTCCAATAATAATTCTACAAATAGAAGCATTTCAAGTACAAGAAAAAATAAAATTTTTGAATCTGAATTACAAGGTACACCAATCAATCTTGATGGTGGTTTTCAGATGGTATGTAATACGATGTAATGTATTTCAAAAATGCTTAAGATCTATCTTCTTCTAGCAATGATTGTAATTTGTAATGCAACAATAATTCCTATCGAAGCAATAATTGGAAATAGTAAAGAATTAAGTTGAGAGGATGCTTCTTCAATAGATTTAACAGAGGATGAAATACCTACGGTACTTTTATCGATATTATTACTAGCTGTTGACAAAGTGTTATCAAATCCTTCAATTTGATATTTCAAAGTAGTTAATTCATTAGAAGTTTCCCCTAATACAGAATTGAGTTTACTTATTTGTTTATTGATTCCACCAAGATTTTGACTTAAAACATGTGTTGCTGCAAAACCTTTTGATGAAACACCTTCATTAAAAACAGAAATTTGAAAAACATGAGTTCCCTCTTGTCTAGGTGTAAAATCAAAATAATAAACTCCAGCATATAATGTATTGAAAGAAGTTTTCAGAGATAATGAGGAACCATCAGGTAAATAAATTACAGAATTACCAAGAAGTTCAAATGGATTATTTCCAATGTTTAAACCATCACGAGTAGTTTGAATAAATACACGAAATGATTGATTTAACGCACCAGTTTCAGGGGCAAAAACAACAGTATCAATTTGTCTTTCTACTGCAACAGAAATTAATTCTGTAGTTGCTGAAAATTTAATAGCAATTTTTTCTGATAATCCGTCTTGTTCCGTACTTAATACTTCAACAACATAAGTTCCATAAGGAGTACCAGAAGAAGGATTAGGCCAACTTAATAATTGATAATTAAAACTTCCGTCAATTTCTGTTTGAATTTGTTCAAATTTTGTAATAGATTCATCAGGAGAAAATAATCTTAAAATAAGATTTTCCTCAGGTAAACCGGTTCCATAAACTTGTAAAGTGTGTTCAGGAGAATACACTTTGGAATTTGTATAAATTTCTAAATCAGAAAAAGAATCTTGAATTGGAAATAATAAAAATACAAAAAGAATAGAAAGTATAACAAAAGATTTCATTTTAATTTATTTCAAATGTACTCCTAGATATTACTTGTGAAAAATTTGTGCATAACTATCGTTAAGAAGGATTCAAAAAAAGAAAAAAAGGAAAATTTGAACTAGTTATTCTTACTGTACAGTTATTGTTGTACTGACTGGTGGAGATAATGCCGTTGGATTATCTACTGATTCCCATACGAATGCAGTTGCTGTGTAGCTACCGCCTTCAGTTGGAATCCAAGATAATGCAGGGCTGAATGATTGACCTTCAGCTAGTGAACCTGTAATCCATGCAAGTGAGACTGTTACACCGTCGCCATCCTGAATTTGTACTAAGTATGCGAATGCTTGCTCTCTATCTTGACCATTTGCTAAGTCAGCAGTTAATTGTACTTGTTGATCTACGCCAACAGCGTTTAAGCTGTTACCGAATGCATCAACGGTTCTCAAGTTAGCAGCTGGTGCTCTCTCGAGAGGTGGTACAATAGTGCCAATTAGTGTTGTGGCTGTGATATCAAGTTCATCTGCAGTAGTATATGGTTCAGGTAATGTATTGTCCTCATATTCTGCGGTGACAGTGTCACCTTCTGCGACTCTGAGTCTGTGACCGGAAGAATCGTTAGAAACTGTAAAGAATACAGTACCTTCGAAAATTCCAGTTGCCTCATTAGTCTCAGTTACAGTAAGGTCAATACCTCCGGCATCGGAGTCAGACCAGGCGTCAACTGCGAAGTTGTCGACTGCTTCTGGATTCAAGTTCATATCTGCGTCAATAATTCTTACTACACCTGTTCCGCTTGCTGGATAGCTGGCTTCGAGCCATTGTACCTCACCGATATTCCATCTGATTAATGCTGAACCTACAACTGTTTCATCCTCTGAGTATTCAAAGGAGACAGTTAATCCATCATTGTCAGTTGTTGCTAATTTACCTTCAGTTGGGCCAGATTGTACTGACTGATTTGAAGTTAATTGTTTAGCAGTTAAAGAAATATCATCTACACCGTCGCCGTCTGCATCGTGTTTCATACCTGCGAGTGTTACCTCACCGATGAAAATACCTGTGTCAGCACCTGATTCAACGAGTTTGTATTTGTCAATAGAGTTACCTCTGGTAGAGACCTTTACGGGGTCGTTAGCAGTGTCACCTATTTCATCTACTAAACCACTATCGAAATTATGGTCTGGTGCGACAATTGTGATGTAGACTTTGTCAGTCCATGAGTATACTTTTTGGTCGAGTTCTATAGTTGCACCAAAGTTAGATGTGTATACGGTTAGACCGATATCCTCATCTTCTTGGCCAACATAGTCAGCTCCGGCTGGACCCCAGTCGGTATATTCTAAGTCGATTTTCTCTCCTCTATCTAATGATGCACCTGTGAGTTTTTCAGGGACTTCGATGACTACTTGGAAGATTCCAGTGGAGTCACCTGTTTCTCTGAAGAAACCTGGCTCAGGATCGAAAGCTGCAGCGTTTGCTGTAGTTCCACCTGCACCTAATACAGTTGTTGCAGCATCACTGTCCCACTCAATAAGATTGAGGGTTAGTGATTCTGCACCATCATTGTCGAGGTCAAAGTCTGGCTCAATTAAGGTTAAGATCATATCTGAACCAATTAAGTAGACAGATTTATCGGATTGTAATACACCGTTTCTAAGGTCGAAAGTGGCAGAGTCAGTTACGGTTTGTGATTTACCGGAAGCATCATTTTGATCTGTGTATTCTACAGTGATAATATCACCTTGCAAGAGACAACCAGCAGTGAATGCACTTGGGCATCCAGTTGATGGTCCTTGGGTATAGGTGATAGTTTGATCATATTCGAATACACCAGAATCTGGTGATACTTCAGTGATACCACCAGTAGCTAGTGCACTGATGTTACCTACGGTTGCTACAAATCTTACATCTGAACCTCGCTGTAAGTTAATAGTTACATTAGCGGTGGTGATTTTATCTTCACCTTGTGCTGATACATTGTAATCAGGATCACTAATTCTAATGTGAACTACTACGTTACCTTGGGCCAAATCAACATCACCAGTAGAAGTTGCATGTTCTGCAAATCTAGTGTTAGTTGCATCTGAGCCGTAAGGTACTGGATAAACAGTTCTATCGAAGGAAACGGTACCGGTGTTTGCATTAATGCTTGCACCTGCGCCGACTTCAATGGTTTCACCAGAAGCGTCTCTATAATCATTATAGTTTGCTTCAATATCCGTTCCAGTTGTGGTTGTGACTTCGTCAGTGTTGCCACCGGCGCCGTCAGTCAAACAGTAATTGGAAGGTACTTGGAAGCTACCAACGAAAATACCAGAATCAAGTCCAGTCTCTACTAATGTAAAGCCTGAGTCTTGAAGTCCGTCACTTCCGCTAATATCTTCAATAGTTGAACCGACACCATCGTTACAATCGGTGGCATCAGAACCTGCGTCTACCCATAAAGCGTCGTTAAATGTAATATCTAAGATGTGATCACCAGAACCATCACCAACTTTATCATCAGACTTAGTGACATAAATGTCAATTAAGCCTGAATCAGTGTTGAGGTCTTGATCATCAACGGTAACAATAACAGTATCTGCAATTTTATAGTTTGCAAGATCAAATGTTACTACACCACTATGTGATGGAGCTGCTACTTGATCTGCTATCTGAGTGGTAACACCGTCTGCACCAAGATCGTTATAGTTGATTCTTGGAGAGTCTTCATCAGTCAGATCTTCGTGAACAATAATGTCCACAGATGATCCGATGGTGGTGAGTCCTATGTAAGTAGCTGCTTGATCAGTGTTGAGTTGATTCAACATGACATATTCGATACTACCTACGAATTCACCTGTGTTATCACCAGTCTCCTCTAAGAGGAGTCTATAGATTGCGTTGTTTTGTCTAGTACCATCATCTGCAATTCCGAAACTGAAAATATCAGAAACGAATGGCATTGCTGCTGTTGCAGCAACATCTGCTGCTGTATCGAGTTCAATTGTGATCTCGAGGTCAGTAACTGTTCCATCTGTCGTTCCAATTCCTTGTGCATTATAGATGATTACCATACCTTTCTCGTCGGTTCCTTTATTATCGGCTTGACTGGCACAGGCAAAGTGAAGGGATCTATTGGTTAAACAGACATCATCAACTCCTGCTGTTGCAGAGTTGACAAATGCTGAGAAATCAAAGTTCCAAAATGTTTGTCTAGTGTCCATGTCAAGGACTTCACTGGTTAAGATACCAGTGTTGATAGTAAAGTTGTTTGAGTTACCAAATGATGCAGATGTGTTAGTATATCTTGCGATGTTACTAAATGCATCTACGGTCAAAGTGTAACCACCTAATGTACCACTGCCTACACCACTGTTAACGGTATCGTTATGAACCATTAATGGTGAACCAATTTGCATGGCAGGTACGAGTAGTAGGGTGTTAGTTCTGTTATTGATTACAAGATCTTCACCAGAAGCTGTGTTCTGATTTAGATCTTGATCTCTTAGTGTAACTGTCAATGACTCACCGGAGTTCCATACATCACCAACAGAGGTTTCATCCATATCGATAGTACCAAAGTCATTTGTTACTATGAAGGATTGTGCGCTATCATTATAATCAATGGTAGCGGAAGTACCTCTTTTTGCGTCGGTGTTAACAACTAAGTTTGCATCATCTTTATCATCTGTATTAACAAAGATTCCACTGTTTGCGGCTGTCTCGAAGAAGACTAAGTCTACGTCGGGAACAGTATCGTCCTCAGTGTAATCGTTCAATAATACATCTGTACCGATGCTTTGTGCATCTCTATCGATGATTAATACTCCGTTGTCTCCGAAATTATTGTCATATGCGAGATAGGTATGTGAACCTACACCCGTTGAAGCTGCACCGTCGTGATTAGATGAATCAGCAAATGAAACACCTTCACTTCCGGTGGTAGTTCTGAATATAACAATATCTTCGTTAGTTGGATCTAGATTTAGTTGATTATCAGTAATTGTTAGATGGACTTGGGAACCTTGTGTGGCACCTGGTCTATCAATTTCAATACCTGCGAAATCCATTAAATCGGCAGAATTGTAGTCTAATGTGACTATCTCATCTGGTCCGGCTTGTTCTAATACAATATCAAATACACCTATGTCGAATGCAAAGGTCTGGATCATTGGCCATTCTTCGTGTTGAATACCAATTTGACCGATGGTTTTGTTACCTGCTGACAAACCTTGAACAGGAAGTGTTGGATTTGTTCCATTCCAGGCACTTAGTGTTGGTGGGCTTTGTACAACTGATGTACCATTCTTGATACTAGGTCCAGTGGCACCGTTAGTACTAACCCAAATTGTTGCAGTGTTTGTTGCATTCATTTCGGAAAGTGGTGTGGTGCTATCAGTACCTAATACGGAGTCATATCCTCTTGGTAGTTTTGAGACTCCAAAGGAGACGTTGTTTGTGGTACCATTTGCTGTATTTGATGCTGTATAATCAGCGATGTAGGCATACCAAAAACCATCTGCTCCTTGAGCCATTGTGATGTCGTGACTATCAACCGTTACAGTTGGTTGTGATTCAGCGACTTCAGTATCGGATCTATTTGGATCTCGAACTACAATCTCGACGACTTGTGCTCCTCCAAAGGTGTTATTGAATAGTGTATTTTCTGCGGACACATAAAGTTGGCCTGCGGCTGCGGCTTCTGGCACCATTGAAGGTGCGGCAATAACCATACCACCGGCTAACATTATTGTCATTAGCGTAAGACTAGTTAATTTACGTCCTATTTCGTTATTCATGTTATTGATATTTTTGTTAAAAATTTGTATTTAAGACTAATGGACGATTTGTCCACAAATTGACCATTTATTGTGATTTTTTCATGTATTTTCCTATTTTTTTATTAGTTTTACATTATTTTATTAATTTTTATATAATTTCTTTCAATATTTAGATCAAATAACTATATTTTATAAGATTTACGGATAATTAATGAAATATTTACAGGCTAAATTTTCGATAATAGAGTTTTGTATAGTGTAATTGCATCAGATTCATCTTTTGATCCAACAACAACTGCAGATCCACGTTTCATAAAATTTACAGATAATTCATTTGTTCTCATAGATAATCCCAAATCGCCTAAATTTTCAACTAGAAAGCCTTTTTCTTTTGCAACTGCAGAAACACTTGCAGAATCAAGATTGAAAGTTTCAGTTGGAGTAATTGAATAAGTTCTCTTACCTCTATTTCTTCCACATAATTCTTCTAAAATTAATTCTTGTTTTTCTACAACTTCTAATTTTCCAGTTCCACATATTGGACATTCATCAGCTCTAAATGTTCTTGTGCTGTTAAAATCTAAATTTTCTAAATCAATATGTAAAATTCTATTTGAAAGATTTGTTTTTTTTCCAGTAATAATTTTTACAGCTTCTGCAACTTCAATTCCACCAATGATAGAAAGTATTGATGGGTGAACTCCTTCAATACTACATGTTGGCATTGTATCTTCATCAAGAGCAGGAAACATGCAATAATAACATGCAGATTCTTTTGGTAAAATTGTAAATGCTTGTCCAGATGTTCCAACTGCAGCTCCTGTAACAAATGGAATTCCAAATTTAACACAAGCTTTGTTTAATGCATATCTTGCATTAACAGAATCAAGTGCATCTATTACAACATCACATCCTTCAACAACTTCAAGTGCAGTATAATCATTTACAGAAACAGTAAGTGCTTCAATATTACAATCTGAATTTAATTTTTTTAATTTTTTTGCTGCAGCTTCAACTTTTACTTGTCCAACATCAGATTCATCAAACAATGTTTGTCTATGTAAATTAGATAATTCAATTACATCTCTATCAACAATTCTTAATGTACCAATTCCCATTGCAGTTAATCGTGTAATGATTGGATGTCCCAATCCACCTGTTCCAACAACACAAACTTTAGAATTTTTTAATTTTAGTTGTCCATTGTAACCAATTTCTTCAAGCATTACTTGACGTGAATATCTATCAAGTTCTTTAGAGGAAAGATCTTCTGAACCTCCAGCAACTGCAGGTAAAATGTAAACCTCATCACCATCTTTTAGAAGAGTTTCCATACCACTAGAAAATTTTGCATTTTTTCCATTAATGTAAATATTAATCAAAGAACGAGGTGTGTTATCAGATTCTAAGACTCTACGCTTAAAATCATCGCCTAAAAGTTCAGATATTTTGATAAATGCATTCTGTAGAGAATCTACGGAAAGTTCAGTTTTTTTCTCACCACCACCAGCGTTAAGCACAGATGGAATTGTAAATGTGATATTTGCCATATTATTGAACTACCGCCGAAATTTCATTAATGTTTGGCTTGTAAATAATTGGTTTTGATAAAACTTGCATAATAGATTCAGTTGCTTTCAGACCATTACCAGTAACATAACATACAACTTTATCATTTTTATCAATTTTACCTTGTTCAACCATTTTTTGTAATATAGAAACAGATACACCACCAGCTGGTTCTGTAAATATTCCCTCAGTTTTAGCCAATAGAAGAATAGCATCTAAAATTTCTTGATCATTACACTCTTCTGCAAATCCATTATACTGTTGTAATCTTTTCAAAACATATCTTCCATCTCCAGGATCACCTATTGCTAAACTCTTAGCAACAGTATCAGGATTTTCAACAGGAATTACTTCTTTAGAATTTTTCTTAAAAGCATCCACTATTGGTGCACATCCATGTGGTTGTGCTGCAATCATATGCATGTTAGATACATCATCAAGTAATGATACAGTTTGTAATTCTTCAAATCCTTTACAAATTGCATTAAGCATTGCACCACTTCCAACAGGAACTATTAGTTGATCAGGTACTGTCCAATCAAGTTGCTCTGCAACTTCAAATGAAAATGTTTTAGAACCTTCTACATAATGTGAACGTAAGTTAATATTAACAACGCCAATTCCTTTACTATCCCCAATTTGAGCTGCAATTCTATTGGCATCATCATAAGTTCCATCAACTGCAATGTAATTTGCACCATACGATAATGCTTGAGTAATTTTTGCCATCTCAATATTACTTGGTGCAAATACATGACAAGGTAATCCAGCTTTAGCTGCATGTGCTGCAGTTGCAGATGCTAAATTACCAGTAGATGCACAACCAACAGCAGTTAATCCAAGTTCCTTTGCTTTTGATATTGCAACACCTGCTGGTCTATCTTTAAATGAAAATGTGGGATTTACAGAATCATTTTTGATGTAGAGATTGTTTAGCCCCAATTTTTTTCCAAGATTATCTGCCTTGATTAAAGGAGTCATTCCAGCACCAATACTAACAATATTTGATTTATTTTCTATTGGAAGTAATTCAAAATATCTCCAGTATGTATGCTCACGGTTAGAAAATGTATCTTTTGTTAAAGTAGGAAAATCATATTTTACATCTAATGGACCAAAACAGTCATCACAAACATACTTGAAAGCAGTTTCATATTCTTTTTTACATTCTCTACATTGTAATGATGTTCTAGTCAAGATCAATTTATTCTCTAATTGGGTAGATAAAAAATCCTAATATTAAATTAAGTAATACTTAATTTTATTCTATAAAAATATAATGAAGATTTAGAAATATAAACAATAAACGGGAGGAAAGGAGTATTAAGTTAAAAATTAATTGATAAAAACTTGTATTGATAGCAAGGTTTTTACAGATTTTATAAAAAAATCAACTAATGGATAAGATTATAATTGGAATTTCATTAATGTTTGGAATAATAATTATTCTAGGATTAGTAGCATTCACCTTAAATGAAAATAGTGCAGAAACAAAATTAGCTGATAGAATGGTTACTGGAACAACTGGACAAAAAAATCAAAATGTAATAATTAATGATGAAGAATGGAATTCATCAGGAATATTTGCGATAGACAAACACAAGTATAAGTTAAATGAAAAAGTTTTCATAAATATAGAAGGATTAGGATTCAAAGAAAAAGGAGAAATGGTATTCATGAGACCATTAAATGATACACATTATAGTAAATACATTGGTATTCAATTTGATGGAAGTAAAAAATCAACAGTGCACCAATATTTTACTCCAAGATTAAATAGCATATCAGTAGAAAAAATATGCACGGTGGATCAAATTATTGGAGAATGGCAAGTCCTAATACTTGGGACAGGAAATAAAAACATAACTTTTGAAGTTACTGAAGAAATATTAGGAGCAGGATTGGTTGGAGCTCCCACATTTGATCCAGTATGTTAGATTATTTTAATTCATGATGAAAACAAACTTTTTCACCAGTATGACATGCAGGACCTGATGGTTCAACAAGATAAATTATTGCATCTAAATCACAATCAACTAAAATTTCTTTAATTTTCTGAATATTACCAGACTCTTCACCTTTCATCCAAAGTTTATTTCTGGAACGACTCCAAAACCAAGAATTACTAGTTTTTTTTGCCAATTCTAAAGATTCCTTGTTTGTATAAGCAAGTGTAAGAATATCTTTTGTATTTACATCTTGAACAATTACAGGTACTAGGCCACCACTTTTTTCAAAATCAATTTCATCAATAGATTTGTTCATAATTTCTATCTATAACTTAGATATTATAATCTTACAGAGATTTTTTTCTCTTTAAGAAAAGATTTGACACCTTTCACACCATGAGTATCATAGTGAAAAATTGAGGCAGCGAGTGCAGCATCAACATTTGATTTCTCAAAAATTTCCACCATATCATCAGGTTTTCCACATCCACCAGATGCAATTACAGGAATAGATGCAGAATCAACAATGGATTTTGTGAGTAAAACATCATATCCCTTTTTTGTACCATCTGCATCAATACTAGTAAGTAAAATTTCGCCAGCACCTAATTTTTCAGATTCTTTTGCCCATGTAATTACATCAATACCAGTTCCTTGCTTTCCTCCAAAAATAAAAACTTCAAACCAGAATTTTTTATCATCTTCTGAAAAGATATTTACATTTTCTTTAAATTCATAATTTCGTTTAGCATCAATTGCAACTACAACACATTGTCTTCCAAATAATGTCATTAATTCAGTAATTAGTAGTGGATTTTTTATTGCTGCAGTATTAACCCCAACTTTATCAGCGCCATTAAGTAAAATATTTCTAGCATCATCAATGGATTTAACTCCACCACCAACAGTGAATGGAATATTAATTACAGAAGCAACTTTACGAACTAATTCTTTAATTGTTTCTCGTTGTTCATCAGAAGCTGTAATATCAAGAAACACAAGTTCATCAGCACCCTCATTACTATATTTAGCAGCTAACTCTACAGGATCGCCAGCATCTTTTATGGATTCAAAATTCAATCCTTTAACGACTCTACCATTTTTTACATCTAAACAGGGAATAATTCTTTTAGTTAAGGTCATGATAATTTCTTTGTCTCCTCAATAGTAATTTTATTCTCATAAAGTGCTTTTCCCAAAATAACACCCCATGCATTTTTTTCTTTCACTTTAGGAATATCATCAATATTAGAAATTCCCCCACTAGCAATTACATTTGCTTTGTCAAGATCGCAAGCTTCTTTAAGAAATTCTAGATCAGGTCCTTCTAAAGTTCCATCACGATTAACATTTGTTAAAAGAAATTCTGTAAATCCAGCATGTAAAAATTCATTCATTGAATCAATTAATGAAATATCAGTAGTACTTTGCCATCCATGTGTTACAATAACTCCATCTTTGTGATCAACTGAAATAACAATTTTTTTAGGTCCTAATTTAGTTAGTAAATTTTGTAATAATTTAGGTTCTTTGAATGCAAAAGTTCCAATTACGACTCTATCAACAATATCTAGAGCTTCAAGTATTAATGATTCAGAACGTAATCCACCTGCAATTTCTATAGGAGTAGATACAGAAGAAACAATTTTTCTAATTAATTCAAAATTAGAACCTAATCCCAATGTAGCATCTAAATCTACAAGATGAATCATATCAGCTCCAGCAGATTCCCATTTTTTTGCAATACTAATTGGATCATCACTGTAAATGGTTTTTTGATTAGGATCACCTTTGTACAATCTAACTACTTGGCCATTCATTAAATCAATTGCAGGAATTACTTTCATCTTTTACACACGTTTAGAAAATTTTGTATCATAATTTTACCAACATCGCCTGACTTTTCAGGATGAAATTGAGTTCCAAGAAAATTGTTTTTTTCAACTACTGCAGGAACTTTAATACCATAATCAGATTCAGCTGTAATTACATCATCAAATTTTGGTTTTGCACGATAAGAGTGAACAAAATAAACCCAAGAACCATCATCAACACCTTCTAAAATAATTCCAGGTTTTTTGATTTCCAAATTATTCCATCCCATATGAGGTACTTTCATAGTAGATGGCAAAACCACTATTTCACCATCAATTACATTAAATCCTTTTTCAATCCCTTCTTCACTTTTTGCAAAAAACATTTCCATTCCAAGACATATTCCTAAAACAGGAGTATCTTGCTTAACAAAATCATGAAATTTAGTTTTTGAATTTTCATTTATGCTTTTAATTGCAGGATCAAAATTACCTACACCAGGTAATAATAATCCAGAATAAACATTAGGCTTATCAAAAGAAGTTATGATATCTACTGATGCACCTGCTTGTTCAAGGGAATTTTTGAGACTGAAAATATTTCCAGCACCATAGTCAAAAATTGCTACATCAACCATTACATTGAACCTTTGGTACTTGGAATTCCTTTTTGTTTTTTATCATATGATGATGCAGATCTAAAGGCAACTGCAAGAGATTTAATTGCAGATTCAACTTTGTGGTGATCATTATCCCCATACTTAACAGTAAGGTGAATACAGCTATTCAGATTTTGAAGTAATGATTGAAAAAAGTGTTCTAAATCTTCTTTAGAGATATTTTCAATTTTACTTCGTTTTATTGATAAAGTCAATTTTGAAAATGGTCGTTTTATTAGATCAATTGATGCTTCAGCTAGAGATTCATCCATGGGTACTGAAGCATAACTAAATCTCGTTATTCCTCGTCTAGAGTTTAATGCTTTATCAATTGCTTGACCAAGGGTAATTGCAGTATCTTCAATTAAGTGATGTTCAATTCCATCATTAGATTTTGCAGTAATTTTAAGATCCATCATTCCATGTTTACCAAAAGATGTGATCAAATGATCAATAAAATTAATTCCAGTCTTAATACTAGTATTACCTGTTCCATCAAGATTAACGGATACAGAAATAGTAGTTTCTTTAGTACTTCGATTAATTGATGCTTTTCTTTGAACCATATTTTTCACAGATTATCTGTTATGATTTATTCTAAATTTAATACCTTTGGTAGTAATTCAATGGAGTCTAAAACAAGAATAGCCTCATTTTGTTCAAATAATTTCAATTTTTCCTGTGGATTTTTACTAGTTCCAATTATTCCACAAAAAGTAGTTTTATGGCCTAAAATTGTGGCCTTTTTAGCCATAAGAAAGTCCTCCATGGAATCACCAATATACAAACAAGATTGGCTATTCATACCATTAATAGAATTTATCAGTGCTTGTGGATTTGGTTTTGCAAGATCTCTTGATTCATCCTCCAAAAATACTGAATTTTTTAAATCAAATTTTTCTAGTAGATGTTTTAATGAATAACTAACAGATTCTTTTCCTCTTCCAGTCACCATAGAAATTTGTTTCCCAAATTTTTTCTGCAATTTTTCATATAAATTATCATTAAAAATTACATCATCATTCTCAATTAAACCAGGTTCAGAAAATTTTGATGAATTTTTAAATAATTTTGAATAAAGTTGAGGTCCATAAAATAATTGATCGAATATTTGATACAAAATATTTTCTTTATGAGAACCAGGATAAGATAATTGACTAATAATTTCAGATATATCAATTTGTTTTTTTAAAAAAATTTCAACTGATTTTATACCAGTTGAATCAGAATTTTTTATTACATCAAAAATAAATTCAATTTGATCTTTTTTTAATTTTTTTGCAGCAACAATTGAAAGGATTGCAGCATAAGTTAAATCAACTTCATCATTAAAACCGCCAGTGGATTTAAATCCATCAATAATTTTAAAATCTACATCAATAGAATCAGTAATTTTTGCTAAAGTTTCTAAAACATATTTTGTAGTTAGGATAATTGTTTTATCATATGATTTTGTAATATCAATTAATACACCATCACAATCAAAAATTAAGCTATCAAACATAACATCATCAAATGAATCATCAAGATAGATTCCGTCGGATTTCTGTTTTAAAGTCATCCTAATAGATCACGAATAGCTAGTAAAAATTTTGAATTCATTTCTTTTGTTCCAATTGTTACTCTAAGACATCCTTCATGATTTCCTATCTTGCCCAATTTTCTAATTGAAATTCCTTGTTCTGCAAGGGCTGAATATACTCGCTTGTAAGAGCTATGAGCATCAAATAATACAAAATTAGCCTTAGAATCAAAGACTTCAAAGGAATCAAATTTTTTTAATGTTTCAATAATTCTTTGCCTCTCAATTTTAATTATTTTTGTTGCATTTTCCATTAAATTCACTTTTTCTAAGGCTAAAATTCCAGATTCAATAGTAATGGTGCTTAGAGGGTAGGGATATTGTAAAACATTAAGAAATGCATCTGTAAATTTTTTATTTGCAACAAAATAACCTAAACGAAGACCTGCCATACCAAATGATTTTGATAAAGTTCTAACTACAATTAGATTATTTTGTGTTTTTACAAGACTAGATAGAGAATAATCAGAAAATTCACCATAAGCTTCATCAATAATTATCAAACCATCAAAAGATTTGATTAGTTTTTGTAATTCTATTTTTGAAAATTGAAATCCAGTTGGATTATTTGGTGAATCAAGATATAAAATATCTGCATTTTTTGATTCTTTAATAAATTGTTTAATATCTAATTTCATATCATCTGAAAATGGAATTGTAATTAAAGGAATGGAATATAATTTACATCTTTCATCAAAAAAACCAAAAGTAGGATTTGATGTAAGAACTTTAGTTTGTTTTGATGCAAAATTAGATAAAATCAAATCTAAAATTTGATCAGAACCATTTCCAATACCAATCATAGATGAAGGTGCTTTAACA
>Ga0209402_10003629_pt1 | contig 14670 bp, 10 predicted proteins | sample ArcticOcean_MG_C_3_FD_187437 | JGI IMG/M metagenome (GOLD analysis project Ga0209402, IMG submission 187437) | Marine microbial communities from western Arctic Ocean - ArcticOcean_MG_CB8_126 (SPAdes) (version 2) | ecosystem: Environmental > Aquatic > Marine > Oceanic | place: Arctic Ocean... | reverse complement strand
TAGTTCATCTCCCGTCGACAGTATGGCTACTTTTGGACGTCGATAACAACGTATCTTTGCTAAACCCAGAGAGGCGGCCACACCAATCTCGGCAGGTCCTATGAATACACCCTGCTCAAGAGCCAATGAGCCCGACAGAATATCTTCACCGGCTTTTCGAATATTAGCCCCAACTCTTGCCTCAACATCAATTCGCACTTCAGACTTCGGATTGACTTCCCATTCGCCATCTGATCGTGTCGTGTCACGGGTCGCCCAGTCATACTCGTCCGTCTCTTCAAAGGGCACTATTGAATCGGCTCCCTCTGGTATCGGTGCACCGGTCATAATACGGACTGCCTCGCCTTTTTTCACCGTTCCCTGATATATAAAACCGGCTGCCAAGTATCCAATGACTTTTAGTTGGGTCGGGGTGTCGTATGATGCGCCTCGTGTATCCTCAGACCGAATGGCATATCCATCCATCCCAGTATTGGGAAGTGGCGGTATATCGAAGGTGGAGTACAAGTCTTCAGCTAGTGTAAGTCCAAGTGCATCGGAAAGATTAATCATCTCTGACGGAAGTAGCGAAATAGAATCTAAGATTTGGTTTCGTGCTTCTTCGACAGAAATCATGTCATCTGGAAGAATTGATCGGTCTCCTGTCTTTGTTGAAGAATAGGTCTGATCATCGGAATTTGTATTTTTTTCATTTGTCATGCCACAATTATAATCTTTCTAAGATTTTTCGTGAATGACCAGATAGAATGCACTAATCAGCAGTATCAAAGAATTGAGATGAATCGTAGTTTAAGGACAACATCATGCAATATAACGCAGCGTTTAATCCTAGCGGAGGCGCAGCCATTGTCGGGCTAGGAATGACCGAAATGACTCGCGAATACTCATATTCAGCAACCGGACTAGCCGGTATTGCTGTGAAGCGAGCTCTTGATGATGCCGGCCTTAAAAAAGAAGAGATAGATGGCCTGTTTATAAATGCAGGAGTCACCAATTCTATTTCAACACCGTTGCAAACATCACTGGGATTTAGAGATCTGAAATTACTTAATCACATGAACGCAGCCGGGTCTACGGCGGGACAAATGGTACAATTTGCGTCGTTAGCCATTCAAGCGGGTATGGCATCCTACGTGGTATGTGTCTTTGCTGACGATCCCCTAAAACCAGGCACATCAGCTGGCGCAGCTTATGGTGGAACAAATAATCACTCTACGGGGATGGCCAGTTTGCCTGCGTCTTATGGCTTCTTCTCGGGCGCTAATACTTCGTATGCTCTTGCAGCAAGAAGGCACATGGGACTGTATGGAACCACACAGGATCAATTAGGCGCGGTCGCTGTATCGACTCGAGCATGGGCTACCATGAATCCGGCAGCAATGCAGCGAAAACCAATGACACTCGACGATTATCACGGGTCAAGATGGATTGTTGAACCTTTTCATCTACTTGATTGCACCTTAGTTTCAAATGGCGCGGTGGCAGTAATTGTTGCGGCATCAGAACAAGCCCGTGATCTAAAGCAACCGCCTGTTTATATTGCTGGCATGGGTCAAGGTCACCCTGGAAATCCTCGGCAAGCTGGTTACGAAAATGAAGTGAATACTGGCGCGCGCATTGCACGCGATACCGCTTATTCGATGGCAGGTGTGGGGCCAGATGATATCGACATTCGTGAACTTTATGATTGCTATACCTACACAACTCTAGTCACACTTGAGGACTATGGCTTCTGCGAAAAGGGTGAAGGTGGAGCTTTTGTTGAAGACGGGAGATTAGGTCCAGGTGGATCTCATCCGACAAACACAGGAGGCGGCCAATTATCTGGTTATTATATGTGGGGAATGACTCCTGTATCTGAAGCTGTCATCCAGACTCGCGGTCACGCTGGCGAGCGACAAGTTCAAAAACGTGATCATGTACTTGTTTCGACACAAGGTGGAATACTTGATTGGCATTCCACGTTAATACTTAGCCCGAATGCTGATGCAGGAACGAGGAACTAATCTTATGACTAATCAAGATCAAATTGTTCGACCGGCACCTATCGTCGATGAGTCTTCGAAACCTTTTTTCGATGCTGCCGCGGACGCAGTTCTCCTGCTACAACGCTGCGACGTATGTCAGGCTTACCTCTGGCCACTCCGTGAAATTTGCACGGAGTGTTTAAGCACAGATCTCAGTTGGGCGCCTTCAACTGGAGAAGGATTGGTGCACTCGTTCGTTATTATGCACCGCTTGTTTCATCCAGCTTTTCAAGAGGATGTACCGTATAATCTGACTGTCGTACAACTAGACGAAGGGCCGCGGGTTACGTCGATTATCAAAGGCATAGAAAACGATGAAATTCAAGTAGGAATGCGGGTATCCGCTAACTGGCACGATGTAAATGGAACTCCACTCCTACATTTTGAAACGCGCTAAGGGAGATTTTATGACTAATGTGGAATTCCGTTCAGTCACTGAAGAAGAACTTCCAGAGTTTTATCGGCAGGCCTCAAGAGCTCTGGGTATGACCAATGATAGTTTGGCGGGAATGAATCCCGACTGGACCATGTGTGCGTTCGTTGATGACAAACTCGTCACCACTTATGGCGCTTGGCCTCTTCAAATACGATTCAATGGACCGGCTACCCCGATGGCAGGGGTGACCATGGTGTCAACAGATCCGTCCCATCGGCGTAAAGGTTATCTCCGAAGCGTAAAGCAAAGGCATTTTGAACAAATGCATGAACGCGGTGAGCAAGCAATCGCTGCGCTTCATCCGGCCTGGATGGCAATCTACCAGCGATACGGTTATGGAACTATAAATGATCGCCATTCTTATATCATTGAACCTCGATTTATTAACTTTCATCACCCTGTTGAAATTATGGGTAAAATTCGTGAAGTCAATCTCGAAGAAGAGTTTGGGCTGCTCGTTGACGTATATCGGCGCTTTCGTGAAGAACGCAACGGGCTGGTACACCGTGGCAAAGCAATGTGGGATGACGGGCCACTAGAGCAGACAACCCCTGGTAGACAGCGGTCAATTTTTACTTATGAGGAGTACGGAGAACCCTTAGGATATGTCATTTATACGTCAGGACCTGGAGCTGAGGCACTATCCAGTAATGGAGTGACTCAGTATGCTGATGTCTCGGATTTTTTTGCTATTACACCAGCAGCCTACCAAGCACTATGGAAATTATTAGCCGGAATAGACAATGTTCAGAATATTCGTTGGAACAATGCGCCTTCAAATGACCCTCTGGTGAATATGCTATCTGAACCAAGAATGCTGAATACATCTCGCCGTGATGGCATTATGGCAAGACTAGTGACTGTGCAGGATGCGCTACCACAACGTAAATATGATACCCAAGGAGAAATCAGCTTCAAGCTAATCGATGACTTCTGCCCATGGAACAGTGGTTCATGGAAACTACGTACCGATGAATCTCAGGCTGAAGTTGTGGCAATTCAAGCCGGTACAGAAGACCTTACGCTAACTCCAGATACCTTAGCCACGTTAATGTTCGGTTATTACAGTGCGACTGACGCTGAAAGAGCCGGGCTCATCAACGTTAAAAAACCTGAAGCACTGGCCGAATGGGATCGTACTCTCCGGACACGATATACACCGTACGAGGCTGAACATAATTGGTAATGACAAAAGTTAATATCAACCGGTAGACAGATTTTCAAGTTGTTTTACGTGATCAAGAATGTGCCAAATTGCAAAGTCAACTGCGCCACCAATAGTCGGTTCGAATCCCTGACCCACTAGAATTTGAGCTGGTTTCTTGATGTCACCATCTTCGATATACCCATATACACGATTTGTGTCCTCTGCAACATGGGCAAAGATTTCAAGTGCAATTTCACAGGTCGTGGCAGTGATTTCAATTGGTTGAACAGCACTGGCCTCCATGGCGGACGCAACGGCGTTGGCAAAGTAATTTTCATCTTCAATTACATGTTCTGAGATTCGACGTGCACCCCAATTATTCGGCTCACCCATCTCCCAAGAATTAGAATTACTTCGCATAACTGTCTGAAGAAGCTCGCGAGCTTCAGTCAACTTGTCTCGAAGTTCCTGAGCTGTTGTCATTACTGCTAATCCTTCTTTGTTGTGTCTCATTAAATACCTGGATCAGGGTAACTCGATACCAATACATCTGTCTAAAAGCGCGTAACCTCGTACATCGCTACGCTCATGTCAGCGTCGCAATTGAGTCGTCGAGGAGAATTCAATGATAGACAGTTCTAGTTTGGTAAAAGACGTCTTGTCTGAGTCAGACGCAACGGCACGTAGTGAGAATGTCTCAAATGTCGAATACTGCTTAGAATTAAATCTGCCAGGCAATGCGAGTAGAACTTATTCAGGAGTATTAAGAACTACCTTCGTGGTGCAAAATAGTTCGGAGATTTTTTTAGATTTCACGGGATATGAAATCACATCACTTGAACTGAACAGTGCCGCGGTTGCCAATCCTCGTTGGAATGGACACCGGCTCCGAATTGGGCTGCAGGATGGTCTAATTGCGGGTGAGAATTCAATTAAGCTGACGTATCTTAATGAATATGACCACACCGGTGATGGATTCCACCAGTTCATCGATCCAGAAGATAACCAAGAATACGTTTATTCAAACTTTGAGCCGTACTCTGCACACCGACTATTCCCTTGCTTTGATCAACCAAATATCAAAGCCACCTATCTCCTATCAGTTGAATGCCCGTCCGACTGGACTTTGATTGGGAATAGTAGCCCAACTTCAGTGAATAAAATTAAGGATGGCCGAGCCAAGCATGATTTTGAGCGGACGAAACTATTCTCCACATATTTATTTGCCTTGATAGGCGGTCCTTATGAGAAATTTGAAAGTCACTATACTCCGAACAAATCAGATTCAAAGATAATTCCGTTAGGGTTTTATGCACGAAAATCTTTGGCACCTCATGTCGACGAGGACGAACTATTTGAAATTACGTGCCAAGGCTTCGAGTACTTTGAAGATTTCTTTGACTTTCCATATCCCTTTGGAAAGTACGATCAAATATTCGTTCCCGAATTCAATCATGGTGCTATGGAAAACGTAGGAGCGATAACACATTCGGAGCGTCTTGTATTCAGGGACCCTCCCACCTATAACCAGCGACTGACAAGAGCTGAAGTAATTCTCCATGAAATGGCACATATGTGGTTCGGTGACTTAGTGACCATGAATTGGTGGAATGATCTCTGGCTTAATGAGTCATTCGCCTCGTATATGAGTTTTCTAGCCCTGACAGAGAACACAAGATTTACAGATGCTTGGCAATCCTTCAATTCGCGTATGAAGGCCTGGGCATATCGGCAGGACCAACTAGTTACGACACACCCTGTAGCAGGTGAGGTCAGTGATACGGACCAAACATTCCTAAATTTTGACGGTATTACATACGGAAAAGGTGCGGCTGTTATCAAGCAGTTGGTTAAAACCATTGGCATGCCAGCTTTTAAAGCTGGCATGCAACGTTATATGGCTAAGCACGCATTCTCAAACACTACGCTTGATGACTGGCTTGAAAGTCTTGGTGAAGACGTTGAACAAGATTTGAAAAGCTGGGCGAACTCATGGCTAGAAACGGCACAACACAACAGCATTCAGATTCAACGAAGCACAGATTCAGACAAACCGAACATGATACTCATCTCTCAAACGGCTCCTGATGATTTTCCAACTATTCGAAGACACACGCTTGAACTCGTGGTTGGGAATTTAATCGACTCATCGTTCAATAGTACGACTCATGAAATTATAATTACAGATGAATCAACTCAAATTAACGTCCTAGACAACGCAGCTGATTTCCTTTTTCCAAATTTTGGAGATCATGGATATGTTCAAGTGGCCTTGGATCCAAAGTCACTTCAGTTTGTTAAGGAACATTTAGAAAAGATTTCCGATCCTTTGTTGAGAATGCAGATCTGGCAGTCCTTGTGGGAAATGGTCAGAAATCAGGAATTGAGTTCACTTGATTACATAACGATTGCGACTGAAAAAGTTCAAGTTGAAAGCGATCTCGAGCTTATTGAGGTCATCATCGAACAACTTAGTTCAGCCGTGTCGCGTTACGTCCCGGAAGAGATGAAACTTTCTGAGGCTCGTAAATTATTTGCATTAGCAAATTCTCAACTCGCTGTTGCGCGTAATTCCGATGAAAGAATTCTGTGGGGACGAGCGATGTTTGGCTTTGCCGTAGCAGACGACGACATTGCACAAAGCCTAGACATTATCAAACGAAAAGTAACTATAACGAAATTCACTCCGGATCAAGATATGCGTTGGGGGGTAATCACAAGCGCAATAGCAGCTAACTTTGAAAACGCAAAGTCATTGGTAGCAGAGGAGCTCGCTAGTGATCCGACCGATCGAGGAGAGCGAGCAGCTCTTCGGGCCGAAATATCCACACCAAATCAAGAAAACAAAGAACGAGCATGGAATAGGTTTACCAGTGACGCTGGTTACGGCTCTCTCCATCAAACAGGTGCTGCTATGTCTGGCTTCCTATGGTGGAAACAAGCCGATCTTCTTGCGCCTTATGCGGACAGGTTTTTTGAGGAAGTCACACAAGTTTTTGAGACGGAAGAAAATCATTTCGCACAATCATATTTCGGTTCATTATTTCCAGGATATCTAGTTGATTACGAGTTATTAGGGAAATCTGAAGCGTTACTCGCAAAGACTCCGCCAGAAAATCAACTACTGAGGCGGATGCTTTTAGAAGCAAATGACAATTTAACTAGAGCAATAAAATGTCGAGAATATGCTCGTAGATAAAGAATAATAGTTGAGGCTGTTTTGTGAAGTTATTTAGTGCGCCAAAGCCGCAGGAATCACAAAACAAACTTTATTACGGCTGGTACATAGTAGGCGCCGGATTGATTATCCAACTCCTTGGAGCATCACTTATGCATCATGCCTTGGGAGCATATGCCCTCACTATCACTCGAGATCTTGGTTGGAGTCGAACGGCACTCTCAGGAGGGTTTTCGCTTGCAAGATTTGAAAGTGGCCTACTCGGTCCTGGGCAGGGTTGGCTAATTGACAAATATGGCCCTCGATCGATTTTACGATGGGGTTTAGTTGCATTTGGATTAGGATTTATTGCATTCAGCCAAATCACTGAACTGTGGCATTTTTACATAATTTTTACATTCATTGCCATTGGGTCAAGCCTCGGAGGCTTCATGTCCGTCACCGTGGCTGTCGTAAGCTGGTTTGATCAAAAACGAGCTAAGGCTTTGGCCATGGCTCAGCTAGGTTTTTCAATCGGAGGTGTTCTTGGAGCATCCATGATTTATGTAATTTCAGAGATTGGATGGCGAGAATTCTCAATGGGATCAGGTGTACTAATTCTCATATTGGCGTTCCCTCTCACGTCTGTAATGTACCGAAGGCCAGAAGATTTCGGCCTAACCATAGATGGAATAAAGCCTAAAGATCAGCTGGTTTCTGGCACGCAAACCGAAAGTCTAACGAGAATTAATGAACCCGCCTACACATGGCAGGAGGCAATGAAGACATCTTCATTTTGGATGATTGGGTTGGGGCACGCATTTGCGGTCATGGTTGTATCAACTTTGATGCTCCACCTGCCTTTGCACCTTGTAGAAGGAAGAGGTTTCTCTGAATTACAGGCAACGGGAATAGCTGCAGGTATGATGGCATGCCAAATACCGGGGCAAGCAATCGCCGGATATTTGGGAGAACGAATAGGAAAAAGAAAATTGACCACAACATCAATGCTGATGCATGGCGTGGCGCTACTAATCCTTGCTCAATATTCGTCGTACCCGATGATGATTCTTTTTGCAGTCATGAATGGTCTTGCTTGGGGTATCAGAGGGCCACTCATGCAAACAATGCGTGCGGAATATTTCGGCCGAAAACATTTTGGGATGATTATGGGTTGGTCATCCGTGCTCATTATGGCTGGATCCTTTAGTGGACCAATGATTGCAGGCTGGTTATTTGATATAGCGGGTTCATATGACACTGGATTTACGCTTATCGCAATGTTCCCAATAGCAGGTTCACTATTTTTCTTATTCGCTGGACCACCCAAAAAAAATAATCCAGGTGATATCAGTACTTAACTAATTCCATGATTTTGTTCGTAGATTCAATGCTGCACCCATACTAGGTGTATCAAATCGCATAGGCGTTATTTCATCAACAATAATCATGCGTGACTGGTTAATATTACCTTCTAACGTACCCGCTATTCTAAGAAATACAGCCGTATTAATAACAAGATTATATTTATCAACTATTGCTGGTCGCAGCAACGCATTAATTACACCAAATTCATCTTCGAGCAATAAAAAAACTACTCCATTTGCAGTAGATGGTCTCTGGCGACATACCAATAGACCTATTACTTCTACTGGAGTAGTTAGTGATTTTGAGGCCAGATCACAACTAGATATAAATTGATTTGGTTGCATACTACGGAAAAATTCCATCGGATGACTATCCGGTGAAAGATTCAATAATCTATAGTCTGCTACCATTTTTTCAAATCGGTTGAAGTCCTCAAAATCTATATCAGTGATCGGCTCTTGAAATGACAATTGCAATTGATGATTAGATATTCCGTTTGAATCAATATAAGTTGACAGGGCTTTCCCTTGAAATAGTCCCATATGCCAAATTAACTGACGCCGGTTTAGTCCGAAAGAATCAAATGCACCTACTTGAATCAGATTAAGTACAACTTCTATTGGTAATGCCGTGCGTTGGATGAATTGAAATAATGTTATGTACGGGCCAGCTCGTTCGCGTTCAGTAATTATTTGGCTTGCGAGAGTTTCACCAATCCCTCTCACATAACCAATTCCAATATCAATAGTATTGGAGTCACCCTCAGTCCTACAATTCACTGTGCAATTAATACTGCTGGAATTAATATCTGGACGGTTTATTGCCATGCCATGGCGTTTAGCATCATTTGTTAAAACATGCGGTGGATAAAATCCCATAGGTTGATTGTTCAATAGTGCACAAATAAATTCAGCTGGATAGTATTGCTTAAGCCACGCTGTCTGATATGCCAGCAAAGCAAAGGCAGTTCCGTGGCTTTTAGGGAATCCAAATTGGGCAAACCCTAATAAGTTATTAAATATATCAATTGCGGATTGTGGTGTAACTCCTTTTTTTAAAGCAGTATCCAAAAATTTCTCGCGATAGTCATTAATTTCGACTGATCCTGATTTTCTTCCTAAAGTACGACGGAATTTATCTGCTTCGCCGGCTGTAAAATCAGCTAAAGCTTGAGCTACCTGTATAACCTGCTCCTGAAAAATCACAACACCTAGCGTTTCAGCTAAAACGGGACGTAAGTCTGGATGTGCATAAGGGGGTTCGTAGTCTGAAGACAGCAATTTCTTTTCACGTCTTTGTATATAGGGATTAACAGCACCACCCACTATTGGTCCGGGGCGTACTATCGACACTTGTATAGCCAAATCATTCAAATTTCTAGGTTTCGTGCGAGGGAGCATCGCTATCTGTGCACGGGATTCAATTTGAAATACTCCAATAGTATCTCCTGCACATATCGAATCGTAGACCGTACTATCATCAAAATTAATCCGAGACAAATCTATGCTTGGATCCTTATCTCGAATTATCAAATCCACAGTTTCTTCTACTACTGAAAGCATTCCTAATCCAAGTAAATCGATCTTGATCATTCGAGCATCTTCGATGGAATCTTTGTCCCACTGACATATGTAGCGATTAGGCCAAGAAGTGGGCTGACATGCGACATAATTCGTTAGTGGTTTAGATGAAATTACCATTCCACCAGGATGCTGAGATATATGACGAGGGAAACCAACTATCTGTCCTACTAACTCCAATAAAAGTTGCCAGCCCGGAACTTTATCTTTTTGTGAAAGTTCAACTGATGACTCAATGAACTCATCTAACTCATCAATATTCGAAACTAGACTAGATTGCTTTATTAGACGCCTAAGTAAATTTTTAGGTAATCCAAGTGCCTGTCCTACATCACGAATCGCACTTTTTAATTTATATCGAGAAAATGTCGCTACCAAAGCTGCATACTCAATTCCCCAATGCTCATATATTCGTTCAATGAGCGCTGCTCTAATGTCACGAGGAAAATCAAGATCAATGTCAGGCAAAGAATATAATTCTTCATTCAAAAAACGCCCCAAAAACAGATTGTTTTGTACTGGATCAATATGAGACAAACCAATTAAATAACACACCACAGAGGCCACAGAGGATCCTCGACCTCGACCAACTGGAAGTTGATTACGATATCGATTATTGGAGCCTCTTACTTCAGTTGCCACAGATTTTGCAAGCTCAAAAATATCTGCATATATAAGAAAAAAGCCTGATAAATCATGCTTATCAATTAAACGTAATTCTTCGGTTAAACGTTCATATGCTGTCGTCAGAAATTCAGTATTTTGATAGCGATTTTCAAGTTTTTGAAAACACATTTTAGATAAATATTCATGTGCTGACAATTTACTCGGTAATGTCGGAGTTGGTAATTCATATTCAAGATCTTCAGTTAAATCAAATTGACAGCGTTTCGAAATCAGTACTGAATTATCTGTTAAGTGTTTTCCATATTGTGAAAAGCGCACAACTTGCTCACTAGGAGCTCTTAAATAAAACTCTGCGTTTGGTCGACGTACTGATTCAGCTTCATCAATACGGACTTTATGGTTAATAGCAACCAAAATATCCTGTAAACGATATCTACTTGGAATGTGATAATGAACATTTCCGGTCGCAACCGAAGGAATTCCAGTATCGAAAGATAGTTTCAGTAAACGCCTGGCACGATTCGAATCACCTAATACAAAGTTGTCCTGAATTTCAATAAAAACATTATTAAACCCAAAAGAACTTACCCAATATCGTAAAATATCCTCACTCGCTTTAGTCTCACCATTTCTCAATTTCTGATTAAGCAAACCTTGCTGGCATCCTGTTAGCAAGATTACACCGTCGGTATGGCTGATTAACCTTGAGATAGAAACAGATGGGTTCATGCGCTTATCCGCCCTTGATAAAGCCGTTAGTTCATATAAACCAAATGCCGCACTTGATAACTTACAAAGATTTGAATAACCAACTTGGTTCTCTGCTAAAAGCGTTACGTGATGAGTTATTTCCGAATTCATTGAATTTGTAGGGTCACCAATTACATCTAGTTCTAATCCTATAATTGGTTTAATACCTATTTTTCTTGATTTCTGTGCAAATTCCATTGATCCCGAAAGAGAATTGTGATCGGTTAAAGCCACGCTTTGATAGCCCAGCTGTTTTGCCTGTGTCAGTAATTCATCAACGCTAGATCCGCCCTCAAGTAGGGAGTAATTAGAATGCATATGAAGTTCGACGTACCCAGATTTCATGACTTAAAACCACTGATTCATTTTCAGGAAAATCTGCTGAACAACTGAGAAAACCATTTATTTGTCTTCAGGTCATGGAATATTGTGATGACACCGCCTGAGTCTAAAACCACTCTAAAATAACTTCGATAGCATTCCTGATCATTCCACCAGGTGTCAATCAAATGCCAATGATCAACAATTTCAAGAATTGGTTTATTCGAAACCATGGTTGGCCAATCTGCATGAGCAAAAAAAGACAGACATTTTTCTTCTGATTTAATGATTTTCACTGCAACCAAATTGCCATGCCCTAAGTAAGATAATCCGCGAGTGCAAACTGTTTTTCTGGTAAGCGATGCCATCGTGAAACCTCCCTAATTTGAAACAAAGCCGGATAGCCATAACGTGTTCTCAAATGCTCAGCCGTATCAATTAGTTGCTGCTGTCGTTGTCTCGACATTGCGAATAATGACAGTTGATAACCCGTTTGATTGATAAACTCAAGAAATTCGATTCGTAATAAAGAAATTGGTTCTGAGTATCTAATACGATCAATATGATGTGATATTGCCAACCAAATCTGGGTGAGTGAATTAGTTGGCACTTTCAATAATTTCTCAAAAAAATATAATTTACCCGTATCGGTCTCAAACACAATCTTTACTCGAACAAGTAGTGAATTTTTAATCTTCATTTCCTGAAGTAATTGTGCCAACAAATTTTGTGTGAATATTTTTAATACTTTTAAATCTGAAATGGGCGATAATAATTGAATCTCATCAAATATTTTTTCATCTTCAAATATGTTTGATCGCAAATATTCAGTATCACGATTCTTTCCTGCCAACCAAGCTTGCCCGCCAATGGAACCAAACTGAGATTCAACTATCGAACGTGAAAGTGCTGTAAATTGACCGATTTTGGTTATTTGTAGCAATCGTAAACGCTCAATAGCATCAGGCGGCAAAGGAAGTAATTCTATTGGTAACGCAGAAAGGAATTTTACCGCTGCTGTTTGCTCAATATAATTCAACACACCAGGTTCACCATAGAAAGCAGCTAATTGAGCCGTAAGTCGCTTATCTGCGATTCCTAAATGTGCCTGTAATAGTGGTCCTGTACTTTGATTAGCTTTATTTTCCGTGATTTTTGATATCCATGCTTCAGATAGAGAAAAAATTTTATCTGCTACTAATTCAACTCCGCCAAAATATGTATCCATTCCTTTAAGATCTATTAATAAAAAACCTGATGAAATTTTCTCTACAACTGGCGAGATTTCTTGTGCAATTAGCGTGAACTTTTCAGATATTTCTTGTGTCAATACCTTATTAATTTCAATAATTCTCAATTGTGGATATGTCGTAAACGCTTGAGTATATGTCTGATCGGGTAAAACACCAAATTGTTGTGCTGAAAAAGTAGCGTCAACAATTTTTTCTGTCTCAGGATCACACAAAGCAATAGGAGACATTATGTCTTCAATCAAATCTGTATACTGTGATAAATTAACAGCTAGTTCAAAGGAGGGTATAAATAAACATGCTAGCGCCAATTTTATCCCCCTGTGTACTGACTAATACTAGAACATATGTTCTAGTATTAGTCAGTATAAATCAATCTTGGAATTATGCAACTTCTAGCGAATAAACTCGATCCTCAGCTAAAGTCACCATAACCTGCAACTAAAATATGGGAAGAAACTATCTTTATGAGTAAAAACACAGATCCACAAGCATTTTTTAAAAAAGATAAAAACAATTCTTCTATTTATCACCCCACACTTAATGCTCGTGGACCATGGGATCCAAATTCATTACACGGACGCGTGATCGCGGGGCTTATCGCACACGAAGTCGAAACAAATTATTCTACTCGGGAAAATTTTCAAGATATGCAAATTACTCGTATGACCGTCGATTTATTTCGATTGCCACCAATGGCTCCATTAATAATTCAAAGCAACATCGCGCGCGCTGGCAGAAGAATTCAAGTAATTGATGTACAAATCAAGACGAATCATACCGAAAAAGGGATTATTGAAATAGCACGTGGAAGTGTTGTTCTACTTAAAAGAAGCACTGAGCCACTGGGCTCTGTATGGTCCACTCCAGCCTGGGATATTCATGCTCCAGATGAAAACATGGCGATGCCTGACTTAGTTGAGGAACGGCTTCCTATGTGGCATACAATTAATGTTGGAGCGACAACCGGACCACTACCAATTTCAGGCTCTGAACTTTCTGCTAAAAATTCAAAAGATGTCAATATGACTACCAGTGATCAACAACGGGAAATTGGTCCAAGACGCGCATGGATTAGAGAGACACATGCATTTGTTGAAAATGAAATTGTTAGTCCAATTATTCGTGTAGCCCAAGTAGCAGATTTTGCAAATCCTTTCGTGAATTCGGGTACAAGTGGCTTAAATTACATCAATGCTGATATATCGCTATATCTACAAAGGAATCCCGTGGGCACTTGGATAGGAGCTGAAACCTTTTATCACGGCGCTGATGATGGAATATCGATCGCCACAATAGCTTTATACGACAGACTCGGAAAAATCGGAACATCTACTGTTTGTGGATTAGCTCAAATTCGATCTTAAGATGAGCATCAACAATTTCAAAAGCACACTTCCTGAAAGCTCCAACTAATCCTAAAAATGAATAAACTAAATTTCAACACACTCCAAATAGTAATTCCAGGAGATTCGCCAACACATATTGGAGGAACAACTCACCTTGATAGATTGGGTGAATATGGAGAAGTCACACTCTATTCAACGCCTCCCAAAAACGCTGACGAACAAATTCAACGATGTATGAATGCTGATATTGTACTCAACAGCCGTTCAAGTCTCACATGGCCGAAATTAGTACTTCAAGCTTTACCTCGACTGAAACATATATCAACAACTTCAGTTGGTCTGGATAATATAGATATCTCAGAAGCTCACAAATTAGGAATTACTATTAGTCATCAAACTGGTAATACTGCAACAATTGTCGCAGAACATGAATTTGCACTCTTACTATCCGTAGCAAGGCAAATCCCCACACAAGATAAATCTATTCGAAACGGGATATGGGATCCTGGCGAAGGTCAGCATATGTTCCTAAAAGGGAAAACCATAGGAATTATTGGAATGGGGAATACAGGAATTGAAATGGCAAAATTTGCCAAAGCCTTTGGTATGAATATTATCAGTTGGACGTTTAATCCTCAAAAGAATAGAAACCTCCCCG
>Ga0209402_10003627_pt1 | contig 14675 bp, 14 predicted proteins | sample ArcticOcean_MG_C_3_FD_187437 | JGI IMG/M metagenome (GOLD analysis project Ga0209402, IMG submission 187437) | Marine microbial communities from western Arctic Ocean - ArcticOcean_MG_CB8_126 (SPAdes) (version 2) | ecosystem: Environmental > Aquatic > Marine > Oceanic | place: Arctic Ocean... | reverse complement strand
TTTGAGTATCAGGTTCGGGCAATTTGATTAGGCTTTCACAGAATTTGAGTTGATACGAATAGGTGGTAGAAAGCTTGGCAAGGCGAGCACTCATTTGCCAATCATCCATCCATGCTAATACTGTCATATTATTTATGTATTACTTTAAGTGTTATTATATAACTACTTGTAATTACTGAGGTATCTAATATTTTGTTAAAATAATTCTGCACCATTATAATTTGGCTTTTCAGAATTAATACGTCCATACCTCTTTCCGTTTGATAGGGTTCAAATTTAGTGAGGCATTTCTTCATCATGCTTCTGGCACCATTTAAATTTTTATTAAAAAAATGGAAATAACTCACTGCCAATTGGATTAATCCCTGAATAAATTTTGCATCATCCAATTTGTAATTCAGCCATAATTCTTCCCAATATTCGTGGGCATCATAAAATTGTCTATTATTGAATGCAGTAATACCCTGATTAAATAATTGGTCTTCTTTAGTCAAACTTCCTCAACACTTCATCCACCACATCATAATATTTTTGACCTTGCTGAATTTTAACCGCTGCGGTTACTGGATCATGGTCAAACACCAGCCACCAGTCTTCATCGCCAGCTTGTGCTAAAAATTGAGTTTTCTCTTCTAATGTCAATAATGCATTCAGGTCATACCCCATAATCCAGGGGATTTGCAGGTGGGATTTAAGAGGAATTAAATCACTACAATAGATCAAAGCCTCATCACCATCTTCCAGTTTTACCAGTTGCTGTCCACAGGTATGTCCATGTACGCAATAAGTGGAAATCCCATTTATGATGGTTGTATTTTCAGGAATAAGCTGCAGCAATCCGGCTTCCTGCACTGGAAGAAAATCCGCTTGCAGAAAACTGGCCTTGTCTCTGGTATTGGGCTGATTGGCTTGCTTCCATTGTGACTCGGTAATAAAATATTCCGCATTGGGAAATGCTGGAACTGGCTGTCCTTCCTCATTAAGCTCTGTAGCTCCTCCGGCATGATCAAAGTGTAAATGGGAAAATATAACGTGGGTAACATCACTAGGTGAAAAACCGATTTTACTTAACGCCCTTTTTAAAGGGTTTTCAGGTTGTACAATATGGAATATCTTTTTGAATTTATCGTTTCCCTTAGTTCCCAGCCCTGTATCAATTAAGACCCTGTTGTCACCATCATCCAATAGCAGACAGCGCAGGGACAAATCTATACGGTTTAATTCATCTGCAGGATTTGTTTTCTCCCAAAGCACCTTGGGCACCGACCCCATCATAGCGCCACCATCTAGGCGGAAATCTCCGCTTTCTAAGGGATATACTTTCCATTTTCCAATTTGGCTCAGCATTCTGTTTTCATTGGAATATTTATTATTTTATTCATAAACCAATCCGTTTTATTGGTTGGATATCGAGCAGCTGATCTCACCGCATCCAGTCGCAATATCAATTCAGAATTCAATTCTTCCATTGGCAAGCCGGATAAATATGTCCACACTCCCATTTCTCCTTTTTCTCGAATTAATACAATCAATTCCTGGGGAATAAAAGAGTGCCAATCTTCCAATATTTCTACTTTTGCAGTATTTACCAAATCGTTCAGGAGAGGAGCAATAGAATTCATCCGTATCATGGTTGTATTGATAATTTGACTATGATAACAAATCACCTCAAATTGGCTGGCATTAACATTCTCATTTACATCCATGAGGCAAGAAATACTCAGTTCGATAAATGATGATTGACAATCTCTTTCCATATTTCTAATCGTTTTAAAAACATAATAACAAAACAATAATTGAAAAGGTGATTTTTGAGCTGCCAGTTCCATTAAATATTCAGCAATATATTCCTGATTAGCCACTTGTTTTAAATAATTTAGATATTCAAATGCTTCCGTTTTATTATTAGAATTGATCAATTCTCCTAATTTTGCAATTTCAATAACTTCAGGTTTTTCATGTTTATTTTCTTCACAATTATTCTCTTTTCCCAAAGAGAATTCTTTGACATATCCTTCCAGCCATTTCAATAAGTTTTTAGGGGGATTTTTGGGTTTTATACCGATTAATGCTTTTCCAGCTTGAATAACCGGAAGAAGATGTCGCTGGCTATAAGGAACCTGTGAAGCAAAATTAAACAATGCTTCCAAATGAATTTTCAGTTCCTTTATTTTTGAAGAAGGTTCAGCCACCATAAGACCAGCCGGTTGTACTTAATTCCAGCGGTTTAGAATCACTATTAACTACCGCATCTATTACTTCTGCTAAAAAAAGAGGATGATCTCCATTTTCCAAAATCTCAACTACCTTACATATGATATATGCAGGAGCTTCTTTAAGTAATGGCATCTCATTATGCAATCTAAATTCATGTCCATTTAATTTACCATGCTCAAGTACGGTTGATTTAAAAAAAGATAACGCTAAGTCTTTTTGATCGTCTCCCAAAAGATGGAGAATAAATTCACCTCTCTTTTTGACAATTTCATAGGATGCGCTTCCCCGTTTAATGCAGACTGAAATCAGCGGAGGCTCAAAGGATGCCTGGCTTACCCAGGTAACAGTTGATACACAATATTCACCCTTATCCATAGAAGAGAGAACATACACACCGTATGAGAACATACGTAGGGATTGCTTTCTATATTTTTCATTCATGAGTTGTTTCCCCATATTTATTCATATTATTTAGGGTGCCAAATTTACTCTTTAAATTTCAACCATGAAAAATGATTTCGTTCAATTAACCAATGAATATGTAAATTGATAAAAGATTAATATGCCGTAAGGATATTAAAGCAAATTAAAATAGTCAAAATAATTATTCCCTTTAATTAAAAAAATATAAATTAAATAAAGATTTATAATAATTATTTGAAACCTAAATATCTAATAGAATGTAAGTTAGCAAGCAATTAAGTATTACATAATTACATATCTTATTATATATAATGCCTCTAACTTTTATACTTCTAAACCTTGTCGGAGTAAAATCTTAATATGCCCCAAGCTGGATTACACGCTGCTGTTGGAAATCAATTTCTACGATTTATCCCTCATAAAAGAAGACTCTTCCCAGCAATAATATTTGGCGCAATTTTACCTGATATGGATGTTATCGCTGTTGCAATCGGGTCTCTATTTTACCCCATCTCTCAGTCAGAACATATTTTTCACCGAACTTTCTCCCACAGTTTTTTTACACTGATTTTAATTTATCTCCTATTTGCAATTTGGGGGGAATGGAAAAATAATTCCACAATGAAATCTATCGGCAAGGGTCTTGTATTGGGGATGCTCACACATATTGTTTTAGATACTTTTTTTTGGTTTAGAGAAATACACTTTCTCTGGCCTCTGCCAATTCAGCCATTCAATTTGTGGAAAATCTGGACTGCGCCTGATTCGCTACATAGAACGATGCTGGTATTGGAATTCTTCTGTTTTCGCTGGTATGCCTGGTTGCTTATACAAAAGCATCTGCATACTCCAAATCGATTATCATGGATAGTTTCCTACTTGAACATCTGGAAAAATATAGAATCTGGTTTTTTACTGATTTTTATTGCTTTGGGTGTTTGGAACCCCCAATTCTTTAAATTTTTATTTGGTGCAGCATATATCCCCTCTCTCATAATGGCACTATGGGCAACCTATATGAGCCGAGATGCATTGGAAAATAAACTCAACAATATTAAAATGTAATTGTTAAAATAATTATAATTTTCTGTTTTAAATTGAATTACATTAATACATGAATATTAACTACTAAAGGATTAAATGGAAAACATCTCTACATTTGTATTCTCTATTGGACTCATCATATTTGTAGCCCACTTTTTTACTGCCCTGTTTGAACGCACACGGGTGCCTGATGTATTACCACTTATTATTATTGGGATCCTCATTGGCCCAATATTTGGAATTGTATCTCCAAATGATTTTGGCTATGTAGGACCATTATTAAGTGCCATAGCGTTGGTACTCATGCTTTTTGAAGGCGGCAGCCATTTAACCCTGGATACCCTGAAAACATCTCTGAAAGACTGTGTCTTACTCACATTAGCAACTTTTATATTCACAGTACTTATTACTACAGGAATAGCACATTACATCATGGGGAATGACCTCATGCCTGCCCTTTTTATTGCTGTTGTTCTAGGGAGTATATCCCCGGCAGTTGTGGTACCCATTGTGCGGATGTTAGATCTTTCTGAAAATACAAAATCAACGTTGGTAGTGGAATCTGCAATTACTGATGTACTGAGTATTATAATTGCCCTGGGAATTTTAAAGACATTTCAAGCTGGGCATAAGACCATTATGGAATTTATCGGAACCAACCTTATTGCCACAATGGCTATGTCATTGATCGTTGGCTTTATTGGAGCAGTGATCTGGTCAACCATTTTAGAAAAAATTCGTAAATTCCCCAATACCATTTTCACCTCTCTGGCATTTCTATTTCTAATGTATGGATTATCAGAAATTTTGGGTTATAGCGGTCCCATTTCAGTATTAATATTTGGCGTGGTATTGGCAAATTCAAAAAAAATCCCTCTCAACATTGTGCAGAAATTCGGTGCAGACCATTTAACGGAATTTACCAGTATAGAGAAAACATTATTTTCCGAAGTTATTTTTCTGGTTAAAACCTTTTTCTTTATTTTCCTGGGGATGTCCATTCAATTTGGGAATTTCAAGATTCTGTTTATTGGAATTTTACTAACCATTCTCATATATGGCGGACGGTTACTCCTAAGCCGGATGCTCATATCTAAAGAGACTCCTAATAGAGATGCTGCCATGATATCGTTTATTATACCAAAAGGGTTGGCGGCGGCAGTATTGGCAGAAGTCCCTATGCACATGAACTTACCACCAGGGGTAGAAGACACATTTATAGAAATTCGAGCGGTGGTTTACATGGTGATTTTATTCAGTATTCTCCTAACCTCCGTTCTTATTTACAGTCAGGAGACTGGGATAAGCAATTCATGGTTTAATCGAATTCTTGGTAAGTTAAAATAAATTACTGTAATTAATTATACAAAAAAGGGACTGAAATCAGCCCCTTAGTTTATAATTTTTTAACTACTCTCTTACTTAACTTTTACCCATACTCCCTTTTGTTCACGCCATCCGTAACGCTCTTTACCTTCCTCCTTATGAACTGATATTTCTGTCACAGCCAAAGCATCGGTTGATTCACCCATCATAAAAATATCTAGATCATAGACTTTTCCATTAGATGCCTGAAAATCGGCACAGGCAAAATAGGTATCATTTCCTAAACCGGTTAGACGATCCATGTGAATCTTAAGTAGTTCCAGCTGCAGAACTTCCTTAGCAGATCCATCAAACACCAAAAATTTACCACCTTTTAATTTTGCATCACTGGCAATGAATTCAGCTACAGCTTTCCCAACTGCCTGGGCTGAAATTTGGGAAGTTTTATCACTTGGATGCTCCGGGTGTTCTGGGTGTTCCGGATGCTCAGGATGTTCTGCCATAAAAGACAATGATACCACTAAGACACTATAATATATTATTGAAAAATATTTCATATTTTACTCCATTTTATACCTTGATTGACCCTGTAGTTTACTCAATGATTAAATCTAAAAAAATAAAAATCATATTTATTTTCATCATAAAAATTGTAAGGTCGAAGTAATCAGAATACATTAACTTTCCCATCTTAATTTTCTATTATTATTTAATACTCTATCACAGGATAAATGCCAAAGAAGAATTTTACCAGCGGAAATCCAACAATTAAGTCAGATTTTTATGTAGAATATAAACCTGCGAATTCTGGTGGAATTAAGATTGATATTCAATCTAAAACTAAGGTTCTTCATAATTCAAAATTAGAAAGTTCTTCTCAAAATACGCTTATTGATCTGAATGTAAAAAATGGTACACTTTCTGTAATTGATAATGGGGGGCAGTATTTTGTTTTGCAAGCTCGAATTGAAACTACTGTAAAAGCGGCAATTCCAGGCACGAATAACGAAGCTCTATCCCCTTTTAAAAAACATGCTCAATATAATTCTACAAGAGATCGCTTCCGCCGCAGTCGTTTGTATCTTCCAGGAAATCAAGCCAAACTTATGCTTAATGCCGGCATTCATAAACCGGATGCAATTATCCTAGATTTGGAGGATTCAGTAGCGCTTTCGGAAAAGATTGCCGCTCGATTTATTGTGCGGAATGCTCTGAGGACACTTGATTTTTTTGGTGCTGAACGCATGGTGCGAATTAATCAGGGTGATCTAGGGTTAATAGATTTAGAAGCCATCATTCCCCAAAATGTGCATCTGATATTGGTACCTAAGGTGGAAAATGCCAATCAGCTTATAGCAGTAGATGATAAAATCCAGCACATCCGAAAGGAATGTGGGAGAAAAGAACCGGTGTATCTCATGCCCATACTGGAATCTGCCAAGGGAATACTAAATAGTTTAGAAATTGCCAAAGCCAGTAAAAATAATGTGGCAATAGCAATAGGCTTAGAAGATTATACGGCTGATATTGGGGTGCAGCGAACTAATAAGGGGCGTGAATCTTTATTTGCCCGAAGCCAAGTAGTGAATGCTGCAAAATCTGCAGGGATACAAGCCATTGACACCGTATTCAGTGATGTGAGTGACGAGGATGGTTTGCGACGATCTGTGCAAGAAGCCAAAGAATTGGGTTTTGATGGTAAAGGCTGTATTCATCCCCGGCAAATTAAGCCTATTCATGAAGAATTTGCGCCGTCAAAATCAGAAATTGATAAAGCTCAGAAAATTGTAATAGCATTTGACGAAGCGGAGAAAAAAGGATTGGGAGTGGTTTCATTAGGCAGTAAAATGATTGATCCACCAGTAGTGAAACGGGCATTACAAACGGTTGATTTAGCAATAGGGATGAAATTACTACCAAAAAGGTGGAAAAATTAATTCGTGAAATTCGTGGTCAATTATTAATGGGACAGAAACTTAAATTAATTAAAAACAAAGCCGGAAAAATGGTGCCAACCATGGTTAATGGAGTAAAATCCATACCATTTAAAGGAGTTGGCAAACACAATCCAAAAGGGAAAAAAGCGGTTCTTCCAATCAATGTCTGCCAAGATTATCCTATATCTGGGAATAAAGTAGTTTCCTCTCTTAAAGAAGCACTGGAAAAATGCAATATTAAAAATGGAATGACCGTCTCCAACCACCATCACTTCCGCAATGGCGACCTGGTTATGAATGAGGTCTTTGACATATTGGCTAAAATGGGCAAAAGGAATTTACGCTGGTTCCCCTCGGCTTCATTCCCCTGCCATGAGCCCATGATCAAACATTTGGAAAGTGGCGTTATTCATCATATTGAAGGATCTATGAATGGTCCCTTGGGAAAATATGCCTCCGATGGAAAAATGAATGGTTTGGCAGTGTTGCGATCTCATGGAGGAAGGTGGCAATCAGTTCAGGATGGAGAAGTCCATATTGATGTTGCCATTATCGCAGCCCCCACGGCCGACCCCTTTGGTAATTGTACCGGAGATAGAGGTCCCTCTGCCTGTGGACTCTTAGGATTTGGATTAGTGGACTCCCTTTATGCGGATAAGGTTATAGTGGTTACTGATAATCTGGTGGATTTTCCCTGTATTCCCTGGCAAATTCAGGGCAATAATGTGGACTATGTAGTGGTTATGGATAAAGTGGGCGATCCTGAAAAAATTGTTTCAGGGACTACAAAATTGACCAAATCTCCAGATCGTTTATTTATCGCTGAACTCACAGCCAAATTTGTTAAAGCTGCCGGCATCATGAAAGAGGGATTCAGTTTTCAGGCTGGCGCTGGTGGTACGGCTCTGGCATTTGCTATTTACCTTAAAGAAATGATGATTGAAGCAGGAATCAAGGCTCGCTTCATTAGAGGAGGTTCTACAAAATATCTGGTTGAGATGCTGGAGGAGGGATTAACCGATTATATTTTAGATGGACAAACGTTTGACCTCGAGGGTGTTCGCTCCATGCGAGAAAATGCCGGGCATGTAAACACTTCCCCCTTCACCAGCTACAACTGGCACGGAAAAGGAAATTTTGCCTCCATGCTGGATGCAGTAGTGCTGGGCGCAACAGAAGTGGACGTAAACTTCAATGCCAACGTAGTGACCCATTCTGATGGCCAAATGCTTCATGGTATTGGCGGATGGCAGAATTGTTTATCCAGTAAATGTACCATTTTACCTATCCCCTCTTTCAGAAATCGAATACCCATCATTATAGATGAAGTAACAACGCTGGTTGGTCCGGGAGAACTCATTGATGTGATTGTGACAGAACGAGGGATTGCCATTAATCCCCAACGTGAAGACCTTATTAAAACCACCAAACGTAGCGGACTTCCCATTAGAAAGATTGAAGAAATTAAAGAAGAAGTTGACGAATTAGTGGGAGCACCATTGGATAAACCAAATTTCACAGATGAAGTAATTGGTGTAGTCAAATGGGTGGATGGCACCATACTAGATTCGATTTTTAAAGTGGACCACGAATTACGCTAATTACACAAATTTTATATGGAATTAATTCATAATGAGTTGGTCTACAAAATAATCGGTTTTGCAATGGAATTCCATAAGACTCTTGGAGTTGTTTTTTTAGAATCAGTATATGAGAATGCAATCATATTTAAAATGAGGTTACAACATATTATTTTTCAATCTCAGAAAAAATACCCTGTTAATTATAAAGGGAAAGTGATAAAAGATTTTATATGTGATCTGATTGTTGAGAATAAAATTGTTGTAGAATTGAAGGCAATAAAACAATTAGGTGATATTGAACGCGCACAAATAATTAACTACCTAAAAGTCACCGGTCATCAATTGGGTTTAATTATTAACTTTGGTGAAAAATCATTAAACTATGAACGAATTATTTTAACAAACTAATTAGCGAAATTCGTGTAATTCGCGGTTAAGAAAGGAGATTATGAAAGAAAAAGTATTAGAAATTTGGCCAGAAATTAACTGGATTAAAAATGAAGAATTAAGGGAAAAAACTCTGGATGCTTGGGTGTATGCCATAGAAAGTAGCCCATTAGAGCCAAAAGATTTGGAGGAAATTCCATTTTCACTACTCATTAAAGATTGCAGTATATCATTTATGAATCATAAACGAACCTGTGTGCAATTAGCCGTTGACATTGCCAAAACAATGGTAAATAATTTCGGCGATGAAATCAAGGTAGATATGGATGTTATGATTTCAGGGGCAATTCTTATAGATGTGGGCAAACTTTTAGAATATGAAATTGTAGATGGAAAACTTGGCACCAGTGATTACGGCAAAGTAGTACGCCATCCGTTTAGTGGAGTTGCCATTGCAGCAAGATTCGGACTACCTCCGGGAGTTCAACATATCATCGGTACACATTCTAAAGAAGGCGACTTAGGCAAGAGAACAGTGGAATCAATAATTGTACATCATGCCGACTTTGTTTCTTTTGAACCCTTTAAAGCGTAATCAACCACGAATTACACGGAATTTCACCAATAAGGTTTTTGAATTCGTGTAATCCGTGTAATTCGCGGTTAAATAAAAATATGACACAGACATTAATTGAAAAAATAGTACAGAAACATGCCGTTGGATTAGAACCTGAGCATGTGGTAAAATCTGGTGATTTTATTTCCATTCAACCGGCTCATGTGATGACCCACGACAATACGGGTGCAGTAATGGGAAAATTCAAAGCCATCGGTGCCAGTAAAATGGAAAATTCCCGCCAGCCGGTGTTTACCCTTGATCATAATGTTCAGGATAAATCTGAAACCAATTTGAAGAAATACGCCGGGATTGAAGCTTTCGGTAAGGAGATGGGTGTTGACTTCTATCCCGCCGGCAGAGGAATCGGCCACCAGATTATGTGTGAAGAGGGCTATGCTTGGCCAGGGACTATGGTTGTGGCTTCAGACAGCCACTCAAATATGTATGGCGGATTGGGCTGTTTAGGCACTCCGGTAGTACGGACAGATGCCGCCGCTTTATGGGCCACGGGTAGAACTTGGTGGCAGGTCCCCCCTATTACCATGGTTGAGTTGACAGGAAAACTTCAAAAAGGGGTTACCGGAAAAGATGTAATTATTACTCTCTGCGGTCTTTTTAATAAAGATGAAGTATTAAATCATGTGCTGGAATTTACCGGAGATGGTATCGCAGATTTAAGTATTGATGAAAGATTAACCATTGCCAATATGACCACCGAATGGGGTGCACTTGCTGGTGTATTTCCCACCGATGATGTAACCATTCAATGGCTGAGAGACCGGGCTGATTTTATTGGCAAACGGGGATTGGAAGGGGTAGTCTCTGACACTGATGGGGAGAATGGTGTACATCCTCGTTTGAATAGTGACCGGATAAATGAGCTGGAGAACAATCCTCCCATGGCAGATAAAAACGCCTTTTATTCCAAAGAAATCAAATTGAACCTAAATTCGGTAAGCCCCCATATTTCCGGACCAAATCATGTGAAGACTATGACCAGTTTACATGATGCGGTAGGAAAAAATATCAAAATTGATAAGGCATACTTGGTAAGTTGTGTGAACAGCCGAGTTGAGGATCTTGCTGAAGCTGCCAAAACTATAAAAGGTAATCAGGTTGCTTCTCATGTTGAATTTTATATTGCCGCAGCATCCAGTGAAGTACAGGCAGAAAGTGAAACCAGAGGTGATTGGCAGGCGCTTGTGGATGCCGGCGCTACTCCCCTCCCGCCTGGCTGTGGACCCTGTATTGGTCTGGGAATTGGATTATTAGGTCCCGGAGAAGTGGGTATTTCTGCCACCAATAGGAATTTTAAGGGTAGAATGGGCGACCCCACAGCAGAGGCCTATCTGGCATCTCCCTCTGTAGTAGCAGCATCTGCCATTGCTGGAAAAATAGCTCCACCCTTTGAATTTGACAACCAATGCCCTATTGGAAATATTACCGAAAATGAAAAGCCTAAATTTGAGGAGAGTAGTGTTTCATTGCTGGATGGCTTTCCTGAAATTATGCAGGGTGAAATTATTTTCTGCCATCAAGACAATCTAAATACCGACGGAATTTATCCGGGAAAGTACACCTATATTGATGATTTTACTCCAGAACAAATGGCAGAAGTGGTGATGGAAAATTATGATCCTGAATTTGGGAAAATAGTGGAAAAGGGAGATATTATCGTTGGGGGTTATAATTTCGGTACTGGTTCCTCCCGGGAACAAGCGGCTACTTCCCTTATATACAGAGGCATCCAAATGGTAATGGCTGGTTCCTTCAGTCAAACCTATAAAAGAAATGCCATCAATAATGGATTTTTAGTAATTGAAGTGCCTGAATTATTAGCCGATCTAAAATCAGAATTTGGGGAAACTAAATTATCAGTTAAAACCGCTTGGATTATGCAGGTGGATTTCAAAAATTGTAACATAAGCATTGGAGAAAAGAAGTATCCGATTAATCCCGTTGGCGCTGCTGCCCAGGAATTGATACTAACTAAGGGATTGGAAAACTGGGTGAAGGAGAGGATTTAAGAATTAAGATTGTAGATTGAAAATTTAGAATTGAACCACGAATTTTGCAAATTACACGAAGAATTATGAAAAAAATAATATCTATACATTTACCAGATACTCTTTTTATTAAATTAGAAGTTCTTTCAAAGACACTAAAGAATTATGAAAAAAAACAATATCTATACATTTACCAGATACTCTTTTTATTAAATTAGAAGTTCTTTCAAAGACACTAAAAAAGTCCAAATCAACCTTGGCAAAAAAGCAATTGGAAATTATTTAAATGAATACGCTGATTATCAAATCACAAGCGATCGGTTACATGATGAAAGTAATAAAATAATTACTCCTAAAGAATTCATTATTAATATTAATAATGAAAATAAATAAACGCCAAATCAAAAATATATCCTATGAAATAATTAGTGTAATTTGTGTAATTCGTGATTAATAAAGGAAAATAATAATGAAAAGAACCATAGTAGCCATGCCGGGAGACGGTATTGGAAAAGTAGTATTAGAAGAGGCTATCCGCGTATTGGATGCTGCCGGATTTGAAGCAAATTATATAGAAGGAGATATCGGCTGGGAATTTTGGCGTAGTGAAGGGAATCCCCTGCCTCAGCGCACCCTGAATCTCATTGCTGAACATAAAATCGGGCTATTCGGGGCAATTACCTCAAAACCCAAAGATGATGCCTTTAATGAACTTTCACCCGAACTTCAGGAAAAAGGATTGGTTTATGCCAGTCCAATCGTAGGACTTCGCCAGCATTTTGGTCTGGATATTTGTTTAAGACCATGCAAAACTTATAAGGGCAATCCATTAAACTTTATTCGCCGTGGACCCAACGATTCAATCCAAGAACCTGAAGTTGATGTGGCTATTTTCCGGCAGAATACGGAAGGATTGTATGGTGGTGTAGAGTGGAGTAATCCGCCAAAGCAGGTGTATGATGCACTTATGACTCATCCCAAATTTAGGCAGAATTTTGGTGATGCACCGGTTGAGGAAGTTTCAGTTTCCACCAGAATTTTTACCAAGAAATGTACAGAGAGGATTCTTCGGGCTGCCTTTGAACATGCCAAAAAATATGGTTATAAATCGGTTACTGTCTGTGAAAAACCCAATGTAATCCGGGAAACTTCTGGCATGATGTACAAAATGGCACAAGAAATGCAGAAAGTCCACTTCTCTGAAATTGAGCTGTGGAATACCAATATTGATGCCCAGATGATGTGGCTTACCAAAAATCCGGAAAATTACGGTGTTATTGTGGCTGGTAATATGTTTGGGGATATTGTATCAGACGGTTTTGCTGGGCTCATCGGCGGTTTGGGATTCGCCTGCTCTGCCCAATATAATCCTGAAACTGGAATTGGTGTTTTTGAACCCACCCATGGTAGTGCACCAAAATATGCGGACTATCCCGTTTCCATTGTAAACCCAATTGCCATGGTTGAATCATCCTGCATGATGCTGGATTTTATTGATGAGCAAGAAATTGCCAAAAATATACGAAAAGCTGTATCAGATGTGGTATCCGAAGGAAAAGTGAAAACCTATGATATGGCCAAAATGACAGGGAAAGCTGATGTGGTTGAAAAAGGCGCAGCTTCAACTATGGAAATGGCTAATGCTATAATCGAGAAATTATAAGGAGAATAATGGAAAAATCTATTGCAAGACAAATAGCTGAATATTCAGTGGGACTAAAATTTGAAGACCTTCCAGATGAAGTTATCCATGAAGTCAAACGCTATATGTATGACTCCATCGGTTGTGCGTATGGTGGATACCATACTAAAGATTTGAATATCATTCGAGATATTTACATGGAAATGGGTGGAAAAGGAGAAGCAACAGTACTGGGGTTTGGTGATAAACTTCCAGCTGTAAATGCCACCCTCATTAATTCGCTTATGGTTCGGGCACTTGATTTCAATGATATATATTGGAAAGATGATCCTTCCCATCCATCAGATATTATTCCCGCGGCATGGGCTGTTGGTGAATTGGTGAATGCCAATATGAAAGATGTAATCGTTGCCATCGTTTTGGCATACGAGTTTGAGCAACGGCTTTGTCTCTTTGCCAAGCCAGGAGTTCGAGAACGGAAATGGCACCATGCCACCCTCACCCAATTTGTATCCCCTATTGTGGCCGGAAAACTTTTGGGATTAACCGTAGATGAAATGGTGCATGCCATCGGAATCAGTGGTTGTCATAATCATACCATTGGCTGCCCCACTGCCGGGAAACTCACCATGATGAAAAATACCGTTGACCCCATGGCAGTTCAATCTGGAGTTTTTGCAGCACTTATGGCGCAGAAAGGATATTCCGGTACCGAACGAGTGTTTGAGGGTAAAGAAGGATTTATGGATGCCTTTATCGGCTGGAATGCAAAGGATGAAACCATGAAACCTGCGGATATGGAAGGCAGAGACGGCATCTCATCATGGGCATGGGATATTGATGCATTGGTGGGCGGATTAGGTGACAGCTATAAAATTATGGAATGCGGTATGAAAGCCTTCCCCACTGAGGCACTCACTCACACTCACCTTTCCTGTTTACTCAATGCCATGATTGGAAATAATCTTGAATATTCGGATATAAAAGAAGTTAAAGTGACTTGTTTTGCCCAGGCATATGATATCCTTTTTGACCCCACTAAATACCGACCGGAATCTCGGGAAACGGCAGATCACTCTTTACCCTATTGCATGGCAGCGGCTATGGTGGACAAGAAAATCACAACTGAATCATTCTCAGATAAAAAACTGAATGATCCGCGGATCTATGAGGTCATTGATAAAATTAAAGGTGAACCCTCACAGGAGTTTGAAAAAATGTTCCCAGCCAAACAGCCTTCAAGAGTGGTTGTAACCACCAATGATGGTAGAACATTTGAGGAATATCTGGAATATCCGAAAGGCGATCCACGAGAACCAATGACCATGGATGATTTAGAAAACAAATTCAATTCATTAGTTGGTGATAAATTTGATGATTCTAAAAAGAATCAAATAAAAAATACTATTTTCGACTGTGAAGAACTAACAGCTGGTGAGTTTATGCAATCACTAAACGTGTAAACCCTAAAATGGACATCTCCATTTTTAA
>Ga0209402_10003626_pt1 | contig 14677 bp, 13 predicted proteins | sample ArcticOcean_MG_C_3_FD_187437 | JGI IMG/M metagenome (GOLD analysis project Ga0209402, IMG submission 187437) | Marine microbial communities from western Arctic Ocean - ArcticOcean_MG_CB8_126 (SPAdes) (version 2) | ecosystem: Environmental > Aquatic > Marine > Oceanic | place: Arctic Ocean... | reverse complement strand
TTGACGTGAGCGAACCCCTGGAAACCCGAGTGGACCGGAGTTCCGTATTAATCGTGGCTGGCAGTTGTCACCCTGTCACTCAAGCCCAGATTAACCATGCAGAATCTGCTGGGGCCTGCGTCATCCATCTGGTTCCACCTTGCTCCATGGAAAACCACCCGCTGCCCGATTCATCTAACACCTTCATCACGATGACACAGGACGCTTGGCGTCAACACCGACCGGTCATCCTATGTACCGCCCGCCGTCCTGTCGACGTCGATGTCGCCCTCGCTGCCGCGCGTCAACAGGGTCTTGATATCCATGTGTATACCGAGCAGATCACACAATATCTCGTCGCCACGGCCACACACCTTCTCCATACTCTCCACCCAAGTTTGATCACGGTGTGCGGCGGAGCGACGAGCCAGGCCATGATTGATGCCCTGGGAATTGACCGATTGACCTTGCTGAGGGAAATCGAACCGGGAATAGGCCTTTGCCGAGCACACACTGGCCACATGCTGGCCATCAAGAACGGCGCATTTGGTAAAGTAGATGCGTTAACCAACCATTTCTCCCCCGCACCACTGGACTGATAACAGGACGCTAAATCGATGCCATTTGGAATTACCATGGGCGACGCCTCTGGGGTCGGACCCGAAATCCTCCTTCGCGCTTACCATGCGAATCTATTGGCTAACGATATCTTCGCTTACGGTGACGCCGCGATCCTTGCCGCTGGCGCCAAACTGCTCGAATTAGACATTTCGCTTAATGTGATTCAACAGCCCAGCGAACTCATACCCGGTACGCTCAACGTACTTGATCTTGATTGCCTGACCTCAGAGGATCTGACACCGGGAAAAGTCAATCGAAAAGCGGGCGCCGCGGCGAGAAACTATGTGCTCCGCGCGACGGCCGATGCCCTCGCCGGAAAAATCAGCGCCATGATCACCTTGCCAATGAATAAGGAGGCCACTCGCCTGTCTGACCCCACCTTCTGTGGACACACCGAGTTGATCGCTGCTGCTTGCGACACAGACAACTTCACCCTAATGCTAGCGACACCCGAAGTGGTGTGCACGCATGTCAGCACACATGTGTCGATGGAAGAGAGCATCGCCCGTTGCAAAACCGATCGAGTGCTGAACGTCATCACCTTAACCCATGACACGCTTCAGCGGTTTATACCCAATCCGCGTATCGCGGTTTGTGGCCTCAATGCGCATGCGGGAGAAAACGGTCTGTTCGGGATGCAGGATCTGGAAGAAATTAAACCTGCCGTTGATCAAGCAAGAATAAACGGCATTGATGCTGAAGGCCCCTTACCGGGCGACACTACTTTTTATCTGGCTGTACACCAGGATCGCTATGACGGGATCGTTTGCCAATATCATGATCAAGGTCACGCGCCAATGAAACTGCTGGCATTTGAATCTGGCGTTAATGTAACCGCGGGCCTGCCAATCATTCGTACGTCAGTCGACCATGGCACTGCCTTTGACATTGCCTGGCAGGGCAAAGCCTTTACCGATGGACTGACACACGCAATAGATTACGCTCGAAAATTGGCCAGTGATTAGCGCGCATCCTTGATGGCCTTACCTGACTCTTCCAACTCTGCCCAGCGCTCCACTACCGTTTCCAGTTCAGCTTCGGTAACCTGCAGCCGATCCAACACCGGTCGGGTCATGTCGTACGGGTGATCGTAAAACTCGGGCGCAGCGACTTCTTTCCGCAGCGCCTCGACCTCCGCTTCCAGGCGACTAATCGTCCCGGGTAATTTATCGAGTTCCCGCTGAAGTTTGTAAGTGAGTCGGGGCTTAGCGGTCTGCCGACCCGCTCCCGACACAGTCACCGACGGCTCGTTGACCTTAGTTCCCTGTCCATCGACGGCCGCTAAGGATCGACCGTGCCTCAACCAATCCCGATAACCACCGACATACTCGCGGACTCTTCCGTCTTGCTCAAAGACAACAATACTGGTCACCACGTTGTCGAGAAATTCACGGTCATGACTGACCACAATCAGGGTGCCGCTGTAATCCAACAAGCGATCCTCTAACACCTCAAGTGTCTCGACGTCCAAATCGTTAGTCGGTTCATCCAACACCAGGAGATTACTCGGCTGAGTAAATAAATGCGCCAAGATCACTCGATTACGCTCACCACCGGACAGGGCACCAACGGGTGTCATCGCTCGCTTCGCTGTGAACAGGAATCCCCGAAGATACCCAATGACGTGACGCCGATTGCCGCTCAATTCGATATAGTCTTTGCCCTCACCGACCACTTCGGCCACTGTTTTTTTCGGATCAAGCCAGCGACGGTGCTGATCAAAATAGCCAACCTCAATATTAACGCCCCACTTGATGCTGCCCGACTGGGGCTGCAATTCACCGGTCAGTATTCTTAATAACGTGCTTTTTCCGACGCCGTTGTTACCGACCACGCCAATCCGATCCCCGCGCAGAATGCGCATAGAAAAATCGTCCACCAGGCGGGTATCGCCATAGCCGTAACAAACGCGGCGCGCCTCGACGATTTTCTTACCGGAACGCTCTGACTCCTCAATATGGATTCGCACTTTTCCTTCCGGCACAACTCTCGCCGCCCGTTCACGTCGCATATCGACCAACGAACGCACTCGGCCCTCATTGCGACGGCGTCTGGCTTTAATACCCTGACGAATCCACGTCTCCTCTTCCGCCAGTTTTTTGTCAAACACCGAATTACTTCGCTGTTCCTCACTCAAAGATTGTTCCTTATCAAGCAAGTAACGGCGGTAATCTCCTGGCCAGCTTCTCAATTTTCCACGATCAATTTCAACTATGCGGGTAGCGACATTCTGGAGAAACGAACGATCATGGGTAATAAACAAAAGTGCACCCATGAAATTGTTCAAACGGCGTTCCAACCATTCGATAGTGTCCAGATCGAGGTGGTTCGTCGGTTCATCCAGCAATAACAAATCAGGTCGCGACACCAGTGCCCGTGCCAGACAGACTCTCCGACACCATCCGCCTGATAATTCGCTCAGTAATCGATCAGTCGGCAGGTCCAACTCAGAACAAACGGTGTTGACTTGTTGCTCTACGTTCCAGCCCCCGTGGGTTTCGATTTGATCCTGCAAGAGCTGGAGTTCTCGTAACCCCGCCGCATCAAGTGCCTGCTGAGAGCGTTCGCTGTATTCGCGGCATAACGACTGAATGGTATCGAGGCCGCCAGCAACAAATTCTGTAACCTGTTGATTAAGATCCCGAGGCAATGCCTGCTCAAGCTGACTGATGCCGATCATACTTGGCATATTGATGTCCCCACTGTCAGGCTCTACCTCACCGGTGACCAAGCGAAGCATCGATGTTTTACCGGCACCGTTCCGCCCGATGAGACAGACCCGCTCGCCCGCATCAATCATAAAATTCGCCTCGCGTAACAACGCGTGCGCGCCAAACTTTAAGCTGACGGCATCAAATCGAATTAATGGCATGACCTATTCCAAAGTAAACTGGGGTTACTAGCCCCAAACAGTCGGGGGGGGCGAAAGATAATCGATTCCGCTTATTATTGCCGAAAAAAGGATCCATCCAATGACTCACCGAGCCAACTCGATCGCCGCCCGCGATATTGCGAGCGTCATCCATCCGCAAACGAACCTGCAGCAGCATCGAACAGCGGGGCCGGAAATGACCCAACGAGGGGACGGCGTTTGCATCTATGACGACGACGGTCGTGAGTATATTGATGCGACATCAGGCCTGTGGTGTGCCAGCTTGGGTTTTTCCACCAAGCGCCTGGCAAAAGTGGCTTACGACCAGATGTGCGAATTGAGTTATTACCATCTCTACCGACACCGCAGCCACGAACCGGCAATTGAACTGGCCGAACGACTGTTGGCCATCGCTCCTGTTCCCATGTCAAAAGTGCTATTCCAATGTTCTGGTTCGGAGGCCAACGATGTAGCTATCAAACTGGTCTGGTATTACCACAACGCCATTGGCAAACCAGAGAAACGCAAGATCATCTCTCGTCACATGGGTTATCACGGCAGCACCGTCGCTTCGGTCAGTCTAAGTGGGAAACCCGACATGCACGCGGATTTTAATTTACCTCTCGATGGATTTCTTCATACCGACTGGCCACATTTTTACCGACATTCCGAACCTGGCGAAAGCGAGATCGAGTACTCGTCGAGACTGGCTCAACGGTTGGAGTCACTGATCATCTCCGAAGGTCCTGAAACAATCGCTGCATTCTTTGCTGAGCCGGTCATGGGCGCAGCGGGTGGCGTCGTTCCTCCGGAGGGATACTTTGAAAAAGTTCAATCAGTGCTGCGAAAATATGACATTCTTTTTGTAGTCGACGAAGTTGTCTGTGGATACGGTCGAACCGGCCGAATGTGGGGAAGCGAAACCTATAACATCCAGCCCGACATTCTCACAACAGCAAAGGCCCTGTCCGCCGCTGCACTGCCGATCTCGGCTGTTATGGTAAATGACAAGATCTATCAGGCCATGTTGGATGAGAGCGACAAATTAGGCAGTTTCGCACACGGATTCACCTATGCTGGACACCCCGTTAGTGCAGCGGTCGCTGTCGAAACTCTTAAAATATACGAAGAAATAAATGTCGTTAAGCTGGCCCAAGAGAACGGCGAAATTCTATCCCAAGCACTCATGCCAGCGAAGGATCACCCGCTGGTCGGCGATGTCAGTCAGGTGGGACTGCTTGCGGGCATTGAGTTGGTTTGCGATAAAGCGACACGCAAACTATTCGGACCCGAGGTCGGCATCGGTGCACGCGTCGTTGCCGCATCCCAACGCCACGGCCTGATACACCGCGGCATGGGTGACCGAGTCGCGTTTGCCCCGCCTTTCATCATCAATGAGGCCGAGATTCAGAGTATTGGAAAACGCTTTATCCAGGCACTGGACGATGTCTGGGCGCAAACCAGATCACTTTAACAGACTCTCGAGTTGCTCTCAGTATCTGCCAACGGCGTGTTGTCGTCCGAACGCCGACCCGCGATGACCATCGCGCCTGCGCCATGACAAGCATCGTTCATGTTGATTGAAATATTGCCCCTGCTGATGTTTTTTACGCTGATGGCCCTGGTTTTTACCAGCTACCCTATCGGCTTTGTCCTGGCCGGCGTTGCGATACTATTTGGTTTGATCGGCTCACTGGCCGGCGTATTTTCACTCGTTGAATTTTTTCTCTTCACGAGCCGAATCTGGTTTATCGCAGACAATCTGCAGATCATCGCTGTACCACTTTTCGTTTTCATGGGCGTGATGCTGGAACGCGCTGAGATCGCGAAGGATTTGTTGGAGACGCTGCAAATCTTATTACGCCGAGTTCCCGGTGGCATGGCCATGGCCGTGACGGTGATGGGTACTGTATTTGCAGCTATTACGGGCATCATCGGCGCTACCGTTGTCGTCATGACCCTGATTGCGCTTCCGCCGATGCTAAAGGCAGGCTATCGCCCTGAACTGGCGTTGGGAACCATTGCCGCCTCTTCCACCCTGGGCATTCTGATTCCACCGAGCATCCTGTTGGTTTTCCTGGCCGAATTACTGCCTATGTCCATTGGCACCCTGTTCGCTGCTGCACTTTATCCCGGCCTGCTTCTTTCCCTGCTTTACCTTATCTATATCGGAGTCTATAGCTTCGCCGTGCCCGCAGCGGCGCCCTCGCTAACTCGAACGACAACCACCATGAGCGCCAGACAAATCATCGCGATTATTGTTCGCGGCGTGTTGCCGCCTGTGGCTTTAATTGGAATGGTCATGGGATCGATCCTCACAGGGTTTGTCACCATCACTGAGTCGGCATCTGTTGGTGCCGCCGGCGCACTCTTACTCGCTGCCACCCGCGGAAAACTCACCTGGCACAACCTGCAAGAAAGTTTGCATCGCAGTGCAATGATGATCGGTATGATCTTTTTCCTGTTTATTGGTGCGACCTGTTTTTCCTACGTATTTCGGGTTCTCGGTGGTGATGACCTCATTTTGGCGCTGGTCAATAACAGCGGTGTCGGCAGTTGGGGTGTTTTGCTCATCGCCATCGGTCTGATTTTTGTGATGGGCTTCTTCTTCGATGTGCTAGAAATCCTACTCGTGGTCGTCCCGGTATTTGCACCGCTGGTCGCCAGCCTCGATTTCGGAAATCATCTGTCACAAGGTGACATTGTCTACTGGTTTGCGATTCTCGTCGCCATCACACTACAAACATCGTTTCTGACACCGCCGATGGGTCTTGCGCTGTTCTACATCAAGGGTGTTGCGCCGACAACGGTCTCGATGAATCAAATCTACCGGGGTATCATTCCGTTCGTGATGCTTCAAATGCTATGCGTCGCTCTCGTTATGATCTGGCCGCAAATCGCAATGTGGTTACCGCATCAATTATTCGATTGACGCATGACCATGCCCGCAAGCACCGTTCGAGTGTCCTCCCTATGCGCCCGTCTGCTGTGGTTGGCGAACACCCTTGAACGCCCTGTCGTGTGGCTGGGGCGGGCAGGCAGCTGGCTGATCTTACCCATGATCGGTGTGATCCTGTTCGACGCGGTGTGTCGACGCTTCCTGCGCAAACTGCCATTCGTTATCGACAATGGCCTTTACGCCATCATGAATTCGCCCGTGCTTCAGGACTCAGAATGGCATCTTCACACAATCATCTTTTGCACCTCGATGGCCTACGCCTATATCTATAACGCACATGTCCGATTGGACTTATTTCGTCCCCGCTTTAGCGTCAATGGTCGATTGTGGATCGAAACACTGGGAGGTCTGATACTGTTGATCCCATTCCTTGCCTTAATGATCTATCACAGCTGGTCGTTTTTCCAAATGGCCTGGGACACAAACGAAGGAACCTCCGTCCTGATCGGCATCGGTCATCGATGGTTCATTAAGTTTTTCCTTGTGGTTGCCTTTGTATTGATGTTGACCTCTGCGCTTTCGATCGTCATTCGACTCATCATCCGACTTTACGGACCGACCGACCTTCATGAGGCAACACAACTGAAGAAAATTACTGAACCGACGCATTCGGCTTTCAGCTAAGAGTCGCATTCCCGTGGTGTTAAACTCAAGCCGATGAACGCTCCTTTTTCTCGCCAAATTATCGACACACTCAAGGACAAGCAGGTGACTTTCTTCACCTCTGTTCCGTGCAAATTGCTAGCCAACATGATCACCCTGCTTGAGCAGGACACCGCAGTGGCCTATCACCCCGCGACGCGAGAAGATGAGGGGCTGGGTATGTGTGCCGGCGCCAGCCTAGCTGGAAAAACTGCCTGCATACTGATGCAGGATTCAGGCCTTGGCACCATCATCAATGCCCTGGCTGCGCTCGTACAGTTCTATCAGTTACCGATCGTCATGCTAATGAGTTACCGCGGTTCCCCGGGAGAACCGGTACCCGCACAGGCTCCGATGGGCATGCTGACACCGGAACTCCTTAAACTCATGCAGATTCCGATGCTGCACTGCCACGAGGCCAAAGACCTGAATGAGATCGCATCTTACGTAGACTTTGCTCGCGTCAAACAAGGCCCAGTGGTTATCCTCCTTGACTTTCATCTGATGTCCGGCGATCAATGAAACGCTACGCACTGTTAAAAACACTCGTGCCCGTCATGCGCGACTCACTGGTGGTATGCAATATCGGGATTCCCTCGCAAGAACTCTTCGCTATAGAGGACAGAGACAATCATTTCTACATGCTCGGCAGCATGGGCCTATGCACTTCAATCGCACTCGGTCTTTCCCTTAACACGACCAAGAATGTTATCGCCCTCGAAGGTGATGGCAGTATGTTGATGAACTTGAGCACCTTAGCGACCATCGGCAACCGAGGCCCCAATAACCTTTTTGCCGTGATCATTGACAATGGCAGTTACGGATCGACAGGCGACCAGGCCAGTTACACCAGCGCAGCGACATCGCTTGCTGGCATTGCGCGCGCGGCGGGTTGTGAACGCGTTGTCGAGTGCAATGGCGAAACCGCGGCGAAGCACCTCGAAGAGGCACTCAACGAGGGTCAATCGACCCTCATTATCGCCAAAGTAGAATCCGGTAATGAGCCTGTACCCGTCGTACCGTTGCACCCTGTCGTTTTACGAGAGCGGTTCAGGATCTGCGTCTCTCACTGACAGGAACCACGGGCTGTGGCTTCCCAAACTAACAACGCCCTACCCCTGCAGGTTGCAATCATTGGGGGCGGACCTGCAGGCTTTTATACCGCTCAGGCGTTGTTTCGAGCGCGCCCAGACATTCAAGTTGATCTTTACGAACGACTGCCCTCTCCTTTTGGCCTGGTTCGCAGCGGTGTCGCTCCCGACCATCAGAAACTTAAACGTCCAATCCGGTTGTACGAACAAATTGCCCATCACACGAATTTTAATCTGATTGCGAACGTCACCGTTGGTGTAGACCTACCAATCGCTGCGCTCAGTCAGTGCTATCACGCAGTCGTATTGGCTAACGGTACTGAAGGCGGGCGACGGATGAATATTCCCGGCGAACACCTCAGTGGCTGTCATAGCGCCACTGCCTTCGTTGGCTGGTACAACGGCCATCCTGATTTCCGCGACCATGTGTTCGACCTATCACATGAAAACGCCATCATCGTTGGTCAGGGAAACGTCGCCATCGACGTTTGCCGTATCCTCACAAAGACGGTAGAAGAACTTCGCCACACAGATGTCGCTAAACACGCGCTCGACGCCTTGGCTGAAAGCCGTATCCGACAAGTCTATCTTGTAGGACGCCGTGGCCCGGTGCAGGCCAAGTTCACTTATCAAGAGCTCAAAGAACTGACCGAGCTTTCAGCGTGTGTCCTCGAAACCTCCGCAGAGGAACTGATACTCAATCCAGCCAGCGAGACTGAACTGGCCAAAAGCGATGGCGCTACCCGTGACCGAGTGCGCAATTACGAGACACTGAAAAAGTTCGCGATCGAATCTCTCTCCACCAAACCGCGCCAGTGCACTCTGCGCTTTTTGCTGAGCCCCATTAAACTAATGGGTGACCAACGCCTGCAACAGGTCATGTTTGAACGTAACCGCCTGACTGGTCCCGTCGGCCAACAGGCGGCACTGGGTACCGGCGAGTACGAAACCATTGACTGCGGATTGCTGCTCAGCAGCATTGGTTACCAAGGCACACCCATGACGGGGGTGCCTTTTGACTCCGCTCAAGGAATTATCCCCAATCAGCAGGGACGTGTACTCGACAATGACAACCCCGTCCCGGGCCTTTATGCGGTCGGCTGGGTCAAACGCGGACCAACGGGTCTGATCGGCACCAACAAGGCCGACGCAAAAGAAACGGTCACGGCGCTGTTATCAGATCTTAGCAATCACACCCAATCAATCCGGACGGGACTTGCGGGCATACTGCCCCTGCTCAAACAACAATCGATCAAGGTGGTTCATTTTTCTGATTGGCAGAAAATCGACCAAATCGAAATAGAGCGTGGTCTGGTCAAAGCCAAGCCACGGGAAAAGTTCACCCGGGTAGCGGACATGCTGTCGGTTGTGGCCACTGAATCAAATAACCCATGAAGGTTACTGTGGGGTAGTCTCGGCAGACTGGCTGAAGCCCCGATCCTGATAAGCCTTCCACGCAGCCTTCAGCTCTTCGATACTGACTGGGTCGAGATCATGCTGTGGCAATCGATCAGCATCCCAGTGCCCATAACGATCAACACCACGTATCATCGTTGCCCGGCGACGACCCAGAGTCGATCGAGTATGCGCGGGAATGTAAAAATAGGCCAAGCCAATGCGGGCACGGTCGCTGTCATTACCCAGTGACCCATGGACCGTGCGTTCCTGGTGTATTGAGATTTGACCTGCTTCGAGTTCAAGGTCAATGGCATCACTCTCATTTAGTCCTCTGATCGTCTGACCGCGGGCAAGCAAATTCTCAGGATCATAAGTTTCATCGTGTTTCAGATCCGGGCCTCGGTGGGTACCAGGAATAACCCGCAGGCATCCATTTTCTCGCCGACTTTCCGTCAACGCGACCCACACAGTCACCTCTTCGTGCGGATCTAGGCCGTAGTAAGCGCTGTCCTGGTGCCATGAAACGAAACGGGAGTCATGCGCTTTTTTTGAAAACAACGATGCGCCAAAGAGAAGAATATCGGGTCCAATTAATGATTCGACCGCATCGATTAACGTCGGATGACGGCCCAGTTCCACCATCCACGGTGCAGCGATGTGTGCCTTGATCTTAAAATACTTCTGCGGCTCAACACCCAAACGCTCCTCGTAGTTGGCAAGCCTTGCAGCATAGTCGCTGGCTTCCACCGCGGGGATCCCTGCCAGAGGACAAAGGTATCCATACTGCTCAAAATGACGAATCTGTTCTGTACTCAATGAGCCGGTCATCGCGTAGCCTGTTTTATTTCACAACACGTAACATGATACGGCAACCGTCAGGCACTCGTGACAACACCCACAGGGTAACCCGCGCATTGAACGACATCACCCTGCCGACGTATTTCGAGACTGCCCATGTGGCCCCGCACCTCACTAAACACACGATGGTGCCGTCCTGCCTAGTTGCCCTAACTGCTTAGGACAAGCTTGGATGTCGCTCGACGATTGCGTTTTTACTAGACTGATAAACCATCACGTGCGCAAGCTTGAATCACCTCGAGATGGAGGACGTTAGGCAATCTGCTCTCCTCGCACACTGGCATCAGAGCGTTGATATCAGGACAACCTGACCTCAGGCCATCTCCGCCATTATTGCAACACCCTTGACCCAATGCCGCACCCTGACACAATACGCCAGTCTACTATCCAACGACCAACTCGTTTAGCACTAAAACTATGATCATGCACAACACGTTGCGCGACAAGTTCGCCTCGGGGCAGCCGACGTTAGGCACCCATTTCCTATCCTGCGATCCCGACATGCCAGAAATCATCGGCGATTCCGGGTTTTTTGATTACGGCGAATATTGCGCCGAATATTCCACTTTCGATATGCAATTGCTGTACCACTTTGCCAGATCCGGCCAATGTGCCAACTTACCCTTGATGATCAAACTTGACCAGAAAGGTCAGGGATTTTGGGCGCAGGCTGCTCTCGGTGCAGGATTCAAAGCGATCCTGTTCACCGATATCCGTAGTGAAAGTGACGTAGAAACGTGCTACCAGACGATCCGCCCGGACATGCCAGCACACGGCGGGCTGGTGGGGGTCAAACTTCGCCGCCCCGCCCTCGGTGGATACGATGCGACCGGTTATCTCGATGACCTTAAGTCGGTATTGTTTCTGATCATGATCGAAAAAGACATTGCAGTGGATAACCTTGATGCGATCCTGAGCAAAGCCAAAGAACGTGGCGCGGATATGACGCAGTGGGGCCCATCGGACTTCGGCTTTTCTCGCGGTCAACCCGACTTGGAGAATGGCACAGAGATTCGGGCCTTCGAGGAACTGGTCATACGCAAATCTATCGAGTACGGCGTGCCGCCACGAATTGAAATAGGCAACGTGGAAGCAGCGCAACGATACATTGATCTGGGAGTGAGGCACTTCTGCATCGGCTGGGATCGCTTCATCTATCAGGCCAACCTGGCACACCTGGGTGAGGGCATGCAGAAATTGCTCTCAACACTGTAATCCGCTGTGCCTGCTGGCACGGCGGATTCTCCGAATTCAACTGAGAAAAGCTGAATCGGTCTCGTTGCCTCACCCCGCAAACATCGCCACAGCCTGCGGTATCATCGGCTACGCGCGCGCCCCACTTCTCCCCGGGCCATAAACTCTCGGGCGCCCGCGTTAAGCCAGGGCTGGCTGACAGTAAAAAAGAAACGCACCCCCAACGCCGCATAGCGCTCAACGGTATCGTTGGTCGCGAGCGTGCCCGCAGCATGACCGGCTCCGACAATGCGCGAGATGGCGTCGTCTATTTTCTCCTGCACCTCTGGGTGCTGCATATCCGATATATGCCCCATGGAGGCCGCAAAATCTCCTGGAGCGACAAAAAATACGTCGATGCCCTCAACGCTGATAATTTCATCCAGGTTTTCCCACGCCACAATATCTTCGATCAATACAACCAGTAACGTCTCGTCGTTGGCTTTGCGAAAAAAATCGGGCACACCATAGCTTTGCCTGCTCGGAAAAATACCGCGTCGACCCAACGGTGCGAATCGCCCACCGGCCACGACATTCTCCGCCTCTTCCCGCGTATTGACGTGCGGCACCACCACGCCTTGCGCACCACGATCAAGCGTCCGGTAAATCAATCCTTGGTCATTGGAAACAATACGAGCAACCGAGGTCATACCCCAGATATCACATGCCCGCGTCAGATTCCCTAACTCACCAGCATCCACACCGCCGTGTTCCCCTTCTAACCAGATTCCATCCACACCACTGGGTCCGAAAGCATCGATATCATCCGGATGCGTCGGTCCACTCACAACAACAACGTTCTCATCATTAGCAAGTTTCCGCTTAACGCGGTTAGGTCTTAATTCCATCATTAGTACTCCTACCATTTGAAACTGTCAGTTATTTACTGCCTGTTCGTGCATCGCGCCGATACGCGAACAGTGCTTACGATTTACATAAAGGCAGCCATTGATTGATGTATTTAGCTACGGGCCTCTCGGTACAACATAAAAGTCCCACTGACAACAATGATTCCCGCACCCACAATGGTCCACAGATCGAGCGACTCTGAAAAAATAAAGAACCCCAAAAGACTCGCCCAAATGAGGCGAGTAAAATCAAGCGGAAAGATTGTCATCGCATCAGCCAACTTTAAACCCTGGACCATACATAGATGTCCTAGCGTCGCTAACGAGCCGAGCGACAGTAACCACAGCCATTCCTGAACAGTAGGCCAGATCCAGACGGTAAGGGCAAACGGTAATGACAACACACTGAGCTGCATACCCACCCAAGCGACAATGGATACGGCGGAATCCGTGCGGCCAAGCTGCTTGACAATGACGACACTACAACCCCAACACATGGCCGAAAAAAGCACCCACAACAATCCTATATCGATATCACCGAAACCTGGCCGAAGCAGCACAAGGACTCCGACAAATCCAAACACAACGGCCATTCCACGGGCAATTGTCATTCGCTCTCGAAGAAAAATCATTGCAGCGATTGAACCAAAGATGGCATTGGTAAAACTAAGTGCGGTCGCTTCAGCAAGAGGTACCATGCTCAGGCCATAAAACCAGGACAACATTGCGGAAATACTGATAAGACCTCGGACCATCTGCAGGCGTGGCTGGTGGGTTCGCAAAGACTCCACCCCACTGCGCAATAAAAGAGGAACAATCACGATGAAACCGAAGAGACTGCGAAAAAACGCGAGTTCAAACGGATGAATACTAGGGCTCAGGTAACGGACAACCGCGTGCATGGCGCTCAGTGCGCCTGCCGCTGTTATGACAAGTATCGCGACTCGCGCAGTGCTGGGTAATCGCTCCCACAGATCAGCACCGCATTGGTAACCCTGTTGTAATACTGTCATATCATTCCACGTACAGGCTGGTTAGCGCATGCTCCAACTCACCTAGTCCTGACACAGCGAGTCTAGACTTCAATGCTGGAATAATGTCGCAGCTTCCATAGCGCCGTAAGGCAAAGCACGCCCTGCGAACAATGGGACGGGGGTGAGCCCCTGTTGCTCAAGGCCGGCGAGGCTCCCCCCCACTTCGTGGTGCGCGCCAGTTAATGCAGCCCCCATCGCCTTATCAACAAGCAACAGGTCGTCCTCGAAATGCTGAAGGGTCGTGGTCCCAGAAACGAAAGTGTTCGATTCCTGCAGAAGGGACAAATACCGATGCGCAAGGTCGGCTCTCTCGCGCTACTCAGAGAATGCCGTGCTCAGCAAACGGGTTCTCGAACGCGCCCCGCCAGATCAACTTGATCAGCTGTCACTCAATCTCCACAATCATTTCCACCTCGACCGGAATATCCCCGGGAAGTGATCCCATTCCCACTGCCGAACGCGCAGCACGACCGGGATCGCCAAAGGCTTCAACCATCAAGTCTGAGAATCCGTTGATTACTTTTGGATGGTTAGCGAAGGACGGATCCGCGTTGACCATACCCAACACTTTGACTACTTGGCGCACTCGATCGAGGTCGCCGATCTCGGCTTTGAGCGATGCCAAAATATTTAATCCGACCAGCTGAGCGGCCGCGTAAGCGTCTTCTTCCGAGCAAACACTGGGCACCTTACCAACGATGTAAGAGCCATCTGGCTTTCGCGGCCCACTGCCTGACAGATACACCAAGTTGCCAACGGTCTTTGCCACAACATAGTTTCCCAACGGGGTTGGTACCGTAGGCAGTGTGAGCGACAGGGCAGCCAATCGTTCTTCCACTTTGGACATAACACCTCCTATTGAATCTCACGCCTCGCAGCATATTGAGCCCGTAACGCGCGTTTTTTTGACCATAAACCGGAGAATTGACTCTGACATATTCGCCGTCAATGGTAAACCGTGACATAACAAAGGGATTGAGCGGCAACTCCACACACCCGATCGATGACAGCCCCACAGCTCAGTCTTTTACTCAGACCGCTACGGCTTTTCCCTCATCCTGGCGCCAGCGCGAGAGAAGATCAGCACGGACCCGATCCACCTCATCAAGATGTTGTTGCTTGATATGACCATAGCCCCGTAT
>Ga0209402_10003620_pt1 | contig 14702 bp, 16 predicted proteins | sample ArcticOcean_MG_C_3_FD_187437 | JGI IMG/M metagenome (GOLD analysis project Ga0209402, IMG submission 187437) | Marine microbial communities from western Arctic Ocean - ArcticOcean_MG_CB8_126 (SPAdes) (version 2) | ecosystem: Environmental > Aquatic > Marine > Oceanic | place: Arctic Ocean... | reverse complement strand
AATAAAGCAGGACCAACAATAGGAACAACGACCAAAGTAATTTGAATAAAGTCTAAGATAAAACCTAAAAGGAAAATAATAACCATTACAAGGAGTACGGCACTAAACACACCACCTGGAAGACTAGCAAAAACACTTGATATCAAGTCATCTCCACCAAATCCTCGGAAAACTAATGAAAAGATTGAAGACCCTAGCAGGATCATAAATACCATAGCTGTAATCTCAGTTGTAGTTTCAACCGCTTCTGTAAGATTCTTTTTAGTAAGACTGCTCTTGCTGATAGTTAAAATTAGGCCTCCGAAAGCGCCTACACCCGCAGCTTCTGATGGCGTTGCTATACCGGCTAAAATAGATCCAAGGACAGAAGCAATAAGAACAAAAGGAGGGAGCAAAGTAGTAAAGATAATTTTTTTTCTATTCTTAACAGCCTTAACTTCTTGAGCTGGAGCAAGGGAGGGTGAGATGTGAGCTCGTATTATTACGTAAGCAGCATAAGCAATTACTAGTATTAGTCCCGGGACCACGGCACCCATAAAAAGATCTCCGACCGAAACGGTTCTTGCTGAAAAATTACCAATACTTAATTGGGATTGTTGGTAAGAAGCAGACAAGACATCACCAAGTATTACTAGTGCAATTGAAGGAGGTATGATTTGTCCTAAAGTCCCGGTGGCGCAGATAGTTCCTGCTGCAAGGCTTTGGTCGTAGTTTCTTTGTAACATGATGGGAAGAGAAATTAGCCCCATAGCTATAACAGTAGCTCCAACTATTCCTGTACTTGCAGCTATTAAAGCCCCAACAAATATGACGGATATAGCCAGACTCCCCTTAAAGCCACCCATTAAATCAGCCATATTTCCTAAGAGGTCCTGAGCTAGATTTGATTTTTCTAATAAAACACCCATAAAAATGAACAAGGGAACTGCCACCAAGGTCATGTTCGTCATATCGCCGTAAAGTCTATTTGGTATAGTCCCAAGCAGAGAACCATCAAAGGTATTTGTCATAATGCCTATACCAGAAAAAATGAGGGCAGTACCAGCCAAAGAAAATGCAACAGGAAACCCTGCCAGTAAAACAACGCAAATAACACCGAACATTACTAATGGTATTAGTTCAATCATTTTTTAAGGTTATGGCAGATTTGATTATTTCTGAAAGGCTTTGTAATGCTAAAAATATAGCTAGGACAATCAAAAGAGATTTCTGAAGATAGACAAATGGAAGTCCGTCGGGTTCTGGAGAAACTTCCAGTATTCTCCATGAGAATTCGACGTAGCCCCAAGAAAATATAAGGATGATCCAACAAACAGGTTGTAAAAAAATGAGATTACCCAGAAGATCAATCAAGGCCTTCTTTTTTTCAGAGAGATTTCTATAGAAGATATCAACTCTTACATGAGATCCTCTTTTTAGTGCAAAGGCAGATCCAAGAAGAAAAAGACCTCCATGCAAGTACAGCACAATATCTTGAAGAAATACTGAACCCATATTCAGTCCATAACGCATAACTACTACTAAGCAAGTTACAAGTACCATAATCATCACAAACCAAGAACAAATCTTGCCAGTGATTTCAGAAAAAGAATCAAGAACTTGGGTTAGCTTACGCATAGTCAGATTAATTTTTTTGTTAGCTTCTTTATGAATTATAATTAAGGGGAGGTATTTATGAATCTACAATTTACACAAGAAGAGCTTAACTTTCAAAAAGAAGTTAAAGGCTGGATAAAAGAAAATTATCCTAAAGACATGAAAGAAAGATATATGGGCAGTCCTAATGGCCATGTTACTAAAGATGAACACATGAAATGGCAGCAAGCTCTGTATGCCAAAGGGTGGGCAGGAATTAATTGGCCTAAGGAATATGGAGGGGCCGCATTTACGGCATCGCAAAAGTTTATGTTCAATAAAGAGATGTCTGCTGCTAGTGCACCATCGGTTGTTGCATTTGGTGAGAAGATGGTCGCTCCAGTAATCATGGCTTTTGGATCTGATGAACAAAAAAAACAATACCTTCCTGATATATTGGCTTCGAAAGTTTGGTGGTGCCAAGGTTACTCTGAGCCTGGCTCTGGATCAGATCTGGCATCTTTAAAAACAAAAGCTGAAGATAAAGGTGATCATTACCTAATAAATGGTGCTAAAACTTGGACTACCTTGGCTCAACACGCAGACATGATCTTTTGTTTGGTCAGAACCAGCCAAGAAGACATTCGACAAAAGGGAATTTCTTTTATTCTTATTGATATGCACTCACCAGGGATAGTCGTACAACCAATAAATACTCTGGACAACACACCTATAGGACATCACGAAGTTAATACGGTATTTTTTGAAGACGTTAAAGTGCCAAAAGAAAATCTGATAGGAGAAGAAGGGAAAGGATGGACTTATGCGAAGTACCTTTTGGAGTTTGAAAGAGGTAACGGCTATTCTTCAGAGCTCTATTCGCAGCTTTCTAAACTTCGATTGAGGGCGCAAATAGAAGATACTGAAGGCTCTTCCTTAGCAGAAGACATTGGCTTTGTAGAAAAAATGGCTAAAATTGAAGTGCAAATTAATGCAATGGAAGCGACTGAGTTAAGAATACTGGGGAGTCTTACGGCAGGACAGAATGTGGGACCAGAATCTTCTTTATTAAAAGCTAGAGGAACCGAGATAGGCCAGGCAATTACTGAATTAGCTGTAGAATTGGTAGGCAACTATGCCTTGCCTTTTAACAACCCTGGTCCTGAGTTAGGACACAATGAAGAACCTATTGGTAGTCAGTTTGCTAACACAGCTACACCAAGGTATTTTAATTATAGAAAGGCCAGTATTTATGCTGGTTCCAATGAAATACAAAGGAATATAATGGCTAAATTAGTACTAGGACTCTAAATATGATTTCTCTAATAGCCCCGGCTAAAACATTAGATTACGAGAGTAACTTAGGCACAGATATTTTTAGTGTGTCAGCACATTTAAATGATTCTAAGATATTAATGAAGGAGTTGCAGAGCAAATCGCCTGATGATCTTTCAGCCTTAATGGGCCTAAGTGAGAAACTTTCTTTATTGAATTTTGAAAGAAATATGAATTGGGAGTCTCCAACTAAACCTTCTTCGGTTTCAAGACAGGCCATATATGCTTTTAAGGGTGACGTTTATATGGGCCTAGAAGCAGGATCTTTAAATAAAAATGAAATTAAATACGCTCAAAAACATTTGGCTATTTTATCGGGCTTATACGGCTTGCTTAAACCATTGGACCTTATCTACCCATACCGCTTAGAAATGGGAACCAAAATACAAACTTCAAAAGGAAAAAACCTGTATGAGTTTTGGGGAAGCAAGATAACAGACCATTTGAATACTTTGTTGGCGGACCACAAGAAGAAAGGTGTAATAAATTTAGCTTCAGTAGAGTATTTCTCTTCAGTTAATCCTGATGAATTAAGTGGTCCTTGTATAAGCCCTATTTTTAAAGACTTTAAGAATGGTCAATTCAAAATTATTAGTTTTTTTGCAAAGAAGGCTAGGGGAATGATGGCTAGGTATATCATGCAAAATAAAGTTGATTCTTTAGAGGAGTTAAAGCAATTTGATAATGCAGGTTATAAATACAGTAAAAAAGAGTCTACTGAATTCTCGCCTGTGTTTCTAAGAAAAAATTAGGCGCTAAATTCACCGTCCATATATTTTCTTCTAGGTAGAAGGTCTTCGAATTCAGCTTCTTTCTTTTCAGCCTTGGCCTTGAATACTGCACCCATCTCATCGTTTATTCCTACGGCCGTATTCCATAAGGCAATATGATTAAGTGATTCTTCAGTTGTATGATCCCTTCCATAGTTTAATGACTCTTTGGTCCCAGCTATTGCAAGAGGTCCTTTGGAAGCTATTTCATTAGCAACCTTCATAACGCTTTCCATCATTTCTTCATGGCTTTCAAAAACCTTGTTTACCATCCCATGTTTTAAAGCCTCATCAGACAAAAACCTTCTTCCGGTATAAGCTAATTCTCTTACTATTCCTTCAGGGATCAATCTTGGGATTCTTTGAAGAGTTCCGACGTCTGCTGCCATGCCTATGTTGATTTCTTGAATGCAAAAGAAAGCATCTTTTGTGCAGTAACGAATATCTGCAGCAGTTGCTAGATCAACACCTCCACCGACACAAGCACCTTGTATTGCAGCAATTACAGGTATGCGTGCTTTTTCAAGACATGTGATGGTGTATTGAAGGTCAAGCGTAACTCTATAACCCGCTTCTTTTTTCATTCCTAAATGAGCCTTGGGAGCATTACCTCCCTGTGTGAAGTTCGCTAAGTCCATTCCAGCACAGAAATGTTTTCCTTCTCCTGAAAGTACTATCACTCGGGCGCTTGCATCATTTGAAATTGTGTCAATTAAATGAGGCAGTTCAGACCAAAAAGCCTTGTTCATTGAATTAAATTTATCTGGTCTACACATCTTTACATGTGCAACTTTATTTTCTATTTCTAGGTTAAAACAACTGTAAGTCATAGCCTTCTCCTTTAAACCTTATTGCTCTTCAGCAATTCTTATAATCTTATCTACTCTAATTTTTAATTCATCCACTAAATCAAAAGTTTTATTATGAGGCATAACAACTTTTCTGTCCCTGCTCAACAGGTTTAGGCCTTTTGATAATGCTTGTGCGTGTTCTTTAAGTTCGTTGTTATCCATATTATTCTTTAATCAATTTTATTAGTGGGGTATTGTAAAAGAAAAATTCTAAGCTAGAAATGAAAGAATCTGAACTTATTACTTTATCCAAAGAAATTCTATGTATATGTGAAGAGGCAGGAGCTGCGATTATGGATATTTATGGGTCAGATAATAATGGCCTTGAGATAAAAGAAGATGGATCTCCTGTAACTCTTGCAGACCTAGCTTCTCATCAAATAATTTTAGATAAACTTTCTGGTCTAAATACATTATTTCCAGTTTTATCAGAAGAAGATGAGGTTAAGGAGCTAATTGATACGTCTATTTTTTGGTTGGTTGATCCATTGGATGGTACAAAAGAATTTATAAATAAAAACGGTGAATTTACAGTTAATATTGCCCTAATAGAAAACGGATTCCCAATATTAGGAGTTGTTTCTGCCCCTGCCATACATGAGAGTTTTTATGGCATACCAGGTTATGGATCTTTTAAAGTAAAGCATGGCAAAGAAGTTAGAATAACGACTTCATTACAAGACAAGAACAGTTGTCGTATAACTTTAAGTAAAAGCCATCAATCTCACTTAGATGAAGATTTCATAAGAGAAATAAAGAATTGTTTTAATGAAGTTGAGATTGTCCCAGCGGGAAGCTCTTTAAAACTCTGCAGAGTAGCTGACGGGTCAGCAGACATATATTGTCGAATGGGATCAACTTTTCAATGGGATATATCGGCAGGTCAAGCTGTAGCGGAAGGTTCAGGGGCTTGTGTAAAAAATTTAAGCGGTGAAAGGCTTGGTTACGAGTTTAATCCTGAAATAAGGAATCCATATTTCTATTGTGCTGGAGACCCCAATTACGATTGGCAAAAGATTATAAAAACTTTAGATTTAGATTAGTTAACTTTTAAAACAACTTTTCCTATATTTTCATTATTTTCTATAAGGCTATGTGCTTTTTCTACTTCTTCCAAGTCAAATACATCATGAATTATTGGTTTTATGCGACCGCTATCAAACAATGGCCATACTTTATTTTCTAGCTCTTTCATTACAATTCCCTTTGCTGCAACACTTCTTGCTCGAATGGTTGAGCCAATAATTTTTTGTCTTTTCATCATTAAATTACCAAGATTAAGGTCTGACTTGGCGCCGCCCATTAAACCTATTATTACTAGTCTGCCCTCCACAGCTAAGACTTTCAGGTTGTTTTCAAAATAATTTGCTCCAACAGGATCTAAAATCACATTGACTCCACTAGGAGCCCATTCAGCAATATCCTCAAATATAGCACCGCTCCTTATAGAACCTCCAGAAGACCCAAGGTTTTCACAAAACTCAATTTTTTCTTTTGTTCCTGCGGTAACAAAACTCTCGCAATCAAAATTTGTGCAAAGTTGAATGCCTGCTGTTCCAATTCCACTAGCCCCTGCATGAAACACTACCTTTTCTCCGGCCTGTAAATTTGCTTCTATGAACAAGTTTAGCCAGCAAGTGGCGTACACTTCTGGTATTGATGCTGATTCAATCCAATCTAATCCCTTCGGGTTTGGCAAAACCTGCTCTTCAGGACATGTTACGTATTCAGCATATCCACCACCCGCAAGAAGAGCACATACTTCCTCTCCTTTTCTTCTAGTTGAAACGCCAGATCCAACCTTTTCTATAATTCCACTACACTCTAAGCCCATAATAGGGCTTGCGCCTGGAGGTGGAGGGTATAGGCCATTTCTTTGGGCTAGGTCTGCTCTATTTATTGCTGTAGCCATTACTTTGATAAGAACCTCGCCAGGTTCAGGTTCCGGTTTAGGGCAATCAATCAATGCCAATGTGTTTTCTTCAACTTCAACTGCTTTCATGAATTATTCATAGGTTTTTTTGTATATAAAGAGATTTTATAGATGGATTAGGATTTTGGTAGTTAAGTCTCTGTTTTTTTTAAATTTTAGGAAATTTCACATTCAAATGCTAAAAATGTAGAATTCGCCTGTTTTATGAGTAAAAAAGAAGTTAAAACAGAAGAAAAAAAAGGTACAGCTCTCAAGGAGATGGATCTGGCTTCTCCTGGAGGAGACATACAGGCATATATAAATTCTGTTCATAGTATTGGGATCTTAACCCCAGAAGAAGAAAAAAAATTAGCTGAAGATCTTTATTATAGAAATGATTTAGACGCTGCTAGAAAACTTGTACTTGCTCATTTAAGATTTGTTATTTACATTGCAAAAACCTACTCAGGCTATGGTCTATCTGAAGCAGATCTTATTCAAGAAGGGAATGTTGGATTAATGAAGGCTGTAAGAAAATTTAACCCCGAGGCTGGAGTTAGGGTTGTTTCGTACGCCGTACATTGGATAAAAGCAGAAATTCATGAATATGTTTTGAAGAACTGGAAGATTGTTAAAGTTGCAACAACAAAAGCTCAAAGAAAGTTATTTTTTAATTTGCGGAGTAAAAAGAAAGGACTCGGATGGCTAACAGAGCAAGAAATTGATTCCATTTCTAAAGATTTGGGAGTAAAGCCTGAAGAAGTTCGTGAAATGGAAAAAAGACTTAGCGGCCAGGACTTATCATTTGATCCTCTTACCGACTCTGATGACGATGAAGTTGCTTACTCGCCGTCTCATTATTTGCAAGACGAATCCTCAAACCCTGAAGAAATTTTTGAGAAAGAATCCTTAAATGAAGAAAATACTTCCACGCTTCACAATGCAATTAATGAACTTGATGATAGAAGTAGAGACATCCTTCAAGATCGCTGGTTGGCAAATAAAAAATTAACTCTCCATGACCTGGCTGAGAAGTATGATATTTCTGCTGAAAGGGTTCGCCAAATAGAAAAAAATGCGATGAAGAAAGTTAAAAAATCACTCGCGTCTCGTTAGAACTGTTATTTCTTTAAACTTTAATAAAATAGGGACTCCCTTCTTTAGATGAATATACGTTCAAAACCAAGAAGTTTTGTATTAAGAAGGGGAAGGGTAACTTCTGCTCAGCAAGATGCTTTAACTACTCTTAGGAGCAAGTTTATTCTAGAGGACACTTGTAAGAAGCTAGATTTCGAGGTGTTATTTGACAACACTAATCCTACTGTTGTGGACATAGGTTTTGGATCAGGCGAGACATTATTGTATTTAGCAAATAATAATCCTCACAAAAACTTTCTAGGCATAGAAGTTTATTTGTCTGGCATTGGCTCTTCCTTAAGAAAAGCTGGTTTACAGGAGCTAACAAATTTAAGAATTATAAATAAAGATGCCGACCTTGTTTTTAAAGAAAATATTTCAATTCAATCTTTAGAGGGAGTAGTTATTTTTTATCCTGACCCTTGGCAAAAAAGGAAGCACCATAAAAGAAGGCTTGTTCAAGAAGACTTCTTGGAGTCTATTAATTTGTCGTTATTGGCAGATGGTTTTATCTATTGCAAGACTGATTGGGAAGATTATGCAAAGCATATTTCTACGGTTTTTAAGTCAGTCAGTGGCTGGGATAAGAATTTAATAACTGACCTTGCAGTTTGTTATCAAGAGATACCTTCAACAAGATATGAGAAAAAAGCCTTAAGAGAAGGCAGGGTTCTTAACGATCTGGTTTACAGAAAAGTTTAACCAGAAGACTCTAGAGCTTTCTTGAGTTTCTTAAAAGCATCAGATCTATGACTAATTTTATTTTTTTCTTTCTCACTCACTTCGGCTAAGTGCAACCCTGATTCTGGTATCACAAAGATTGGGTCATAACCAAAACCTTTATCTCCCTTTAATATAGTGCCTATTTCTCCTTCAAAAGATCCTTCTACACTGTAATGAGAATCTTGACCTACTAAAACCAAGCAACATTTAAATCGTGCTTTTCGATCTCCTTTGGGAACTTCAATCATTTCCGCTAGAAGTTTTTGGGTATTGCTAGCATCTGTTCCTTCTTTAGAATACCTTGCTGAATAAATCCCTGGTGCTCCATTTAAATAATCGACTTCTAAGCCAGAATCATCAGCTAGACAAGTATCACCCCCGCACTTTTCAAAAGCAAACTGAGCTTTTAAAAAGGCATTTTCTTGAAACGAGGTTCCTGTCTCCTCTGGCAGGTCTCCTATTTCATCAGGAAGAGGGACAAACTCTAGGTCAGTACCTTTAGCCAATATATTGAATTCTTTTAATTTTCCTTTGTTTCTTGTTGCCAAGATAATTTTCATCTGGAAATTTTATAAATAGCTGACGCGCTTAGAAGATTTGGCCAAAAACTAAGATACCATTTATTCTCATTATATGAATTAACTGTCACTCTTTCTTCTACCGTTATAGACAATTCACTACATAAGATTTCAAAATCACTAAGAGTGCATAAATGAATGTTAGGCGTACCATACCAGCTTTCAGGCAAAGGGCTGGTTACTGGCATCCTGCCTTTTATTAAAAGACTCAGTCTAGATTTCCAGTGTCCGAAGTTAGGAATGGTAACAATACTTGTTTTACCTATCCTAGTAATCTCTTCTAAGGCTGTATTTGGATTTTTAAGAACTTGAATTGTTTGACTTAAGATCACTACATCAAAACTGTCACTAGAGAAATTATCAAGACCGTCATTTATATCTTGTTCAATAACATTTATATTTTTAAGTAAACATTCTTCTATATTTTTTTCTTCAATTTCGACGCCGAGGCTATTTATATTTTTGGTTTTTTTCAGTTCGAAAAGAATTTCTCCATCTCCACAACCTAAGTCAAGGACCTTGCTGTTGTCTTCTATCCAATTTTCTATTATCGACAAGGTACTCATTGATTATTTCCCAAGAAAGCTTTTATGGCATTAACGTATCTATCTTCGGAAAAGAGAAAAGAGTCATGGCCGTGAGTTGATTCAATTTCCAGATAGCTAACATTTTTATTAGCCTCTAAAAGGGCATTCGAGATTTCTTTAGATCTTTCTGGAGAAAATCTCCAATCACTAGTAAAAGCAATAACTAAGACTTGCGCTTTTATAGGTTCAAAAGCTTTAACTAAGTCCCCGTTGTGTTTATCTGCAGGGTCAAAATAATCTAATAACTTCGTCATAAGAAGGTAAGTATTAGCATCAAAGTTTTCTGAGAATACGTCACCTTGGTACCTAAGATAGCTCTCGACTTCAAATTCTACGTCAAACCCAAAGCCAAGTTTTCCTTCTTTTAATTCCCTTCCAAATTTATCCCGCATTGCTTCCTCAGACAGGTAAGTTATGTGGCCTACCATCCTTGCTAATCTCAAACCTCTTTTTGGCGACTTTCCGGCTTTTAGATAGTGGCCTTCTTGGTAGTCTGGATCTGTGATTATGGCCTGTCTGGCAACTTCGTTAAAGGCTATATTTTGGGCACTTAATTTAGGTGCTGCAGCAATAACACCAGCCTTATTAATTCTCTCAGGATAGACCATTGCCCACTTCAAAGCCTGCATACCTCCCAAGCTGCCCCCAATTACGGAATGCCATATTTTAATATCAAGATAATCGGTTAAAAGAGCTTGGCAATTCACCCAATCTAAAACAGTAATAACTGGAAAATCAGGTCCATATACTTCATTTGTTTTTGGATTAACACTTGCTGGCCCCGTTGTTCCATGACAACCACCTAAGTTATTGGGCGAAACTACAAAGTATTTATCTGTATCTATGGCCTTGCCAGGGCCTATAAGATTATCCCACCAGCCTTTTCTTTCATCTGATTTTTCATAATAGCCAGCTGCATGGTGATTTCCACTTAGGGCGTGGCAAATTAATATGGCGTTTGTTTTGTCTTGATTAAGATTGCCATAAGTCTCAAATACCATTTCAAAACCTTCTAGTTGCTTCCCAGATTCAAGAATGAACCTATCTTCAAACTTAACTGATTGGGTCTGAACTTTTCCTACGCTAGAAATCTTATTATCCATTTTAAAAAAAAACCTGTCAGCTTTCGCTAAACAGGTCTATCTATTTGCTTTAGCTGTATTTACATTAAACGCCCGCAAGCTATATCAAATCGGCGAAAAGTTAATTATACGCTAAAGTTTAATTCGTAAAAAGAAACTATTAAAAAGCTATGCTAAGCCAATAAGGCATACCCGATCCTAGGGCAAGAGAAGTAAACATGCTTTCTAAATATCTAAGCGCTATAAAAGCAAGTATCGGTGAAAAGTCTAATCCTCCAGTAGGTGGTAAAAAGAACCTAAAAGGTTTAAAGATTGAATCAGACATTTGTAAAATTAATCTAATGGCAGGGTGTTTGTGGTCCTTTGCTACCCAACTGATGATTATTCCCGCTAACATTACCCAAAACGAAACCTTTAAGCACAGTATAAGAACGGAGTAGAGCGACCAAATAGTAATTTTTGAAGGATCATAATCTAATGAACCGGCAACAACAGCCAAATAAAATGCAGCTGATTGAATTAATATGGCAACAATTAATGCTGCGAAATCAATTCCATAGATAGGTTTAACAAAAGATCTAATAAGTTGGCTAGGGTAATCAACTGCCCTAATGATGCCTTGAACTATGGGGTTAAAGTAATCTACTTTTAGAAGTCTAAATAAAAAATTTAAAATAACGCCTAATGTAAAAACATCCAATAGTGCTTTAAAAAGATAAAAAGTGGCTTCAGACATTAGTTCTTACCCAACTCAATAGATCTTTTGGTAGCCTCATTTATAGCTTTCTCCAAAGTATCTTTTAATTTATTTTCATCGAAAACTTCAAGGGCTCTTTCTGTAACTCCTCCGGGTGAAGTTACTTTCCTTTTAAGGGTTTCCGGTGTTTCGTCACTTTGTTTAGCTAACTCTGCTGATCCAATAATCATATCAAGCAATAAATTTTTAATTTCATTTTCTTCAAAATTTAATCCTTTTGAAGACTCTAAAAGAGCTTCTACTAAGTAAAAGACATAAGCGGGACCCGACCCTATCAGAGCTGTGTAAAGGTCTAAGGATATTTCTTCCAATACACAAGTTACCCCTACAGATTCAAAAATACCTCTTGCTGTCCTTAAATCTTCTTTAGAGGAATTGTTATTAGCACAAAGTGCCGTAACACCTTTCCTAATGCTTGCAGGAGTATTAGGCATAGCTCTTATTATGCGCTGATTTTCTTTTAATTGAGCTTGAATGTCTTTAATTTTAATTCCTGCCGCTATAGAGATAATTAGATGTTCTTCATTATTAATTAACTCGGCTAACTCAATAAGAATAGAATTAACGATATGCGGCTTTACTGCTAGCACTATGGTTTTACAGTTGCTAGCAATTTTTTTATTGTCTTTTGTGGTTTTTATACCGTAGTTAGAATCTAATGCTGCTAGATGAGAATCTTCTGGCGAGCTTGCGATAATTGCTTTTGGATCTAATCCGCCGTTGATTATTCCAGAAATAAGAGCACTTGCCATGTTGCCAGCTCCTATAAATCCAATGTTAAATTTTTGACTATTCATTGTCTTTGCCCAAATATATTGGTCCCTATTCTAATTATTGTTGAGCCTTCTGCTATAGCTTCTTGATAGTCGGCAGACATGCCCATAGAAAGTGTATCTAGGTCATTATAATTTTTTTTGAGTTCATTTAATTTATTTTTTAATTTTTTAAAAGACTGTCGCTGTTTTTCTTTTTCTTTTGGTTTGGGTATTGACATCAATCCTCTTACTTTAAGATTCTTCATTCTTTGAAGTTCCCATATAAAATGATCTACTTCTTCTATTCTAATCCCTGATTTTGATTTCTCGCTGTCTAGGTTTATTTGAATACACACATTTAATTGTCCTAGTTCTTTTGGCCTGGCATTATTTAAGAGTTCCGCTACTTCTATTCTTTCAATTGTGTGAACCCAATTGAATAAACGTGCAATTTTCTTTGATTTTCTACTTTGGATTGATCCAATAAAGTGCCAAGTAATATCCGAAGGGAGATGTTCTATTTTCTCTTCTGCTTCTTGAAGATAATTTTCGCCAAAATTCTTAATTCCTCCCTCAAAAGCCTGTTGAATTGATTTAATGTTTTGAGCCTTAGATGCCCCTACGGTTATAACCTCAGAATTTTTACGTCCAAATTCATTACAAGTTTTTTGCTTTAGCTCTAGGAATTTCTCGGTATTTTCTATAACGTTTTTCACGGTCCTTTTACATTGACTCTGGGGCATCAATTCCAAGAATTCCAAGACCATTAGAAATAACCTGTTTAGTTCCTTTTAATAGAAATAATCTTGCGTTCATTAATGCTTTATCCTCCACTAGAAATTTTTCGTTGTTGTAATAACTGTGGAAAAGACTAGATAAATCTTTTAAGTAATAGCAGATTAAATGTGGTTCAGAATGCTTTGCAGCCCTAGATACGACATCAGGGTAGTTAAGTAACATTTTTTGTATTTCTATTTCTTTATCTAAATTTAAAAGTTCTAGGTTTTCTATACCAAGAACTCTGTTTAATTGTTTTTCTTCTTTTTTTAATGTCTCGAACACACTACAAATTCTCGCGTGTGCATATTGAATATAGTAGAGAGGATTATCTTTTGTTTGTGACTTTGCTAGTTCTAAATCAAAGTCAAGATGCTGATCAGCCTTTCTGTTTATGTAAAAGAACCTAGCGGCCTCTGGGGAAACTTCTTTAATTAATTCAATAAGAGATATAAATTCACCGCCTCGGGTTGACATCGAAATCTTCTTTCCCTTTCTAAGTAGATTAGCAAATTGTATAAAGACTACTTCTAGTTGTTCTTTTGTTTTTCCCAAAGCTTCCATTGCAGCTGAGACCCTTGGAATGTAGCCATGATGATCAGCTCCCCACACGTTAATTATTCTTTTGTAGCCTCTTTCATATTTATTTAGATGATAAGATATATCAGAAGCAAAATAAGTATTATCACCATTTGCTCTTTTTACTACTCTATCTTTATCGTCACCAAACTCCGTAGATTTAAACCAAAGAGCATCTTCTTTTTCATATAGAAAGTTTGCCTCATCAAGCAATCTTATGGACTTATCAATACTAGATTCAGAGCCTTCTTTATTCAAATACATAGTAGATTCATTAAACCAAAGGTTATGATTTACACTAAAAGACTTTAGGTCTTCTTTTATAGAACTCATTATAGAGGCGAGAGAGAATTGTCTGATTTCATCAAAATTACCTTCAAGAAATAATTTCCCCCATTCGATTAAACGGTCAAGGTCTTCTTCTGTCTCTTGTGCTTGTAGTAACTCTTGGAGTTCAGATTCATTCTCTCTTAAGATATATTTCTCTTTTTTCTCTTTTAGAAGATTTGCTGCTATTTTTTCTACATAGTCACCTCGATAACCTTTTTTTAAGAACTCTAATTTTAGACCGCTCTCTTGTAGGTACCTGAGCCAAGTGCTGATTGTGAGGATGTTCATTTGACGACCCTCGTCATTTACATAATATTCTTCATCAACTTCATAACCAACAGTTCTTAGAAGGTTGGAAAGAACGGAACCGAAAACTGCTCCTCTACCATGTCCTACGTGCAATGGACCCGTAGGATTGCTTGAAACATATTCGACAAGGACCCGGTCCCCGTTCCCAGACTTATTTTTACCAAATTCTTGCCTGCTTTCGTCAATTTCTAAGAGGATCTTACTGTGAGTATCTTGTTTAAGAAAAAAGTTTATAAAACCAGGTTCCGCTATATCAATCCTCTCTATCCAAGGTTCAAGTGGGAGAAACGATACTATCTTTTCAGCCACCAGTTTTGGAGATTGAGATAAGTCTTTAGCAATCACCATAGCCAGGTTGCTTGCGTAATCGCCATGACCTTTTTCTTTATTTTCTTGGATTGAAATCTTCTTGTTAGAGAGGTCAATATCATTTTCATCGCCAATGCTATTTAAGGCAATTTTAAGGATTTTTATCAGATCATCTTTCATGATTTCTAAGAGAGTTATTTTCTCCCTTGGTATTCACCATTTCTGGTATCAATAGTTACTATCTCTCCTTTTGAAAGAAAAAGAGGGACCTTGATGATAGCTCCAGTAGATAGTGTCGCTGGCTTTGAACCGCCTGAAACTGTATCTCCCTTTACC
>Ga0209402_10003615_pt1 | contig 14716 bp, 5 predicted proteins | sample ArcticOcean_MG_C_3_FD_187437 | JGI IMG/M metagenome (GOLD analysis project Ga0209402, IMG submission 187437) | Marine microbial communities from western Arctic Ocean - ArcticOcean_MG_CB8_126 (SPAdes) (version 2) | ecosystem: Environmental > Aquatic > Marine > Oceanic | place: Arctic Ocean... | reverse complement strand
CACGAACAGGCGACCGTTATGAAGCAGGATTTGCTTCCAACCATCCATCGGTCCCGTCAACCGCTGCCGCCAGCGTATGCGACCGGTCGCCTGTTCGATTGCGCCCAACGTGCCGGCTTCGGAGATGAAATACAGGCTGTCCTCGTCGGCGCTCATTTGCACTCGCAAGTCGAACGGCCGCATCGCCCAGCGGACACGCAACGGCGGTTTCAGCAAGGGGTCGTCCACGCTGCCTGTGTTGCCCTGGTTCATGCTGGCGACGGGGGCACCGTAGCGTTTGCCCGTGGCCGGTTTCGCGTGCGAGCGCACCGCTGACAGATTGGCCATCTGTTTGGGCAACTCGATCTTGTGGGCAGCTTGGGCTAATGACGACGAGGCCAGGCCGTAGAGATAGCCGTCGTCGCAGCCGAAGTAAATGACACCGTTGGCGATTGCCGGGGTTGATGCGATGGGTCGACCGAAGGGCGTCTTGAACGTAAATGGCTTTGGCTCGAATTTCGGCCAACCACCTTTCGATGCGAGGGCTACCACGTGCAATTCTCCAAGGACCGTCCCAAAGATGCAGTGGTCGCGCGAAAGGACGGGCGAGCCGATACAACCCGTGAAACGCCGTTGATCAAGCGTATTGTCCGTGCGGGCCGCCCACTTGACTCGGCGTGTCTCGGCATCCCAGGCATGCACCCCCATATAATGCGTTGGGACATATGCCGTATTGCCCCGCACGGCCGGAGTGGCAAACACAGCCCAGACCGAACCCGGATAACCGCTGTAGCGAAAGTCCTTCTTCGGATCGAACTTGCCGGTGTCCAAGCGAACGCGCAGGAAGCCGCCGAACTGGTCGGTCCCCGGATGACCAAGGTAAACCCAATCGCCGCTGATGGCAGGTCCCATGGGGATGCCGGGATCCTTGCCCAACGGCGCGCGATTGCACCACGCGAGACGCGGTTGATCGCCGGTATCCTCCAGGCAATACAAGTCTCAACCCATGTTGACGACCAACCGCTTGCCCGACACAGCCACTTCGCCGCCGGCATAGTGCGGATCGTGATAGCTGCCCGGAAAACCGGTTGCCCGCTTGTTGGTCTTCGGATCAACGTAGGAACGATAATGATCCCATCGCCACCGCTCGTTTCCGTCGGCGTCCAGGCAATGAACGACAGCGTCGAGCGATTGGAAGTAGAGCGATTCGTTGGCCCACGTGGCGGATCCCATGATCGGCGAGCCCACATCAATACTCTTGATCGCCTCACCACTTCTCGCGTCGAGCACATGCAACCGTCCTCCGGTCGTGCCGTAGTAGACTCTACCGTTGGCTACGGATACCGACGAAGTGTTCCCACCCATTGCGTGTTCGCCATCAGGCGACGACTTCCACACGATTCGATTGGCCGTCGGGTCGATGCAATACGCTGTGCCCATCTGATCGGCAACGAATACTTTTCCGCCAACGACCGCAGGAGAGGTCATGACGGCGTCATCCAATTGAACGGCAACGGCCAACTCAAGCGGTCGTTGCAACACTTCCTTCTCCGCGTCACCTGCATGATCGGCCGAGCGCATGAATTGAGGCCAATCGGCTGCGAACACCGCGTGTGTCGGAAAGACAATTGCGACCGCAACACCGATCACGAAGCTGAACATGTCGAATTGCCGTTTCATGTTTCGTCTCCGGTCTTGAAGTACCTCGGTCGTCGCAAGACACATTCTGGTGATTGTACATTGAGAGTTGAAGTTCTTGCCTTGCCGTCGCGCTCCAATCGCAATCCAGTCGACAGCACTAGTACAGGAAAAATGGCGACCCGTTGATGCGGTCGTCACTTCGCACAGCCCAAGCGTACCGGGAAAGCAAGCCACGCACACCTGACGTCATGTTGCATGCGAATCTGTACCGCGCTAAAATTGTACCGGCAATGGTTGATGTGTGGCAGTGTCTTGTCTTGCTGGAGAAAACCATGCGACGCTTGAAGATGCTCTGCTGCGGGCTTGCTCTGTTGATCAGCGTCGCTGTTGTCGGTGTCCTGACTCAGTACGTCATCGATTCACAGTGTTTCAAATCTCAGGCCACTGCGGCTGAACCGGATTCTCCGGCCGAGAGCATTGGCGATACCAAGCCAGCACCCAAGCGGCAATGGGATCCGGGGCGTGACTTTCCACTTCACATTTCGAAAGATAAGTCGGTCGTATTCGATTACCCAATCGTCTATGTCCGTGTGCCTCGGCCGTACCCGAAAGAGTATTACGGTATCAACCATCTGAACCAGGCGGGGCTGCATCAAACAAATGCTCCCGGTGCCGAATTGCGTCTGCTGCATCCCAATGGCCGCGACGAATCGCTGGTCCCGGTGGCGAAGGACGAATCGATTACTGACCCCATGGTGTCCTTCGACGGCGAGTGGGTTTACTTCGCTAAGTTCCATCAGATGGGTGTGGGAAACGCCCACATGACAAAACTGCGGAGCCGCAAAGGTGCGGACATCTACAAGATTCACGTGCGCACCCGCAAGTTGGTTCAGCTCACCCACCAGGAACGCACGCCCAACACCGGGGCCGTTCCCCCTGGAACCGACTCGCATCCGCTCGGCGTACACAATCTGGCTCCATGCCCGGTTGCGGGTGGCAAGGTTGTCTTCTGCAGCGATCGCAACGGCTATCGTGGCGTCCGCGAACAAACACAACCGGCGCTACAACTGTTTGTCATGGATGACGACGGCACGAATGTCGAATTGATCGGTTCGCTCAACCTGGGTACTGCACTTCATCCGGTCCCGCTGAAAGACGGGCGCGTGATGTTCAGCTCGCTCGAAACGCAGGGTATCCGCGGCAACGAAAAGTGGGGCATCTGGGCGATTCATCCGGATGGAACGAATTGGAGTCCGCTGACCAGCGCCTTGGGTTCGCCCCCAGGCCAAGCCGTTCATTTTCAGGCTCAGCTTGCTGATGAGAGCATCGTTGTCGAATCATATTACCAAACTGGTTCGACGGACGGGTTCGGCACATACTGGAGATTCCCCCTGCATCGCCCGAAAGATCAGCCGCCGTTCTTGTCCGGTGCGCAGCGATTCGCACCGTACGGCATGGTGGACTTGACGCTGTTCGCGTCGTTCAGCGACGTACGTCCAAACTTCGGAGTGCGCGACAACAGCAACCGAATGGTGTGGGGCCTCGTCACGCATCCGTCCGGGGCACCAGACAATCACCTGCTGACCACGTGGTCGTTGCCGTGGGACGCACAGGATCAGTCCTTGCCAACGTACGATGCCGGAATTTATTTGCTCAAGTCGGGCTTGGCGATTAATCACCCGTCCAAAATGCGATTGATCAAGAACGATCCCAAGTATCAGGAACTGTGGCCACGCGCCCTCGTTCCCTACAAACGGACCCACGGGATTGACGAGCCACCGCGCTTGGTCCACCGCAACGATGGTCAGAAATCGAAGCACTTGCCCGCCGGTACGCCGTTCGGGCTGGTTGGCACATCGAGCCTCTACAAACGCGAAAGCTATCCGCGCGGAGTCGTAGCTGACGGCTCGGTCACGGCGGGTTCGTCGAGACCGGACGATCGCAAGTTCATGTGGCGCGAATTGGCTCCGCGGCTGGGGAATTGGAGCCAACAAGGCGCCGACGCCGGCCTGTACGAAAACAGCGATATCTGGGGCATTCGCATTGTGATCCTGGAGCCGGTGAGCGAAGTGGTCTCGAAGCAGCGGCGCCATTACGCGCTCGGCAGCAACGGCGAAGAACGCCTCCGCATCCTGGGCGAATTCCCGGTGCGGAAGTTTGCACAGAGCAAAGCGACGCAAGACGGTCAGCCGCTCGATCCCGATGGCAATCCTGACACGAGCTTCCTGGCCAAGATTCCGGCCGACGTCGCCTGGACGTTTCAGACGCTCGACAAGCGCGGCATGGTGCTGAACATGGCTCAGACTTGGCACCAAGTCCGGCCCGGCGAAATTCGCAACGACTGTGGCGGTTGCCATGCGCACAGCCAGAAACCAACTTCCTTCGAGCTGACCGCCGCCGCCAAGCCTGATTACAAGATCTGGGACTTGACGGCCAAGACGCCCCTGTTCACCACCAAGGCGAACGATCGGTCAGGTCAGAAGTGGGACAAGGAAAATCACACCGGACTGCACTTCGCCAAAGAGATCAAAGACGTCGAGTATTACCGGGACATCAAGCCAATCCTGACCCGCAGTTGTGTGGCCTGTCACAGCACGAAGCACGAGAAGCCGGCGGGCGCGCTGGTGCTGGACGATGATCGGCCCCTCGAAAAACAAGGATGGGTCACTTGGTCTGGTTTCCAGACGCTGCCACAAGATGTGCCGCGCACGTACGCCCGCCTCGCCCAGTACTCCCCGCCGTTCCAGTCGCGCCGTAGCCCGCTCATTTGGAAGATCTACGGCAGCCGTCTCGATGGTTTTCGCAACGAAGACATCGAAAGTCCGCCCCTGGATTACGACAACGACCAGCACATCAGAAACTGGGGTCACCACAGCCATCGCGTGCGGATGGACGTCGACTACACCGGCAGCATCATGCCGCCACCGAAGGCCGTCGCCGGAACGTACCAAGGCCCCGACGGCAAGCCGGTCAAGGTCCAGCCGCTCAGTGATGAAGACAAGCTCACCTTCGTTCGCTGGATCGACTTGGGTTCCCCCATCGATCTCCCCGATCCGAAGAACGCAAGGGAACGTCCCGGATGGTTCCTCGACGAGGGTCGCCCGACGCTGACATTGGCCGATCCGCAACCGGGAGACAACACCAAACCGCTCTCGCAAATCCTGATCGGTATGCACGACTACTACACCGGCTTGGACATGAAGACCTTCAAAGTAACCGCCGATTTCGCGGTGGACGGAGTGCCCCCTGGGACGAATCTGGCGTCGCGCTTCAAGCCCACGACGCAAGGAGTCTGGAAACTGAAGCTTGCGACGCCCATTTCTTTGCTTGAACGCGGCGGGCTAACGGTTTCCGTAAAGGACCGGCAGGGGAACGTAACCAGAATTAAGAGAAGTTTTCGTATTGCGCGACCGGGCCGAGTCGAATGAGATGTGTTGTTGAAAAGACCTGATTGCTAATGCAAAGTACTTGGAAATCGGAGACGACACATGAATTGGCAGTTCATCCTAGCTAACAGGCTCATATTGAGAGTCGCGTTGTTGCTCCTGGTGGCGTGTTGCGGTACGGACGGCTTTGCGCAAGCCAAGAAGCAGGAGCCGATTGTGCTCAGCATCAACCCGCCTCACATCAAGACCGACAAGACAGTCGTCTACGACTACGACATCGTCTACGTCCGTGGTTTGCGAAGGACCGATGGTAAGGAAGCCCGTTGGGCCGAGTTTTCCCGACCAACAATGATGGAACCAGGTGCCAACCTGATGCTGCTGCACCCGGACGGCAAAGAGGAAGTGCTGGTCGACGGGGCCAAAGGTTCGGTGATGGATCCGTACGTCTCATTCGACGGCAAGTGGGTCTATTACGCGAAATTCATTGACGAGCGGCACACCGGTTCTGACATCTACAAGATTCACGTGGCTTCGCGAAAAACTGTCCGCCTCACCGATCAGACGTTTACTCCAAACACCGGCGCTGCACCTTGGGCCAAAGACATTCGCAAGCGAGCGAAAGGCGAAGAGCACAAGACCGTACTCAACTACGGCGTCTACAATCTCGGCCCTTGCCCCATTCCCGGGGGCAAGCTCATGTTCACCAGCAATCGCAACGCGTACGTGCCACCGCGGGCCTATCCTCGCTATACGCTGCAGTTGTTTCTGATGGACGAAGACGGCGCGAACATCGAACAGACCGGATATGTCAATATCGCCTGCGCTCTGCATCCGGTCATTCTGCGCGATGGGCGCGTGCTGTTCAGCACGTTGGAGTCGCAAGGCATGCATAACGCCATCATGTGGGGCGTCTGGAGCATCCATCCCGACGGCACGAATTGGGCACCGGTGATCAGCGCGTTCGAACGCCAAGGGGCTCCTTCTGCCTATCACTTTCAAACGCAATTGTCCGACGGCACGATCGTTATCGAGAAATACTACAACCAGAATCAGAAAGGCTTCGGCACGCTGCTCACCCTGCCAGAGAAGCTGCCCAAAGGCGTAGTTCCTTTCGGCCCCGCAGACCTGAAAGACGAACGCAATCAGGTCCGTTTCACCGATGTGACTGGGAGAGAGCGAAGCCACACCGTACCCTTTTCGCCGTATGGCATGCAGATGATTACACCTTGGATCGGCTGGCAGGATCGTCCTTCGCTTCCAACCGTGTTGGCCGATGAGAAGTCGGCGCGGATCGGTAAAGTGACCCATCCATGTGGCGCACCGGACAACCATTTGCTGGTGGCCTGGACTATGGGACCCATTGGCGGTTCGTCGGGCGCGGTGCGAGACTACATGCACCCCAAGCAGATGGACTCCGGAATATGCATGATTCGCAAAGGGGCCGAGACCCGCGCACCCGGCGCCATGCTGCTGATCAAGAACGATCCCAAATACAACGAGCAATGGCCCCGCCCGCTGGTTTCCTACGAGCGAGTCTACGGAGTCAAGGAACCGCGAACGCTGGTCCACAAGAACGATGGCAACGCGCACGAAGCCCTGCCGGAAGGCACTCCGTTTGGGTTGGTCGGCACGTCCAGCTTTTATAAGCGAGAAAGTGCTCCCGGCGGCGCCGTTCCACCCGGCAGCGTCACGGCCGTTTCGATTCCCAAGAATCCGAATTCGTGGTTCTGGAGTGCTTGGCGAACCAACTGGTCTCTGCAAGGAAGTGACGCCGGCATTTACTCGAACGACGAGATTCACGCGGTACGCATCGTGGCGCAGGAACCGCAAACCGACGTGCATGGCCGCGGCCAAAATGCCCGTCCGAAGTACGGCAGCCACGCTGGAGAACGGTTGCGCATCCTGGGAGAGATCCCGCTGCGCAAATTCAACTCTAAGGGAGAGCAAACGGCCGATCCCGACGGTAACCCAGATACAAGCTTCCTGGCCAAGATTCCGGCCGATCAAGCATTCACCTTCCAGATGCTCGACAAGGACGGTATGGCGCTCACCACCGCCCAAACGTGGCACCAGCTGCGTCCCGGTGAGAAGCGATGGAACTGCGGCGGTTGCCACGCCCACAGCCAGAAGCCGACGTTGTTTGAAGAAACTGCAGCGGCCAAGACCTCGTACAAGTTGTTCGACATCACCGCCAAGACCCCGCTTATCACCAGCAAGGCTGCCGACCAGTCGAAACGCAAGTGGGACACGGCAGACGAAACCGGCCTGCGGTATGTCGACGCGAGCGTGGTGAACGTGGAGTACCAACGAGACATCCGGCCGATTCTCCAGCGCAGTTGTGTGGCCTGCCACACGCACAAATCCGACAAGCCGGCTGGTGGGTTGGTGCTGGACGACGACGACTCAGGCACGCAGGATGCCTTCGGACAAGACGCCGTAGCCAGCGTGCGCGTGCCGAATGCCTACTTCCGACTGGCCTCGTGGAAGCGGTACACACAGCGCCGTGCCGGTGAAATGGTGATGCCGCAGGCGGCCAGCCATTACATCACCAAGTTCCAGTCACGGCGTAGTCTGCTGGTCTGGAAGATCTACGGTCGGCGAACCGATGGCTGGACCAACGATGACTTCCCCACTGTGGCCGAACTGGGCAACGTCAAGTCGCTGATTGGCCCAGGCGGCAAACCGGTCGAGAAGGTCGACTACAACGACGAGAAAGCGCTGAAGGATTTCATTCGCCGTTACAACATCGACCAAGACTACACCGGCAGCATCATGCCGCCACCAGCTGCAGTAAAAGCCGGCAAGGTGAAGCCGCTGTCGGACGAAGATCGGAGGATGATAGTCCGCTGGATCGACCTTGGCTGCCCGATCGACATCGATCCCGATTACGATCCACAGAATGCCGCCAGTCACAGCTACGGTTGGTTGGGAGACGATCAGCGGCCGACGTTGTCACTCGCATATCCCGAGCCGGGACCGAACAAGTCGGTTTCGCGCATCCTTGTGGGCATGACGGATGCTTTCTCTGGCATCGATCCGGCCAGCTTCACTGTCACTGCCGACTTCAAAGTCAACGGCGTCGCAGCCGGTGAAAACCTGACTGGCAAGTTTCAGCCTCTGTCCGACAGCCGCTGGGAATTGAAGTTGCAGAACCCGCTCACGGCGACGAAAGACGCAACGCTGACCATCACAATAAAAGACCGGCATGGGAACACAGAACGCATCGTGCGGAAGTTTTCTGTAAGCGGAAAGTAGGTCGCTTCGAATTTCAACGTTGGAAAGCCCTGTCCGAACGAGATTGTGTCTCGTTTAACAATCCCCCTCACGCGTTCATCGCCAGCGTGCAGTCAAAGTGACACAACTGTAACTTCGCTTGGTGCACCGGGGATCCCAACGAGATCTGGCGTGCTGTCTGTCACAACATTCTGGAGTTTTCTGCGCGAGTTCTCGCCACTTGAGGTCTACGGCGGCGGAATCCGGCACTTCTTGGTGCCCCGGCCGCGCGTGTCAGTCGATGTCGCCGGTCTTCATCGAGAATCCAGGCGTGACTCCGGTGTCGAGGTGCCGAGCTTCTCTACGATTTCAACCCGGTTCCAACGGATTATCAATCGCCAATCGCTATCTCGGTCTCGCCGCCGCTGAGACCCAATCTGCTGTTTCAACTCAGCCGGCGATCGACGTCAGGGGCTCGCATGTCTTGCAGGACATGTTCCGGTTGGCCTCTATCCGTGACTTCCGTGCCGAGATCCGAGCGGCTTCAAGTTCAGCGGGAATGTCGTTCCCCGTCCCGAAGTACATCTCGTCCGGCGTCTGACCACGAAATGCCGAATGTGGAAGTTGGGTATTGTGCTCGTCCACGTAGAAGGTGACCAACGTCTCAAGCGTGGTGACGGTGTCGAGCGTGTTCAAGTACAGCCATTGATGTTTCAACGCACGCCACCACGATTCGATCATCGAGTTGGAATACGTGATATCTGTCATGGCGAGAAGCCGTGTGAGGAGTCCGGAATCAATCAGTTCGTCGACAGCGCTGTTGAAGTTCTCGAATCCACCGTCGGTGAGCAGTGTGGGCTTCTCGCCCAGGAGGCCTTTCGAGGCCTCGATCAGGAGTCCGGCGGTGGCAGTCGGGTCGAACGATTCCGACACTTTCCACGCCAGGATACGGCGTGAGAAATTGTCGATGATCGCCTGCAGATAGACGCGGCTTCCATTGAGGAGTCGAATCACGGTGATGTCGACATGCCAGATCTCATTGGCACAGGCAGCGCGAATCCCGACTTTCGGTTTAGCTGGATGAATGCGTCCACGAGGCCGTCGCCATTTGTAAATCCGCACGAGCCGATACCACGTCGATGAAGAGGCAAAGACCTTGCGAAGCCGTTGAGCAAGTATTGCCAGCGTTCCCGTGGGAACGTGACGGTATTCCTCGGAAGTCACCATCTCCTTGATCGTGCTGACTTCCGTCAGTGTGAGCTGTTGCGACGAGCGTCGCGGACAGGACGGCATATCGTCGAGATCGCACTCTTCCTCCTGCCTCCACAAATGATATCTGGAGTGCGACAACCCGATGACGCGTAAGGCGACCTTCAGGGGAAGGACGCAACTCGACCGCTGGATGGTTCGCAGCAACATCCGTTTCGCGGTTCCTTCGGGAAACCGGACGCTTGAGAGTGAGACGTTAGACGTTTTCAACACAACAACGAACAGACGCAGTATCGCGATGACCCAGTCCAGACGGCTCTGCAGTATGACAACCTTCTCCTGGAGACGCAGGTTGTCCATGGCGACCACATCGAGAGTGATGACTTCGGCAGGTGCCGACTTCACCCAACCGCGCGCCGTTGATCGGGGAACTCCCAATCGGATGGCATGATTGATGTCGCCCGTTGATCGAACATGCTCACGCAGGAGATGGTCATATCTGTTCTGAGTGCGGTTTGTGGAAATCATGCTTCCATCATCACATCCGCCGCTCACAGCTTCCCAGCAGAATCTCGAACGGAAACACGTCAAATCTCAGATTACCGTGCGGGAAAATGGCGAGTTCTCGCGCGAAAACTCCAGAATGTTGTGACGGACAGCACGGCGAAACGTCTCGACGACTTCGGCGAACATGCGTCGCTTGGGAAACTGAAACTGTCCTGTGTCGGACTCGGGGTACTTTCCATGCTCAGCGATCAACAGGACTCCATCGACGGCCAACTGATTGGCACCCAACGTGAGAGCCTCATTGATCGACTTGGAAATCCGCACGCCGTTTTCGGCTGCGAGTTTTCGGCTGGTGTCGATCGCGGGAACCTGATCGGTGTGAATCGAGACAAGTTCCAGCGGAGGCGTGCGTCCTTTGCCGTCGAGTGTGTCGGTTTTCAGGAGCCGCGTCAGAATGACGTCGGCGTGCGAGTTGTGGCGGTATTCGGTTGTCAAGCCGGCGACTTTCGGAACGCGAATCGCGTGAACGGTGAACGGGTACAACGTCGTCACGTAAACCGTTCCGTCGCTCGCCGCACAAATCCCCATGATCACATAGCGCGGCAACAGCTTTCCGTCTTTCAGTTTGTAGACGCCGTGGTGGTATTTCTTCACCTTTCCGTTGGCTTCAGTGAACGTCGTGTACATCGGGTTCTGAATCGCAATTGGTCCACGATCGGTGGGCGCCTTGTCTTTGGGACGCCGACTCACGAGATGCAGAAACTGCCCACGACCTTTGAACGTCGCCGCAACGCCTGCCCAGACCGTTCCATTCGGCGCAACGCACAACGCGCGGCAATCGGTTTTCTCGGCTTTGGTAATCGGAGCCGCGAATGGCAGATCCTGTTTCAACCAGATGAGTTGCTTTCCCTGGGGTGCTTCGAGCTTCGTTTGCGACACGCCAAGCACCTTGCGTAGCGCCTCGTTGGGCCGGTTCAGTTCATCAAACATGCCGGCCCCAGCAGTCGCAAAGAGCTGTCCGCCGGATGCGACCCAATCGGCAATGCTCATCGACGCCGCCTGCGAGACGTGTGCGTCGGTCAGATAAAGCACCTTGTACTTTGCCAACGTTCCATCAAGAGCATCTTGCTCGACGACGAAGTCCAGCGGGATCTGCTGATGTCGAATCGCCGTGTAAAGCCCTCGCTTCGCCGCCGCGAACGATCCGTGGCTGTCGCCCCAGATGTCGGCCGTTTCACTGAACCACAAAGCCGCCTCGGCGAATTGCACGCGACCGTCTTGAACGATGTCTTCATACGTTCCGAGTTCGCGAAAACTCTTGAGTACTTCCCGATACATTTCCGGTTCGTCGACATGATTCTCGGTGTAAGCGACATGCACCGGTCGAAACTCGAAGAGGTCAACGATTTTCATGCCGTGGCCGATTGCTCCATAAAACAGACGCCGCCACTGACGCGGCGTGTTGTTCGGCATGTGCGGCATGACGTAGTACATGATCTTCCGATCGGGGTGATGCCGCAGCGCCGCGCGGAACAGATCGAAATTGATGTTGTTCATTTGCGGGGTGCCGACGGACACTTGCCAGATGTAGTCTTCACTCCACGGCAGTGTCATGCCACTATCACGAAAGACGGTGACCCACTTGAACACCTCGCCTAAGAACATGTGTTCCTGCGGGTAATGTGGTGAGTAATTCGCTCCGACGCCCGCGTTCGGGAAATGCTTCCGCAGAATGTCCGTCCGCTGTTTGATTGTCTTGATCCCGAAGTCGTACTGGTACCGCTTCGACCAGTAGAACACGCCGGGGTTTGATTCCTTCAGCTTCGCGTCGAGGCTCCAGGTGATCGCGTTCCAATTCAATCCTGCCGAAGGAACGACGTCCGACGGCTTCACTCCACGCGATTTCAACCATTGACGGAACGCGTCGTTTACATCCTTCCCGCGCGGCGTCGGCAGACGAATCTCATCACCGAGACTCACGACGGCGACGTTCTTGGCGTTGGCGGCCAACGCCTTGCAGTACGCTTCCAATTTAGGTGTCGCCACGCTGCGCACATCGATGTAACCCCGACCGCCTGACGCGTCCGGTTTCGTGTCGGACAGGGCGAACAGTTTCTTGAATTCGACAACGGCTGCCGCGTGCTTGCCGCTGTCGAGGGCGTCAAACGTACTCGCGTAGATCGGCGTTCGCTGTGGAGCACGACCATGCCGTGCCGGGTCTGTTTTCTTGAGGTCGGCGAGCAGATCGTAGAGAACATCTTCCTGACGGCGCAGGCGGCGCGAGTATCTCGTGTCGCCGTCGGCGGCCAGCTTGAGGGCACCTTCTCCGGTGAACTCGGCGAGTTTTGATATTGAGCCGTTGGCTTCTCGCAGTCCGAACTCAGCTCGGTACTTTCCGTTGCCGGTCCAGTACCATTGCCCGTCGCTGAGAGAGTCCATCGTGCCGCCAACTTCCACCCACTGGCTCGTTTTTCCGGGTTCAACCATGACCGACGGCGCTTTCCAGTTCCGAATGTGAACCCAGTATGGCGAGTGTTGCTGCCAATTCCCGCCACCGGTCGCCTTTCCGCCGACGAACGCCAGCGGTTGCCCACCGAGATTTGTCACACGCAGGAAGACGTCACCCGATTGCGTCAGCATTCCATCAAGCGGCAGGTAATTTTCTTTTTCGATGCGGCTCTTCACCTGCGCGACATCGGTCGTCAGCATGACTAAGTCAATGTTGCGTTTCGCGGCCGGTTCAGGTTGCTTGACGGCGATCAAGCGAATAGTCGCCCGGCCCGGCTTGAGCGTTGCGAATGCGTCATGCCCTTCCCAAACAATGTTCTCGACCGCTCCCCAACTCCAACCAATTTCCTTCTTCAGTTTCTGACGAAACGCCCAGATCTTCAGATTGTTTCGCGCTCCATAAAGCCGGTTGAGGACCAGCTTCCCGTTCTGTTCGACCTGCACGCGAAACTGTGTCTCGAAACGATAGGCGGCTTCGTAACGTACCAGAGTCAAGTAACGGCCGGCTTCCTTGATGTCGACATGGATCTCGGCTGCGGCGTACTCGCACTGTTCCGGAGCGCCAAGAAACGCCTGCCGGCTGAGGAACGAATTCGCGAATGTGGCCGCGTAGTAGTTCTCCCCGAACCGCTTCGCCTGCCAACCGCCGCTCTTGTCGGCCGGACCGGCCGACTGAAACTCCTCGGCCTCGCAGATGTAAAGCCCGTCGGGCTGAACGGCAACGGCTTTCCGCTCCCGCCCCAACTTCTGCGCCGCTACCGGCGTGTTCTGTGCATGGAGAGCGGGCGTGATTAGCAGAGTGACGAGCACCAGCCACAAGGAACTTCTGACATTCATGTTCAATTTCCGAGTAATGGTTGTGAGGAATCGTCGACCGATGAGTTACCGGACAACGCGAATGAATGACCTTTCATGGCCGACCATCGACACAGGGTCGCACACTCCGCGGCAATCGGGCGACAGACTAAGGATTCCGTCATTTCCAAACGCAGAGGGATAAGCCTGCTGATAGAACCTGATGTGTACTCGACAACGTTCCGCGTAGCAACCGGCGTGATTCAATATGGGAATGTGCAACCAGATTCGATAGGGAGCACCGACCGTGCTATGTGGCTGCAATTCCGAAAAAGGGCATGGGTATTGCGAATCACTTTGAAACCCGACCGTTTACGCGGACTCCGCACGCGTCAGCGGAGCTCATACGTTTTTTGCTGAATCGGGTGTGACTCACAGACGTCGGCCAGAATGCGTGTTGGCGCGACCGTTCAAACGAGACCTATTCGCGGTCATGACGTTACCAGTGGGGTCGAGAAGCTGAAACGACACTACGACACCGGGTGTGGAAGGTGCAATTCGACCTGAGATTCGGTGAATCGACCGTTATCGTCGAATTCAATCCACCATACAATGCACTGCGTAGCGACGATGTTTGGCCCAGTAATGACGCTTCCTACTTCGCCGTTGCTTCCATTTGCTGCAACCGAGTACCATGGCTCTTGCAGTGCCGTCCTGGTTGTGATCCATGGCTTGCGCGTAAGAAGCGTGCGTATTCTCACTTGATCTTGCGACGACGATGGAGAAACCATGTCCGACTCAGCTTCTTGGAGCGTCTACGTGCGTTGCTGTTCTCTGATTCTGATCTTCGCTGCCACAGTCTGTACGACATCAAGACTCGTGTCCGCAGAGACGCCGCCTGACTTTGCTCGCCTTGGTGGACCGTTTCTGAAGAAACATTGCTTCAGTTGTCACAGCGGAAAGCAACCGAAAGCTGAGCTTTCGCTGCAAGCCTTCGGTGATTCAGCATCCATGGTGAAGCAGCGCAAGGTGTGGGACAATGTGCTGAAGATGATCCACACCGGCGAGATGCCGCCGAAAGGTCGCCCTCGACCCAACTCCAAAGAAGCGGACGCGTTTGTCACGCTTGTCAAGTTGGTGTTTGACTTTGCCGATCGCAACGCCAAACCCGATCCGGGACGAGTCACGATTCGGCGGTTGAATCGGACAGAGTACAAGAACACAGTGCGTGATCTACTCGGAGCCGATTTCAATCCGACGGAGGGGTTTCCCGCCGACGACGTGGGTCACGGATTCGACAACATTGGTGATGTCCTCACGTTGTCACCGTTGTTGATGGAACGCTACCTTGACGCCGCTGAAACAATTGCCAACCGCGTGATCGTGGCAAACTCGCCCAAGCCGCCGGTGCGCTACCTGGCCGGGCGCTATTTGCAGCCGAACAATGCGCAAACATCCCAAGGTCGATTTCGCAGATC
>Ga0209402_10003609_pt1 | contig 14725 bp, 16 predicted proteins | sample ArcticOcean_MG_C_3_FD_187437 | JGI IMG/M metagenome (GOLD analysis project Ga0209402, IMG submission 187437) | Marine microbial communities from western Arctic Ocean - ArcticOcean_MG_CB8_126 (SPAdes) (version 2) | ecosystem: Environmental > Aquatic > Marine > Oceanic | place: Arctic Ocean... | reverse complement strand
GTTGTCCGCAGGCTTGCTCGCGTTGACGCTTTTGGTGACGAATTTGATCGACCGGCGCGATAGAAGACCATCCGGCGATACGGATGTTGTGATTGCTGATGAGCCGCTTGGAAAAGAAAATGCGTTCATGCTTGTGCTCAGGAATCGATATCTGCTGCTGATCGCCTTGATGATTCTCTTGCTGAACTTTGTGAATACGACCGGGGAATACATTCTTGGAAAGACCATAGCTTCGGCGGCTTCCCAGGCCGTGGCGGACGGTACCGCCGGGGGGTTGAGCCAAAAGCAGTATATCGGCCAATTCTATGCTGATTTCTTCACCGTGGTGAATCTGGTGGGTCTGGTGTTCCAACTCTTTTTCGTTTCCAGAATTGTGCGTTTCCTTGGACTCAGAGTTGCGATTCTCGTTTTGCCGGTCATTGCTTTTGGCGGCTACGCATTACTGGCCTTTTTCCCGGTTTTGGCCGTTGTCCGCTGGGCGAAGACCGCTGAGAATGCGACGGACTATTCTCTTCAGAATACGGTGCGGCAGATTCTTTTCCTGCCGACTACAAGAGAGCAGAAATACAAGGCGAAGCAGGCGATCGACAGTTTCTTTGTTCGGGCGGGTGACGTGCTGTCTGCACTGCTGGTGTATGTTGGCATCAATCTGTTTGCATTTCGGACGGCCCATTTTGCGATGTTCAACATGGCTCTGGTCCTTGTTTGGATCGGAATTTCGGTGCTGATCGGTCGCCACAACCGGAAGCTGACAGCGGAGGCGTAGAGGAACGGACACTCGCTAAGGCATCGTTCGTTTACGCTGACCCGGTAATTGTCACAAGCGCACGTCTGTCAGATCCGAGAGTCACAGAGGATATACCCAGCGGGATTTCAGGTGTTCTGTCGATGGATGGTGGAGAGATCTTGCAATGAAACGAGATAAAAACAGCGCGTCCACCGTTGGAATTGACACGCAGGATACGATGGTGTCCGCGACCTGTGTTCCATATAACGAAAAGAACTTTCAGCAGATCGGAGTGATCGATACCTGGCGGGAATACGCCGGAAAATTGACCTGGGGTAAAGGGCAGTGTCTGGCCATCCTGGATGACGGCTGTGATCTCACCGATCCTCCCTGGCAGGTTGAAATGCCCTGGGGACCAAAGGTGATCGGAACCCACAACAGTATTGACGAGAATGACGATCCCTCACCTGTTCCTCCAGGGTATCACGGGACTTCGGTGGGATACCCGTCGTCTTTGAATCACGATGGTGTGATGGGTGTGGCGTATAACGATTCCGTAGCGCAGGTTCGGTGTGTGTCCATTGTTCACTTGAAGGGTCAGGATGAAGCGCCTACGATGGCTGCCGGTCTGGAGTGGGTGTTGGAGAATGTTGAGAGGCTAAACATTACCGCCGTTAATCTTTCGCCTTTGGATGATGCGTCCCATCGCGAACCCGTTCAGACTGCGATCGATGACAGTTTGGAGAGGCTTCGAGCACGTGGAATTTGGGTCAGTGCTCCGTGTGGAAACAATGGATACACGGACGGGATTTCCTGGCCCGCTTGCCAGCCGTGTTGTTTTGCGATCGGGGCGACTGTGCCCGGGGAACACGAAGCGCATCTCGATCGGTACTCCAATACCGATCTCCTGGTGGCAGCGTCGGCGACCTCTTCCTCGAATGCTTATGCGGCAGCCTGTTCGATGATTCTGCGGGAGGCGATCGAGAAGTCGGGATATGAGTGGCGTGATGAAGGCGGGAATCTGGCGGATGTGATGATGGAGATATTTCAGAGAACAGGTGCCAGGATCAGAGATGATGGCGCGGGTTTCGAGTTTCGAGAATTGAATCTGCTGTCAGCGGTGTATTCTGTGTTTCACAGGAGTTGAGGTGAGAGTTTGTGGGACTGACCGATAGACGGATGTATGTTTCACAAGCGGGATGAGTTGGGTAATTCTTATTCTGTTCGATAGAGGTTATTGATGGCGGTACGACGCACATTGCCTGGCACAGGCCGACTGACGATGGAGGGTGATATTGCTGCCGCGATGGTTGCGGGGATCGATCGGTATCTGACTCAGGAGACAGCGACAGTGAAGGAAAGACGAGTCACCAGCGTGGGGAATGCGTCGAGCGCTGAACTCAGGAACAAGTTGTCGGCGATACTGGGGTTAATGGATGAGCGCACAGGCGCTTCGTTCCAGATCGACGCAAGTGCTGATGGGGGTACGGAAGTAGCGAAGGGGGATGACTACAAGATCTTTGAGGTGAGTTGGCCGGCACTCGATGGGGTCGACGGAGAGGGTTTGCTTCTCATACCGGATTCAGATGTCAGGGCCAATGTCATTGTGCTTCCCGATTGCGACTTGATACCTGAGCAGGTTACGGGATTAAGGGATGGCGAGACGGGCTGGACTCGGGTTGTTCAGAGTCTTGTCCAGTGCGGATGCCAGGTCCTTGTCCCGGTCTTGATGGACAGGAGGTGTACTCACTCTGGAAATCCTGATATTGCGATGACGAATCAGCCGCATCGCGAGTTCATCTACAGAGCCGCTTATCAGATGGGTCGTCACGTTATTGGGTACGAGATTCAGAAGGTTCTGGCGGCGGTTGATGCGTTCGAGGACAATGGGTTGCCGACAGGCGTGTTCGGCCACGGGGAAGGGGGGCTGCTGGCGTTCTATTCCGCCGCGCTGGATGAGCGGATCGACTCCACGGCAGTGTCCGGGTTCTTTCAGCCCAGGGAAGACCTCTGGTCTCAACCCATTTACCGCAACCTGTTCGGGTTGCTGAATGATTTTGGCGATGCAGAGGTGGCGTCGCTGATCAGCCCTCGAACACTTGTCGTTGAAAATGCAGATCACCCGAAGGTGAGTGCGCCTCCGGTGTGCGAGGACGTGAGGCAGTCCGGCGCTCCGGGCAAACTTTCTACCCCGAGTGTGGCATCCGTCCAGGAGGAGTTCCTGCGAGCGAGTGAGATCAATCCCGATTCAGATGGATTTGGACTGACACTCAGCCCTTCCGGTCATCCAGGCGCCGAGGCAACCTTGTGGGCGTTCGTTGAGGGTTTGGGCCTCGCGTGGTCGGGGTCTGAGGAGGTTTCGATACCATCTGTTTCGCACGAGGGTGTCTGTCCGGAGGTGAGGTTCAAGCGACAGTTCGATCAGCTCGTGGAACACACACAGAGATCACTGCGTGAAGCAGAGAAGAGGCGCGAGAGCTATTGGGCGGAGGCGAAGGGTGATGGCCCAGTCTGTTCCGGAGAAGCTGAGCGTTACCGTTCACGACTCTGGGAGGACGTGATTGGCGCTTTACCGCCGGTCGATATGGCGCCAAATCCGCGATCGCGTCTGTTGTTTGACGCGCCCAAACTGACGGCCTACGAAGTTGTGCTGGACGTCTATGGCGATGTCTTTGCATACGGAATTTTGCTGATTCCGAAGCGAATCCGTAAGGGTGATCGCAGACCGCTGGTGGTTTGTCAGCACGGATTGGAGGGCAGACCCCAGGATGTGGTTGGACCTGACGGCCCTCGTCATCCCTACAAGAACTTCGCGTACGAATTGGCGAATGAGGGGTTCATTACCTTTGCACCTCAGAATCCTTATATCGGCAAAGATGACTTCAGAGTGCTTCAGCGAAAAGCGAATCCTCTGAAGCTTTCATTGTTTTCGTTCATTGTCAGACAACATGAACAGACGCTTGCATGGTTGGCTACGCTGCCCTTCGTTGATCCTGAACGAATGGCCTTTTACGGTCTCAGTTATGGGGGCAAGACGGCAATGCGCGTGCCGGCTTTGGTAAAGCAGTATTGTCTTTCAATCTGTTCAGCCGATTACAATGAGTGGATCAGGAAGAATGTGACCGTTGATCACCGGTGCACATATATGTTTTCCGGTGAATATGAGATGCCGGAATTCAATCTGGGAAATACGTTCAATTACGCAGAGATGAGCTGGCTCATCTGCCCACGTCCGTTTATGGTGGAGCGAGGGCATCACGACGGATGCGCTCCAGATGAATGGGTCGCCTACGAGTATGCCAAGACCTATCGACACTACGCGCTGCAGGGATTGGGTGATCGCACTGCGATCGAATATTTCGATGGGCCTCACACGATCAATGGGGAAGGGTCGTACGCCTTTCTACGAAAGCATTTGAGTTGGAAGAGGTGAGGTTGGGCGTGATGGTGGAATCAATGCAAATCATATCAGCGCATCGTGGTGAACAAGTTTTGGTGGGAGCAGACAAATGGTGACGGAAGCGTTCTTGAAGTCCTTCGCAGATGCCTGGAATCGGCACGATGTGGACGACTTGATGGCAGACATGGCAGAGGACGGCGTTTTTATTTCCTCGAGCGGGACAAGGACCGAAGGTTCGGCCGAGATCAGGACGGCTTTCGCGTCGATTTTCGAGATGTTTCCGGATGCCTCCTGGACAGAAGATACACATTTCGTGTCCGGTGATCGTGGAGTTTCGGAATGGACATTCTCCGGAACGGATGCAGATGATGGAGAGGTGGTGAAGGAACGAGGGTGTGATGTATTTACCTTCAGGGATGGGAAGATTGTCGTCAAGGATACGTTTCTCAAGTAACCCATGAGAAGAGGATGAAATGAAGATTTCCAATGTCAAGGTGACGATTGTAAAGCAGGAGTTAAAGAAGCCATTCTGGAACTCTATTATCACGACCCAGTCGAAATCGCTTTCGCGGCTGACTATCGAGACCGATGAGGGCGTTTCAGGTGCGACCCTGTGCTCTGGCGGCGTTCGGGATAAACTCGGTACGTTGAGACAGAAATTGATTGGGGAAGATCCGATGCGAATCGGATATCTCTGGCAGAAGCTGTATATGGGAGGGACGCGCAAGCCTGTAGCAAAGGGTGAGTTCATCCCGGTGATGAGTGCAGTAGACAATGCGCTTTGGGATCTGAAAGGGAAGGTGGTAGATCAGCCTGTCTGGAAGCTGCTGGGCGGCGTGCAGGATAGACTGTGGGCGTATGCCGCCGGGGGATATTACGAGGAAGGCAAAGGGATTCCAGAATTGTGTGAAGAGATGGAGACCTATGTCTCCCAGGGGTTCACGGCGGTCAAGATGAAGGTGGGTTGGCCAGGCGCCGGGCTCAAGCACGATGCGGAGCGTGTTCGGGCGGTTCGCAAGGCGATTGGAGAGGACGTCGCTTTGATGGTGGACGCGAACAACGCCTGGGATGCACATACGGCCATTCGATTCGGTCGTATGATGGAGGATTGTGATCCCTACTGGTATGAGGAACCGGTTCACGCGGATGACCTGGAAGGATCCGCGAGGGTGGCCGAGGCTCTGGATGTTCCGATTGCCAGCGGAGAGAATGAGTTCACCCGATGGGGCTTTCGTGACCTGATCGACCGGGGAGGTGTAGCGATCGTGCAGGCCGATCCCAATACCTGCGGCGGGATCAGCGAATGGATGCGAATCGCTGCGATGGCGAGTGCACATCACCTTCCGATGTCTCCTCACGGGCAGGGGATGCTGGGTTCGGTAGTTGTCGCCGCCGTGGAGAACGGGCTTGTCGTGGAAAACTATCTCAGAAATTTCAGCACCGATATGATGGCCGGTCCGGAGTTCAAGGATGGTCACGTGGTGATGGGGGATGCTCCCGGTCTCGGTGTGGAGTGGAATGAGGATTTGATTGAAAAACACGGAGAGATCTTTTAGGGCAGTTGGTTGAAGAAATTCAGAAGATCCTGAAACTACGACAAGTTGGATCCATGACCCTTGACGATCCTATCGTTTAGGGATATGATTGTCTATGATAAGAGCGTTCAGAGATAAGGAAACTCAAAAGTTGTTTGAGGGGCGGTTTTCGAGAACCTTCCGTGTATAGTGTGGATATCGTTGATGATCAATGAGATAAGAATATGAGAGACTACCCGCCAATACACCCTGGTAAAATTCTGCAAGAGGAATTTCTTAAACCAATGGGATTGAGTCAGTACAGAATCGCACAGGATATCGGTGTGCCCGCGATGCGAATCAACAAGATCGTATGTGGTGAGCGAGGCATCAGTGCGGATACAGCGCTTCGACTTGCAAGATATTTTGGTATGTCCGTCGAATTTTGGACAGGGATACAGATGCACTACGAAATTGAAACAGCGAAAGAAGCGCTTGCAGGACGACTGGAGGCGGAGGTACGGATTCTAAATCCTGCATAAGTCGTACTCCATCTGAATTACAAGTAGGCGGCGCGGTCACGGATCGCGTCGCTTTGTTCATCGGGGTTGAATGACATTCAACGTTCGGAAAGCTGGTACGGAAGGCGCAGATGGCTAAGAGTTTCAGTTCACTAATGAAGGAGGTAAGGGCTTGTACAATCTGTGAAGCGGATCTGCCTCACGGCGTTCGTCCCGTTCTGCAGCTTCATCCAGACGCACGGGTGCTGATCGCAGGTCAGGCGCCAGGGCGAAAGGTGCACGAGTCCGGTGTCGCATTCGAGGATGCCAGTGGAGATAGACTTCGTGAATGGATGGGTGTGACACAAGAGGAGTTTTATGATCCCAGGCGGATCGCTATTCTGCCGATGGGATTCTGTTATCCGGGAACCGGGAAGTCGGGTGACCTGCCTCCTCGTCCGGAGTGCGCACCTGCCTGGCGCGAGGCCTTGCTGGAAAGGTTGAAGCGATTGGAGATCACTCTGGTGATTGGACAGTATGCCCAGGCCTATCATCTGGAGAATCGCAAGTCATCTCTCACGGAGACTGTTCGGGCGTGGCGTGAACACTGGCCAAACATCATACCTTTACCGCATCCAAGTCCGAGAAACAATATCTGGCTTCGGAAGAATCCCTGGTTCGAAACTGACCTCTTGCCATCGCTAAGGAAACTTGTGCGAGACGTGTTGGATGAATAAGGTTCAGAGTCACTAAGAATTCGTGATGAGGTCGTTGTGTTCAGGTTGATGAATCCAAAGCACTTACTGTCCCGCTAGAGAAGCTTTCTTGCGGGATTCTTTTGGCTCGCGAGAAGCACAGCTAATGTCAGACTCTGAACCAGGTGGCGGTGTCTGATAATAGCAGGATGGATAAAAATTGCGGCAGGTGTTATACTGGAAGTCGATAACAATCCTTCAGAACAATCTGAGCTTCAAGGATATTCAGCCATGAGTCGAAAAAAACAAATTGAAGATGCGCTGACCACGGCAGACCTTTGGAAATTGATGAGAGAGCGGGTTCCTCCCATTGTGTCTGAATATTTTCGTGGTGGTGCAGATTATGAGACCAGCTTGCGCGCAAACGTACGCGCATTTCAACAGTCGATGACAACGGCGTATGGCGCGTTGAGTTTTCCGTCCATAGACATGACGACAACGGCAGTCGGCCTCCGTTTGGATGTACCCTGGTTCATTTCCCCGGTGGGCAGTTTGCGATCTCTATATCCGATGGGGGATGCGGTTGCTTCGCGCGTGGCAGGTGAGTTTGGCACCGTGATGACCCAGTCTACACTTTCGGGAACGCCCATGGAAGATGTCGCGGCGGCCTCTACGGGCGACTGCTGGTATCAGCTATATCTTTGCGGGGGTCGTGAGACGGCATTGCGAAGCATTGAACGCGCAAGACAGGCCGGTTTCGCCGCTCTCATCTTGACGATGGACACCGGTGTCGCAGGGTTGCGTGTTTTGCACGCGAGGATGAAACCGATGCAGTCGATGGGCCCTTATCGGGGTCTCAGTTTGAAGGACAAACTGGTGCTCGCTGTCCGCAAGATGATGCTCACGCCTCAGATACTTCCCCGTTTGTCCTGGCTGATGGATCATTACCGGGATGGTGGTTTGATGCAGTTTGTAAACATCATTGATGATCAGGGCGAGCCCATGCCCTATACGGATATTGGCACCCAACTTGCGGCTTCCGCTGTGACATGGGATGATTTAAAGTGGGTTAAAGAAGCCTGGGGTGACAAACCGATGATCATTAAAGGGGTACATTGTGCGTACGATGCCCGGAAGGCTGAGGAAATGGGGGCATCGGGTGTGATGTGGTCAAATCATGGCGGGCGGCAACAGGATCGGGTTCCACCGACCCTCCATATTGTGGCACAGGAAATGCCTCTTGTGGGTGACACGCAGCTCGACTTTATGATGGATGGAGGTATTCGCAATGGTACCGACATTCTGATTGCTCTGTCTTACGGGTTGAAGGCGGTTGGCATTGGCCGCGTGACAGCTGCTGGAATTGGAGCAGGAGGGCACGCGGGTTTAACTCGTGCATTTGAGATTCTGCATTCTGACCTGGATCGGGCGATGCGTCTTGTTGGGGTGCAGAGCGTGGAAGAGCTTCGCTCTCGGGGTGCAGAAATTCGGCGCGAAAGTCAACTCCATGGTGATGGCCATTTGCCGCCTTTTGAGTTTTAGTTTCGTTTTCACGATTCGAATTTGGGAAGTAAATCGGTTGGTTAGAGCGCCTGCCTTACCAACATGGGTTCCTGGTTCAAATCCAGTATCGACCACAAAATAAAATGAAGGGGTTACGAGAATTGTCTCGTAGCCCCTTCTTTACAGGTGACAAATATCGGGTACCCATATTGATTGATTGTTGCACGTACGGTGAGGTTTGAGGTGTCTCCGACTCTGTGCAAGCTAGTGTCAGATCGTGAGCCAAGTGATGGTGTTCGGTAAGAGCATGGTGGATCGAAGTTACGACAGGTGTTATACTGGAAGTCGACATTGATGAATTGGAATTGTTCAGCGTGTGCACATTACTGAAAGTTGGTGCGTGAGGATGAACACACCGTCATGGGTGTACGAGGGTTTTACGGCTGTGCAGGCGATCGAGCACGTGCTACACGGATTGCGGCTGGGGCTTTGTACGCTTGAGACAGCTGACCTTGTGCGTGAGCAGCGTGATCCCTCGATGGCCGATACACTGGCTCGTCAGGGGATCAATTTTGTGATTCTGGATGGCGTGAGGGGGCTGGGTCCAGAGGTCGATATGGCCGAGGTGAGAGACAATAAAGCGATCAGCCAGGCATTGAAGGAGAAGGGCATACGTCGGGTTCTGTATACGCAGACGATCGGGCAAATCATTCACGAGTCTTTCTTGACGGAGATTCCCGAGGCGGTCGACTGGATGCAGCGCGGTGCCGATGGGCAGGTGTCGACGTTTGGGCAGAAGTGGTGGCAATATATCCCCTGTCTGAATAATCCGGAGTTCATGCATTATGTAAAACGAATGGTGCGAGATGTGATGGTTGAGCTGGATCTGGACGGGATTTTTACGGATCTCTACGGATATTTCAGTTACACGTGTGTTTGCGAACACTGTGAGAGAAAGTTCGAAGCATATGTCGAGCGCAAGTTTCCGGAACCGGAAGATCGGTTGGCGCGATTTGGATCACTTGCATTGTTCAAGCCGCCGCCTTTCAGGACACTTGGCTATTCAGATTATCGCACGGGAATCCCGGAGAAGTTCACGATTCTGGATCCGGTCTCGCAGGAGTGGATCCGGTTCAGGTGTGAGCGGCTGGGTGAGGTGACACGGGAGTTGAGGGAGACGATTAGAGCGTGCAATCCTGAGGGAATTCTGTATGTGAATTATCTGTTCGGCGGAGTTCCAGGTCTGAACAATGCAACGTTCCACGGCGCCTGGCCGGAGTATATTCTGCCGGAGTGCGATCTGTTCAGCGCCGAGGTCGCGGGGAAGCCGGATCTCTTGAGCAACGGCGTGATCAAGAGCCGCGTTGTGCAGATGAAGGTGGCGAAGGCATTCGGGATTCCGGTGACACCTGCGGTGACGCGTACGGATCTGGGTGATTTCAAGCGACTGTATCTGGCCGAGGGGATGGCGTTCAATACGAGTCCGTTCGACTGGGTGGGACAGATCAAACGAGATGATCCTCCAGATTGGATGACCGACTACTTCGAATTCTCGCGCAAGCATCGCGAGCTTCTCGGTGGGGCCGATACTGTGGCGGACTGCTCCGTGTTGCATTCGTTCGAAACGCTATCCTATACATGTACATATCCCCATCAGAGTACGGTGCTGTGTGAACAAAGTCTGTTGCAAGAGAATTTGACGTTCGATATCATTTTCGACAAAGATCTGGAAGATTTGAGTGACTGTCGGTGTCTGTTTCTTCCAAATGTGGTTTCGATGAATATGGCACGAGCCGAACGCATCGCGGAGTATGTGAAGAAGGGCGGTAGTCTTGTGGCGACGGAAGATACAGGCGTGGTGAATGAATATCTGCAGCCCTGGAAAGGGGAGCGATACCGTCGAAAGAAGTCCTGGGTGCTAGGCGAACTGCTCGGGATCGTATGGCCGGAGGAAGGGACGTTGTTTCAGGAGGTGGGCAAAGGGCGAGTGGCTATTGTTGCTCGGGTTGAGCGACCGGGTCAAACAGGCGGCGGCATTTCGTCGGATGTCCAGCTATCACATTCGTACGGACCTGAGATGCCTCTATTCGCCTATGCCAAAGAACTGGCAGTGAACCACGAGGAGATTGTTTCCGCTGTCGATTATGCACTGGATGGAGAACGTACCCTTCGGATTGAGGCAAATGGTTCAGTTGTTGGTGAGGTGACCAGGAATGACAAGGGAACGTTTGTGCATTTGCTGAATTGGAATGAGACGGAGCCGGTGGATGGTCTCAAGGTGTCCGTTTTAGAAGGTGAGACCGGAAGGATCGCGTCAGCGGAGTTGATTTCGCCTGATCCTGAAATACAAGACGAATCGCTGGATCTCATAGGAAGAGAAGGCGGGGTGGAGTTTGAGTTACCGAGATTGATATGCTATTCTGTGATCCACTTGATGCCCAAGGTCTGAGTCAAATCTACGATTCTACGTTACTGTCGGACGAAGCGTTTCGATTGAGCACGATGTGAGAGTTCCAGTATCAGCCGGTCACGAAGAATGATCAATTTGGGAGAGGAGCGGCATATGGAGGCGTCTATAACCCATACAAGGAAAGAGTCAATGGTGCGGTCCCATCTGTTCCTCAGGAGAACAATGGGGATCCTGGGGATCGCCTTGCCGTTCACTTTGCTCTACGTGGGGATGATGTTTCATACGGAACCCCAGGCGTCTGTCAGTGACTACTTTCACACGAATATGCAGCGTGTGTTTGTCGGTGTGATCGTGACGTTCGGACTTTTTCTGATTGCATATACCGGATATCACAGACACGACAATCTTCTGGGTAATTTTGCCGGTTTCTGCGCATTGGGGATTGTGATTTTTCCGACGACGCCATCGTGTGCGACACGTATCGAGGAGATCGTTGGGATCATTCACCTGGCCTGTGCGGGTTTGTTCTTTGTTTCGCTTATGATATTCAGCGTTCATTTCTTCAGGAAGGGGAAAGGAGATCCGGGGCAGAGGAAAAAGCACCGCAATCGAATCTATCTGGGGTGCGGAATTTTGATGGGACTGAGCATTCTTCTGATCGCCACACACAAGTTGCTGGAATTTCCTGCATACGAGCATTCGGTGTTCTGGTTGGAAGCCGTCGCACTTGTCGCATTCGGGATTTCCTGGCTGATCAAAGGGAAGTTTATTATTGCGGATGTGGAGGATCAGGAGGCAGTGTTCGCTGCGGGCACTCAGGAATGATTCAGAGGTCCAAGGTTTGATGCATATGGGTCGCAGTTCATACGATATACCTGCGAATGTCTATGGTAATCGAGGCTACAGGAGATCGTGCAATGACAGAGGTTGTTCCCGGTTCTGATCCGGATGGTCAGACGATTCGAGAGGGCATGCGCGAGGTTTTGTGGCCAGGGCAGGCGGAGCGGGAGCGCGGAGAAGGGACGGTTTCCACTCGTCAGGAGTATGAAGATGTGACGATCGACGATCTTCGGCTGCGCTCTCCACAGAATCCAGACGATCGGATCACGGAAATACGGGGTACCATTCGACCTACTTCTATCCACCAGGTTTGCTGAATGTGGGGGATCACGCGGATTTACTGAATGCAATCGTTCCACGGCCGCTTCTGGTGATTGTTGCAGAAAAGGACGTGGGCATGCCTGTAGAGGCGTTGAGAGAAATGGACGCGCGTGGGAAGGAAGTTTACGCGAAGCACCAGGACGCGTTCAAGGTTCACGTTGGAGCAGGTGGTCACAATCTGACACCACAAGGTCTGGATCTGATGGCTGAATGGTTTCAAAAGCATTTAGACTAGATGGTGGAGATACAGGTGGTTCAGGCGAAATTGGAAATGAGTAAATACCTGACAAAGTCTTGTCAATGGCATCTTGTCTGAGTATATTTGTGTGTATAAAACTTTTGTTTATACACATAGTCGAAAGTGGAGGGTTGTATGCGCACAAACATCGTCATTGATGATGACCTGATGGAGGAGGCACTTAGCACATCTGGTCTCGGGACGAAGCGTGCAGTTGTTGATGCAGGATTACGGCTGCTGATCCAGGTGAAGTCTCAAAAGGGTATTCGCAGGCTGAAGGGCAAGATGGCCTGGGAGGGAGATCTGAACGAAATGCGGAAGGGACGCATAGAGGAGAAATGAGGAATGGTAATCGTTGATACGACGGTCTGGGTGGATTACTTGCGAGGAATCCAGACACCACAAGTGGACTGGCTGGACAAAGAGATTGGATTACAGCGCATTGGTCTGACTGACTTGAATCTTTGTGAAGTGCTTCAGGGCCTACAGGATACTCGGCAAGCGACCAGAGCGCAGCGAGAATTTGAGAATTTTGTAGTTTTCAGTACCGGTGGCAGAGAACTGGCAATTCGTGCAGCTGCAAACTACAGGAAATTACGAGCTGTCGGATTCACGATTCGTAAGACGATCGACTGTCTGATCGCCACCTTCTGCATTTCCAATGGGCACGCGCTACTTCACCGTGATCGAGATTTCAAGCCGTTCGAAGATAAGTTGGGGCTTCGGGTGGTTCACCCTTAGAGATCAGGTTCTCTTCTAGATGGACGAGCCGATTTCGCGGGCGAGATCGCAGTAGCCCTGACCCGGGAAGTGGAGATCTCCGGAGTTACCGGGCTGCCGATACTCATAATGAAGCGGTCCTTGATATGTCGTCCGGCTTTGATTTGCCGGGCGATTTCATTTTTTGAGGATTTCCTGGTCGCCGTTCTGAAGGATGTCAATCGCACCCAGGTTTTCCAGTACACCGCTCCATCTCATATGGATCCGGCCAGTTACACGCCTATGGCTGCTCGGATCACTTGTTCGATGTTTCGTAGTTCTCCCCATCAACATGCTCGAGCGGGAACGGGACGGTGGCCCCTTTCTTAACGAGGTTCCCTGCCGCGAAGCCAACCGCTTGCGAGTCAATTCCCGAGAGTTCTCCATTGAATGTGCAGTTCCGAAAGTTGCTCCGCACATTTCCTTCGCTCGAGAATTCGGCGTCGGTGATGGAACAGTCATCGAATGTGTATTCCACTTCGCGGCCCTGGACCTTGCCTATGGGATGGCAGCCGCGTACCTGGAACGGACCATAGTGTGAACCGGGTCCGCCACAGGGATTCAGCCGGAAGCGACCTTTGCCGGTGAGGGTGACATTCTCGATGAGGACACGATCGGGAACACGGACCTGGTGCGCGAAGTCGAAGTCTTCACTGAATGTGTGATTGAACAGCGTGACATCTTCATCCGATTCGATGACGAGGTCGCGCAGGGTGATGTTGCCGTAGAGGTCGGCGGTGTCGCCTCGGCCGGAGAAGACAGTTGCACAGCCGATGATGCGGCAGCTTTCCATACGGAAGTTGCATCCGCCGAAGACGAATGCGACGGATGGGATGAAGCCCCAGTTTTCGAGGTCGACCTCGGGGGTCATGTATCCGGGAATCATGGTGGAGGTGGCTCGAATCTCTGCATTGCGCACGGTGATATTTCGTCCGTAGTGGTCATCGACCCGGTTGAAGTGTCCCCCGTCGACGAGGATGTTCTTGCCGTGACGGCCGGCGAGGGCGTCCCGACAATTGATGGAGACGCAATTCCTGTAGGTGATGTTGGCGCAGTTGCTGTGCAGGAGATTGTAGCCAAGGCCGTTGTAGGTAGCTCCGGAAACCCGCGCCTGGTTCATCGTGATATTGCAGCAGCCTCTGATGCCGACCAGGGACGATATCAGGCAGTGCCGGTCGATGCAGGATACCCTCAGATTGTTCAGCGTGACGTTGCTGCGGGAAATGGAGACGGTTCCACCGTCGCTGACCAGGTGGGGTTCGTGGAGTTCGTCTGCGGTCGATACATCGATCTGGAGGCCGTTGATGGTGAGGGGAGACTGCGACGGCGAGTAGGCGACCGTCATCCCGATTTCCAGCCACAGAATCAGGCGGTCCTCTGTGCCGTCTTCGTATTTGAAATGGTATGTGCCTTCGTTTTCCGCAGGTGAATGCGAGCCCACATCGATTTTGCCCAGATGGCGATGCTCGTAGGTGGTGCCTTCACCGGACGGCCACTTGCATTTGTAGATGACGCCATCCACCTTGCTGTAATCCCCCTTTTTGTAGACGATATCCGGGCTCCACTCGGGTGCTTCCGGCATTTCCGGGTAATCAAATGCGAATTCCGGATAGACATCGCCGAGGGGTGATACGAGTTGAGAGCAGTCGTTGCGATCGTAATGCTCATCGCCGCGATTGTTGTTTCGCGAGGTGAAGAAGTCGGTGCTCTGCAGGACAAGCGTGCCGCCTTCTTCGAGGTGGATGCTTTTGTCAGGCGCATCGACGAGAGGGATGTCCCGGTAGTTCGGGACTTTGAATTCGTTTTCTTTGATGCCGT
>Ga0209402_10003606_pt1 | contig 14729 bp, 11 predicted proteins | sample ArcticOcean_MG_C_3_FD_187437 | JGI IMG/M metagenome (GOLD analysis project Ga0209402, IMG submission 187437) | Marine microbial communities from western Arctic Ocean - ArcticOcean_MG_CB8_126 (SPAdes) (version 2) | ecosystem: Environmental > Aquatic > Marine > Oceanic | place: Arctic Ocean... | reverse complement strand
AAGCGAAATGAACAGGAGCCCACATGGAGGAATCGACCCGGATGCCAGAAACCCCAGAAAAGATCAGATCTCCCTATGGGTCTTGGGTATCGCCCGTCACCGCGAAAAACGTGTCGGCGTCCGGAGTACGTCTCAACTCCGTCTCTGTTGATGGCGACGATGTGTATTGGCTGGAGGGACGCCCGCTTGAGGGCGGTCGCAGTGTGCTGGTGGTAAGACGGCCAGATGGAACGATTGAAGACATCACGCCCGACGGCTTCAATGTCCGGACCACGGTGCACGAATACGGCGGCGGTGCCTATCTCGTAAATGATGGCATCGTCTACTTCTCCAACTTTCAGGACCAGCGGATATATGGCCAGGTCGCAGCCGGGGATCCCGAGCCACTTACTCCTGAGACCGCTTCACGGGTGCGCTTCTCCGATGGACGCGTCACTGGGGATGGCACCGCAATGTACTGCGTGCGGGAGAGCCATCCTGAAGACGGCGGTGATGCGGTTAATGAGATCGTTCGTCTATTACTGGATGGAACGGGCGAACAGGCCGTTGTTGCGACCGGACGCGACTTTTATGCGGCACCGAGGCTCAGCACGGATGACCGGTCGATCTGTTGGTTGGCCTGGGATCACCCGAATATGCCCTGGGACACATCGTTTCTGGAGGTCGCCGATCTTGATGAGCGGGGCGAAGTTTCAAACGTTCGTGTAATGGCGGGGTGTGATGGTGTATCCATCTATCAGCCTGAGTGGGGGCCAGATAGTCGGTTGTACTTCGTTTCGGACGAATCAGGCTGGTGGAACCTCTACGTGCTCGGCAGTGATGGCGGAGCGTTACCACTTGCACCAATCGAGGCCGAGTTCGGCCATCCCATGTGGGGACTCGGTGGATCGACATATGGCTTCCTGAGTGACGGCCGATTGCTTGCGACGTGGAGCAAGGATGCTATTGCAGGGATGGGCGTTGTTTATCCGGATGGTCGAGGGGTGACGCCGATAGACATTCCATTCACATCCCTCGGCGCCTCATACGGGAACGTGGCAATTCACGATACGGTCGATGGGCCGCATGTCGTGGGGTTGGGCGCGTCTTCTCGCGCCGGCGCAGCCGTGGTTTCCATAAGCATCTCGAACAGCACATCTAAGATCCTGAAGCGCGGGAGCTCGGCGTCAGTTGACCCGGGCTACCTGTCGGATGCCGAACCTATCTCTTTCTCCGTGAGCGACGGCCAGATATCACATGCCATCTGGTATCCGCCTAAAAACCGCGATTTTGCCGGGCCGGCCGAAGAGAAGCCGCCGCTTATCGTTATGAGCCACGGCGGGCCTACCTCGCAAACCGATGGGTCGCTGAGCATGGGCGTCCAGTTCTGGACGAGCCGGGGCATCAGCGTGGTCGATGTGAACTACCGGGGCAGTTCCGGTTACGGGCGCGCCTACCGCGACGCTCTACAGGGAACATGGGGTCTTTACGATGCTGAGGACTGCATAGCGGCGGCCCGCCACCTAGCGGACCGGGGTCTGGTCGATTCAGACCGTATGGCGATCCGCGGCGGCAGCGCGGGCGGGTACACGACACTCGTAGCGCTGGCGTTCCACGACGTGTTCGCAGCGGGCGCCAGTTACTACGGTGTTGCCGATCTCACGGCGCTCGCGGAGGAAACGCATAAGTTTGAGTCTCGATACCTGGATGGGTTGATCGCTCCATACCCGGAGGGCAAAGCCGTTTACGACGAACGGTCGGCTATCAAACACGTCGACGGCCTTTCGGCACCCCTGATCCTGTTGCAGGGACTCGAAGACAAGGTTGTTCCACCGGAACAGGCGCGGATGATGGCAGACGCGCTGCGCCAGAACGGCGTCCCGTTCGCGCTACTGGAGTTCGAGGGAGAGCAACACGGCTTCCGAAAGGCAGAAAATGCCATAAGGAGCCTTGAGGCAGAACTTTACTTCTACGGCCGAATCCTGGGTTTTGAGCCAGCAGACGAAATCGAACCAGTGTCGATCGAAGGCCGGTATCAATGAGCGTTGAGTTGGACATTTTTCCAGAATTCCAACTCCCGATTTAATAGGATTCGATGTAATCGGAATCCCTTTCGAAACGCCCAGCTACTGCACACCTTCATCGGTCCAGCGTTGTGCCACGTCTATGCAGCGCATGAACTCGACTCCCGGGTGGGAGCGTATGTGCTCGACCAACTTCTCCAGCGCTACCAATCGGGACAGTCGGCCGGAAATGTGCGGATGCATCGTCAGCATAAACGATCGGTTGAGGCGCAGAGCTCCGTCGAACTCCCACTTCCAGGCCTCCAGGACGGCAGGAGGGGTCGACATCGGGGCCGTCCGTCCGACTACCGGCGAGTAGTTGTAGAACGGTGCGTCGTCGAGCGACCAGTGGACAGGCAGTTCGACCATCCGCCCGCCCTCGGCCTCGACGAAGTACGGAATGTCATTGCCCATAAGGCTTGAGTCATAAACGAAGCCGCGCTCTTTCAACAGGTCCAGCGAGTTGGCGCTCAGCTCCCACGATGGCGAACGATAACCGAGCGGACGTTGGCCGGTGATACGTGCCAAGATCTCCGATCCACGATCGAGAACTTCGCCCTCTTCGCCGTCTCCAGACAGCGTCGCCGGCGGCTCATGCCGGTATCCGTGGTGGGCAATCTCATGACCGCGATTCGCCACATCTCTCACCGTGTCTACGTGGCGTTCGGCTATCCAACCAGGGATGAAGAATGTGGCCTTGATATCCAAGTCGTCAAGCAGGTTCAGGATTCGAGGGACGGCTACGTTTGGCCCGAACTCGCCCATCGACATAATACTCGGCTGACCTTCAAGATCCGGGTTGCGATTCAGCGTTGCGGACTGACCGTCCATATCGAACGTAAGCATCGCAACGCACCGGGTAGCGCCCGGCCAGATTCCGGTCATGGCGTTCTCCCTAATTACGCTAGGCAGTGATCGTCTCTAAACCCAACGGGCCGCGGCCATCGCCCCCACTGCGCCGAGCGCCATCGCCGCGTGCAGCTTCTCAAAAACGCCCGTCTGCATGGCCAGAGACGCCAACCCTACGGTGTCCGACGCGTCGATCCTCCGCGCTTTCGACTGACTGAATCCGGCAAACCCTCCGAATAGAAGGGCCACGAATGCAGCGATCATGCCGATACCGATCGCCCACCCCCAGTGACTGCTGAATAGATCACCAAATTCCCGGCCCGGCGTTGAAGAGATCAGCAGGAATCCGACGATGATCGTTATCGCCGCCGAGCCATGTACGACTGGGCCCCAGACCTTGTTGATTGAGGCGGTGACTTGCGTCTCAAGATCGGGACCAAGGGCCCTCAATCGGGGATTCAGGATGAATGCGGCAAAAAAGGCGCTACCTACCCACACGACTCCCGGGACAATGTGGAGGATGCGCATTATTACGAGTTCAGCGTCCATGTGATCTTTCTAAACCGGTGAATCGTCGATTGGCCAGTGAGTTCGCTGTCAAACAGCATTGTATCGGTCAGATTACGTCCAAGGGTTGGGCGTAAAGTAGCGGCCCATAGATAAACGACGTGTTCCAACGCAGGGATTGCAGATGCACGAGCTATTGAACCGGTCAGCAACACAAATCTCCTGGGCCATTCGTGACCGGGAGGTTTCTTCTGAGGAAATAACCCGAGCCGCGCTTGAGCGCATCAACGAGGTGAATCCGAAGCTAAACGCGGTCGTTGCGCTGGCCCACGACCGGGCGCTGGATGAGGCGCGGGCCCGAGACGCCGAAACGGCGCGTGGTGAGTCTAAAGGTCCGTTGCACGGCGTTCCGATTACGTTGAAGGACTCGCACGACACCGAAGGCATCGTCACCACCGGTGGCACGACCGGAAGGGCAGGAAAGATACCTGAAGCCGATTCGCCGCCGGTCGCACGGCTTCGAGCCGCAGGCGCGGTGGTGCTTGGCAAGACCAACACGCCGGAGTTCACGATGTCTTTCATCACCGAGAACCTAGTGTACGGCAAGACCAACAACCCGTACGACGTGACGCGCACGCCGGGCGGCAGCAGCGGTGGCGCGGCAGCGATCGTTGCTGCATGTGGCGCTTTTCTTGAACTTGGCTCAGACCTCGGCGGCAGCGTTCGGGTGCCTGCCCACTACTGCGGCATCGCCGGGCTCAAGACCTCTGCAGGTCGTGTCCCGCGTACCGGCCACGCCTTCCCTTGGGGAGGACCGTTGGATCGCTTTGGCACAATCGGTCCGCTCGCCCGGCGGGTCGAAGACCTCAAGCTGGCGTTACCAATTATTTCTGGGCCTGACTGGATCGATCCATTCGTAGAACCGGTACCGATCCGCAGTCCTGACGAGGTGAACATCGCCGGGTTGCGTGTGGCGTTCTTCACAGACAACACCCTCGAAACACCGACCTCTGAAATTCAGGAGATTGTCACCTCCGCTGCCACAGCGGTAGCGAGTGCCGGAGCCACGGTGGAAGCCCGTCGGCCGGGGGCCATCGCACGCGCCGCCGAGATCGCGTACCGGTCGTTTGGGTCCGATGGCGGTTACCTGTCGCGCAAGCTTCTATCGGAATCCGGTACGTCACAGCCTTCGCGATTCTTGATCGATCGCGCAAACGGGCCCACAGAAAATGGACCCTCCGTGGAGGAGTACGCAGCGTTGATGCACGAAGTAGATGCCGTGCGGAGCGAGCTACTTGGTTTCATGAAGGACTACGATGCCGTCATCTGCCCGGTCGCCGGACAGTCTGCGCCGACTCATGAGGACGCCGAGGGGCTTCGATATACCTATACGGCCGCACACAACCTGAGCGGTCTCCCGGGAGTCGTGGTACGTGGTGGGACATCGCCCAATGGGATGCCTGTTGGCGTCCAAATCGTTGCGCAGCCGTGGCGGGAGGACATCGCTCTGGCCCTGGCGGCCATAATCGAAGAAGCTACAGGGGGCTGGGAGCCACCAGATCTCTAGGCGTTCTCCGCGAACCCTTCTCCAGAAAATCAAAAAGGAACTTCACATGGACAGCCTGCTCAGCGCATCCGCTACCGAAATCGCCGAGATGATCCGCTCACGCCAGGTGTCATCGGTTGAGGTCGTTACGGCAAACCTTGAACGCATCAAGGCGGTCAATCCTGACCTGAACGCCGTCGTGCAACTGTGCGAAGAGCGAGCGTTATCCGAGGCCGCCGCATGTGATACAGAACTGGCCCGGGGCGAAAACCGAGGATCATTACATGGAGTGCCGTTCACGCTGAAGGACTCACATGACACCGAGGGGATCATCTCCACCGGCGGAACGACCGGCCGATCCGAGTTCATTCCGGATGTCGATTCGCCGCCGACAGCACGATTGCGAGCGGCGGGCGGCGTCCTAATCGGGAAGACCAATACGCCCGAGCTAACGGTAGGCGGGGTCACCGACAACCTGATCTATGGCCAGACGAACAACCCGTATGACCTGTTGCGAACACCCGGGGGCAGCAGCGGCGGGGCGGCGGCTATCGTTGCAGCGGGCGGGTCGCCTCTCGATCTTGGCAGCGACACAGGCGGGAGTATTCGAGGCCCAGCGAACTACTGCGGGATCGCCGGTCTCAAACCCACATCCGGAAGGGTGCCGCGGACCGGCCACATCGTTCCGCCGGGTGGACTCCGAGACGCCTTTACGACTATCGGGCCGCTCACACGCCGGGTTGAGGACCTGTCTCTGACCTTCCCGTTAATCACCGGGTCCGACATGCGGGACCCGTACATCGTCGATATGCCGATCCTCGACCCGACCGATGTCATTCTCTCAGAAATACGAGTGGCGACGTACGACGATAACGGAACGCTAACGCCCACACCCGAGGTCATGGCAGGGGTCAAGACCGCTTCCGAGGCCCTTCGTGACTCGGGAGCTACCGTCTCTGATGACCGGCCCCCCGTGATGGTCCAGATGTCCGAGTTATTAGATGAAACACGGACATCGGATGGTGGCGCGTATTCCCGTGTGTTGCTTGAACTACATGGCACAACCCGTGTCGGACCAATCCTAGAGAGAAGGATCGCCGGAAGTGGCGGCGCCCTGGACGCAGACGAGATGGCACATGTTCAAGATGAAATGGACCGCTTCCGAACGGAAATGCTGACCTTCATGGACGGGTACGATGCCATCATCTGCCCCGTTTCGGGATTCCCTGCCCCATTACACGAGGATGCTCAGGCAACAACCGTCGGCGGCTACACCCTCGTTTACAACATGACCGGGTGGCCGGTGGTCGTAGTGCGCGTCGGGACCTCACCCGAAGGCCTTCCAATTGGCGTACAGGTCGTGGCGCGGCCGTGGCGGGAGGACGTGGCCCTGGCACTGGCAAGTTCGATAGAGGCATCAACCGGCGGCTGGGAAGCGCCGTCGCTTTAAATACCCATAAAGTCGAAGCCCCCGTTGACAGGAGGCGATCTCGCCATGGGACTTCTCCCTCACCATCTCCCGCTGGGAGAGGGGATCTCGGGAACAGGTAACTGCGGTAACTAGGAGGAACGATATATATGCCCGGCGATATCGCTGATCTCGTATTTACCGGAGGCACGGTCCACACAGTTGATGGCAACAACACCATCGCTGAAGCGGTTGCCATTTCGGACGGCCGCATTCTGGCTGTTGGGTCAGATCTGGACATTTTGGCGACCGCTGGCCCGGGCACTGAGCGCGTAGCACTGGCAGGTCAATCCCTTCTCCCGGGAATGATCGAGGGCCACGGCCATTTCTCCGGGCTGGGTGCCGTTCAAAGACAGATCGACTGCAAAGCGCCGGGTATGGGCTCCATTGCTGCTCTGGTGGAGGCCGTGCGAGAGCGTGCAGAGATGCAGGTCCCGGGAACGTGGATATACGGCCGCGGCTACGACCAGTCCCGCTTAGCTGAGAAACGACACCCCGGTCGGGTTGACTTCGACGCAGTCGCCCCGAACAACCCGGTGCTGTTCACACGGACCTGCGGCCACATCGTTGCCTTCAACACGAAGGCGATGGAAGAGGTGGGCGTCACCGATACTACGCCGGACCCCGAAGGCGGCCGATACGATCGTGACACGGCGGGCAAAATGACCGGCGTTGCATACGAGCGTGCCAACATCCCGTTCCGCAATGTGCCGCCGCCGCCAACGGATGACCTCCGTGAGCACCTGCTCGAAGCCAATCGCCTTTACCTCAGCGCCGGATGCACCAGCGTCCAGGACGCGGGAGGGCTGTTCGGTTCATACATGGAACAGGCGCAGGAAATGGTGTTAACCGGCGAATTAAATGTCCGACTGTACGCGTTCGTGACTGTGAACGCACTCGACCACCCGCTTGTGCCGATCCTTGATACTGGGTTGCACACGGGATTTGGTGACGAGCGCCTGCGCATTGGAGCGTTCAAGGTAATGACTGACGGGTCGTCCTCCGGGCCGAGTTCATCCACCCGTGAGCCCTACACATCTGACCCATCAACCCACGGAATCGCCTACTGGGAGCAGGAAGACCTAGACAACTTGATTGGCCGAGCCCACAGGGCGGGATGGCAGTGCACGGTACACGCGGTCGGAGACGCTGCAATCGAGCAGACACTTGATGCAATGAAGCGCGCTCAAACAGAGTTCCCGCGAAGCAGCCTGAGGCATCGGATCGACCACTGCGGTATTCTGCCGACCGATCTACAGGAACGTGTAATCGAGCAGGGTATCGTGCCGTCCATGCAGCCCGCGTTTTTCTGGGAGTTCGGCGACGGTTACATCGCCAATTACGGTCGGCATCGGGCTGACGTGATGTTCCCGGCCGGGACATTAATCGACCGAGGAGTAGTAGTTGCCGGCGGATCCGACGCGCCGGTCACGGACCATCGACCGCTACTTGGCATCTCCCAGGCAATGACCCGCACCACTCAGGATGGCAACGTGTGCGGCATAGAACACGCAGTCACGCTGGACACGGCAATACGCATGCACACGATCAACGGCGCGTACGCCAGCTTCGAGGATCACCTGAAGGGCTCGCTTCAGCCAGGCAAACTGGCGGATCTAGCACTACTGGCCGAAGACTTGCGGGATATAGATCCTCAGGCTGTACGTGACGTCTCCGTAATTAGAACTTACGTTGGTGGAAAACTCGTTCATCGAGTGCGTTAAGTAAAACCTGATCGATAATCTTGCCTGAAGGTACTAACCGTTGCCGTGATCTAGATGAAACAATCTGTCCGCAGATCCGGTCCGGTTTTTTTCGCTGATCTGGATCCAAAAGTAACGCAGGTATTGAGACACGCCACGGTGTGGAGAATCAATATTCCGGAGATATAAGGAACGCTTGTCGGCGCCGCAACCATAGGGTCCCGCACCCCGAGATCCCAGCAAAGTGGAGTCGGGCGCACTCTTTTCGAGGCCGTCGCCGGGTGATGTCGTGATGACGGTCTGGTGCAACTCAAGATAGAGACGCAAGACATGAATGTCCCCGCGTTCAGGTTCTACGAAAGGATGGGGGATGATTTAAAGGGCGTGGACGCTTACGGCAAGACGCATTCCCATGAATTCCAATTCTTGTGGAACGTCGATCCGGGTGAGCCAGCTGGCATACAATCCGTCCGCTCACTTCACAATTATCGACAAGGAACGGTCAGATGCCCGAGATGCGCAAAAACCCGGCGAAAGCGAAACTGGCGGCCGGAGGAGTAGTCACCGCAATAGGTGGCGTTTACACGGCCCAGATGGCGGACTTCATCGGCACGACCGGAGTCGAGGGCGTGTGGCTGGAAGCCGAGCATGGTCCCTTGGACTTCGCCGATATCGAGGATATTACTCGTGCATGCGATCTGTGGGGCATGGCTTCTGTGGTCCGAGTTGGGCGTGCCGAGGCGAACACGATCTACCGGACGCTCGATTGCGGAGCGCAAGGAATCGTTGTGCCCCACATCAACACCCGCGAAGAGGCGGAATTGGTGGTGGACTCCGCCAAGTACGCACCGCTAGGCAGTCGGGGCATGTTCAGCACCCGCCAGGGCTACGGTGTTGACGACTATCTTGACCATGCCAACAACGAGACATTCGTATGCGTATTGATTGAGGACATTGTCGCCGTCGAGAATCTGGACGAAATCGTCAGCGTCGACAACATCGACGTTTTCCTGGTAGCGCCGAGTGACCTTGCACAGTCCATGGGACATCTGGGCGATATTGAGCACCCTGAAGTGCAAGCGGTGATCGATCGCTCGATTCAACGGATCACGGACGCAGGCCGAATTCCTGGTCACGTTGGTCGAACTGCAAACGTGGCAAGCTACATTCGGAAGGGCGTACGGTTTTTCAACGCCAACTTGAATGAGTGGTTGACCAACGGGGCAGCGATGTACACAGACGAGGTGAAGAAGGGCGTCGCTGGATAGATTCTAGCTTGGCCAGAATCTATCCCATCATCTTTGATGCAGAAACCCCCTCCCTCAGAGGTGAGAGAGGGCGACTGGAACGCCTCGTATGATCTACTTAGACCTATCGTCAGGATCACGCGTAAACCCGAGGGACCTTTACCGGTAGACTTTCAGACAATCATAAATTGCCTACAGCGAGGCCATCCGTTCTCCCTCGCCCCTCTCTCGATGGGAGAGGCGGCCATTTCGACTATCATCGAACAATAAGAAACCCCGGAGTAATCACACATGGCTGAACTGCGACCGAATCGAGCCAAGGAAAAATTGGCCAACGGAGAGATCGTTACCTGCCTGGCCGGTGTGGACTCTCCGCATCTCGTCGATTTCGTCGGCCAGATCGGTATCGACTCTGTCTGGTTTGAGGCCGAGCACGGCCCGGTCGATTTCGAGGCTATCGGTGATCTATCACGCGCAGCTGACTTGTGGGGCGTGACGCCGCTTGTGAGGGTCGGGAGTACCGACTACAACACGATCTATCGCACCTTGGACATGGGAGCAATGGGCATTACGGTGCCGCACGTCGATACGGCGCAGGACGCCCGGGACATTGTCAACGCGGCCAAGTACGCGCCGATCGGTACCCGCGGCATGTTCGGCCCACGCCAGGCCTTCGGCGTCACTGATTACGTAAAGAAGGCGAACGATCAGACGATGGTCGTGGTCCTAATCGAAGACATCAAGGCAGTGAACAACCTGGACGATATCCTGGCGGTGGAGCACATAGACGTGTTCCACGTTGCACCGAGCGATCTAGCGCAATCGATGGGGCATATCGGCGATGACGAGCACCCCGACGTCCAACGGACGATCGACGAATCCATCGCAAAGATCATCACCGCAGGGAAGGTCGCTGGCACTACCGTAGGCGCACACAACGTCGGCAAGTTCAGGGACCAGGGCGTGAAGTTCTTCTATACGAGCCTGAACGGCTGGATCATGTCCGGCGGGAACGAGTTCCTCAAAGCTCTCAACGGGTGAGCAGGCCTAACTCAATAACTCCGTCGCCTCCTTGCACATCTCCCACGAGGCAGCTCCACTCCACGCCGTCTTCTGCTTGATCGGGTAGTCAGCCGGCTTCTAGGAATTCCACGAAAGATGCGTGAACAGGCCTGAGCGACCGAAATCGTCTGCGAAATCTTGATCGTAGTAAATTCCGGCGTCGCGGGCACCCCTGTTGAACCGTCGGTCGTTGACGTACACGGCGTCAGCACGAGAAGGGTGTGATTCATCAGCCGAGTCAAGTGTGACTTAGTGCACCGTACCGAAAATTTCTCCCGGACCTATTTTGAACGAGAGAGATCATCCGACATTTGCCCATCAAACGTGATTCGCGACGTGAAAGTACCAGACCCTAGAACGCGTCCGGGCCGGTTCCCTGTGTGTGCAACTCGTCACGGGTATAGCTGCCGAGTGAACGAAAGTCGAACTCGGTATAGCGCTTGATCCATCCGAGCACGATCTGTTCAGATTCTCTATAACGAGCCTTGGTCGCACTATCAGCGTTGTCACCGAGTCGTTCGATGATGTCGACGCCTTCGGAACGGGTCAGTTCTTTAATAAGTGCCAGATCGTGGCTACGTTCTGTGTCCGCGCACACAGCGCTGTGCACCACGCGCTGAGCCGTCTGGGCCACGGAGATCCTCGCCGTCGCCAAGTCTTCCATCAGCGCCGGATGAATTCCCGAGTGACCATCCAGCGAGTCGATCCCCTTTGCTCCACGTCCGTTCAACCATCCTTCAACGTACTCGATGATCGTCCGGACATTCCGTCTTGACCCTTCCTGGGTGATCGGGCCTTCCGGCGTCTCGATCATCACCGGAAAGTTGCCCGGCTCCTTCATAGCCTCGGTAGGCTGCCAACCAGTGGCGTGTAGTTCTTTAAATGGGTCGGCCGCCGTCTTCTGATGATAGATGTGCGCCGTCCAGCCGCGTAGGAAACCGTTCTCCGCTTCCCACACCTTATCTGTGCGAATCGCATTCGCAGCTTCCTCATTGACCTGTTCATCGGCATTCGGGAGATGTGTGGCCATCCCGCCGATCGGTACCGCGCCGTGCTTCAAACACACGGCGACGAGTCGTCGGAATATGTTCGAGATGAATGGCGTGGTTTTAACATCCACGCCAAACCGGTCCGGCCACAGGGAGTCCGGATCGTTCATCACGAACTCAAGCAAGCTGGCCTTCAGATCCCAACGCGCCGCGTTCAGTCCCGCAGCGTACGGCCCAAGTTCGTAAAGCATTTCCTCCATCTGCCAAACGGCTGGGAGAGACTCCACGAGAATGATTCCACGGATTACCGCGTCTGAGAGGTGCGGCAATAACTCTATCGAGGCGTCGAAAACGTCTCGATAGAGCCGGATTTCCGCCACTGATTCAGTCTTGGGCAGGTAGAAGTAGATGCCCTTGCCTTGCTCCACATGAACTCGACCGGCGTGAAACAACGTCGCCGCAGTGCCGAGCAATGTCGCCGATATCGGTGATCCGTCTATCGTGAATTCTGGTTCGTTCAGATGCAGACCGCGCTCGCGGTGCATGAAGAACGGAATTGGTCCGTCCCAGAGCTCGTAATGTCTCTCACGATCCACGTCGTGGTACTCCAGCGTGCCGAGTAGAGCGTCCCGCCGATTGATGGCGGACCGCACGGTGTCTGCCAGGGAATGCCCGGCCGAATCTTCATCGTCGTCGAGGTCGCCAATAGCTTGTGTACCGTCTGGCATCGGGTTGAGGGCGTTAATAAACATCGAGGTGATCGCCACGGGGCCGGATATTTCGATACCCGGCTGCCGCAGCTCTTCCGGAACAGGCGGCACCTGCCACTCAGTAGTCGTGGCTGGGCCTGGAGCGAGATACGCCGGTTGCTGGCCGTCACGGGTGGCTGCTAGGGACACCGCAAAGCGTTCCGCCCTCAACGCCTCGACGCGATCATTGAACTGATCGTGGAGAACAACCACATATTCCAAAAAGTCCGGCGTGAGGATCTCACCCGATCCCGGGACATTTGAATAGTTAACTCGGTCGCTGGCCGGCATGGATTTCTGATCCCTCATTGTTTTGGCAAATATGCGGGGGTCGATGCAGGCGCGACGCGCTGCGCTGCGAATAAACAATTGTGAATTTGCCGATACACGACGGACGGGCAGGACATGAGTCCGACCCGTCCCGATAACAAATCACAAGTTCGTTTCCAACCCAAAATATTAACTTGAACTGATACGAGCGGCCAGCACGGAAACGTGTAAGCGGCATGCAATAATCTGCGTCACCACCGCAAAAGTGTAGAGAGGACATTGTCGTGACTCAGAGCGAATCTGCCATCAAGGGCATGTTGACCCGCGATGCACTGGCTCAGCTCGTTAACGAAGGTGAGATCGATACAGTGGTCGTGGGCTTCACCGACCTTTACGGCAGACTCATGGGCAAACGGTTCGACGGCGATTTCTTCATCGAGCAAACCGTAGAACACGGCACGCATGGCTGCGACTACCTGTTGGCGGTCGATATCGATATGGAACCCGTGCCCGGTTACGGATTTGCCAACTGGACCAAGGGTTACGGAGATATACACCTGTCGCCAGATATGAACACCCTACGAGTGGCGTCATGGTTGGAGAAAACGGCGATGGTCCAGTGCGATGTGCACCTCCCTGAATCGCCAAATCACGAACCCCACCGACTCGTGCCGATTGCGCCGCGCTCGATGCTTCGGAAACAGTTGGACCGCGCCAAAGCGTTCGGATTTGAAGCGTTCGCTGCTTCAGAGCTTGAGTACTACGTATTCAACAATTCGTACGCCAATGCCGCACGGGCTGGCTACACAGATCTTGAGCGCGCCGGATGGTACGACGAGGACTACAGCCTGTTGCAAGGTACCCGAGGAGAAGCACTGCACGGTACTGTACGCCGCCACCTGCGCGATTCGGGAGTGCCTGTCGAGACCTCGAAAGGCGAGGCCGGTTTGGGACAGCACGAGTTGAACGTCCGGTACTCGGAACTTCTGACGATGGCAGATCGCCATGTCGTGTACAAACAGTGCCTCAAGGAGGTTGCAGAGGGACTAGGCGTGAGCGTGACCTTCATGGCCAAGTTTGCTGAAGGGGACAACGGGTCAAGCTGTCATATCCACCTGAGCCTACGTAAAAATGGCGAGGCAGCATTTGCCGACGGTCATGGACAATCAGACGTGTTTCGCTGGTTCCTTGGCGGTTGGATGGCGCACGCATACGAATTCATGCCGTTCTACGCCCCAAACGTGAACTCATACAAGCGATATCAAAGCGGTTCCTGGGCGCCTACAGGACTGGCGTGGGCCTTCGACAACCGAACGGTCGGATTTCGGGTAGTGGGCACAGGCCATTCGTTGCGGATTGAATGCCGTTTGCCAGGAGCCGACTGCAACCCTTACCTGGCGTACACCGCGGCCCTCGCATCGGGGCTGGATGGAATCGAGAACAGTATCGAACCACCATCGATGCTGGACGGGGACGGTTACACATCAACCGAAAGTATGGGATTGCCGACCACGCTGCGGGAAGCCAACGAGGCGTTCTGTACAAGCGAGTTTGTGCGCCAATCGCTTGGCGACGATGTCGTCCAGCACTACGGCCACTTTTTTGAAACTGAGCAAGGGGCGTTCGACGTAGCCGTCACTGACTGGGAACGACGACGCTATTTTGAACGGATCTGACATGCGTCACCTTTCCAGTTTTACTTCTCAAGCGGCCATAATCGAGCATCGTATTTTCTGGTCGGAGCACCGCGGCCCAATTCGCCTTGCCGATCATCTGCTTTTATCTCTTGAGTCCCGGAGCACACAACAACAATGAACTTCCGTCTTCGCAAACACTTTAGTCCGAGCATGTTTCGGTTCGGTTTGCCGATCGTGGTTTTAACCGCGGCCATGTTAATCACTGCATGTTCGTCCAACGAATCGGAGGCAACCCCAACGTTCACTCCGGTCCCCCAAGTCTCAACTCACGCGTCACTCGAAGAAACAATATCGCTCTCACCTGGACAGTCTGCGGAGATCGCCGGTGAGAACATGGAACTCGCCTTTCACCGCGTATTCAGCGACTCCCGATGTCCTGCTGGAGCTCAGTGCGTGACGTCCGGAACTGCGACGGTGGTGATGCAGCTCGTTGGCCAAGACATTGAATCCGGCCGAATCGAGATGTTTATCTCGCCCGGTGGCACGATCGATATAGCGCTAGGGGATTACACCCTCCACGTGCTGACGCTCGAGCCCGACCCGCCCTCCTCGAATGGAGTCGACGCCAGTGACTACCGGATCACATTCAAGGTCTCCAAG
>Ga0209402_10003600_pt1 | contig 14750 bp, 4 predicted proteins | sample ArcticOcean_MG_C_3_FD_187437 | JGI IMG/M metagenome (GOLD analysis project Ga0209402, IMG submission 187437) | Marine microbial communities from western Arctic Ocean - ArcticOcean_MG_CB8_126 (SPAdes) (version 2) | ecosystem: Environmental > Aquatic > Marine > Oceanic | place: Arctic Ocean... | reverse complement strand
AGTTTCAACTTGGTATAATCCCGAGGATGAATGGCAAAATCCAACTCGTTATTGGTAATCAAACAAATATAATCCCGAGGTTGAATGGCAGAATCCTGTTCGCTATTGGTAATCAAAGAATTAGGCTACCACCCTTCTTTAGAGAGCAGGTTTTTTCGTTTATTTTAGGTTAAATATTGATTTACCTCTTCAATTTTCTTGATTAAAGGTAGCCGTTGTCTTGAAGCGTAGATAGCGAGTCGGTAAACTTGAGGCGTAGAGATGTCGGTTGCTGAAAAGGCTAGAAAAATCACGACTAATACCTTGCAGGAGATGAAGGATGCTGGTGAGAAAATCACCATGTTGACTGCTTATGATTTTTCTTTAGCAAAACTTGTTGACAATGGCGGCGTTGATGTCATCTTAGTGGGTGACTCGGCTTCCAATGTGATGGCAGGAAACGAAACTACAGTCCCTATCACCCTTGATCACATGATTTACCACGCTCAATGCGTTGTTAGAGCGGTTGACCGTGCACTAATTGTGGTTGACATGCCATTTGGCTCCTACCAAGGCAATTCTAAATTAGCTCTAGAAAGCGCAATTCGAATTATGAAAGAGAGTGGAGGTCATGCAGTAAAACTTGAGGGAGGTGCAGAAATAGTTGACTCTGTTAAACGTATTTTAACAGCAGGAATCCCAGTGATGGGGCATCTCGGCCTTACCCCTCAATCAATTTACAAGTTCGGAACATATACTGTTCGCGCCCGCGAAGAAGAAGAAGCCGAGAAACTTATTGCAGACGCAAAGATGCTTGAGCAAGCGGGTTGTTTCGCAATCGTATTAGAAAAAATTCCAGCAGGGCTTGCAACCAAAGTATCCAAAGCAATTTCAATTCCTACAATTGGAATCGGCGCAGGAGCAGGAGTTGACGGACAAGTCCTAGTTTTACACGACATGCTAGGGATTACAATGGATTTCAGCCCGAGATTCCTTCGCCGTTACCTCAATCTTTCAGAGAAAATTGAGGGCGCAATCAACAATTATGTCGACGATGTAAGAACTGGTGAATTCCCCAATGAAAACGAACAATATTGATACGCAAAATCAAGGGTGTTGTATCATGGAAAAAGATAGTAATTTGAGTGGCTTGAACTCAATTAAAGATATTTGGAATAGAATACCGCTAACAATGAAAATTGCGCTCGTGGTGGCAGACATTTTTGTTTTAGGTTTCCTCATTTATTACTTCAATAGTTAAGTTGATTAATCCTTTTTCTCCCATCCTATAGGCTCAAAACTCCATAATGCTGGTTTGCCATCAACATCAAAGTACCAACCTGATTCACCTTCCTTTGTACCTGGTAGGGGTTTGAGAATATCCCCTTCCGATTGAGGTCCAAGGCCAGGTACGATATCTTCGGGTTCAAAATCGTCGTCAATATCATCACCCCACGCCCCCCATTCAATCTCCTCAGTTTGATTATCCTCTTTGTCATCAGAATCTTCTTTTTCTACGGGTTCAACCTCTGATGTTTCTAGATTTTCTACTTCCTCCTCTTTTTCTAAGGGTGCAGTCTCCTCAGATGGCTTCTCCTCTTCGGCACTAGAATCTTCTTTTTCTACAGGTTCAATTTCTGATGGTTCTTGACCTTCTACTTTCTCAACTTCAGGTTCTTTCGTATCAACGTCTTCTGTGGCGGCATCAATTTCTTTAGAATCATCTTGTTCTGTTGTTTCTTCACTTCCTTCTGCGTCTGGCGATGTAAACATAGACAGAGCGCTACTAAGGGAAGAGGGTTCTTCAACGCCTTCGCTCTCAATGTTTTCGCTAGCAGTTGGTCCAAGAGCATTCAAGGCATCAGTGGTAGATAATGGTGTGTTGGCACTTGCTTCAGGATTGGGTTGTGGTGTGGGTGTGGATGTGGTTGTGGGTGTGGGTTGCAATGCTGTGGCATCGTTAGCCGCTCCAGTTATGCCAGGTGTGCCCCAGTTTTGTACGGGTGGTGCTACCTGAGTTGTGCCGGTTGAGCCGACATTTGAAAAACCACCTTGGGGGGTGGGTTGTTGTGCTGATTGGCCTGGAATATATTGTTGGTCTGAACGCACGAATACACCTAATGTGGGCGCAGCAGAAGATGAATTTGGGGCAATTCCCGTCCCGAACATGAATGCTGGTGGCGGTGGAGTTGGCGGTGCAATTCTTGACATTCTCGGGTTTGCCGGTGGTGGAAGTGGTACACCTAATTCTTTCACTGCTCTCTCCTTTTCTTCTTCTGCTAATTCCTCTTCATATTCATTTGCTAATTTTTTAACTCGAGAATATACTACAAGGAGGACAATTGAAATTAGTATTGCAATTAGAACCGCACCACCAGCCATCACATCGGTACTGCTGCCAAATTGCCCATCCAGCAAAGTTGCTTGAACATCAATGAATCCAGTTCCTTCTGACCCTTCGTACATTGCGGTGACAATGTGTTGTTCTCCGTCATTATCCAAATAGAGGCGCCAGCCCAATTCTTCGTCACATTTTGTTTTCCCAGCTGATGAAGTCATTGTCAAATCACACAGCGGTATTGAGACTCCGTTTCCACTTACATCAAATCCTCTCACGTTGTAAAGAACAGATTCTCCCTGAACCCCACTATCTGAAATGTACACCTCTAAATGGTCGAGCGGACCAGGTGTTACATAGACCAAAATGGTATACTCCTTGCCATTTGCAAAGGCGTGAAGTTGTGTCCAGTTGACGCCATCAGCATGGTACACATAATCCCCAGCACCTCCACTAACTTCTATTGAGCCGAAGTTCTCATCAACAGTCCAATTTGGATTATATGGGTGCCAATCGCCCATCACATCTAGACCTTCGACATGTAGGGGAAGGCTTTCGCCTGTTACTACAGTAAGGTACCAATCTCCATCAGTAGTGGTGACATTGATGTCAACCGGTTCTGACCATCCAACTTGTACTCGGATGGATGAAGGCCTGCCGCCTGATTCTACTAGGATATTGTGTTGACCTTCTGTTGATGGGGTAAATGTATTATTGACTGAATCTATTGATTCATCTCCTGATGACCCATCAACAGACCAATTGAATGTTGCATCTGGGATGATGTTGCCATCTAGGTCTGTTGCAATCGGATTCAATTGCAAGACATCTCCTGTTTTGAGATTTGAATCATGCCCATCTATCGAAATAAGCGAAATTCTCCCTACTCTAACATCAAAAACCAACTCATCTGACATGTTTACATTACCACTTGCTGGTCCGTTATATTCCGCTCTCACGGTCCAATTCCCAACTAGTGTGCCATCAAATGTGGCTAGGCTTGCATTTCCTGATATCCAAGCATTTGCTTGAGGAGCGAGAGTTGACCAGTTCCCTTCAACTTCGAGGAGGTTACCGCGTATATCTACAATAGACATCGTCAAGTCAACTGATTCGTCAGAAGTAAGAATCGTTCTATCAACATTAACCACCAAGTCAACACCCATCCCTCGGCTAACGTTAACTTGCCAAGATGAAGTAAATCCTCCCGTAGTTACTGAAATTGTTTGAACCCCAATTGGTCCTGGGGTCCATATGGCTGCTTGTCCTGGTTGAACATGGATTGAAGATCCTTCAGGAATCGTCCAATCTGTACTTGGAACAAACATTGTTCCCGAATTACCTCTGATATCGGATTCTGTCACCGTTAATTGAACCACTTCATCAGCACTCAAGTTTTCCTTGTTACCTGACAAATTGATGCTTTCAGTAGCACCCAGTACGACAATCACTTGTACCGATGCAGTTACTTCTGCTGAACAAGCCCAAACAGTATGATTTCCAATTAAATTAGGGTAGTAAATTGCTTCGGAACCACCCTGGGGTGAGATGCTACCTTCGCTTACACTCCAGTCAGGCGTTCCACCTAACGGTGTGCCAGCAGAATTGTATAAAGTGGCATTGAACAACCTGCTTTGATCTGCTGGCAAGGTAACTGGGCCAGGTGGTAGAATTACTATTGAATCAGTATTTGCTGGCCCTGAGCAAGTTCGCGCTGAAGCATTTTCGCTTTCATATTCAATTTGATTATCCAATTGGTCACTGAGAATAGGAATATAGGAAGTTGAGACCAATATCAAAATTGATAGCAAAAATGCAGAGAAATATGTTCTAGCCATTTTCAACATCTCCTTTTTGTTATTCTAGCCTGTTCGATGCCATATGCCACCATCATCAATGTCCCAACGAGATGGATTCCCTTCACCATCTAGGTACCAGCCTGCTTCTCCTTGAGTGGTTCCCGACATTGCTTTCATTATCCCCTTTTCACGCACATCTGACTTTCCCGATTGACTTTCTTGAGGCGCCGGCTCCACCACTTCCTCTACTACTGTTTCGCTTATCGGAGTGGGTTCAAGGTTGACAATCTCCTGAGGTTTTTCATCCCATTCAGGTTTTTGCTCCACTTCAATTACTTCACTAATTTGTGTAGGTGGGTTTCTCACACTCTCTTCGTAAACGATTTCGTATGCGGCGATTTGCTCATCACTCCAGCCCTGGGTTCTGCCCCATTCCCAAACTTGCTCAGTCGTCCATGAAGATTCATTCAATTCAGTTGATTGAGTAGTTGTGGTATCTGATGTGTTATTAGTCCATACTTCAGGTTCTGCTTGAGTAGGTTGTTGAATCGGTTCAATTTGTTGAGGCATCGCCATAGTTTCATGGTAAACAGGTTGTGTAAGGTCGCTGGGACTAGACAATTCTAGAGGTGCTGCTGGGGCCACTTGAGGTATTTGCTGATGACCGCCCCACTGTGGCTGAGCCATTTTCGGTTGCAATTGTGTGAAGGCTTGTCGGGCTGCTGCTCTTGCTTTCTTTGATGGCTTGTAGCCAGCCATCGGGTCAAAGGTTTTGCGTGGTTCATCAACACCGAAATGGTGGTCAAGAGCCGCTTCTTCTTCACGACTTCTACGCCTTAGTCTTGCGATTAGGAGTACAAACATAACCACGGTCGCAGCAATTCCAGCCCACAGGCTTGTGGCTAAAGTTGAATCCCCAAAGGCTCTCAGTGGGTCTGCAGATACATCAATGAAAGTTTCACCTTGGGCGGTTCCATAAACAACACTAATTCTTTGCTGAGACCCAGAATTCTGAATTGCCATCTGCCAAAAACCACCAGTAGAGTGGCCGAAATTACCCGCACTACTTGTCAATTGAACATTGTCTGGATTGAGTGAAATTTTGTTTGCACCATAGTCGTAGGCGGTTACTTCAACATCAATAATATCACCAGTCTTAACATTCTCTTTGGCGATGTTAATGACAATATTGACGACTTCTCCATGAAGTACCATTACTGAAATTGAACCATCTGCTAGGCCAGAGTGGAACTGTAAGTTATGAGTTCCGACTCCCTTGCCACGGACTAGATATTCTCCTGCCCTTGTGCCGTTGGCCAAATCTACACTATTGTGAGGGATGGACCATGTTACATCGCTACCAAAGTCGTTCCCATCAAGATCGGTTGCATTTATTTGAATGCTAGTAATATTTCCACTTTCTACTACCAATCCATTAGTTTCTAAGGCTCGAATTGTATGTGCGATTCCTGGTTCAATGTCAATTCCCAAAGAGGCGAAAACACCTGCTGCTTCAACTTCAATTTCATGGTGACCAGATAGTACTGGGTACCAAATCGCCTCATTTGTTCGCATCTCTTCAGTTCTGTCCGTTTGTGAGCCATGATGGATAAAACTCCAGTTTAATTGAATGTCATTTAATTGATTTCCATCTTCATCAAAGAAGGTTGGTGCGAAATCAATCCAACTATCTGCCGAGACTTGAGAACCTTCGCCAGAGAGAATTATCTGTGCCAAAGAGCCGGGAATTACTTGCAACATCAAATAGGTCGAAAAATCATTATTTCCATCATTATATTCTGCTTTGATGGTCCAATTGCCAGCAACAACACCCTCGAATTGAGCCCCATTAACTGTGGGGCTTAACCACGGAGCAGCCACAGGTTCTAACACCAACCAAGTACCATTGACTTGCCAGCGATTTCCTTTGGAATCTTCTGCTGTTAGAGTCAAAGGTAATACTGCATCAGCGCTGATAACTTCTGTTTCACTAGCAATTAATAAGCGGTCAACTGAACCATGTGACACGGTAATTGTTGCGTTTGACCATTCATCCTCAACGTGAACTCCAACCTGCCAAACACCTTCTCGCCTTGGCAGCCATTCAACTCCCGCCGGTGTCATTCGGAAGTTTCCATCTTCAGCACTCCAATTTGACAGCGGTATTCTTACCGGGGCGATATTTCCCATTACATCATACCAGTTAACAATTAGAAGAACTGCTTCATCAGCGGGCTGAGAGCCGTTTGGTGCAATTAACTCGATGGAGGACAAAGCACCCGGCGTCACTTCAACATAGGTGTGCCCACTAGCCCCACTAGTGCTAGTAGCGTTGATGCGCCATGTCCCAACTTCGCCACCGCTGTAGATACCTACGGCATCAACGTAGCCACTGCCCACATCCCAACTAATTGAGCCGGCGGCTTGATTTGGCAGTAAATTTCCAAGTCTGTCAGTAACTGTGTAAATAATTGGAACTTGTTCACCTGAGGCCACTGATAAATTAGATTCAATCATGATATTCGTTGCCGACCCAGGTGATACAGTGATATCGGCGGTAGCGAATAATGACTGCCACATCACAGTAACTTGGTCGGAACCTACAGATGTAGGTTGATAGTATCCGGTTTCATTTACAATACCATAATCAGAATACCAAGTCAATGTTGCGCTATCAACAGAGTTACCATTCGCATCAACAAATGTGGTGTTGAATTGAAAAGAGTCATCAATAGTTAATTCAACGGATTTTGTTTCTAAGTCAAGATTAACCGGCGTTCCCGGATCAACTTGTAATGCTAAAGAGCCAGTGACTCCCGTAATAGTTGCACTAATTTGAGTAGTGCCTGCTATATCTGGGGTGAAAAGCCCACCTGAGTCAACTGTGCCGGCGTTAGAGGACCAAGAAACAACACCTGCAATGGGATAACCAGTTCCACTTCTCGCTTGGGCTTCAAGGTTGAGAAGATTATCTGCATCAATACGGTGTGGTGCTTTGGGAAAGACATCAACCCATTGTGCGGTCAAAGGTAGAACACTAATTCCCCAGTCATATGTGACATTGAGACGAGGCCTATCAGATGAGAAAACATACTCACTTGAGTGAAAGCTAACCCATTCTTCACCCCACGCAGGGCCGGTTAAGAGTACAGATGCAGAAGGGTCATTTCCATTGATGTAGCGCTCATACGCAACTTCAACAGATCTTGTGACATCAATTTCAATCCAGCCTTGAGATGTGACCATCACCTCATCCATTAGGCCTCCAGAGTCAGCATTTCCGAGTGCCCCTCCTACATTCCATGAGGTCCAATCCGTGGTATCTGCATCCCACGTTTCATCATAGACAACCCAACTTCTGATTTCTGGTTGCCCACTCAACTGCTTAACATGAAGTGCCAAAGTTGCAGATTGTATTGTCACGTTGGTGAACATACTGGCCTGAGATAAATCAATTCCAAATAGGGTATTCCAGCGACTGCTGGCATTCGCTGAGAAGCCAGTTTTCAATTCAGTGTCGCTACCATAATTGTTGGATGGTTGAGCCGCACTCAACCAAGTATCTTGAATTCCGGGATTTCCCGCACTTCCTAGCCAGTAAGAATTTCCAGCGGAGCCGTTGCCAAGATCGGTGTAGTCATCATCGTTGGCAGATGGCGGTGTTGATGAATGAAAAATCTCTTGATTATCAATAAAATCCACATTTTGGTATGCAATTGCCCAAGGGCAAATCATGATGATTGCTATCATCAGGGATATCAAAGGGTTGCGGAACATGGCGTCGCCTCACCTATGAGGCTAGCCTTCCTTCATCAAATATCCCCCGAATTGTTGGAGGAGGTGTCTCCTATGGAGACACCTGTATTACTAAACCATGGAAGTTGATTTTCACTTAATCTTCCCAAACTTCCCAGTCATCCATGTCTGTAGAACGGTACCACCAGACACCTTGGTCATCTTCCCACCATTCGGTGCCATCTTCATCTACGGAGATATTTGGGTCGCTTTCGCCACCATCAGATTCTGATTGTATTTCTTCTTCAACATAATTGTCAGAAAGTGTGTCAGGTTCGTCGTATTCCCCTTCACTAACGTCGTCATAACTCTCATATTCATCGTAGAATTCCTCTTCTTCATCATCAGCTCCGGCTTTCCTGAGTAGTACAACCAGGGTAGCAATTATTCCAACTATTACCAATGCTCCTAGTGCAGCACCAACATAGTATAGAGTTCCGCCAGCCTCAAAGAATCCGAACAACGTCGGTGTGACTTGCACAAATTCAGAATCGTACTTTTCTTGTGCGACAACAGTCACTTCTGACTGCCCTTCATCAAGCATGTAGATTTGCCACTGATTATTAGAAATCTTAGTGGTGACGTGGAGTTCTCCACCGTGATAGACAGTACCTTCTTCTGGCACCTCTATCTCATTTCCAAATGCATCGAAGGCGCGCACATCAATGGTAATTGTTTCTTGTTGGCCAACAACCAAGTCAGGCGTGATGGTCATCTCAAGAGTTTCAAGAGTTGACGGTGTAACACTGACATTCCAAAAGCCAGTCAAACTTGCGTATGTGTACTCTAGACTGTAATTGTCCACAGTTGTGCCGTGCCATGAATATGCCCCAACCTCTTCTTCGTCAGTAAAGTCGCTTGCTGGGCTACCTGACCAAGTAACATCAATTGCAAAGACGTTTCCATCGGAGTCTGCCGCTGATAATTCTATTGAAATGGTAGCACCTGCTACTAAGGTAATAGCACTTGAATTCTTGTAGAGTACTACTGCAGCCCCATGACTTACTGTGACTTCAACCATAGCCTGATAAGCTCCAGAAATACCACAGATTAGCCAGGTTCCTTCTTCAGAAGCATCCCAGGTGTAGTCATTGCTCTGTAAGGTGGTAGTCAATTCATTACCCCAACTATTACAGGATGGAGGTCGAGTTGTTGGACTATCTGCATCCCAAATAAACCAGGTCAAGATATCTGATTCCAACAGGTTTGAATTTTGGTCTCTAGTAATTGGATTCAATGCCAATGATTCATCTGCAGTCATTTGGGTTCCGTGCCCAGTAAGCACAATGCTAGACAATGGTCCAGCCTCAACTGTGAATGCTTGTGAATCAGTCATTGCAGTTGCTCCATTGTGCATATAAGTTGCAGTAACGGTCCATGAGCCTGCTATGACAGCATCAAAGTCTGCATATGAAAGAGAGGTTGCCAACCAACTTTGGTCGGCCATGCTTTCTTCTATTTCCCAAACGTCAATTGAGCCAATCCACTCGTTGCCATACTGGTCGTAATTATACGCATCAATTGGTACAGAAGCCCCTGAAATAACGATGTCGCTAGAACTAATTCTTATGTCAATTCCAACTGCTTCACCGTGGATGACTGAGATGATTATTCTAGTTGTGATGCCTTCTAATGTGGCATCAATTGTCTGGGTGGCGGCACCGATTGGACTCCAACGAACCGGTTCTTCTTCAAACAGAGTACCATTTGAGACCATCCATGCACTTGCAGGCAGAGTGACATTCAATCGATTACCTCTGATATCAATTCTGACGGTATTAATCGTTAACTCCTCATCTGCAGTTAAGGCAAAAGTGGACGGAGTAACTTCGAGATCCAAAATTTCGCCATGGGTTGTTTCAACATTCTGAACTATGGACAAGCCATAGCCAGTCGTCAGAGTTATATTCCAAAATCCAACTTTGTCAGCAGTATATCCACCTACTTGGGTGACATTTCCATCTTCGACAGTCCAATTTACAGACATTAGCCTAGATGGTGTGACCGGATTATCATGCGCATCATACGCGGTCCAATTGAAATCTCGGGTTTCACCAGCAGGGATAGAGGATAAACCAGTCATCACAAGGTAGTCGGGCAGGCCTTCAGTAACTGTGATTTGAAGAGATAATGAGCCGCCGCTCCAAGAAACATTCACCCACTGTACACCGGTGTTCCATGGCATATAGGTGATAGCGCCTAGTGGTGTTGTATGTGAATTGCCTTCAGCGATTGAGCCGTTAGTGACCGCGAATGACAATGGGACCCCTGGCACTAGATTGCTGTTTGCATCAAGTACACTGAACCACAATGATACAGATTCATCGCTGGTTATCGTTGAAACCATTGGGCCGCCAATCAAATTGATTGGAATCCCTGGTTGGACGATGATTGTGTGAGTTACAATTACTCTGCCAAATCGGGCAGAAATTGTCACATTACCACTTTGGTCAGGAATGAAGAATCCAGTGCTATTTATGGCACCGTTTGAAGTAGTCCATTCTACACCACCGCTGATTATTTGACTGTCAACATCAACTAGAGTTGCAGACATCTGTACTGGTGTATCAGATGTGGTAGTTGCAGCACCTGTGACTGTAATGTCAAAGACACTTGTGTAATTGAAGGAAAGAGTTGGCCTGTGGCCAACATTTGTTGCTTCGCTGTTGGAAAATGTTGCTGTAAATTGAGCGGTACTGGGTGATGCTGGTTGAGGTGTACCTATCAGAACGACTGAAAATGTACTATTCACATTTGCGGAAAGGGCGCCACTAACATCGATGTAGAACCAACCTGAGGGTGAGGTTGCGGTTACTCTAACTGTTCCTAGAGCAATTGTGCTTCGGTCAGTTCCTGCACCAATTCCTGATGTTGTCCAGTTGTTCCCAAGTGATGCTTGATTCCAATTCGCTTGGTCCTCACGGAAGTTATTATTCAACAGAGCATAAGCGGTTATGTCTAACCAACCTGAGGTTGGGGCTGATACCGTTTCAAGCCATATTGCTAAGCGTCCAGAATGAGCCCTTGAGTCTGCAGTAAGTGGTACTTGGCTGAGATCAATCTGAATAATTCCAATACACTTCTCACTACTAGTAGGTCCGCCAGTACATCCTTCGCCAATCTTCAATTCATCGGTTTTGTAGTTAGTCGACGGGTTTCCTTGGCTAATGTATGTGTCATCAACGATTGGATGGTTGAATTCCTCAACATCATTTCCTTCTTGGTAATCCATCGTCCAAATATTGTTTCCTAATAACTGAGTATTCGGGTCACCTATGCCAAATGCCCAAGTTGATGAGCGTGGCCCTAGAATAGAGCCGTTGATACCTTGAATATTCCAATAGTAGACACCTCCTTCTTCTAAATCCCATCCTGGTGAGAATGTCACAAGATTTGTGGTGGAAGAGAATATTCCCTCATTGCTAGTTGCATTCCAGGAATAGAACATGTTTGAATCAGTTGAATTCCACAATCTAACAATGTAGCCTGTCGTGTCTGCAGCAAGGTTCCACGTTAGGTTTGGTCTTACGGTCGCATTGAGTAGGAAATCATCGTATTGCGAAACTGAATAGATAATCTGTTGGTCAGTTGGCCACGATAGAACAGGTGTTGCTGGAGCAGCGGTTCCATTTTGGTTGTCAACATAGCCGATTACTAATTGTGGCCGATAAGAACTGGCACTAGCTTCAGAAGATGTAAATTGTAGGTATCCAGCGTAATTTGGGGCTTTGATTGCCATTGACACAGTTCCATTGTATCCTGCTGCTTGAACTAATGTAGTAACATCCCAATCATACCACACGCCTCCAAATCCACCAACTGATTGGCTGATGGTTGATGCCGCTGTGGAGTTACAATTAGTTGTCAGTGAAAACGAATTCCATGTATCAGTTTCTGAGAACGAATTACATTCGTAAACTCCAACAGTTGCGGTTCCAGATGAAGAGTAGCCAGCACGATACATCTTGAGTGAAACAGTAGTTGCTAGCATATTTGGTGGGAAGGGTAACTCACCTAAATCAAACTGAATTAATGCCACTGAATCATGGCCAGACTGGAATGGTGAGTTGCCAACAGCAAGCGTTGAATTACTTCCTTGAGGTGTATTTGTCCCTGCATTAGGCGTTGAGTCAATCCAGGTATCTGGGACAGTTGGTAAATATCCACTTGAGGAGAACACAGAACCACGGTGCATCAGCACGGTGTGGTTGCCAAGTCCATCATCGGTACCCTGGTCAGCAGGAACGCGGAATTTCCCTCCATCGGTCCAATTTCCGACATAATCACCAATTATTGGCCGTACTCTCCAGTGTAGCCAAGCATCGATCCATCCAGTCCATCCAGGTGGTAGGTCGCCTTGAGCATCAATTGTGTATGAGAGTGGATTAGTGCCAAAAGTTCCATCATAACTGAATGCATTACTTGAGTCAAGAGTGTTGGTGCTGCTTGCTACGAAACTCATTTGTGAACTCAATTGAACTTGCCATGCACTCACATTTGATGGGGCTGGGTGAGACCATTGTAGGCTCACAGGGTCTCTTTCTGATGGGCGGGCAGCGCCAATTTCCCACAAGGTTGAGGTGATTGAGGGTACAGGGTTAGTTGCATCTGCTGGTAGCCATTGAGTTCCAATACGGTGAGTAATATTGAGCACTGGTCTTAGGCTTTTATATGTGGTGAATTCTGAACTGTAGAACGGTTTAACGATGGTGTTTGAAGTGCTGCTTCCTGTGAAAGCCAAAAGCAGGGTATCGTCACCGCGTATACGTGCCGCTTGCATTAATTGGGTAACATTCCATGTATACCATCCGCTACCTAATATGGTTGCAGAGTCAACTACGCCGCCAATTGATGGATTCGGCCATGGGATTGTTGTATTCAGATTGTTATGTGTGGCCTGCATTTCTGTGAAATTAGTCAGCAGAGGATGAACAGTCATCGTCATTGAATTAGAGGTAAGAGGTGAACAAGAGTGGCAATACAATTCTACATCAGCAGTGATTACTTCCCATGGGTTAGGGATTGGTAAGGACGAAATATCAATCCTCATGACGCTCCAAGATTTGTGGTTAGTACTGAATGTAGAAGGGCTTCTGCCAACGTTAAGTACCTGACCATTTCCTGCATTACTGTTTGGTTGGTAAGAATTAAGCGTAGTATCGGCGAAGGAAAGAGGGAGCGATAAACGTGTTACAGCTCCGCCTTCAATAACTCGCAAACGAGCATCTGTTGAGTTTACTTCTGAGCCTAGTGCATTAGGTACATCAAATGTGAAACTGCTGCTTCTGTTACCATAAATATCATCCTTGATTGTTTGCACAAACCATCTTTGATTTGAATCGGTGGCAAAGTTAGAAGCGGGAGTCCATGTCATATTTAATAGGTCAAATCCAGTATCCATTCTACTGTCAAATATCTGGTATCCATCTCTGACATCATTGCTATCATTGTAGACGAAAAGTCTCCAACCGTCCACATTAGATGATGTAGCATGGGTCCATGATAGTAAGGGGGATTGGTCACTACCAAGCGAGTGTCCTGAGATTTCCCAAGTGATATTTCCGTTTGCCGGATCTAAGAGTGAAGGTGTGCCAACTGAGGCAGAGCCAGTTCCATTCCGGTACCATAGTTTCAGGAATGGTCGGCTAGAAGACCAAGTGTAATCTGCGCTGTAGAACATTGCTTCAGCGTAGGCATTAGTGTCAGAGCGTAATGTCATGTTTACTCTGTTATCACCATCTGTGACAGCATCGTGAACTAATTCAGTTACATTTAGGTTGAACCAATTTGATGCTATCGGACTAGCAATGTCGATTAAGGGGCCTACATCGCCGCTACCGATTCCTCCTGCTTGACTCCACATCGTTGTAGAATTATTGCTTGCATCTCCAGTCCATGATGCCCCTGTGGCATTTGCGTCCCAGTTACGAAGGGTTCTGTGAACTGAGATACGAGGTGCATCTCCGCTAGTTGTCGCATTAACTGAGAACGGCCAAAGATACAATTCAGCACTTACAATTCTCGCATTATTGGGTTGGGGAAGTTCACTCAATGGGAATGAGAGCATTGACGATTTAGGACAATCAGAAGAGGTGCACCCAACCACTAGGTGGCTGGCACCTTGGTGAGTTGTGTTCCTATTCGTATTCGCATCTATCCATGTATCAGGGACATTTGGTATACCTTGATTTGCTACAGCAGCACCTGGCCTAATTACAATGTATGAGTTGTTAGCATCAAGAGAACCACTCTCAATATCAGGCACAACAAAGTTGGCAACACTACTCCAGTTTCCAAGTTGATTTGTGAGGGATGAGCCTCGCACTCGCCAGTGCCAAACTGCACTTGTGCTGAGATTAGAAGATGGTGTATAGGTGCGGTTGAGCACATCAAAATCATTTATTTGAACCCATGAACGGGCGACTCTCAAGTCGTTACTGTTGAATGTGTTCGTGGTATCTAATTCAACAACCCAGCCATTTGCTGATACTGTTCCAGTATGGTTCCAAGTCATTTCTGGAGTCCCATCAGGAGCGACGAGCATTCCAGTTGTTACTGACCAAACGCCATTGATTGGAGCAATAGGTTGAGGCGGGTCTGGTACTGCCATCGAACCGGGACTGTAATTTATGACCAGTTCAGGATAATCAGCGGCGCTTCCAGCATTTTCCTTATCCGACATTGCTGCGGCTCCTGAGCCTGACCCTACTATGAGGAAGTCAACAGGGACATTCCAACGCATTGAGTTTTGAACTGCAACGGTGACATTCCATGTGAACCAAGCTGGACTGCTACCAGAAATTGTAGTAGAATCAAGTAGTTGGCCTCTATCGTTACCG
>Ga0209402_10003595_pt1 | contig 14759 bp, 15 predicted proteins | sample ArcticOcean_MG_C_3_FD_187437 | JGI IMG/M metagenome (GOLD analysis project Ga0209402, IMG submission 187437) | Marine microbial communities from western Arctic Ocean - ArcticOcean_MG_CB8_126 (SPAdes) (version 2) | ecosystem: Environmental > Aquatic > Marine > Oceanic | place: Arctic Ocean... | reverse complement strand
ATAGGCAATTTTTATTTTGCTGAATATTCTCTTTTGCCAATAATTAAATCAACTATGGTTAATAACCATACTTGATGCGTATTCTCTACAAAGTTGTAAGCTTTACTATTTATCCAAAAATTTATATCTCCAAGCTTTGCCAAAGGATTATGTAGATCATGGCCAGTAAAAGTAATTATTTTTGAAATTTTTTTATTTTTTGCAGCCTGGCAAGCATTAATCATATTTAATGATTTTCCACTTGAGGAAATTAAAACCAAAATATCTCCTTTATCTGCATAAAATTCTACTGCCTTTTCTACCCATTTTTCATAGCCATAATCGTTTGAAAAACAGGTAATGAGATCTGCCTCATTAAAATTTACAGCCCTGACTCGGGCATTTTTTGTAAGATCTATACTTACATGGCTTGCTATAGCTGCGCTACCACCATTACCAAAAATCATTACTTTTCTACCCTCGTCTTTAGTTTTTATTATTAATTCTTTAACTTCAACTATTTTATCTATTATCTCTTCGTTGGGCTTTATAATAGAAGAAAAATCATTTAAATATTTTTCTACAAATTTTTTATCAGGCATGCTTTTAAATTAAATTCTTTTCTAATTAATAATTTTTTATTTTTTTTAATATAAAACTAGGTAATAATAAAGCTATTATTAACTTAATTTTATTTAAACTTAAGGGGTATTTCATAATCATTGAAAGACTCTTTTTAAATCTATTTTCCAAAATTAACTTCATTATCTCAAGATATGTGGCCATTAGCAAAACTTCATTTAAATTTGGTTGATTTAAGAATATTGGGTTATTTTTCATTTCATTATACCAAATTTTTAACTCATTTATCTCTCTTTCCCTATTTAATAAAGATTCGTTTTGCCCATGTACTCTAACATAAGCTACAGGAGATTGAACACATTCAATTTTCCATTTAGCAGCGAGGCGGGTATTTAAATCAAAATCACCAATTATATGATAGTTGTTATTAAAATTATAACTCATGCTCTGTAATGCTTTTTTTCTTATAACATATGTTGGTGAAGCGATGAAATAATCTTTTAATAATTTATTTAATATTTTTCCTGTTGGGAGTTTATTGTTTCTATAAAGTTTTTTTTTATTTTTTTTTTCAAAAAAAATATAACAATTTCCATATACTAAGCCTACTTGACTATCTTTAAACATGGGAATTTGCTGCTCTAACTTGGTTGGCAACCACCAATCATCCACATCTAAAAAAGCGATAAAATTAGCACTTGCATTTTTTAGCGCATCATTCCTTGCCTTATATAAAATGTTAGAATGTTTTGGGGCGAGATAATATTTTAATCTATTGTCATTGTTTTTATATCTTTTAAAAATTTCAGCAGATTTATCATTTGATCTATTGTCCCAAAACACTACTTCCCAATTTTTGTATGTTTGTAGAGTTATACTGTCTAATGCCTTACTTAAGTATTTTTCTCCATTATAGCAATTTATAATTATACTGACTAAAGGTTGTTCTAACATTCTTATTGTTTCTTAAGCCAAGGAATTTCTTTTGAAATAATGCTTTCTAAATCATCTTTATCTCTTTTTGTATCCATGCATTTCCAAAAATCAGTATGTCTGTAAGCAAATAGCTCACCAAGCTTTGCAGCTTTTTCTAAAGGTTCTCTTTCAAGGTAAGTTTGATCATCATTTATTAAATTAAAAAAACCAGGCTCAATAACAAAAAAACCCCCATTAATCCAACCTTGGTCTAAATTTGATTTTTCTTTAAACGACATAACTTTATCACCATCAAGTTTAATTGCACCAAACCGTGCTGGAGGATGCACGGCAGAAACAGTAACTAATTTTCCATGACTTTTATGAAAATTTATTAACAAATCTAAATTTATGTTTGAAAGACCATCGCCATAAGTAAGCATACACGTTTCGTTACCAATTATTTTTTGGAGGCGTTTTACTCTTCCCCCGGTCATTGTGTTTAGACCGGTGTCTACTGAGTTTATATCCCAATCTACAAATTTTTTAGAAAAATATTTTTTAATGACCTCACCTTTATATCCTAAAGCTAAAATAAACTCCCTATGGTTATATTGGGCATACAAATTCATTATGTGCCATAAAATAGGTTTGCCACCTACCTCTACCATTGGTTTGGGAACTGTATCCGTATACTCGGAAAGTCGAGAGCCAAAACCACCAGCTAATATAATTACCTTCATTTAGACTACCAATTAAATTTTATTTTATTTTTTTTTACTCTCATGACCTCTTTTGCGGTGTGTTTAATATTTGTTAAACTTAAAATTATACTTTCTAGTTTACTCATTCCCACAAAACCAAACCAAACTCTAGGTGGTATCGTTAATCTGCAATAGTTTCTCTCACCTATCAAAATTGACCTAAATTTTTTATTTGAATAAAAAACAAATTTAACTTTTCCTTTGGGAACAACAACATTTATAGTCATTTTCAAATGGAACTTCCAAGCTTTAACTTTTCCATATTTTATTTTGGAAAAATAAGCTTCTGCAAAATTCCATCTTTTTATTTCATTTCTTCTTAAAACTCTTAAAACATCACCTTCAGGTAATTTAATTACCTTAGGCTTAAAAACTTTAATTTCCTCTAAAATATTTTTGCCCAATTGGAACCCTTTTTTTTTAATAAAGACTGATATTTTTTTATTTGCAGGATGGTAATTTTGTTAATATTTTTGGGATTTGAATAATAGTTAAGATACCAAACTGCTACCATATTGCTTACTTCCTCAAATTTAAGAATACTTTTCCAATTTAAAGTTTTTTTAGCTTTGTTGCAATTTAATCTTAGCAATCCAGATTCAAAAAAAGTTTTTTTTGATACAGTCTTTTTTTTCCAACCAGTTCCATGCCAAAATTTACTTATAGATCTAACAAGCTCCATTACGCTGTATTCTTTACTGAGGCTGGGACCAAAGTTAAAAGATTCACCGTGCAAACTTTCCTTTGATGCTAAATTCACCGCTAAGCACAAATAACCACCAACTGCTTCTAAAACATGTTGCCAGGGTCTGGTTGAGTTTGGGTTTCGTAATATTGCTTTTTTACTGTTTGACCAAGATTTAACACAATCGGGTATTATTCTATTATTTGACCAATCTCCTCCTCCTATAACATTGCCAGCTCTGGCTGTAACAATACGAATTTTTTTATTCTTATTCGAAAAGAAAGAGTTAACAAAAGATTTAACCAGTAATTCTGTTGATGCCTTAGAACTGCTATATGGATCTTTTCCTCCCAAAATATCAGTTTCTTTGTAGCCATAATGCACTTCTTTGTTTAAATAACATTTATCACTTGTAATAATTATTACATTACAATTATTATTTAATTTTCTAGTAGCTTCTAAAATATTTAGTGTACCAAATACATTTGTTTCCCAAGTTAATGAGGGCTCTTTGTACGATGTTGCAACTAAAGACTGGGCAGCTAAATGAAAAATGAATTTTGGTTTAAAATTAACTATTGTTTTAATGAGTTTATTTTTATTTCTAATATCAAGCCTCACATCTTTTATACCCTTTCCAATTTTTGAAGCTATGAAATGAGATGGGTGAGTAGGTGGAGATAAAGATATGCCCATTACGTTTGCACCCAATTCTTTCAACCAAGCTGTTAGCCATGAGCCCTTAAATCCTGTGTGACCAGTAACAATTACTTTTGAGTTTTTAAAAATTTTCAGATTTTTCATTTTATCAAAAATTATTTAACTTAACGTTAAATTTTTATAAATTTAAATCTTTGTCTTGGGTATAACTTAAATTATATTTTAAGGCTAGTTCAGCTTTACATAATTCAATTCCCATGTCTGCAGCATGCTGCAAGCTAGATATATACTTTTCTCTAATTATTGTATTAACAATTTCTATAGCAGTTTTTCCTGTTATTTCTGAAACCATATCATTTTCTGTGTTATTTCCTAATTTTGTAAATTTACAATAGCCTACTCTTATTAATGAGTCTTTTCGATCAATAGCAATTAAAAAATAACCTTTTGGATCCATGACCCAATCATTAATCTTGTGATATTTAGCTTCAATTTTTTTTTTTATTTTTTTATTAATTTTATAAAATCGTCCTTTGATGGTTTCTTCACTTGACTTAAAGGACATTTTTTAAATGAAATTTTTTATGATTTTTTTTTGCGTTGCTATTTCAAAAAATAATTTAAAAACAATTAAATATATAAAAGTAGATATTAAAGTGTTATGAAAAAAAGGTATTGACATTGTATAAGATTTTAATAAACCTGCAAAATTTTTTTCGTACATACCACTCATTGCCCACACACCAAAATTTGTGATAAGAAAAAAACATACGGAGCTAGCCAATCCACTAAATAAAATTTCTTTAGTTTTGAAATGTTTGATAAAAACTCCAATTAAAACTGCTATTGACAGAGAACTATAGGTAAAAAACATAGTGTTATGAAATCCCAGATATAGATCTCCTAAAAACATTGCGGAAATAACAACAAAAAAACTTAAAATAAAATTTCTAAAATAAAAACCAGAAAATATTCCTACTGCTAAGATGGGTGTAAAATTTGAGGGATGTGGAATTAATCTTGAAAAAGATAAAACTACAATTACTAAAATTGGTAAGATGTAATTTTGGTATTTTTTAATAGATTTTTTCATATTAGGTTTTTTAGCATATTATTCAGGTTATTTGTAAATTATTCTCTTCTTTCAATATTAACTAGTATTTCCTTCTTTTTGACCTCTGTATAGGAATTCCAATTTGCAATTTCCTCTAAGGAGCGACCACAACCAACACATAAACCGCTATCTGGATCTGTGGTACAAATATCTGTACAAGGTGATTCCAGCATTAGAAAGCTCTCCTTATTCCAATATTTAAATTTCTACCCATCGAAGAATATTGGTAGGCCTGCTCATAAGCTTCGTCAAATAAATTGTTTATATTGAAATGTAATTTGTAACCATTTGGCAATTTATAACTATTGGCTAAATCAAATACCAAATGGTGATCTAATATTACATCTGTAAAGCCATTATTTGTATTTCCAAAATCTCGTGTCTGTCCAGTAAATTTTGTTCTTAAGGAGCTTTGTAAATTTAAATTTGGAAAATAATTAATTTGAGATTGAAAAGCATGCCTTGGAACTCTTACTTTTGCTTTAGCAAGTTTGCCAGAACCACGACACTCTTTATCAGTAAACGCAGCTAGTTCATCAGGATCGCAGGTATTAGCATCATATGTGTCTGTAAAAGTATATCCAAAATTTAGACCAAATTTACTATCTATTGGTTTCCAATTACCACCGACTTCAACACCTTCGCTGGTATTACGACCGGTCCCATTCCTCGTTACCCACCCGGTCCTAGCATTACTAAAAAGTGAATTTTTTTGCTCTAATTTAAAATAGGTAATATTTAATCCAAGATCTAGATTAGTTAAAAAGGTATCATAACCTAAATCAAAACTAAGACCTCTTTCTGCTTTTAATCCATCAAAAGTTCCCCCTTCATCTGTAATATCTGTGTCACCAAAACCGTAAGCGTACAATGAAGGAAATCTTAATCCGGTACCAAGAGAAGATCTGATTTTACTATTGCCATCTAATAAATAGGCAGTTGTAAATCTACCGCTAGATTTTCTTCCAGCTGTATCATGATCATCACTTCTCAAACCAAAAGTGGAGTATAGCTTGTCTAAAGGTCGAAACTGGACATCAAAGTATTGTGAAATCACGCCTTCATCATGTTTTTTGTTTGCTGAACCAAAACCTAATGAACCTTTGTAATATCTTGCTGCATCAAATTCACTATCAATCCCATAAACAATTCTATTATCTAGATTAAAGTTATATTCTCCCAAAAAGTTAAACGCATCTCTATATCCAAAATAATTTGCTTTTTTTCCTGCAGAAGTATTTGATTGTGTGTGTCTTTCTATATGCAGTTTATTATAAGAAAATGTGTTTTTAAATTTATTTTTTTCATGTATTAATTTTACCGCAACAGATCCTTCTAGATTTTTAGTGCCTGTATCTTTATCATTTGTTGCTGAGGCAACTTCATCATATTCAAAAAAACTATTGGATAATCTAAAAGAGTTTTCTATTTTTAATTCATCATTGATTTTATAACCTACATTTCCTACAACATTTTCATTCTTATATTGATCTTCTTCATCGTTATCATTCATAGCTGAAATTCCATCTGTATAAAACTTATTTACTCCTATAAAATAATTAAGTTTATCATCAGCCCCATCTATCGAATAAGTAAGATTACCAGTTCCTTTGGATGCTGTTTCAACTGAATAGTCTGAATGTTTTCCTTCTCTTCCTTTTTTTGTAAAGATATTGATTGTTCCTCCGATAGCATTACTTCCATAGAGAGAACTTTGTGTTCCTTTTAAAATTTCCACTCTATCAATTCCGTTTTTCATTACATTCTCTAAATAAAAACTGCCATCTGAAGATGAGGGATCTAGCATTTTTACTCCATCGATATAAACTGTGGAGTATTTTTTCTCTAAGCCTCGTAACTGGATTCCTGTATTTGCTCCATGACCACCTGCTTGAAACATATTTGTGCTTAACGAATTATCATCAATTACGTTTGGCAAAGAAAACTTTGATGAATTATTTATTTGATCGCCAGTAATAACTTCCACTGTACTACCAACTGTACTGAAAGATTGGGCGCTTTTTCCGGGAGAAATAACAATTATTGGTATATCGGCGGCAAATACTTGATTGAAAGAAGAAATTAAAATTAGACTTAGCAAAAACGCTCTTAGCTTTTTAAACATGTGGCTCCCCATTATAATTAAAGCTTTTGCTTTAATTTTTATTGTTAATGCCACTGCTAATTTTGCATTGCAGAACTAGGCTTTTCCTGGCCATCATTCGACAGGGGTCTATACTGGGAGGCGCTCGGACTTAAACCTTAGTTTTTACCGTTGCAGGAACAGTTAATGATTTTCACATTATTCCCCAACATATCAGTATTGTCATTTAAATAGATATATTTATTCATAAAAAATGTCAACTGTTATTGTTCAAAAGATGAACATCGATGACAATTTTTTTTATTAGTTCATTTCGTCAATCAAGCTTTTGTTTGATTTGCTTTTGTCTCCAAAATAGGATTTTCGACGTTGCTAAAATCTCTTGGTTCGGTACTTAAACCATGCGGATCTGCATCTGGTTTTGGCATAAATTTTTCTAAATATTCTGCTTTTAGCTCTTTATAAATTTTGTTGCCTTCATTGTCATTTTTTTCAGCTCTTTCTATTTCTTTCCATCTGTTTTTTGGAAATTTTACATACAAAGTAAAGCATTTTTTTATTTCTTCAATTTCTTCAGGAGGATATTGAGGCATGACTAGCTGACTCTCTGCTGTTAGGCATTTTGTTATTGTTTCTGGTTTAATTAACCCTAAATCTTCACACATTTTTCTTAAAGGCGTTCCATGGAATGGAACAAATGCATAAATGTTTGCATTGTCTGCATCTATATGTCTGTTTAGTTCTATAGTATCAAAAGCCAACTTTTTTGTTTCTGTTGGAAACCCAGTTATATTATTTACACTAAATTGAATATTATATTTTTTTGGTATTTTTAATTTTTCTAATATATCTTTATTGTTCCATCTTCTATCTAATATTTTTTTTCTAAATTCTTCATTGCCGTGTTCAACTCCAAAAGATATTCTATGTAGACCAACTGCTTTAAGTTTTTTCATATTATAATCATTGACAGTCTCGGGTCTCGTTTGCATCCAAAATGGCAACTTAATTTCTGAATACATTTCACAAAATTGATCTAATTCTTCATTACTCATTCCTAAAAAAGTATCAGCCCAAAAATAATTATATTCAACTTTATGCACATCTTTAAAATACTTTAACTCTTTATAAACCAAGTCCATTTTTTTCTTTCTATAAAAATTTGAACCTAAATCTTTATACAGCTTCATTTGATCTGGTGAATTACAAAATTTACAAGTAAATGGACATCCTCTAATTGTTTCTATGGGCATCATTTTATAAACTCTTCCTGCCATAGGTCTATAAAGTCTATTTTCTTCAAATAAGGATATATCAATTATTGGGCTGTCATTAATATTAACAGGTTTTGAAATTGGATTTTTTTTAATTATTTTTCCATCTTTTTTAATCCATGCATTAGTTACATCAGAATAGTCTTCTTTATTTTCAATTTTTTTACACAAATCAATTAAGGTATTTTCTCCTTCTCCTACACAAACTAAATCAATCAATTCATGCTTAATACAAATTTCTGGAGCAAATGTTGCAAAAACACCACCTGCAATTGCCGGAACATTATTTTTTATTTTATAATCTTTAAGTTCCTCTAGCACTCTCACTCCAAGTTCCCACATATCTTCTGTTGAAGAAATTGCTAATAAATCTGGTTTGAAGCTTTCTACTTGTTTTTTTAAATCAATTTTCCAATCAGAAGTTTTTAATCTTATGCCCTTTGATTCCATTTTGAATGGGACAACATTTAGTCTTTCCATTTTAGATCCATCTGAATCCATTCCATAATCGAAAGAATAATATGTAGTATCAAATATTTGTGTTTGATGCCCCTCTTTTTTTAAAATAGCAGAGAACATTGCGATAGCAGGTGGCAACATATTCATGCCGTATGTGTTTGGATATATAAATAATACTTTTATTCCCATTTTAAATTATCTAGTTATATTTAAATTTAGCTAAATTTACTGCATTTATCCTATTAAATCCATTAACAAAATTGTGTCTTATTTTTTCAAATTCTTCTCTGTATTCAACAATTTTTTTTTCATCATTGCAAAATTCATTTAAAGTAGATTTTATAGATTCTAATGAATGAGAATTAACAAATTTAAAGTCTTTTTCTATAAAGTCTAAATAGTTATCAGATAAATTTAACTCGCTTTGTAAGTTAAAAACTATATTTCCATTAAATATAGCATTGTATGCCGCTGCAGTAGACATGAAAATTGTAAAAAGAGATTTATCCATGAGCTTGTCAATATCCTCATTTGAAACAATAAAATTTTTAGGTAATTCTTTTAAATTAAAAGATTTTAAAATTTTCAATATTCCTAAATTTGGATGTGGTTTTATTATGAAGATATAATCTACTTCTTGAAAACTTCTACTTAAATCAAGAATAGAACTTAGCATTTCATACGAAGCGTCTCTAATTTGGGACAGGGGAACTAAAATATTTTTTTTATTTTTTAAATTTTCATTCTTTTCTTTATATAAAATTTTTTTATATCTTAATGCGGGCCCATCAACTATTCTTTTACTTGGAACTCCTTGATTTTCAAGAAATTGCCTTGAGATCGGTCCTAATGAAATTACATTGTCAGGTTTGAAATTACTTTCCCATTCAGATTTTAAACTATGCCAAGCAGTAAATTCGGAACTGGATAATGTATGGTGGTAGCCATAGATTTTTTTATTTATATTTAAGTTTCTTACCGCATCAATTAAGGCATGTTCATAAATCATATTTTCATAATGGTCTATCGATGTGAGTTTATTGCAATTTTTTGTCCATTTCTTTATAGCTGGAGTATATGTCCAAAATCTTAGATTTGAATTTATTTGTTCTAAATGATTTCTTTTTTCTATTAACAATAAGCTTTTAATATTAAAGTCGGGGTAATTTTTATTATCTCTAAAAAAATAACAAGTCTTAAAGTATTTTTTAATTATAACAATATAATCAAATAAATTTAGCCAATCTTCTGGGATTAAACAATTTTCTCTTCGTAAATTTTTAAATGCTTTAATTTTTCCACGTAGAAAAAAACTATACCAAGTTAAAGTGTATAGCTTTAAATTTTCTTTTTTAAAATATTCTTTCAGACTGGGAAAATATCTTGATTTTATTTTTTCATTTTTAATTAAAGAATTAAAATCTACGTGTTGATGTAATAAATAAACATCATCACTTGGTAATTTTTTTTCTTTTTGAGTAATTTTTGCACAAATTAATGTTAAAGCAATATCATAAAAAGTAGTGATTAAATTTCTTATAAATCTGTAGTAATAAAATATTGAATTCTTTATTGCTTTAAAATTAAAAAAAATATTTTTTTTGATCGAATAATTTTTTAAATTTTCTAATATAGCTTTCACTAGTAAAATATCATCACTAACAACTAAAATTTCGTCTTGGTTAAAATTTTTTAAAATTTTTTGTAATGATTTAATTTGACAGATATATAATAAAAAATTAGAAGAAAGATTATTTCTTCCTGCTAAGCTTGTCATCCACCAATGAGTACTATCTTTGTATAATTTTCTTTGATTTTCTGTCCATTCTAAATAATCTTTAAGTTCATTTTTAAATATAGTATGTAAATAATCATTAATTTTTATTCTCTTACCATCTATTTTATTTTCTGCATTTTTTAAATTTTTAAACGAACTTCCAAGAAAAACCCAATTTTTACTCCATGAAATATTTTCTTCATGAAAAACTACTCTTAAAATCATGTAATTTTGATTACTCTCCTCCTGAAACTGTAAGAGTCTGGCCCGTCATATATGAGTTATTTTCCGTAACAAGATTTATAATATAAAATGCTATTTCTTTAGGCTGTGCCATTCTTTTAATAGGTATTAGTTTAATTCTCTCTTTCATTTGTAGGTTTTTTTTCATTCTTTTATGAATTTTAGTATCGGTTACACCAATTCTTAAATTATTAATAAATACATTTTTTTTAGCCCAATGTTTATAGTTATTAGGAATGAACTCTAATGAATGTTTTGAGAGAGAATAGTTAAAAGAATTAAATCCTCCACCAAATTTAATCCCTATACTTGAACAATTTAAGATTCTTCCCCACTTCTGGGAAAGCATTTTTTTTACACAATTTTTTTCAATCAAAATTGGTAAAATCATATTTGCTGTTAAAGATTTAACAATGCTTTTTAGATTAGTATTTTCAAAACCTATATTATCTATATAACCAACAAGATTTATTATAGCATCATATTTATCTTTAAATTTATTTTTTATTAAACTTTCAATTTTTGCATTATTTTTCGTAAAATCAAATTTGATTAAATTTAAATTATTAGATTTTTTTTTTAATATATTTAAATTTTTGCTATTTCTATTAAAATGAGCAGAAATTTTCCAATTTAAATCTAAAAAAATTTTTATAACTTCAATGCCGATATCTGAACTACCTCCTAATATCAGAACGTGTTTATCTTTAAAATTCATATTAATTAAACATTTACCTATTCTAATATTTTATTCCAGGCTTTTGCATGTGTATTGCCCATAAAAGTTCCTGTTACATCGCATTTATTGCATGGAGAAAAACTTCTATCAGCTTTATTCAATTTTTTGCGTGCTAAATTAAACTTTTGATTTTTCCAAATATCTATAAAGTGCTCATTTTTTAAATTTCCAACAACTAGTTTTTTTCCCCAATCATGGGAACATACTAAAACTTCACCAGTATAATCCATAAAAAAAGTATAATGAGGATAATAACATGGTTTTTTTAACGGTTCTTTCAGTGAAGGTATTTTATATTCTGCGTTTTCCATCATTCCAGACCTGTTTGTTAACGTAATCCCAAAGCTTTCACTTTCAGGTAAATATCTATGCCTTACTTTAAAAGAATTTTCATCTAGTCCACAACTTTTTAAAAGTTTTTCCATTTCTTCAGCTTCTTTTTTTCCATCATATATGCTTACTAATAATGTAGTTAGCCCAGAGCTAAATAATTTTTTAACTCTAGTTTGGTCTAAAACATCACCATTTGTAACCATTTCTATTTTTGCATTTGGCAGATTTTTACGAACTATTGATAATAAATTATATATATTTTTATCTACCATTGGTTCAACAAAACCAGAAAATAAAAAAATTCCACTATATTTATAAACAGAAAGTTCTTTAGAAATCTTAGTGATTAATTCATCAGATATAAATTCTTTTAAATCTACAAAATCAGGAGCACTTCTGGGGCAAAAACTACATTTTCGATTACATGTTCCAGACTCACTTATTTCAACAACTGATGGAAGCGGTAAGTTTCCATAAAACTGAATATTTTTTGTCAAATTTGCTTTTCTTTTAATTAATGGGTCTATAAATTTTTTTTTCATAAATCTTTATTTTTTATTTAATTTAAGTTTAGAAATTTTTTTTTTTACTAAAACTACATCATGTTTGGTATCAACAGCTATTGACATCTTGCTCATTTTAATTGCTCTTACTTCTAAACCTAGCTCAAGAAATCTTAGATACTCTATATCTTCCATTTTCTCTAATTCTGTTTTTCCTCTAACGGATGTGAAGATTTTTAGAGTTTTTTTTGGAAATGCATAAGCACAGACTTGCCTCCATCCTTTAATAAATTTTAAAGCTTTATTTGATGGAATAGGAGCTCTTGATGCATATAATAATCTACCATCAGGCCTAACCACTACCTTTGGTATATTTGGATCTTTATGAGTTTTACTATCTTCAATGCCGCAATATCCAGTTATAATATCGTTTGGGTGCTTTTTAATTTTTTTTATTAATAATTTTAAATCTGCTGGATTGAAAATAGGCTCATCTCCTTGAACATTTATATAAGTTTTTGCATGAACTTTTTTAGAAACTTCTGCAACCCTATCCGTTCCAGTAAGACATTTTGAAGACGTCATAATTACTTGTGCTTTTTCTTTCACACAAACTTTTTTTATTAATTGACTATCGGTAGCTATATAAATGTACTTAGAAGAAACAACTTTTAAACATTGTCTGTAAGTTCTAATAATCATAGGAATACCATTTAAATCAATTAGTGGTTTTCCCTGTAATCTTGATGAAGCAAATCTAGCTGGTATTACTATTATAAAATTTAATTTTTTATTTTTAAGTTTATATTCCATAGATTGATGAAGAAGAGACGCTATAAGATGTGGGGGTTATAGCAATAATAAATCTTGCATGTTTTGATGATGAATATAGATAAAATAGTTCATCGACTATTTTAGTTCTTTTGTCATTAGATCCATATCCATCAAATCCAGCAAGTAAGATTTTAGAAGCTTTTCCGCTTGTTGCAATCGAAAGTGCGTAAACTAATGTGTATAATTTAGGCATAATGGCTCCAAATTTATAAAATTCAAAAGAATTTTCTTTGACTCCCACACCAAAATCAAGAAGTTTTAAGTTTTTGAATTTGTTTTTTAGATTTTTTGATAATAAAGATTGAGGAACTATTAATGGTGATTTTAAAGATTTATATAAATTAGTATCAGCTATTAATTTTAGAGGATTGCAAGCCACAAATACATCAATGAGCTTTTTATCAATATTTACTGTTGTGTTCAATGCCATTACATATGGTTTTTTTAATTTTATATAATTTTCTATTTCTTCTTTATAATCATTAGCTTTTGGACCAGATGCTATTAATAATACTTGTCTATTTTTAATTTTTTCTTCAGGAGACCATTTTCCTTTAATAAATTTAATTGGTTTTTGAAACTCAGAACGAACTAAATCAACATTATATTTTCTTCCTCCGCTTATTTTTAATTGGTTGATTGCAGCCATTATTTCATCAGGGTTAAAATGTGTACTTAACATTTCTTGAATATATGTTGGATGAATACTGTGTTTGCCAGCTAAATAATAATATGCATTTGGTCCCCATTTAAATTTTAGTTTTAATGGATCAAAATGTTCGTTTATTAATTTTAAAATTGGCAAAATATTAAAATTTCTTTTTTTTATATTTTGCATTTCAATTAAAAGGTATTCTGTCTGTGCATTGCCGGGACCTCTTCCCATGCCGGTAACTGTACAATCAACCCAACTTACTCCATTTTCGATAGCCGTCATACTATTTACTATTGCTTTACCTAAGTTATTATGAGTATGAATACCAAGTTCTCCATCCCAATTTTTTCTTAAAGTTTTAACTAAACTTAGGATTTGTGCTGGATCCATTCCACCCAAGCTATCAGCAAAGTATAGGATATCAGGTTTCGTCTTATTAATTAATTTTGAAGCTGATAGAATTTTTTCTTCTGATTGTTCAGATATTTGCATTAAGTTAATTGCAACTTTATAATTCATTCTTTGTAAAAGTTTACAAATTTTTACAGTTTTATTTAATTCTTCAAAATGGCAAGCTAGACGAACTAATTTAATTTTTGATTTCCTAGCATTTGCAAACATAATTTTTATTGCTGAGTTTAAACCCTTTGGATGTGATATAATTTCAAAAGCATTAACCATCACTCCTAGATTTAAATTTTTTGGTATATTCAAACTATTGAGGTAACTTTCAGTTGTATACCATGTAGGCCCTTTAAAATCTTTAGTTTGAAATGATCTGAATCCTAATTCAACATAGTCAATACCTATTTGTGACATAGCTTTTAAATAATCGTTTACAAGCTCTTTTGGGAAATCCCAGTTATTATAATAACCTCCATCACGAAGCGTACAATCTAAAATATTCAATTTACCCATATTTAAAAATTATTTTTCAAAAAAATTAATAAAATTATTCCAAAAGTTGCCATTATAAGAATTTGGAGTTTTTATATATCTCTCTAAATATCTATTATATATATTTTTATCAAATGATAATATTTTATTATCATTTAAATTTACTGGATTATCAATATTAATAGGTTCTTTTCCAAACTCGTCTGCAAATTTTTTTATCCATAAAGATTGTTTATCTTTTT
>Ga0209402_10003593_pt1 | contig 14763 bp, 25 predicted proteins | sample ArcticOcean_MG_C_3_FD_187437 | JGI IMG/M metagenome (GOLD analysis project Ga0209402, IMG submission 187437) | Marine microbial communities from western Arctic Ocean - ArcticOcean_MG_CB8_126 (SPAdes) (version 2) | ecosystem: Environmental > Aquatic > Marine > Oceanic | place: Arctic Ocean... | reverse complement strand
GAAATACTCTGAATAAAGAAAACCCCATTATTTCGGGAAAAAGAAAGATAAACTACCAAAACAACATAAGAACAAAGAACAACTATAAGTAAGACTAAATAACTATAATGAAAACTATAAGTAAGGAATAACTATTAATATAATAAAGCATAGTATATATCTATTATATATAATAGAGAAGATACTACTATCAGACAAACCTAGGAATAGATACATATAATAACTACAAGAATACTCAGATCTAAAGCACTCAGCACCAAAGCACTAAATACTCAGCACTAAAGCAAAGACATCATAAGCAATATAGAATAAAAGAAACTATACCTGAGAAGGAATATACTATATACTATATACTATATACATAGTAACATCCGATGGAGCACTAGGCAAATGGAATAAAAATAGGGCATAAATGCACTAAATACGTAGCACCAAAGCACTAAATACTTAGCACCAAAGTAAGGAATACTCAGCACCAAAGCACTAAATACGTAGCACCAAAGCACTAAATACGTAGCACCAAAGCACTAAATACGTAGCACCAAAGTGAGGAATAAAGCTTGAGTATAAATAGGGAATACGTTTTATCGACCAAAGTTTACAAAATGGGAGAAAAATCCTGGAAAAATTAATAGATTTTTTATTTAAAACTAGCGCCAAAATGCCCTTTTTTGCATGGTCTGGAATTACCGCCCTACCTCCTCAATTCCAGACCCATATAATTAACTGGCACCAAAATGACAAAACTGATACAATATGGGAAATATTTGGTCTGGACTCAGAGCACAGTGCTTTCAATCCCAGACTAACATAAATAACACAATATAAGGTAATAACATCTATGGCAGAAGTAATGTATAATCCCAGTGACGTAGGCAAAGAGGTAACTAATATTCGAGGCAATAAGTCGATAATACGAAAGTATCACATGACAGAGGGTGAGAAGCTGAGTGCTAAAGCCAATTGGGACAAGGAGATAGAGCACGTAGACTCAGCACTGAAGCTTAAAGCAGGGGCACTGTTCTTCAATCCATACAGAAAAGGCATATACTACTACCAGCTCTATGCTCTCTTCATGCTTGGGTGCAATGAGTGGCACATTGTAAATGATGTAATTACTAAAGTAGAAGATCTAATGAGTCAGAAATTTGTGATCAAAGATGGCAAGACTATTACGGTATGGGATAAGTTTAAAGGCAAAAGTAGTAAAGCCGATGCAGTCAAGAGTAAGGATTTTGTAGGTAGGATACAGGAGAATATGGTATTCTTTCAGAGGTTGAACAAGTTGCACCCTACAGGATATAAGGTTAGACAGGTGTGCAGTTCTGTAGACATCAAGAGGGAGAATAAAGCAGGTTTACCCAATGGTTTGTATCTATATAGATTATCGACTTATTCTAGTGAAGAGTTGGCACTGCCTACAAGGGATTTCAGTAATTTTGACTTTTCTAAGAGTAAGAGTAATTATGTTAATTACAAGTTTATAGGAACGACTATAACAGATCATGAGCTTATTTCTAATGGAGTAGTATTAGGTTCCCATGCTAAAGGGAGTATCAGATGAATTGTCACAAGTGTAATCAGGATAGCATAAAGATCAGTAGATATAAAAATACAGAGATTTCTTGTAATATTTGTGGCTTTAATATAGAGTTTACAGATGTTCAGGAGAGCTTATGTGATTTGTTTATTCATAATGAGAACTTGTCTGAGGCAGAGAAGTTGGGACGTGAGTCAGTATTGGATGGTCATCGGAACGATGATAATCCTTACTCAGTAGTTTCAGAGCAGGTTATGTTGCATAATAAGTGGTCTCATGGCTATACTGAGGAGCTTAAGAGCCTTGAGTTAGAGGGTTTATCATTTTCCGCAAAAAAACTGGGAGAAGAAATAACTGTTCTAAAAGAAGAACATAGCACCGAAATAGAGCTACTTACTGATAGAATAGAGTTTATAAAGGGATGGCTTAGAACTTATCTCATCAGTATTACTACTTCTGTAGAAGAGTTAAGAGATAAACTACTTAAGCACCCGTGCTTATACTTTTTTCCTATAATTCATATGAGATCTTTTATGAATAAGTATAATATTTGGTATAATAATGTTACAAGTAATAGTCACTTGGCTCTACATGTCCCTAATAAAGAAACCATAGATGCACTCGAAGACCCTGAGACTCATGTTGCAAATAGTGTAGATGATATAATATCTTTGTAATTCCAGACTAGTATTTTTTTATTATATGTAGTGTATATAGGATAAAAGTTCTATATAGGTGATACATTAATAATCAACGGTATAAAAATACCAGTTAGGATCCATGATGAGTAAAACAGGTGATACAGTTCTTTTTACAGGTTTATGCTATGCTTGCTTGATTATAGCTAAGTATACTCTGGGCTATTTTCCAGCTGTAGTCCCTTTTTATTGGTTTTGTAAGGTATTTGTTGATATAGAAAATGGTAGTTTTGTCATTCTATTTTTGATTGCACTTTTAATATTGTATGGTGGTGTAACTCTTATCAATTCATTATTGCAAAATGAGAAGTATGAGGCTTTAATCGTCATTTATGTAATAATGGCTATCCCTGGTTGGTTTACAGCAGTATATTTGTATACTATAATTTATGTTGATCAGTATAATAATTATCAATAGTAGTATTATCCTTAGTATTCAATTCCAGACTATTCTTTTTTTGGGAAAGTAATATATATGATACAATACAAATATAAACACTAAACTACAGGAGACTATCATGACAGTATACAGATTATCAGACATAAAGCCAGACCCAGTATTTCGACTAGAAACTTGTTTTAAAGAGTTGAACTGTCTTTATGGTAGTAGTGAGATTTCAGGCAGTCAGCCTACGTGGGGTCTTCCTATCGGCAAGATCAGTCTTTGGGGTGGTGAGGGAGGCATAGGTAAGAGTAGGTTAGCATTGGGTGTAGCTCAGAAGTATTCACAAGAGGGTAACAAGGTATTAGTAATTCAGACAGAGGCATCATTATCGGATTTTGCAAGTTGGGTAAATAATTCAGAGGATTACCCTAACCTTTATTGCAGTGGAGCCGACACTTTTCAAGAGATACTAAAGGCTATCTACGAGGTAGAGCCTAAATTGGTCGTAATCGACTCTATAAACGAAGTTCAGGAGTTTAATGGTAGAGATGCATCTCCAATAATAAAGTCTTTTGACGGGCAAATGGGGGCAAATGGAGAGGTCTTGGATCCCTGCACTTTAGGTCTTCGTGAAGTAATATCCGACGTAGGTGCTCATTGCATCGTATTAGCACAGCTTACGGTGGATGGTAAGATTAAGGGAGGGACAAGTCTTCCCCACTTAGTAGATGCAGTTGTTAGTTTGAGATCTGACAGTAGTTTAAGTGCTGGTCAGTTTCTTATGGAGATGGGTAAGAACAGGTATGGCAGTAAGGGAGGGGTTGCAGTGTTTGAGCATACGGATGATGGGGTGTGTTGTATTTCTAGCAATAGGTATAAGGATGACACTTGGTGTATGTATGAGCATGGTATGAGTTCTTCAGGTCTGCATGCACTATGGGCACAGGAACAAGCTGCAGTTGTTCAGGCTGCATTAAATAAGTCAGATGCATTGAGTCGTATTATAAATCATGAGGATTATCGTCCTACAGTTAAGTATCCTACCAAGGAGGCTTGGTTAGATGGTTATGATTATAAGTGGAACAATGCTCTTTGGCAGAAGAAACAAGCTGCTCGAAGGGCTGCAAATATTCCTCCTCGTCCTAGTTATGGGGATTATCCAATATCTAAGAAGACATTAGATGATATACATGAATGGGATAGGTTGTATGATCCTGAGACTTGGGCTGAGATGGAACGTGCTATGGCAATTGGTGCGGCGAAAATAGCTCACCGTAACAGTCCTACTCATAGGGCGGCAGGTGCTATAGTAAATGGTATAAGGAGTTTAGGTAATTTAGGTGGTTGGTTGCCTTAGGGAGTATTTTATATATTCTATGAATATATATTCTGAGCTAAAGTATAGAATCCTTTATTTATTTTGGAAAAAGTTTCAATTCCAGACTACTAATTTTTTATTATAGTAAGATATAATGACAGAAGATCAAGAAAAAGCGTATGAAGTAGAGTATAAAGAGTGGCACGATGAATTTACTTGTAAGTGCTGTGGGGTTAATACTTATGATATAGATGAGTATTATATGGTCAAGAAGGTAATATGGAAGTTAGTTGCAGGGGTAGTGAATGGCATGCTATGTATAGGATGCTTTGAGAGTAGTATAGGTAGAAAGCTAACACCGAATGACTTTACTAGTTGTCCTTTGAATGAGGGCTTTAGTCATATGCAGTCAGAGAGGTTATTAGATAGATTGGGAGATATGGCTTACAGTTTATTATAAGAATTTTATATATTCTATGAATATATATTCTGAGAAGTAATTGATATAACCTTTATTTATTTGTGAAAAAATTAAAAGATCCTCTAGCAGAAGAGATATCTAAGTTCATTAAGTTCTTAGATGACAATAATATAGAGTATGTAGTAGAGCCCCGTTGGCTTTGATATACATTTTATGGATAGGAGTATATTATGGATATAACAATGGAAAGCTTAGACAATGAACTAAGAATTAGAGGCATGTTGGCAAAATCTATCATACAGGTGATGGAAAATGATCGAGATTATAGCCAAAATTTAATCGGTGAAGATCTATACAAGGAATTAAAAGATAAAGAATGTTTGATGCATTGGTGGGTAGTGAAGTTGTATGCTATTAGCTTAATTTTGCAATCTGATGGAGGTGTGATAACTGTAAATGGCCTTGATTTCAATGGTGATGATGATGATCGGGAGTGGTTCCGTTACATTGAAAACGGTCACGAAGGTGTTCCTACGATTGTCTTTAGACCATCGGTTTCAGGTTGGAGACCAGACCTTCTAGAGATTTCATGTTCTAATCAGGTTAAGATGGAGTGCCCACGATGTCAGATGTATGACACCGATGACTTTATGAGTAGTGATGACTTGTGTCAGGATTGCGAAGATGAAGACAACGAAATCTATGATGATGAATAGTTACATAACTTTTATTTATTTTTCCAGAAAAAGTAAAAAGACACTTGACAAGCGAAAGTAAGTATCTATATTAGTAAATATCTATATCCTCCTCTGGTTAGGAATCGACAGGCTTTGAGAGCTAGTCTTTTCCTAACTTACTTTAGGGAGATAAATAATATTTGCCATTCTTCTCCTCTGGTTAGGAATCGACAGGCTTTGAGAGCTAGTCTTTTCCTAACCTACTTTAGGGAGATAAAAAGGAATTATGACAATGATTTACCCAGACATATCTATAGCGACAACAGGAAACGAATTATTCGGGATGGTTGATGGAGTATTGAGTGAATTTGGGCTTAATAATGACGAACCGTTGTCGTGGGGGGAATTGGCTGATGATTTATCAGAACCTGAGAATATCGATGGTCATGAAAAACTCGTTGATTTTTTGACCAAGGCTGAATCCCTATGGTTTGAACTATAATAATAAACATTTATTGAAGTTTTTTAAAGGATTTTCCGATAGTAAGTAATAATAAAGTAAGTAGTAAGTAGTAAGTTTTTGACCAGAAATATATTTTCTGACCTTCCATTCTGGTATCAAACAATTTTTGTAGGAGTAATAGCTTCTGTATATGGTTTGAAAGCTACGGATTTAATTAAGAGAAAATAAAAATGGTATTGAAAATTTCAGAAGAAGCAAAAGTTCAAATGCCTATGAAGCTAGTTGCTAGTTTAATAGCAATAGTAGCTATTGGAACTTGGGCTTTCTTTTCATTCCAAGAAAAATTAAATAGACATTCAACTAGAATAGAAATTATGGAAAAGGATTTAGTTCTTAATTCCGAATTTAGAGTGGGCTGGCCTCGTGGACTTTTAGGAAGTCTTCCGGCTGACTCAGAACAATTTATGTTGATTGAAGAATTATATAAACAAACAGATAAACAACAATTAAGAATTGATGATATGTTACATAATGATATAAATATAAAATCTTTAGAAAAAGCTGTTGAAAAATTACAGAATGATGTAGAAAAATTAAAAGATAAACAAAGAGAATTTGCTAACGGAAATAGCCATGACTGAGATAGTATTGAAGTTTTTTAAAGGATTTTCCGATAGTAAGTAATAATAAAGTAAGTATTAAGTTTTTGACCAGAAATATATTTAAGGATTACCAAGAGATGACTATCTCACACAGACAATCAGATGCACAGCAGTATAGTAGTAGATATGCATGCGCTACTTTACAATCGTTTATGGGTTGTATATTAGGGACAGCGCATGTGGAAACGCTCTGGATTAATCGCCCTACTAAAGATCAATCTGGGTAGTCGTCTTTTGAATATATATTTTTTCTCAAAGGCAGCTACTAAAAACAGTTGTCTTTTTTTATGGATATAGAATAAATGTAGGGAAGTGGCTCAATTGGCATCCAACACAATAAGAAGATGGGTAAAGAAATATGAAAAAGATCTTTCAGGGGCTAGTAAAAGTAGGTAGTTATGAAATATGATACAAGTGTAGATTGGTCAGATGATGACAACTGTTATATAGGCAGTATAGTTGATGTGCCGAACTATGTCCGGCAATGTTGTCATGGTGACACTATTAAAGAAGTGGAAGAACAATTAGTAGTAATAGTAGCTGAGTGGAAAGCTAATGAAGACGAAGACGAAGAATGTAGTTGATAAAGTTTGTAGAAGTAGTATAATATATTCTAGTGTAGCTCAGAGTGATTCATATAGTCGGTCTTTAAAAAATGAATAGTAATAAATCGGTCCTATCGTCTAGTCAGGCTAAGGCATTCCCCTATTACGGGAAAAACACGGGTTTGAATCCCGTTGGGAACGTTGTAGGCATCAGTTGTTCTTTTAGATTTCCCCTGATCTATTAGAGTGGCTGGTGCCGTTTTTTTAAATAACACAAGCACATGTCGGTGTTGAGCAATTGAGACCCTCTCATAAATACTTGATAGGGTTTTATAAGGTTTTCCCTATTAAGATGTTTTCCCTATTAAGATGTAGGGAGTAAAGCATTCCTCCCGTAACTGCTTCCCGCTTTTCTCAATTCCAGACTATCATTTTTTTGGAAAAGTAGAATAGATAAATATTAACCCTTGATGGAGCAATTAGATGACAACTGATCAGAATGGTAATGAGTTAAGCGTAGGAGATACAGTTCAGAGGGTTGGAACTTCTCCTCTCATGACAGTAACAGCGACTTCAGGCTGGTCTGTAGACTTGCAAGAGAAAAGTGGATGGAGCCCTAAGAGTATCTCTGATGTAAACCCTAATGATTTAATAAAGGTGGGTTAACGATGAAGCAAGAAGACATGGAAATAGCAAACAAGACAGCCAGAAGCTTAGGAGCAGTAGGCAAGAATGCCTTAGTTCCTCAGATCATTCGTGCTAAGTATCCCATAGATCAGCAGTCCTCAGATTTTACAGTTCTTGACTTTGGTTCAGGGCCTAATGCCCGGCATACTAAAGAGTTGCGTAAATATGGCTATATTTGTCATGCATATGAGATGGGAGCTAACTATAGTTCTAAGGTTCATATAAGTGATGATCTTATGAGAGGTATGCACTTTGATGTTATTATGGTAAGCAATGTAATAAACACGTTGTCTTCACTAGATGCAGTATTTGAGACTCTTAATAAGATCTATAGTTTAGCATCTGAATATACAGAGATTATCCTTAATTACCCTAAGTCTCCTCGAAAGTGTGACTTACTGTGCGAAGATTTTCTTAGTGTATTGTTGAGGAATAGATTTAAGAATATTAACACTGACAGTTTGACTAAAAAAGGTGTATACTATTGCACTCAGAAGCAAGCAAGGATATTTCAGGATGGTGAATACAAATGAGAACACAACACAGATATATGAAGAGATTAATTCCTGTAGGCAAGAAGATAATAGATTCTATATACTTTCATAAAGACTATACAGATTCTATGGGTGATTATATTACCAAGGCTACTTTTGACATGGTTTCTGGCATTGTAAAGATACAGGACTGTAGCTATGAGATAGTTAAGTGGAGTAAAAAAGCTAACACTGTATCATTCATAAGTAGTCCTGACTTCGACAGTGTAAATGAGCCCGCTGTTCAGTCAGCAGTTATTGTAAATTTGACTAAGAGCACTGTAGTTTTTAGAAAATATGACCCTTTAAAAGGTCCTATTTATCATCACAAGTGGTTAATGGTTGGAGATGATTACAAGGGCTTTGATGTATCTGAGGCTAAAGAGAGAAGTAGATTTATAGTAGAGAAGATGGCAGAGAATCCAAGTATTGAGAAGTGCAAGATAGGTTTTAAGAAGTATTGGGATGAAGTAGCTATTCCCTTGATTAGTATATGTAGGGAGTGAAAGAAAAGTATTGACATACAGACAGGAATATGTTATAGAATATAAAATAATAGGGACTATAATTAGTGGAAGTAACATTGAGTAATTAAAGCAATATAGTATAGCCCCTTTGAGCAACCTATGGGTTGCATTTATTTCGGTAAAGTCTATGCATTTATAGTGGACGATGCTTAGTATGCGAAATGAATTACCTCTCAACCCACCCTGTTGGGTATATGAGGGGTTATATATAGTATTATTTTTACTAATCAGCCGTAGAGATAGAGAGATATCCTATTAGGGCTGAAATAAATGAGTCCTCCATTAAGTGGACTCGACCATCTTGGTGTAGACAATGGCGTACTTTTGATGATAATCCTTTCGGCGCTTGAAGGAGGATTCAACTTCCTCCTGTGGTCTTGTAATAACACATGTCAGAATTAGTGTAGTGGCCTAGCTCATCACGTTGTGGACGTGAGGGGCTATTTCGAAAATGGCATCCCTGATTTTTTACATCAGAGCTATTTTTTAATTCCATATTATTCTTTTTCTGGGAAGTAGAGTAATAGAAGAAGACGATAATAAAATAACCTAACACCGAAAGAGAGAATCATGAAAGACAAGATAAAATTAAACAAGAATTACTTGACAGAGATGGGTAAGAAAGCTATAATCAGCCATGTAGGAGCTACTCGCCCTGGTAGTCTCATCTTATGTGATTACTCAGTAACGGGTTTAATAGTAGATAAAGAGAGTCATGGTGTTCAGGAGCAGGTTGCTCATTATGCTGAGTGGGATGAGTATGGAGTTAATAAGAATCGTAATAATAATTTAGTAGAATCATGCTCTGACAAAATGGATGATCTACTTATAGATTCTTTTTTGTAGAAAGGTTTAGTTATGCCCTTTGTAATTGTTTGGTTGTTAGTCGTAGTATTTGGAACTTTTGGTTGGATCAGTAATATAGTCAAGCTGACACAGGCAGACTTTGAGGCTCCTTATGCAGAAGAGGTTCTTCGTTCAGTAGGTGTAGTAGTTGCTCCTTTAGGAGCAGTTATGGGCTATGTAAGTGTAGACCAGCACTACGTAGATATGGAAGATACTCCTAAGCCAGAGAGATGAGACAGACAAAGTAACACAAGCCTCTGTAGTGAAATTGGACATCACATCGTTCTTCTAAAGCGATATTCTAGGATCGTGGCCTAGCAGAGGTAGTATATGGTTCAGTGATTCAGTTCGGTTCGTAGATGTCGATTAATTCTACGTTCGCGGGATCGACCCTGCCTGAGCCCCCTTTTTTCTTTTCCGCAAATTAATACAAGCCCCTGTGAAGCAACTGGCAGATCTTCAATCACTTAAAATGATTGTGTTGAGAGTTCGAATCTCTCCAGGGTAGTTAAGCTCAGGTGATGCATATGGTGACATCTCCAGCTCAAAATTGGAGTTTTGCAGGTCCTAATCCTCTCCATGAGTATGTCTTTTTCTCAATTCCAGACTACCTATTTTTTCGGAAAGTAAGATAGTGAAGTGATATATAATATATTCTAATGTAAGAATCTATTATCACTTAAGAAGTAATATATGTTCTAATTGAAAGGAACAAAACATGAATAATACAGAATATGATAGAATTAAATCAATTAGTATCTCAACAGAGGATAATACTATGCTTGATTATAAGAGTGTGTGTGATACAGGTGTACTTAAAACACCTCTGCTTATTTGGTGTTTTTATGCGTCGATAAATTAAGGAATAGGGACAGGTCCTTTTCCGAGACATAGATATGACTAAAGTATAATTTCCATGCGGACAAAAACTCTACCCTCTCCAGGAGCATGTCTTTTCCTTAATCCCAGACTACTCTTTTTTTGGAAAGTAAGAGTATATTAATGCTAACACTGAATAGAATTTTAACCAGTATTGAGAGGATTTTATTATGGAAACACTATACACCACCAACAAGATATCTACACTAAGCAAACTAGCCAATAGTCTTGCAATTGACTCGTTATCCTTAAATTCCACTAGCTTCGACGCTAGTGATGTTAAAAGATTATGTAAGAGCTCTATTCGGTACGACATGGGTAAATATAGCATTGGTATGGAGAATCGATCTAACATGGGCACCTGTCCAATATGGTATACAATCAAAACAGACAGATACGGGAAATATGTCTCATTGCATTGCATAGACACCAATTTACTTGGTCTTAAGGATATGAAAGTATATAACCATATTCTCTCTGTATTTAAGAATAACGTGAAGTCTGTATCTTGCACAGGATAATTGCATGGCACGGATGAGGTTAAGGCTACATTACCAGCCTTGCAAACTCAATCCCAGACTACTAATTTTCTGATAAGTAAGATAGATAAATGCTAACACTGAATAGGAGAAACATCATGAGTGATAAAGAAGAGTTAATAGATAAGATTGATGAGTTAACAGATAAGATTGATCGGTTAGAAGATGAGGCAAATGCTTTGGCCGTGCAAGGGGGCGCTACTTATAATCAGTGTCTAAGAGACAAGGATGATTTACAGGTTATGAGGGAAGAGTTACAATCAATAGTAGATAATACTAACACCGAATCAAGAAAGAGGCAATAAGATGTATAAATGTACATGTGGTAATGATAGATTTTATGTAGACCAGATGCAAAGGCATAATGTAACTGTTGATATCAATAATCTGGTAGTTGAAGACTTAAATAACTATCAAGATGCAGAAGAGCCTGATGGCATATGGACTTGCACAAATTGTGAGGCAGAGTATGATAGTCTTGGGGATCTGCCTGACGTACCTGATGACCCTAAAGGTCCTATTGACTTTAAAGTAGGAGAACTTTATACACAAAGTCATCTTGACAAAGAAACTATTAATGATGAAGCTCATTATGATGAGTTTGGAGTGAAGGGCGATTGGTACGGTCACTTTATTGTATTAAACAGTAATCATTATGACCACTTACGTGCTACTTTTATGTATGTGGGTGATGTTTGTCAGCTTCATACCAGTAATAAGAATATTATTGGTCTTGAATCAGGTGAAGAGGGAAGAGTGTTCGAGTGTATCCATAACAGCTTTCCATCTGAAGATCAAGTAACATTAATCCAAGTGGAGCTAGATGATGAAGAAGTGTAAATGTGGTGGAACAGAGTTTTATGCTCAGGCTATACGGATCTACTCTTTAGTTGTAAATGGTGATGGAGAAGTAACTCAAGACAATAACTTCTGTCTTGACTATGGAGTTCCAGAAGGGGAATACATTTGCATCGAATGTGACGCAAAGTATGATAAATTAGATGAATTGGAGCAAGACGATGAATAAGTGTAAATGTGGTGGAACAGAGTTTTATGCTCACCAAAGAATACAGATAGATGTAATTGTAGATGAGAATGGGAATTGGATTCAAAATGCAAGTGGTCCTATTGGTTTTTGTGGTGATGACATCAGTGAGGTAGGAGATACTTATGGTCCTTATACTTGCACTGAGTGTGGTGCTGAGTATGATGTCCCGTTTTGGCATTTGTAGTGATGCCATCAGTGAGGTAGGAGATACTTATGGCCCTTATACTTGCACTAAGTGTGGTGCTGAGTATGATGAGTTAAAAGATTACTAACGGTCCACGGAACTATTTTTTTGGGAAGTAGATAAATGCTAACACCGAATAAGAGGTGAACAAGATGAAATATAAAGTATGTATTAAAGTAGATGGATCAGTGCTAGAGGATGCAAGAACGCTTGATAGTGCAATAAGCATTATTGACGAGATGTAAATAGCAGATAAAGACGAGGGTCAGTATACGACGGATTATTACGACATCAAAGAAGAAGATGATATTGGTAATATTAAATGGTATAGTAGTTGGGGAGTGTAATATTTTGTCCCTATAGTTTAATCGAATAGAATCTAAGATTACGAATCTTAAGGGCCTGGTTTAAATCCATTCATGGTGTAGTGGCAACATACTTCTCTCCAAAAGAAATGACGGAGGTTCGATTCCTTCTGGGTGTGTTACGCAAATTTATTACTTATTGAATTTTTCCAAAAAATAATTAAATTCTCATACTTTCCTTGCAAGCGAAAGCATATCTGCTATAATGCACTGTAAGCGATTAGTAATCGTAGCCTCTAAGAGATTAGCACGATTGTCGTAATTTTTAGTAAAGGTAAATTATGCTCTAATTAAAGAGCAGTTAGGTATGCTAATATGCTAGTATTAAGTAGAAAAAAGGATGAGACAATAATGATAGGTGATAATATCGAGATAATTATAGTTGATATTAAAGGAGATAAAGTGAGAGTAGGTATTAATGCTCCCACAGAAGTTCCTGTGCATCGCAAAGAGGTTTACGATGTCATAAACAAAGAAAAAAAAGAATAGTTCTACAGCTTGTTGAATATGGAAACCTCACTATCTAATGGGTAGTGAGGTTTTTTTACGTATATTCTTAATTCCAGACTACTCTTTTTTTGATTTTGTAGTGTAGTGAAGTAAATAGTAGTATTAACCTTTTGATGGAGATCAAAACAATGGAAGTAGTAGCAGAACGTAGAGATTTAGCAATGCACCCGAAGCTTTTAATGGATACTATAAAAAGACAAGCAGGTACCCTAGAGAAAGCTAATTTAGAGGGAGTTATGAATAGCATAGAAGCTGAATCTCCCGAAGTGATCATTAGTTTTACACAAGAAGATGACAAAGCCAAACTATCTATTCATGATACAGGCATTGGCATTGAAACAAAGGAAGAGTTAATAGCTCATTTTGAAACATTTGGCACTCCACACGAAGAAACAGAGAATACATATTGGAAGCAGTTTCGTATGGGTCGTGGGCAAATGTTTGCTTTTGGCAAGAACACATGGAGAACAGCTACATTCAAAATGATAGTAGATATAGAGAAAGACGGTTTGTCTTACACTCTTGAGGAGAATCTCCATCATGTTCAAGGTTGTCAAATTGACATTGATCTATACAAAAATCCTATTGGTCATTCTTACAATAGTATTGAGTCTTATAAGGAACGTTTAAAAGAACAGATTAAGTTCATGGAAGTTCCTATTATGTTTAATGGTGAACAGTTGAACACTCCTGCTTCTCATTGTAAGTGGGATTTTGAAGATGAAAATGCCTACTACTTATTTAATATGGGTGCAGATTTCAAGGTATATAATCTTGGTGCTTTTACCATGAGAGAAGATTTATCTGATATGGGTATGCATGGTATCGTCGTATCTAAACAGCAGGTTAAAGTAAACTTTGCACGTAATGACATACAGCACGATTGCCCTATCTACAATCAAATAAAAGCTGTGGTTAAGAAAAATCGTATTATCAAAACACGAAAAGCACAGACTAGGCTAAGTTCGTGTGAGAGGCAAGCCACATTAAAAGATTTACGTGATGGAGAGCAAGATTATGATGATGTTAAAAGTCTTGCACTGATACCAACAGCACAAGGCAAGCACATCTCTTTGGCTAAGATACGTAATAGTAAACAGCAATGGTCGTTTGCTCCTACAGGAGATCGTCTTGCAGATAATCTCATGGAAATGGATTTAGCCTTGTGTTTCTCTGATAGTGTTTTGGATGATCTTGATTATATGGGTGATCGTAAAGAGTTTTTCTTATGGTTAACTCACACTCATGATGTTGAGAGTTGGAATGGTAGTAAATCCCTATGGGGAGAGTTTACTAGTCTCTACACTACCTTTGACTGCTTGAGTGATGGCAAAGAAAAGACATATGAGCAGATTGCAGATAAAAAATATACTGTATCAGAACGTCGAATAGTTAAAATCCTGCAAGAAATGAATTGTTGGGATGGTAGACGGATTTTACTTGGCTATTCAGATGTTGCAAGTGGTTGGACGGATGGCAATTCTTACATTTGCATTGAACGTAATTGGTTAAAGAGAAAGCACTTAAGTTATTCAGGTGATATAACTAAAATCATTATGTTGTTAGTGCATGAGTTGGCACACAATGATGATACAAGGCATACTCATACACACGGACCTGAATTTTACGAAGCTCAAGTTGAGATTTGCAATCGTTCTAATTCTCCTATTAACTTTTGCTCTAACTTTAGATATAGAATTGAGCAGAGTAGGATTACGGAAAAGAGAGAGAAAGAGGATGCTAAGTTAGAAAAGCTCAAAGATGCAGAGAATAAAAAGTTAGGTCTTGCAGTATAATACTACTACTCGGAAAACCCTGATGCTATCACAGCATTGGGGTTTTATCCGTAATTCCAGACTAGTAATTTTTTGGGAAGTAAGGTAGAAAGAGGTAATAAAATGACAAAACAAGAACAAAAAGAAATTATTGATTTGCT
>Ga0209402_10003588_pt1 | contig 14778 bp, 17 predicted proteins | sample ArcticOcean_MG_C_3_FD_187437 | JGI IMG/M metagenome (GOLD analysis project Ga0209402, IMG submission 187437) | Marine microbial communities from western Arctic Ocean - ArcticOcean_MG_CB8_126 (SPAdes) (version 2) | ecosystem: Environmental > Aquatic > Marine > Oceanic | place: Arctic Ocean... | reverse complement strand
ATCCCATATTAGTTCTCCATAGAAAAATAAAGCGGGGGGGAGATTTAAATTAAATCTCAGATTTAAATCTCCCCCCCTGCCAATTATTACACCAATCCCGCGCGAGCGAAGCTCTTGTAGGTATCCGATGTAAACCATCCCATTGCATCGCGTCCATAATGAACTGCCTTGGTAATAGCACCAATGCGATACTTACGGGTGGTCACCCCTTTTTTGTTGGTGCGACTGTTGGAATAAATATCCAACCCACCAAGACGAAGACCATCACGAACCGAATCAACGGCAGCACGAGGGTTCGCAATCCCAAAACGGGATTTCAGTTCGGCAGAAGTTGCCTCAACGCCACATCGCAAAAATTCTACAATCTTATCACCTTGTTTCATATAAATCTCCTAACTACAAATTGAACTACACATTAACTACACATTAACTACACGATGGAACTCACGATGGAACTCACATATTCTTTCTCCTATACAAAATGGGATTTATTCGTTTGTTGCTTCGGGAATGGAATGTTTTCCGTATCTCAATATACCTATAGCATACCACACTAATCTAACGATGTCCAGCGGATTCTTCGTCCGTTCGTAATTTTGTAGCATTCGTTTGGCAAGAAATATCATGCCATCTTCTGCCACTGTGCCAAGGCCATCGTTCTGCCATGTGATATAGTTATTGGCAATGTTTCCCATGATGTCTTCTATTATTAAATGTTCATTATGCAAAAAGAAGTCGTGTTTTGCAATCTCCTTAAAAGCTCTTGGGTCTGCGATCTGAGTGTACTCGCCGGGAGCACCAAGATGATTCTTCATATTAATACCTCAGTGTTAAAAATATCTAGATTTCATGTCATGGATGGGACAATAGTATCCATCTAACCTACCTGGCGTGTCTGCCACGGGGGCCAAATCATTTATTGGTCCCATATGACATCTGTCCATAAGTTTTCCTTAAATACAAGATTCCAAACATCAAAGCAACCACAAGGATTCTAAATGTTCCATAAAATGTAAACAAGTTTATTACACCCAATGGAACAATTAGGGGCCACGATAGTACAGAAATTGCACCCACAGCAATCCCCCATTTCTTCCCCGCAAGATATTGTAAACCTGATGCCGATGAATCAAGTGTAGACGTAGCTACCATCATCACAACGAACAACATGATTCCACCATATAACAATCCACCAGATGGCAGAAACGCGAGCATTGAAACCAAGATGATGTAACACCCAAAGAACATTCCACCCCGGTTGAATGAAGGTTGACCATCTGAAACTGCATGTCGTTCCCAATGCATTGCATCCAATAAAGGCCCTGCCCACAATGTTAATCCTATCCATAGTGCAAAGGGGATATGATTTATTCCCCATTGCAGAGTCGGTGCAACAGCACCATTCCATAGTTCAACACCACTAAGGAAAAATAAAATCACAATTCCAATCATCATTAATATATATTGCCAGACATCTGAAATAATAGACCATTTAAGTCCACCATATGCAATCATCAATAATATTGTGGATGATAACAATAGAGTCCCTGCAATTGCGGAGAAGTCAGTTATGCCCACACGCAGTGCGATTGTATAAAGTGCTTGCATGTTCATCCATATTGAACAGACCATGACAAACACCATTGATGGTTTCACAAACCAACAAGTTTCTTTCAGGTTTTTGAATGATGGAAGGACACCATAGACCAATCCAAAAACAGGCAGAGCAAAGATGTTCATTGTTACCCAAATGATTGCGGGTAATATTCCAAGTGTTTCAAATAGTGCGATTGTTACTGCGAAGGATGCCCCCCATGCCCATGATGCAGCAAGAGACATTCCCATGATTGTATTCTTTAACCACCATATATGCATAAGTCATTTCCTCAAATTAATATTTGGAGCCCCGGGCAGGGATCGAACCCGCAAAATCTCCGCCTTACAAGGGCGGCGTTCTACCAGTTGAACTACCGGGGCTAGTCTAGTAACTTTTACCTTCTCTATATCTTTTGCGCTTTGTGTTTTCATTGTAATAACCTATCACGGTATTTTTGGACAATATCATTACTTGGTTTACATCGATGTCCTTTAATAATTCCATGTTTATAGTTTAAATATCCCCAAGGATGATCTACAAATTTTACAATACCATCGTTATGAAATTTCTCAGTCCATTCTGCTACCAATTCATCACACTCGTAATAATCCCAATGTTCATTTTCCCATACTTCAGAACCATCGGGGGTATTTATCCAAGACTCAGGCTTCCACTTAGTTGAAGACATTCTATAACCATATTTATCGGCTTCTCTATCAAATGGACTAAGAAATTCACTTGCCCTATTTGTGTTAATTCTCAACGGCGATAGTTTCCAACTTGTTAAATCTAGTTCTTTATTATATAAACTAGTCAACCACTTTGTCGCAGTTTCTCTTGTTTCATGGGGCAACCCAATAATAAATCCCGAATGTATTCTAGCTTCAGGCCCCCACGATTCTCTCATTTTACTAACTGTATTATAAACATCTTCGGGAAGAATCCCTTTACCTATTGCTTTTGCAGAGGGGTAATGTAAAGTTTCTATTCCCAAATTAGTAGCGATAATTCCCATGTCTCGTAATATATTAATTTGTTCTGGAAATTTTTTCATCAGCTCTAATCTAAGGAATGAATTGAATCGTAGTCTTTCTCCTGTAAGTTTATTAAATTCATCAAATATTCCCTTCAACATTAAAAGTTTTTCATTTGACTCATTGAATGTATCGCACATCATATTGTAATTTGATGTTCCAAAGAGTTCATAGTTATGCATCAGTTCATTGAAAATTTTATCTTTATGTCTAATATACTCATCAGACATTTTTCTTCCTGTTAAAGCAAAACCACAAAATTTACATGCAAATCTACACCCCCTACTTATTTCTAAAGGTAAAACTTCATTGGGAAATATAATGTCTTCGACACTAAAAGTATTACCTGTATTATGAAAATCAAAGGTTAATTCAAGGGGGTCTTGATGTATTATATCCGTTACATCCTTTCCCTTGTAAATGTCAACAAGTTCCTTTGTTGCTGTTTTTTCACTATATCCCATGAATAAATGGTCTATAGGTAAACTTCTAAACATAAATTCAGCAATGAATCCAGAGCCGCCGATTACTATTTTGTTGTCGGGGAAATCCATTTTTAAATCATCAAGAAATTGTACTACTTGGGGCCGTACGCTTCTTCCAGCTTCTGCAGCAAATTTTCTTCGTGATAAAACTGGAAGGGAACTAAAACCACTTAAGGGGCCACTTTTTTCACCAAAATCTTCATCTATTATAGCAAAACTCATGAAAGTACCAGAGAACCCGAAAACGGTATTATCATGAACATTTTTTTGTAACCACAATAGTAATTCAGAAGAATTTTGTAACATCTGTTGCATAAAATCAACTACTATTACAGAATATCCTTCATCTCTTAAAATTCTAGCTATTCTGTATGCACCTAAACATCTAGATTTATCGAATGGCGTAAATAGTATAAAGTCCATTATATTGCTTGCCAAGGAATTGGTTTACCATTTGAGTAGGAAACCAGTTCCATTTCTTGTCCACTAGTATGAGTATAATCCCAGTATGCGTACATCTTCCCATTCATACGAACAGGGCGAACCAGGCACACTTCTCCATTTACCATTACTGTCTTGTGGGTATAACTGCCCGATTTTGCTTTCGTTACCACAATAATCTCCTAAACATATAAAATGATGATGGTGACACTATCGGGACTTGAACCCGAACCAACGATTTGAAAGACCGTTTGCCTAACCAATTAGCATATAGTGCCATATGTGTTTCATATCTTCACATCAATTCCTGCACCAGTATCCATCAGTTCAGGAAAAGATTTATTCACAATTATTACTGCGCGGTTCATAGATTCTATAAGTTTCATACCAATTTTATTCTTTACTACACTCTCGTGTTTAAAGAAGTATTCCCAAAGTTCTGGGTCAAGTTTCTCCGCAATCTCCTGAGCTTTCAGTTGCGCAGGATGTCGTAATGATTTCATATACTGTTTACGAGTCTGCGTCATCCTATCTCTCCGGCGGAAGGTGTAGGATTTGAACCTACGGTGCGTGAACACTCTGGATTTCAAGTCCAGTGCCATAAACCTGACTCGGCCAACCTTCCTGATTTTATAAATGGTGGAGATGGTCGGGATCGAACCGACTACCTCCTGCTTGCAAAGCAGGCGCTCTCCCAAATGAGCTACATCCCCGTATGGTTAAAAAGGAACCTCTTCTTTATCAAGTTCTTCATTAGTCTTTTCAACTACAACAGCCGGCACGGCCGGTACATTTTTCTCTAAAAACTTCGTTTCCTCGACGAGGGTCGTCCCGACGAGTTCCTTATAAGATATATATGGCTCGGCTGTCGGCGATGGTCCACCAGGCACTGGAGGAAAAGCACTTGGAACAGGTGTGTGTGCTTGATCAGAAGTATTCGAGAAAGTCCTTAGGAGCTCATCAGGTATAATATCTGGTTCAATCGGATTGCCGTGTTCGTCTTTCACTACTCGCTCGTCTGCGGTAGATTTCTCATAGAACTCCAACATTGCATCACGATCTTCCTGATTAAATCGAGAGATACAATATTCAATCGACTCAAATCGATCACCAAAGATACCATATGTCTCTGCAATACTAACCAATCGGCGAGTTGCAATCAATGCCTCACATGCGCCGTTGAGATAACCTTCGCGCACTGCGCTTGCCCAGAGGGCAAGATTGTTCGCAAAAGTATCATCCGGTGTTCCCTGCGCATCAAGAATCTTCTTGATGATTTTAGTTTCAACCGTGGGAGAAGGATACTCTTGCTCGAAGGTAAGTACAAAACGATCAAGAAACGCTTCATTCATAATGTTCGTTCCAATGTACTGCCCGTCATCCGATCCTTTTCCTTTGGTGTTACCCGTTGCAACAATGGTGAACCCCGGTGCATGGTTGATGTAACGATTAATCTTCTTCAAGTAAATTCCCCTGCCCTCAAGAATGGGCTGAAGACAAAGAAGTTTATTCGTACCAAGGTCCATCTCGTCCAACAAAAGAACTGCACCTCGCATCATTGCTTCGACAACTGGACCCATATGATATACAGTTTCGCCGTTCAACAAACGGAACCCACCAAGTAGATCATCTTCATCCGTTTCACTTGTAATGTTTACACGAACCAGTTCACGTTTCATCTCTGCGCACATATGAATGGGCATGAGAGTTTTACCATTACCAGTAAGTCCGGTGATGAATAGAGGAAAGAACTTCTTCGATTCCAACACCTTTTTGATTTTATTGTAATTTCCAAACTTTACATAATGAGGAACCTTATCTGGAACATAATTTTCCAGATCACCCACTTGAACTGCGTCCACACGATTAACTACATCATCACCCACATCGATTGGTGATGTTTTCGTTGGAGTCTTTTTGATTGACTTCTTTTTCGGTATGGAGACTTCCTCCGCATCCTCCACAGAAACTTCCTTTGCGATGACTGTTTTAGAACCGGGCAAAAGATAAATCCCTCGCTCCGCACGAGCACTCGCAGTTCTTAGAAATGCGGTCTGAGTAAATTCAATCCCCATCTCTTCTGCAACATCTTTAATCTGTGCGCGATTGACGCGATGTCCCTTGAATCGTTTGATAAGGTTGTCGATCAATTCTTGTTTGTGTTCTTTTGAAATTCCGCGTGACATAATATAACTACTCCTCAGTTAAACTTAAATGATCTGTTCAATGAATCTATTCAACAGAATCTTGTTCGTCTTTTTTGCAAGGTTATGTTTAATGAACTCAGTCTTTGCCTTACGAGTAGACATTTCCTTATCCACCTTTAACTCACCCACAAGGTCATACATATTCTTAGCAGAAAGAAGATAGTAATCGGTGTAACCAGTTGCGGTTGTACCAAAAAACTTATTCTTCCTCATACTCTTTTGAATTTCTGCTGTTGTTTGTCCCGTACTTTCTGCAACCCATTGTGGAGCATGAGTTGTAATATTAAAACCAATCACGTTGCATTTTGTTCTATCCGATAGAATACCAAGAAGAATCGAACACCATCTGTGACTTTGTCCACCACAATAATCACTGTGTTTGTATTCTTTCTTGGTCTTGTTATCCACCACAATTGTATTTTTTGATGTAGAATGCTCCTGTCTATTGATCCATAGAGTACATGATGGTTCATGTGGACGAGTATAAGAGGCAAGCGTGCCTATGTCATAATTAGAATCCCCATCACTCAAGAAGATTGCATTGACAATCTGTAAATTATTTATTCTCTGAAAATCTTTGATCAAGTTTTCGGAGGCCGTAATTGCAGCTTGCAATGGTGTACCCGCCATTCTAAATTTCCCTGGCGAGAACCGAGCTCCGGGATGTCTTGACCATGTGAGTAAATATTGCACTGCAAATGTGTAATCTTTAATACTCATGCGCGAGGACAAGATGTTCATCAACTTAAAATTCGGGTCAATACCAAGACCACCATGTACCGGGTCAATGCAAAGGTCTGCAATTAATGGTTGTCTTGATTCATCGAACAAGGTTTTATTACTAAATGCATATACCTCAAACGGAATGTTCACCTTCTTACAAAACATAATGAGAGTGAATAATTGTTTCATGGTATTATGAATAACACTGTACATAGAAGTAGACCAATCGATGAAGAAAACCAATCCATGATTCTTTCCGTCCGTGACTGTCATCGACTTCTTAAAAATGTTTTCTTCATATTTATACGCATGAAGTTTGATGGGATTCAATACCCCGGTCTTACCTTCCCTCCTACGCTTGTATGCATCAGCAGACTTCTTCATCTCAAAGGTCTGTGCCATATGTGCAATCGTCTTCATTGATTCTCTCTTGAATAATTCTAAATCATCTTTTCCCCTCGAAATCCAAGTATTATAATCAGTTTGTCCTTCATCACTCTGTGTGTTTTTCACAATATGTTTACGAAGATATTCCCATACAACTTTGTAATCTTCGTGAATTGGTTTATAATCATAAGTATTGAAAATAAGATACTCGTTTTCCATTGCAGTTTCATCAGCAAAACTTTTACTTGCAGCGTCCCACGCATGATCCGTCATGGAATCGATGTCAGAATAGTTACCAGAATATTCATTGTTACAGTCGGCATCTTTGTTTCCAACACCATCTGTACTATCTGCGGTACTGTTTGTATCTAAATCAGAATTGCCATCATTAGAATCGTCATCGTCACCATTCCCAGACATAGAAGAATCATCATCGTCTTTACCCATGACTGAAGAATCCCCATCAAGTTCCGAACTCCCATCATCACCATCGGAGTCGGCAGATTCCTCACCAGACTTGCCATCAGTTTCTTGTTTATCTTCTTTTTCATTTTTAGAATCTTTCTCACCCTTGTCCTCATCTGTCTCTGAAGATGTCATCATGTTATCGGTAGAAGTTTGTGACTGTTGTTCTTCCTGTTTATCTTTTGAATGCTTGTAGATGTCTTCCACGATTTTACACACCGTGCTAAAAGAACGCGAGGCGTCTATGCGTGTGAGGAAGACCCTTTCTTCATCTGTAAAGGGGACACTAACAAATAATCCCAACTTGTAGAAGATGTTAATCCTATCAATCAAGTTCCGGTCTTGAACATTCACTGTCATCAGATGACCAAAATGTTCACTGTCCTTTAGTTCTTTATATCCACGATAAAAATTCTTTCTCAAACCGGGATACTTCTTTTTGATATTCACTTCGATCCGCGCATCTTCCACGATGTTATAATACGCATGAGGCGCACGGTTCATTTCTATTCGGGATGTCCACTCATCTTGTGGAGTGTAAAGTGCGTGACCAACTTCGTGTCCAATCAAAAGATCATACACATCGTCCGACAAGTTCTTTTTCCACATGGGAAGAACTAAAATTCTCTGAACCAGATTGAAATATGCGGTGTCAACATTTCTATGTTGGACACTGATGTTTTCTGATGCGAGAAGTTTCGCCAGAATCTCTTTAGAATTACTCATTATATCTCCATACCCTCAAATATCCATATTTCTGATCTCATCTCTTGTCTACCTATATAATATACACCCTGAAAACCAATCGCGCAAGCGTTTAACTTCTATGAAAACAGTCACTTACATAAGTGATTGATTTTACTGGGGTTAGAGGTCAAATTAATCTTGTTGTTTTATAAGGAGTTAGAAACTAAATGCATTTTATTTTGGTTTTCCTTATAAATAATGGGTTTTTTGGAACCCCAACAAAATCAATAGGTTACAGGGGGGAATCTATAACCTACTGTTTTCGTTGGGGTTATTTTACCTCTTCTGTATGATATATCCGATTGTATCGAATACGGTTCTCATCTATCTCTGCAAGCATCGATGAATATACGATCATATCGTGTAATGAATCAAGATGTCCACCATCTGCAAACTTTGCGCAATATCTCTGCAATTTCATGACTATCTCACCAATGACATAAAACCTATTGTGGTCTTCTGCGGTTTTCAATGCATAACCATCAGGGAACAACACGGTCATTATTCCACCCTGTGTGAGATATGTTGGGCCGTATCCATCATTCTTTTTCGTAAACAAGGATGACAATCGTGCAAGAACATCTGCTGCATCAACTTCATCAGGAAGGGGAACAAACTCGTTTGAATCATGGGGAACATCATCTTGTTTTTTCATCGACAAGTGGGTTTCATCAATATTCATGATTTGTCCCCCACAATCGTTGATGCAACAGCTAGAGATTCCCGTTCAATTCTGCGGTCAATTCTGCGCTGATCTTGCTGGTCTGAGGCATTTCGTCTGTTCGTTCTCAATATTTTCTTTTTTCGGTCAGATGCCTGCGCACGATCTACCCAACTGGAACGCGATGGGTCTGTGAATAATATGCCCTCCTGATGATCATACTCATGTTGAAACACTCGTGCGGAGATGCCGTTCAACATATTTTCCGTGTATACTCCGTCCACATCCGTCCACGCGGCGACGACCCAATCAGGACGGCGCACTTTTAGGAACAAATATGGATTCGATAGGCAGCCTTCTTCTATTGTGACACTAACTTTGCTACTATCAAGAATCTTTGGATTTATGCAGACCACTCGGAACGACTCTTCGACACCCATCACAAATAATCGGTGTGCAAGGCCGAGCTGGATGGCAGAAAGTCCGTAACCGCCGCGGTCGAGTTGGACGGCGCGAACTCTCTCCGCAATTTTTCCAAGCTGTGCGTCTTCCAGATTTTCTTCGGGCAAAGGGATTCTCAATCTGGGATCATCCCAGTGAATCAAAAAATCGATATTATTATTATTCATATGTTTCCCCTGTGTTTCTAAAAAAGTTCTCACTCCAAACGGCCTTGTCATCGATCCAAAGATCATAGTGTGGTTTTTTGCCGACATCAAGTTCATGATATTTTGCACCCCACTGTGCCAACTGTTTTTCAGTGAGTGGACGATAGTCAATACCAGAACTCACCCCTCTTGCGGTCATGTATTTTATGGTATGCCCCGCGTCGTACAGTGTGTTCACTTTTGCAATACGATCATAGTAGGGTTCGTGCAAAGCATAATCTTTTTTTCCATTACCCCCCGGTGTAAACACCTCTTTGCAGATCGTTCCGTCAATGTCTATAATATAAATCATTTTTGTTCACCCCTTCCATGTTTGGTGGTTTATCTTTTTACACTTTTTCCATTCTACTAAAGTTGTTTTTCTTGGAAAATCGGATCACATCTTCAAACTTGTCCAATAAAATATCTGTTTTGTGACTGATCACAAAGATATTTGTTTTCGCACTACCAGAAATATTGTTCAATATTTTGATGAGCTCGTCACATCCTGATGCGTCTAATGAAGCATCAAAAACTTCGTCGAATAAAAGTAAATTTGTCGATGTCGAGTTTCTCATACCCGCGATGGTTCTCCAAGTGAGAAGCAGTGCAATGTCGATTCGCTGTTTTTCACCTTCGGAAAAGTTTGAGTAACTGAAAATATCCCTGAATCGGGATTTCATAGTTTCCGTGAACTGATCGTCCAACTCAAATGTAACGAAAAAATCTAGCTCCGCCAAATATTTGTTGATCAGTTTATTCATGATCGGCAAATATTGTGCCACAATCCTGGCCTTGATGCCCGTATCTTTGAGAAGATTTAGAACAACACCGTTATAATGTTTTTCCTCTACGAGTATTTTTATTTTTTCTTCAATAGTTTTCAATTCACAGTGCAGAGAATCAATGTCGCTACTGGTGTCTCCTACGGCCGTGATCTCAAGTGCAGCAATATCATTTTTTCTTTCCTGAATAAAACCTTCAGTAGTGGTAATGACACCATTGTTTATAAGCATGGAGTTGTTGATCTCTAAAATATTATTTTGCACTTCTTGGATTTCTTTTGCGCGGCGATTCAATGTGGAATATTTTGCTTTCAATGCGGACAATCCTACATCAAGTTCAACAATCACCGCATCACGGGCGGCAATCATTTCCGTTCTAAAATCTGCGTTTATGTCCTGTAAACATGTGGGACAAGATTCGTGTGTCTCAAAAAACTTTTTCTCTTTTACACCCCCCCTACTTCTGGTTTTAATCTGCGACTCATATTTTTTGATCAGATCTAACTCATCGGTGTTCTTATTCTGGTCCACGATGGAATCTATTAAATCTTTAATCTCGTCTGCACAATCTTTGTTTAATTTTGTCAGACGAAATATTTCATCCTGACTTTCTTTCATATCTTTTTTATTTTTATCGATCAACTTTTTATTGTTGTTCTCCAAATCATCGACATGTTTCTGTGTGAGATCAATCTTCTCCTGCGTCAGTTGATATTGGTAGTTCACTGCACTGTGCTCATTCTCTAATACATGTGCGTGTTCTTTAGAAAGCATATTCATGGTGGAGAAGATTTCAATACCCAACAAATCTTCTACGATACTTCTACGATCAGCCGCAGAAAGTTGCATGAAAGGAACGAACGATGATGCACCAAGAATAACAATCTGTGTGAAACTCTTGAAGTTGAACCCAAGAATATTTTCTTCAAGAAATTTCTGATAATCTCTACTCTTTGAGGATTGATCAACCATTTGACCATTCTTTACAATCTCAAAGATATTTGGTTTGATTCCTCTGCGCACTTCGTATTCAATTTTGCCTATACTGAAATAGATTTCAACTAATAGATTTTTCTCGTTGACCGAATTGACCAGTTGAGGTTTATTGATTTTTCTAAATGGTCTTCCAAACAGACCGAAACATATTGCATCTAAAAGTGTTGACTTTCCGCTGCCATTTTCACCCACGATCAATGTCGTAGGTGATGCATTAAAGTTTATCTCATGGGGAGCGTCCCCGGTGCTTAACAAGTTTTTATACTTAATTTTCTCAAAGTTTATAATGTTTCATTCCCCCTACTTGTACATAGTATCGCGTATTATAAAACTTCTACATCTTGGGCTTCAATATACAGCGTGGACATCAGTTTCTTGATGCGTTCTTTGTCTTCCGGTATACTCAATTCATCAATGTAATCATGTAGAAGTTCTTGTGTGGTCTTTCCAAGATCAAGACTTTCTTCATCAATCAACTCATAGTCAATATCTTCTACAATCTTGAGATCAGAAAGGTCTGCATCATATAACTTGTCCAAGAATTTTTCAAAGTAATATGGATTCGTTTTGTTGATGACCACAACCTTTACATAACAACCACTGTATTCATCTGCAACAAAACTTTCATAATCGTTGTGCGTATCATCATATGTAATCTTGTGGAATACTTTATATGGGTTCTCAATGAACTGCAACTTGCGAGTGTCAGTATCAAACAAATGAAACCCACGGCGATCTGAATAATCCGCCCATGTCATTTCATATGGCGCACCCAAGTAATCAATATTCCCTTGATGCATCTTTCTATGATAGTGACCAGAGAACACCATGTCAAATCGTTTGAAATATTCCTGTTTGAATCCTTCCCTACTAATAACACCGGGGATGATTTCAAATCCATTGATTTCCAAATGACCAAAGAGGATTTGTGCCTTGACCTTCATAATAAACTCTCGTGTTTCTTCTTCGTTCTCCATTGTGATCCAAGGCACGAGGCCGACATCTAACCCATCAAAATTGACCAACGTGGGGTCAGTGTATACTGTGAAGTTTTCATTCCCCTGAAATAATTCAGTGAACGCATTGACTTTCGTTGTGTTCTTATAAAAGGAATCATGGTTCCCTATGATCGCATGGATGTCGATCCCTCTTTCTGTCAGTGGGTCAACAAAACATTTCCGAAACAAATGAAGGATGTTAAAGTTGATATACTTTCGTCTATCTGTTATGTCACCAAGATGGACTACTGTTTTAATTCCATGTTTGTCAAGAGTAGGAAAAAATACTTTATCATAAAACTTTTTAAAATACTGCATCATGTTTAAGTTGTCGCCCCTCACTCCAAAATGAGAGTCGTTTGTTATTGCTATTATCATATTATTCATTTCCCTCAAATTGTTCCAACCCTTTTAACTGGATTTTGGATTTCCTCTTATTAGAATCCGCTTCCTTTTTTGTATTCATCTTTTCTTCATAGTCAAAGATGACATACCGTGCTTGATCGAGGAACTCTTTTGTGTGCGATGACACTTCATGTTCCTGAAAATCTGGATCAAACATTCCCTCATTCTCAATACACTTTAATTTAATGTATGATTGTTTTTTCTCTTTCGCAATTCGTCGCAGAAATGCGAAGTATATTATTTGTGTAAAGAATGAGAAAGGATTTGATGATTTTTCGGGATCAAAGTTATTAACAACTTGAACACAGTTTTCAATTGCGTCACCGATCATGTCATCACGATATGTATAGTTTATAAAGTTTGGCTTATAAGATAGTCGCTCGGCGATCTGCATGAAGCACTCACCGATATAATTTGGAATGCCGCGATCTGGATGTTCCTTGAACTCTTTTATAGATTGTAAGAACCTTGCGTTGTTTATATAATGATTTTTTGCCATAATAATATTTCTCCATTGGTTTATTTGTACATCATGTGAAACATTATAACTGATCTGGGGTATATATGTCAAGCAAAAACTGGAGGTATGGTCATTAAATGGCGAACGTAGTGTTTATGGGGGTTGTAGACGATGGCAGTGCCATTTGTTAAATGGCATACAAAATATTAAATATCTCTGCCACAAAGTTCAGAAGGTGCTTACTTTTTGCTTGACAGATTTAGAAATCTATGGTAGCTTTACAGAGTATTCCGGCAGGACCATTAAGTATAGGGAACACATCCCCCCTTTCTTTATTTTTCTAAATCAGAGATTTTAGAAATACGTCTAACATGACGGCTTGCTTGTTCTGGTTTATTAAATGACAAGGACGAACCATTACGCATCGGCCGTAGATCGAATGGAGTATCAAGCCAAATATAAACTAAATGGCGTACTTTGGCAGAATCTATATATCGTTCTCCAAGGGCCATTACGTTGGCGTCATTATGTTGACGACTTAATAATGTACTCAGTTCATCATAACAATTCACTGCGCGTACACCGGGGAATTTGTTTGCCACGATGGTCATGCCTGCACCTGATCCACAGCAAAGAATCCCTCTATCCGAAACACCTTCACTCACTGCTTGTGCAGCAGGGCCACCGTAGTCAGGATAGTCACAAGATTCATCCGAGTTGGTTCCGTGATCTGTGTAGGAAATACTCCGTTCATCAAGTACACCCTTTACCAATGTCTTCAGGACAAATCCACCGTGATCACTAGCAAGAGCAATGGGTTTGGTCATATAATAACTCCTTTCAGATTTTTACCGACTTGGTATGATATGAAAACCCTTCCGAGTCATATACTTGTGTTCGTTTTAGATAATGTTCCATTGTATAATTAAATTTACCGTTATATTCTAGATCATCTGCCAAATCAAATAATTTTGCCTTGACCTTCTTGTCGCCGATTCTCAATCCACGACCAATAGATTGTAGATTTCTAATCTTCGATTTGAATGGTGCTGCAAATATTATGTTATGGAGATTCTTGATATTGATTCCAGTAGAAAAAGTCCCATATGATGCAACAATGATTGCATCTGTTTCTTTTTCTGTAATCTTACGAATCGCTTCTCTTGTTTCAGTAGGTGTACCACCAAAGATAAAGAAGACTTTTCTATTTCGATTCACTTTATCTTTTATGAGTTTGTGTAAAATACTTCCATGAGTTTCAACTCTTGCAAATAGTATTAGTGTATTTCCCTTCAGATTTATAGCAAGATTACTGATGAACTCATTTCGTGGTTTATAACTAAACAAAAACTTCAATTCATCTTGGTATGAACCCTGTCGAATTTCTTTCTTGAATGCATCTTTATATTTGAAGATGATTGAATTGATGTCAAGTTGTGCAAGATAACCAGCCTCGATAAGTTTCTTTGTAGTCGTTGACCGATACACTGCACCAAAATGTCCTTCAAGGACTAGACGATGACACTGACTGTCATCTAAACTGCCTGTCAATCCGATCCGAAACTGACAGTCCACCAATCGTGTCATGATCTGTGTCATTGATTTTGCCTGAAAAAGATGACACTCGTCTCCTAGTACTGCTTTATATTTTGAGAACCAACTCTTAGGTTGCCTGAATATACTTTGCCATGTTGTAATCGTAATAGGTTTGGTAGTGTCCTTTTCATGGCCTGCATATAT
>Ga0209402_10003587_pt1 | contig 14778 bp, 16 predicted proteins | sample ArcticOcean_MG_C_3_FD_187437 | JGI IMG/M metagenome (GOLD analysis project Ga0209402, IMG submission 187437) | Marine microbial communities from western Arctic Ocean - ArcticOcean_MG_CB8_126 (SPAdes) (version 2) | ecosystem: Environmental > Aquatic > Marine > Oceanic | place: Arctic Ocean... | reverse complement strand
TTGTCCCGGCAGGGAAGCAGCTTGAGTCAGGTCACTTATATGTGGGTAGCCCAGCAAAAAAGATAAGACCAATAAATCAAAACGAAATGGCTTTTTTGAAATATTCAGCTGAGCATTACGTTAAGCTAAAAGAATTGCATAAAAACTCATAAAATATCACTATTTTTATAAACGCCTTGCTCCAATTATTATGCCTATCTAAAATTTTTAATGATTTCACCTTACATTCTTATGGGTAATGGCTAGAATATGCCGCGTTATGTCTAAACATTCCGAAACATTTGATGTGATTGTTGTTGGCGGCGGTCATGCTGGCACCGAAGCTGCGCTTGCGTCCTCAAGAATGGGAGTAAAAACATTATTATTGACTCATAGCATTGATACTTTGGGGCAGATGTCTTGTAATCCGGCAATTGGTGGTATTGGCAAAGGACATCTCGTTAAGGAGATTGATGCAATGGGAGGTTTAATGGCCCATGCCGCAGATTTGAGCGGTATACAGTTCCGCGTTCTTAATTCTCGTAAGGGTCCGGCAGTTCGCGCAACACGAGCACAAATTGATCGCTCTCTTTATAAAGAGGCTGTTCGTCCTATCTTGGAACACCAAAAGAATTTATTTATTTTCCAGCAATCTGTCGATGATCTATTGGTTGAAGGGGAGCAGGTCAGAGGGGTGGTGACAAAAATCGGATTAAAGTTTTTTGCCCCATCAGTTATTTTGACTGTGGGTACGTTTTTAGGCGGCAAGATTTTTATTGGCGATAACCAACATCAAGGAGGCAGGGCTGGTGAAAAACCTTCAATCGCATTAGCTAAGCGTCTAAGAGAATTACCGTTTAATGTCGGCAGATTAAAAACCGGGACTCCTCCACGTATTGATGGGGACACCATTGATTATAAAAGATGTGGCGTCCAATTTGGCGATAATCCAATTCCTGTATTTTCTTTTATTGGCGATATCGCCGAACATCCAAAACAGGTACCTTGCCATATAACTTTTACCAATGAATTTACCCACGAAATTATTCGTGATGCATTAGAACGTTCTCCAATGTATAACGGAACAATCGAAAGTAAGGGCCCGCGTTATTGTCCCTCTATAGAAGACAAGGTTGTTCGTTTTTCCAGTAAGAATTCGCATCAAATTTTTATAGAGCCGGAAGGATTGAATACCAGAGAAGTTTATCCGAATGGCATTTCAACCTCATTACCCTACGATGTGCAGCTTAAGTTGATACGTTCAATTAAGGGATTTGAAAATTCTCATATTACACGCCCAGGTTACGCAATTGAGTATGATTTTTTTGATCCTCGGGATTTGTATCCATGGCTTGAAACTAAATTTATTAAAGGGTTATTCTTTGCGGGTCAAATAAACGGAACAACTGGTTATGAGGAGGCCGCTTCACAAGGATTATTAGCTGGTTTAAATGCAGGACTTAGAAATAATGAAAAAGATCCTTGGTATCCTCGTCGAGATGAAGCTTATCTTGGTGTGTTGGTCGATGATTTAATTACTATGGGGGCGACTGAGCCTTATAGAATGTTTACTAGCCGTGCTGAATATCGTTTGATGCTACGTGAAGATAATGCCGACCTTCGTTTAACTGAACACGCTAATAAATTAGGTTTGATTAATGAAAAACATTGGAGATTATTTAATAAAAAACGTGATGCCATTGAAAAAGAATCTAACCGTTTAGAAAAGATATGGGTAGGATCTAAGTCGTTTCCTATTGAAGTTGCCGAAAAATTTCTCGGCAAAACAATACGAAAAGATACAAATCTTTTAGGATTATTAAAACGCCCAGATTTCAATTATTACGACATTTCAAAATTACCCAATATTGGTATACCAGAGATTGATCCAAAGGTAGCTGAGCAAGTCGAAGTACAGGCCAAGTACTCAGGGTATATTAAACGTCAAGAGGAAGAAGTTGAACGCAATCGGCAACATGAAGAAACTACAATGCCGGAAAATATTGATTACACAAAGATGAGGGGTTTATCCACCGAAGTCATCGAAAAACTTTCTAAGCATCGTCCAGTTAGTCTCGGGCAGGCATCACGTATTCAAGGAATAACGCCAGCAGCAATATCTTTATTACGAATTCATTTAAAGAGACAATTATTACTGCTTAAGCAAAGCGCCTAACGCTATAGAGAAAATTTATGCAAGACCTTCTAGAGGATGAGCTCAATAATATGGGTCTTATTCCCGATCAATACCCATGTGATGAATATTTAATTTATATTCAATTATTAGAAGAGTGGAATCAAGCCTATAACCTAACAGCCATAAAAGAACCCAAGCAAATAATCACGCGTCATATTATTAATTCTTTATTAGTTTTACCGTATATCAAAGGTATGCATTGTTTAGATGTTGGGACGGGAGCTGGTTTACCGGGGATTGTTTTGGCATTAGCGCAACCAGATAAAAAATGGGTATTACTCGATAATTCTCAAAAGAAAGTTCGGTTTCTTCAGCATGTAAAATATCAGCTTTGCATAGATAATATTGAGATTATTCGATCACGTATAGAGGAATATGCGCCAACCATCAGTTTTGATACGGTGATTTGCCGAGCTTTTGCACCATTGAAACGACTGTTGCAACAGACAGGACATCTAGTTACGTCTAGTAATCAATTGTTAGCAATGAAGGGGGAAGCAGTTGATGATGAAATTCAAGAATTAGCCGAGCATAATTTTCAAATCAAGATTTTTGACCTGCCTTCATCAGATTTGGGAGCGAAATCGAAACTTGTGAAAATTCAGAAATTGAATTGAAATCTTTTGCGCATGGCAGTTCAGGTTCAATATGATAGAGTGTGTCTTTGAATTTTGGTATCAAAATCACGGTAATTTAATGGGTAGAATTATTGCAGTTGCCAATCAAAAAGGTGGTGTAGGGAAGACAACAACAAGTGTGAATCTCGCTGCATCATTAGCAGCGACAAAACGACGTGTTTTGTTGGTTGATCTAGACCCGCAAGGTAATGCAACGATGGGTAGCGGTATTGATAAACAACACCTTGAAATTTCAAGTTATGATTTGTTAATGAGTGATAAGCACGTAAACGAAGTTGTTGTCGATTCCCCAGAAGGAAAATATGATTTAATACCAAGTAATTCTGATTTAACTGGCGCAGAAGTGGGCCTTTTGGATGAAATAGCGAGAGAACTTAGATTAAGAAATGCTCTAGAGACAGTCAAAGATACTTATGATTTTATTCTTATAGATTGTCCGCCTTCTCTAAACATGTTGACGGTAAATGCGTTAGTAGCGGCAAATTCAGTTATGATTCCGATGCAGTGCGAATATTATGCTTTGGAAGGTTTAACAGGATTATTAGAAACTATTGAGAAGATACGCAAACATTTAAATTCAAATCTCAAAATTGAAGGTTTATTAAGAACAATGTATGACCCTCGAAATAATCTAGCCATCCAGGTATCTGCCCAATTAATTGAGCATTTTGGGGAAAAAGTTTATCGCACAATCATTCCTAGAAATGTCAGATTGGCCGAAGCGCCGAGCCATGGTCTGACAGCTTTAACATATGATAAATCTTCAAGTGGCGCAGTTGCCTATTTAGCTTTAGCCGGAGAGATACTAAGACGACAAGGTTTAACTGCGTAGAACGAAGATAATTAAATTAATAACGAATATGACTGCAAAAAAACGTGGATTAGGTAAAGGTCTTGATGCTCTATTAGGGGTAGGCAGTGATGTAAGCTTGGTATCTTCCAGTGAAAGCAGTGCACTGAAAATGCTAGCGATAGATCTTATAAAGAGAGGTCAACACCAACCAAGACAAGATTTTGATCAAGATGCTTTAAATACTCTTGCCGACTCTATTCAAACTCAAGGTGTGGTGCAGCCAATTTTGGTACGGCCTGTGGCTGATGGAAATTCCTACGAAATTGTTGCTGGCGAACGTCGTTGGCGCGCAGCACAAATAGCTGGTCTTCATGATATCCCCGTTATCATTAAAGATGTTACAGATCATGAGGCGATGTGCTTGGCGTTAATCGAGAATATTCAGCGGCAGGATCTAAACCCATTGGAAGAAGCGGGAGCCCTTGAGCGTTTAATTAATGAATTTGAAATGACTCATGATGCGGTAGCAGAAGCAGTTGGGCGTTCACGACCAACGGTGACCAATTTATTAAGGTTATTAGAATTAGATAACAATGTTAAAAAGATGCTGAAAGGACGCAAACTCGATATGGGGCACGCAAGAGCACTACTTCCATTAACGTTAGCCCAGCAATCAGAGGTAGCATCAAAAATAGTAAAACAGGGCCTTTCAGTTAGAGCAACAGAGAATCTGGTTAAACAATATTTGACTGGATACAAGAAAAATAATTCTAAAAATAGTCTCAAAGATCCGAATATTAGTAGGCTGGAGAATGATTTATCCCAACGATTAGCCGCTAAGGTTTCAATTGCACATCAATCCACTGGTCGAGGAAAATTACAGATTAATTATAATTCGCTAGCAGAGCTTGAAGGAATACTCAAACGATTAGATTAGATAAATTAGCCACACGGTCATTGATCATTGTAAGGTAGATATTTATACTTTCTCTCTCTTTAATAATGTATGAGAGCAGTTTGTGTCTCACTGGTACTCCCTTACCAGAGATGTAGTAGTTTATTTTGAGGTAGTGCGAAATATGGGGGCGGATGAAATAATAAGAAATCGCGCTATTATTAGTAAGTTGTTGGTATTCGAGACGATCACAGTGATGTTGACTGGGTTTATTGTATTTATATTTTCCAGTCTTGAGTTTACATACTCTGTTATTTTAGGTGGCTTTGCTTACGTTTTGCCAAATGCAATTTTTACTAAGCTTTCACTAAAAATATCAGCAACAAATTCGAGCGATATCTTGATTTGGTTCTATGTTGGTGAGGCAATGAAGATTGTCACAACAATTGTTTTTTTTGTACTCTCCTTTTTGTTGGTTGAGATGTTAAATTTTGGATTAATGATTCTTACTTATGGCTTAGTGTTGTTGGTAAATTTAATTGGATTGTCAGTTTTTGTGAATAATAAATAAATAATTTTAGAGCAATGAATTAATGACGGGCGAAGCAACAATAACATCAAAATCGTATATTACGCATCATTTGCAGAATTTGGTTTATGGGGAATTACCAACTGGCTATGAAAGGGATGGGCATATTCTCGAAGAAGCTACCTGGACTTTCGCTCATAATCACGAAGAAGTTGTTGAGATGGGTTTTTGGTCACTCAATGTTGATAGTTTAGGTTGGTCAATTTTTCTTGGAGCAATATTTAGTTTTTTCTTTTATCGTGTTGCTAAGAATGTAAGCGAAGGGACTCCAACCGGCTTTTCTAATTTTGTTGAAATGATATTTGAATTTGTTGATAACAGCGTGAAAGACATATTTCATAGCAACAATAAACTTATCGCGCCAATGGCACTAACTGTTTTTGTTTGGGTATTCTTAATGAATACAATGGATTTGGTGCCAGTAGATTGGTTACCTGTGTTCGCCCAGTGGGTAACAGGAGACCCACATCTTTATTTCAAGGTTGTACCAACGACCGATCCGAATATAACTTTTGGTTTATCGTTGACTGTTTTCGCAATGATTATATTTTACAGTATCAAGATGAAGGGTCTGGGAGGTTTCGCGTCGGAGCTTACATTACACCCATTCTCATCAAAAAATATATTTGTTCAAATTTTATTTATACCAGCAAATTTTTTATTGGAATTTGTTGGCCTAATAGCAAAGCCTGTTTCATTGGCATTGCGTTTGTTCGGTAATATGTATGCGGGCGAAATGATATTTATTTTGATTGCATTATTACCATTTTGGATACAGTGGAGTCTGTCTCTTCCATGGGCAATATTTCATATTTTGATTGTATTATTACAGGCCTTTATTTTCATGATTTTGGTAATCGTTTATATGGATATGGCTCACCAAAAGGACCATTAATAAAAAACTTTAGGAGTACTAGAAATGAATGAAGCAACATCAATGTTATATTTGGCAGGTGCGGTTTTAATGGGTTTGGGCGCGCTTGGCGCGGCAGTTGGTATTGGTATTTTGGGGGGGCGTTTTTTAGAAGGTGCCGCTCGACAGCCAGAACTTATCCCCATGCTAAGAACGCAGATGTTCATTGTTATGGGTCTTGTAGATGCGGTACCAATGATTGCTGTTGGTATCTCAATGTACATCTTATTTGCTGTCGCCGGGTAATCTTATAAATTGCAGCACTTAATAAAAGGTATTTAGGTTATGGATATTAATGCAACCCTGATTGGTCAGAGCATCGCTTTTATTATGTTTATTTGGTTTACGATGAAATTCGTATGGCCACTTTTATTAAAAGCGATGGAAGATCGTGAAACTCGCATTGCAGATGGCTTGGCTGCAGCAGAGCAAGGTCAAAAAGATTTTGTCGAGGCGCAAGAGAAATCTAGTATTGAAGTCAATAAGGGCAAAGAGCAGGCAGTTACAATCATTTCGCAAGCACAGAAACGTGGCGACGAGATAGTGGAAGAAGCAAGAGACCTTGCAAAAAAAGAAGGTAAGCGGATAAAAGAAAGCGCATTAAGCGAAATTGAACAAGAAAAAGAGAAAGCGAGACAAGATTTAAGAAATCAAGTTGCGGCTCTAGCGATAACTGGTGCTGAACAAATCTTAATGCGGGAAGTTGATCACGCAGCTCATAACGAAGTCTTGACTAAAATCAGCCAGAAACTATAAGTTTTAATTAAAAAGAGATCATATTAGATGTTAGAAAAAGCAACAATTATCAGACCTTACGCCGAGGCTGCCTTTGCCTATGCATTAGAAGAAAAAAAATTAAACGATTGGTCGGCGATGTTAAAGTTACTCGGCATGATCGTTTGTGATGACAGTATGCAGAGGGTTATTAGTAGCCCAAAATTAAGTGCCGAAGAACTTTATAATTTCATAATTGATATATGTGGCGACAAACTTAGTCAAGCTGGTAAAAACTTTGTAAAAATTTTGATTGATGCTAGACGTATTAGTTTAACCGCTGAAATATCAGTTATATTTGAACAAAAACGTTCTGCCGCAGAAGGTATTAGTGAAGTTAATGTAATTACGGCTTATCCATTGGATGAAAGTCAAATAAAAATTATTACTGAGTCGCTAGGTAAGCGTACTGGTAACAAAATTGATATTAACATCAAAGAAGATAAAGATTTAATTGGCGGCGTGATAATTCGAGCTGGCGATTCCGTGGTTGATGCGTCTCTACGCGGCCGTTTAAAAGAATTAAATAATATAATTGCCCAATAGCTATTAAATGAGGAAGGATGTATGTCTATCAGTGCAACTGAAATTAGCGATCTAATAAAAAAGAAAATTAAAGAACTAGATCTGGATACCGAAGCACGTACCGAAGGTACCGTCGTTAGTCTTGCTGACGGTGTTGCCAGAATTCATGGCTTAAGTGATGTTATGCAGGGAGAAATGATCGAATTTCCAGAAAATACTTATGGTTTAGCGCTTAATTTAGAACGTGACTCTGTTGGCGCGGTTATTATGGGTAGTTACGAACATATTTCAGAAGGCGATGTTGTAAAATGCACCAAGCGTATTCTTGAGGTTCCCGTTGGCGAAGCATTGCTGGGGCGCGTTGTTAATGCGCTTGGTAATCCGATCGATGGTAAAGGCGAAATTAATACAAAACATAGTTCGCCGATTGAAAAGATTGCCCCAGGCGTTATCGCGAGAAAGTCAGTAAGTCAACCCGTTCAGACAGGCCTGAAATCAATAGACTCTATGGTGCCCATTGGGCGTGGCCAACGTGAGTTGATAATTGGCGATCGTCAAACTGGTAAAACCGCAGTTGCAATCGATGCGATCATTAATCAAAAAGGTACAGGTGTGAAATGTATCTATGTTGCAGTTGGCCAAAAGGCTTCTTCTGTTAGTGTTGTCATAAGAAAACTTGAAGAACATGGCGCAATGGAGCATACAATTGTTGTTGCAGCAACCGCATCAGAATCAGCAGCAATGCAGTACATTGCCCCATACGGTGGTTGTGCTATGGGCGAGTATTTTCGTGATCTTGGTGAAGATGCGTTAATCATTTATGATGATTTAACAAAACAGGCCTGGGCTTATCGTCAGGTTTCATTGTTGCTGAAACGACCCCCAGGGCGTGAAGCATACCCGGGAGATATATTCTATTTGCATTCCCGTTTATTAGAGCGGGCCTCACGTATTAATGAGAAGTATGTTGAGAAAATAACTAACGGCAAAGTAAAAGGTAAGACAGGTTCATTAACCGCATTACCAATTATCGAAACACAAGCGGGCGATGTGTCTGCTTTCGTACCAACTAATGTTATTTCAATAACCGATGGTCAGATATTTTTAGAATCAGACCTTTTTAACTCGGGTTTTAGACCTGCTATTAACGCAGGTTTATCAGTGTCTCGAGTGGGTGGTGCAGCTCAAACTAAGATTATTAAAAAATTAGGTGGCGGTATTCGGTTAGCACTTGCTCAGTATCGTGAGTTAGCAGCCTTTGCACAGTTTGCATCTGATCTCGATGAAGCAACCAGAAAACAGCTAGAACGCGGCCAACGTGTTATGGAATTGATGAAACAGAAACAATATTCCCCGCTAAATGTTGCTGAAATGGGAGTGAGTTTATTCGCTGTTGAAAATAGTTTTCTTGACGATATTGAATTAGAAAAAATTGGTGCTTTTGAAGCAGCCTTGCATGATTACATGAAGAGCGAACAATCTGCACTTATAGATAAAATCGGTGTTGAAGGTAATTATGATGACGAGATTGAAAACGAATTGAATAGCGCAATTGATAATTTCAAAAAAAATAACACCTGGTAACAATTTAAAATAGATTGGTAAATATATGGCTGGCGGAAAAGAAATAAGAACAAAGATCGCAAGTGTAAAAAATACGCAAAAGATTACTAAAGCTATGGAGATGGTAGCAGCAAGTAAGATGCGAAAAGCTCAAGATCGGATGCTTGCGGCTCGCCCCTATGCAGAAAAGATTCGTAACGTTATATCTCATCTCTCGCATGCTAATCCTGAATACAAACACCCTTATCTTGTTACACGCGAAGAAATTAAACGAATCGGTTTAATTATTGTTTCAACTGATCGCGGTTTATGCGGAGGCTTGAATGCGAATATGTTTCGTATGTTGTTAAAAAAAATACAATCATGGGAACAAGAAGGTAAAGAAGTTGATCTTTGTGTTATCGGGACTAAGGCAGCTGGCTTTTTTGGATCGATTGGCGCAAATATTATTGGCCAAGTAACTCATATAGGTGATAAACCAAATATCGAAGAGTTACTTGGTACTATAATGATCATGTTAAATGCTTTTAAAGAAGGCAGCATCGATGAACTATATTTAGTTTCAAATCAATTTGTAAATTCAATGGTTCAAACACCCACTATTGAGCAGCTAGTTCCTGGTAAACCAGATGAAAAAGAAAGTTATGCAAATCATTGGGATTATATTTATGAGCCAGATGCAGAAGAAGTCTTAGATGGTTTTTTGTCGCGTTACATAGAGTCTCAAGTTTATGCTGGTGTCATTGAAAATATTTCATGTGAAATGGCAGCACGCATGGTTGCCATGAAGAGCGCAACAGAAAATGCAGGTACGCTTATTGATGAGTTACAACTTATATACAATAAAGCAAGACAGGCAGCAATTACCCAAGAATTATCTGAAATTGTTGCGGGCGCAGCTGCTGTTTAGTTGAAGATTAATTTTTATTAAAGAATAAAAACGGGGAACGAAAAAGATGAGTTCTGGAAAGATCGTACAAATTATTGGGGCAGTATTGGACGTCGAGTTTCCAAGCGACGCAATACCAGGCATCTATGATGCATTGATTGTCGAAGGAGAAGGCATTAATACTACCCTTGAGGTACAACAACAATTAGGCGATGGTGTTGTTAGGACAATTGCCTTAGGTTCTACCGATGGATTACAGCGCGGATTATCTGTTCGAAATACAGGTGAAGCGATTTCTGTTCCAGTAGGAACTAAAACTCTTGGTCGTATTATGAATGTTTTGGGCGAAGCTATTGACGATGTTGGGCCTATTGATACTGATGAACGCATGGTTATTCATCGCGAACCACCAAAATTTACAGAACTCAGCCCCTCGACTGAATTACTTGAAACCGGCGTTAAAGTTATTGATTTAATTATTCCTTTTGCAAAGGGCGGTAAAGTTGGTTTATTTGGCGGTGCTGGTGTTGGTAAGACTGTCAATATGATGGAGCTTATTAATAATATTGCGACACAACATTCTGGTTTGTCAGTTTTTGCCGGTGTGGGGGAACGTACTCGCGAAGGAAATGATTTCTATCACGAAATGCAAGAATCTGGCGTTGTCAATATTGATGATTTTGAAAAATCAAAAGTATCTATGGTTTATGGGCAGATGAATGAACCACCAGGCAACCGTTTACGTGTTGCGTTAACTGGATTGACATTGGCTGAAAAATTTCGTGATGAGGGACGCGATGTATTGTTGTTCATTGATAACATTTATCGCTTCACTCTTGCCGGCGTTGAGTGTTCAGCATTATTAGGTCGTATGCCATCTGCTGTAGGCTATCAACCAACGCTTGCAGAAGAAATGGGCAGGCTACAAGAACGAATTACATCGACTAAAACAGGTTCGATTACTTCAATTCAAGCTGTTTATGTTCCTGCTGATGATTTGACAGACCCATCACCTGCAACGACCTTTTCCCACTTAGATTCGACTGTTGTATTATCGCGTCAGATTGCAGAACTCGGCCTATATCCCGCTATTGATCCTCTAGATTCAACTAGTCGTCAGTTGGATCCTTTGGTTGTTGGCCAAGAACATTATGATATTGCGCGTGGGGTACAAAATACACTACAAAAGTATAAGGAATTAAGAGACATTATTGCGATTTTAGGTATGGATGAATTATCTGAAGAGGATAAATTGGCTGTTGCAAGGGCACGAAAAATTCAACGTTTTCTAACTCAACCTTATTTTGTTGCAAAAGTTTTTACTGGTTTGGATGGTGAGTTTGTCTCTTTAAAAGAAACGTTACGTGGTTTCAAAGGCATTATCGAAGGTCAGTACGATGATATTCCCGAGCAGGCTTTTTATAACGTTGGAACTATCGATCAAGCACTTGAAAAAGCAAAAACCCTATAGCCATAGAGATATTATATGAGTAATACAATTCAGGTTGATATTGTAAGTGCTGAAAAAGAAATATTTTCAGGTGAAGCCCAAATGGTATTTGCTCCTGCGGTAATGGGTGAAGTAGGGATTTCTCCAGGCCATGCGCCTTTAGTGACAAAAATGACTCCCGGGGAGGTACGGGTAAAAGATAGTAATGGCAATGAATTGGCTTTTTATGTTTCAGGAGGGTTGCTTGAGGTTCAACCAAGAATTATTACTGTGCTTTCTGATACGGCCGAACGCGCAGAAGATTTGGACGAAGCAGCTATACTTAAAGCAAAGGAAGAAGCTGAAAAAGCACTACATGAGAAAGATTCGAAAATTGATTATGCTAAGGCACAGATTGCGCTTGCAGAAGCTTCAGCTCAATTACAGACTTTACAGCGTTTAAGGAAACGTTCGGGTCGTTAAGAAAATTAACTTCAAATACTAGCGTATCTCCTTCAAATAAAATCAATCATATATCTCTGCTACTGGCACAGATATAATCTTGTTAAAAATTTCAGGTTCTATAACAAACGGGGAAGATTTTAAATTGAGTCTCAGCATTATTATATTAGCCGCAGGCCAGGGTAAGCGAATGAACTCTGACAAGCCAAAGGTATTAAATCTTCTAGCGGGCAAACCATTGCTTACACATGTTTGTGAAACAGCTATAAAAATAGAACATCGAGAGATTTATATAGTTTATGGTTGTGGTGGAGAACAGGTTCGTGATTCACTAAAGAATTCTCAAGTCACCTGGGTTAAGCAAGAAGAGCAACTAGGTACTGGACATGCTGTACAACAAGTTCTTCCTAGCATACCTAAGACCGATGATATCTTGATACTCTATGGTGATGTCCCATTAATTAACGAAACGTCACTTACAAAATTAGTCAAAGCCGCAGCGGATACTGGTTTTTCTCTTTTAACTGCTTATTTTGATGAACCTTATGGCTATGGACGCATAGTACGCGATAGTAGTGATAATATTGTTGCCATCATAGAGGAAAGGGACGCAACAGAAGAAGAACGGAGTATTTGTGAAGTTAATGTTGGATTTATGGTTATTAAGTCTGAAACTTTGAATGGTTGGATAAATTCTCTTAATAATAAAAATAAACAAAATGAATATTATTTGACTGACATTGTTGCGATGGCGGTGAAAGATAATATTAAAGTTTCTCCTGTTTTGGCTGAATCAATAATTGAGGTCCAAGGAATTAATACACGAGCACAACTTTCTGAGGCAGAACGTTATTACCAAATAGTGCAAGCATATCATTTGATGGATGAAGGGGTTGGAATTGCTGATCCTTCAAGATTTGATTTACGAGGAGAGTTGGAGATTGGTAGTGATAATGAAATTGACGTTAATGTTGTGATGGAAGGGAGGTTGAAACTAGGCAATAACATTAGCATTGCACCAAATTGCCTCATAAAAGATACAATCATTGGAGATAATGTAAAAATTTTTGCAAATTCTGTTATTGAAAATTCAGTTATTGGCAATGACTGTCGCATTGGTCCGTTTGCACGGATTCGTCCAGATTCTGTATTAGATGATCATGTACACGTAGGTAATTTTGTTGAAATTAAAAAAAGTTCACTTGGGAAGAGAACAAAAGCAAATCATTTGAGCTATATTGGTGATGCTGAGATTGGTAACGATACAAATATTGGTGCGGGTGTGATTACATGTAATTATGATGGCGCAAATAAACATAAAACATCAATTGGTGATAATGTTTTTGTAGGGTCAGATGTCCAATTAATTGCACCAGTCAGGATTGATGATGGTTCGACGATTGCCGCAGGCGCAACGATAACAAAAAACGTAGGCAGCAATAGTTTAGCGATTAGCAGAGCTGAACAGAAGTTAATCCCATCCTGGGAAAGACCAAAGAAAAAATAATATCTAATATATATGAAAGTCGGCTTCTATCAATTTCGTCCGCAGTTTGGAAAAATAGCTGCGAATACAAAAAAAATAATTAAAGCTCTTGATAAGCTTGATGCAGATTTAATCGTGTTACCAGAATTAGCGTTATCAGGTTATTACTTTAAAGATGCCAAGGAAGCGCTTTCATTGGCCGAAGATCCAAATCATTCGACGAATATAGACAGTATAATAAATTTATGTCGAGACAATCATATTCATATCGTAATTGGTTTTGCAGAGAAAGCTAAAGACAAATGTTTTAATAGCTCAGCGTTAATCGGGCCACAAGGCATCATTCATATCTACCGAAAATTACATCTTTTTAATGAAGAAAAGTTTTGTATGAGCCCGGGCGATATACCTTTGAAAGTTAATGAAGTAAACGGAGTTAAGTTAGGCATGATGGTGTGTTTCGATTGGGCTTTTCCAGAAGTTACACGAACACTTGCCATGAATGATGCAGAGATTATTTGTCATCCTTCTAATTTAGTGCTTAATTTCTGCCAGCAAACAATGTTAGCTCGTTGTCTTGAAAATAGGGTGTTTGCTATTACAGCAAATCGTTTTGGTTCCGATAATAGACCGCATGGTAGTTTACGTTTTACTGGTAAGAGTCAAATCGTCACTCCTAAAGGCGAGCTTATTTTTCAGGCGGCTTCACAGAGAGAAGCTTGTTATATTACTGAGATTAACCCAACCGAGAGCCATGATAAATTTATTACAAAACATAATAATTTATTTTCTGATAGACGTCCTGATTTCTATGAACTTTAATTTAACACAGGTTTGTAAATGACTTTTACGACAGCTGATTTATATGATAAGTATGGAGGAGATCTTAAGGTTGCATTATCCATATTCAAAGACTATGGCGCTAAAAGAATATTTCATGGGCCAATATCAACAGTTAAAACATACGAAGATAACAGTTTAGTGAGAACAGCCTTAGAGGAGCCAGGCGAAGGTCGTATTCTTATTGTTGATGGAGATGAATCTTTACGTTGTGCCATGCTGGGTGACATGCTTGCAAAATTGGGTATGGAAAATGGTTGGTCTGGGATAATAGTTTTTGGTTGTATTCGTGATGCTGATGTAATTGCAACAATTGATATCGGGGTTAAAGCATTAAATACTAATCCAAGAAAAAGTCTTAAGCAGGGATTAGGAGATAGAGATATTCCTGTTTCATTTGCCGGCATCACATTTAATGTTGGTGAATATGTTTATGCGGATACTGATGGCATAATAGTTTCAGAAAAGAAGATAGGTATGAGTTAATAATAATTCTTAAAAAATTTATTTATTAGTACGAATTAGAAGACAGTTAAACTCGAGTATTTCCATAGTATTTTTATCTCGAGAGATTGGGAATATGTCTGTTATACTGAATCCAAGATTTAAAAGTTCTTCTAATCGTTGAGGAACAGAAGGCGTATCCATATATATTCCTTTGCAGGATATTTCAGTTTGTAAGACCTGTACATGCTCTAATGTTTGAAGCGAACCACGAATAACTCGATTATCATAACCTTGTGTATCGAGCTTTAAAAATACCCTTCTCTTATTTAAGTTATTTACTAATTCATTAATTATATCAT
>Ga0209402_10003586_pt1 | contig 14782 bp, 19 predicted proteins | sample ArcticOcean_MG_C_3_FD_187437 | JGI IMG/M metagenome (GOLD analysis project Ga0209402, IMG submission 187437) | Marine microbial communities from western Arctic Ocean - ArcticOcean_MG_CB8_126 (SPAdes) (version 2) | ecosystem: Environmental > Aquatic > Marine > Oceanic | place: Arctic Ocean... | reverse complement strand
AGCCAACGCCAAAAGTGATAGTACATCGTTTGGATCAAACGCAATGTCGCTATCGATAAACATTAGATGCGTAAAATCACTCCGCAGAAATTCATCTACGCAATAATTTCTAGCACGGGTGATAAGGCTTTCGTTAAACAGATAGAAGAATTTAACCTCTATCTCATATGCTTGGCACATCTTACCAAGATCGACACTGGACTTAGTATACATGCCATTACACATGCCGCCATACATCGGTGTTGCTACAAAAAGCTTTCGCTTCCGCAGCGTTTCAATATCTACAGTAACTTCCAAAGTAATCTCCCATAATAAAGTTCATAAACACTCTATCTATTTAGACGGAAATGGGTCAGACTTTATACCTAAAGCCCAATTTTCAGCAGCATCTTCTACATAATATATACTGCGTCCCGGGAACTCCTCAGTGAAAAAGCATTCGCCATCTTTCTTATACTGAATAAAATATTCTGTCGCAGAGACGCACAATGTTGCAGTCAATATATACTTATTTACTGCACGGCCATTGTCTCTATTTTCAAAATCTCCATCTTTATAATACGTGCTAAGTTCAATCATCTTACGATTCTCCGTAGGTCGTGTCATCAAAGGGGTCGGCGTCTTCAACAACTTCAACGGTAACATCGATCTTGGTGTAGAGGTCTTTGAAGGATGCTTTGGTATCATCGTCGAACCGGTTGATGCAATATTCTATTGCTTCCATCCGATCATTGAAGATGCTGTAGGCTTTTGCAATGTGGACTAGCCGACGGGTGGAGATAACTTCATCAACACCACCATCATAGAAAGTCTTCCGAATGATATCAGCCCAGTCAACAAGCTTTTCTTCAAAGTCATCACCGCTGGGGATTTTAAGATCATCGAAGACCTTCCCAAGAATTTTCTTCTCGGTTGCAACGGGCGGATACTCCTGCTCACAAGTGATAGGGAACCTCTCAAGGAACGCTTCATTCATCACGTTAGTGCCGATGAAGCGACCATCGTCAGAGCCTTTACCCTTTGTGTTCGCAGTAGCAACAACGGTGAAGCCTTTAGCAGGTTCGATATACTCACCAGTTTTCTTGATGAAGTAGCCGCTGCCTTCTAGGATCGACTGCAAGCACATAACTTTAGCTGGGCTAGCCAGATCAAGTTCATCAAGCAGAAGAACACAACCACGTTCCATAGCCTTGATAACAGGGCCCTTGAAGAACTTGGTCTCGCCATTAACAAGCCGAAAGCCACCGATCAAATCATCTTCATCAGTTTCGACCGTGAAGTTAACCCGGATCGTTTCCCGATTAAGAGCAGCACAAGCCTGCAAGACTGAAAACGTCTTACCGTTGCCTGATAGACCCGTTACGAAGATGGGGTAGAACATCTGGGTAGACAGCACTTTCTTAATCATCTTGAAATTACCGAACGGAACGAACAGGTTATCCATCTTTGGGACAAGCTTCTCGGTAAACCCGATAGTGTCGATGTTCAAATCTTTAACCAGATTAGACGGCTCAAGATTGACTACCGATTCAGACACATTCTGCGCGACTGCTACAGGAGCAGCCGTCAACATATTACCATCGATATCGGGAATTGAAGGAAGCTGGAACTTACCGTGTGCAAGCCGAAAGCGACTGCCCGTAGCAGTAAGCCATGACGGGAAGGGGAGACCCTCGCTCGCACAAATTTCCTTGATATCTTTTCGAGTTATGATATTACCGTACTTCGCAGTAGCAATATCAACAAAACGCTGGTGTTTCTTGTTCATCTCAATTTCTCTCTCTCATCATCAATATAAGTATCTTAGCATAGGTAGATCCCAATGTCAAGAACTATTTTCACATTTCACAGATTTTTAGCGACTCGAAGCAGGCGGCCCATATCCTTGTCTGCATAATCACCCTTCAGCGCCCAATTGCGAAAAGCTACGCATTCCTTACCATCAGACTCACACTGCGCATAGCTGGGGCATTCATCACAAGGACACTCACGGGCGCTCTCTGGAGTACCCGTATCGAGTTGAGCATTCGTGCTGGGTTCATAATTGTAGTAGCTATCGTAAAAAATATCTACATAGTTGCTCATTTCCAAACTCCTTCAATCTTTGTTAATTTCACGCCACATTTCTTCAAAAAATCTAGCCCAGAGTTGTCTCTATATGAATACACATAGAATACCTCGATTATACCAGAACCATGCATTAGTTTAGCACAGGTCATGCATGGCGCGTGTGTGATAAATGCTGTTGCGCCCTCGCCCGACTCAGTGCTCCTAGCAAGCTTGGTGATAGCATTTTCTTCTGCATGTAGAACTTCTGGTTTGGTAATCAAGACCTGGTTCAGAAGTTGCTTACCATCTTCTGCCCAGAATGAAAGTGTTTCACACTCGTTAGACCATCCACTGGGCATGCCGTTATATCCGATCGATATGATGCGGTCATCTTTGACCAGAACACAGCCCACCTTGAGTTTCTTGGCGGTGCTGCATTCTGCATAATTAAATGCAGACTTCATATGCGCGTGGATATGTTTATTTTTCATTTATTGTTAACCACGTCAGCGGCTGTCAATCGTTCAACGGTTGTCACAGCGTCTTGCAATGCACTGGACAGTAGCCGGACATCTCCAGCTAGTTGCTCCATCATCAACGTCATCTCATCCATCTTAGTGAGTTTCGTCAATGCAAGGTGCTCTTCAAGCTTAGTCATATCAAACTCTCTCTTTCTATCATCATTTAAGTATCCTAACACAGGTAGATCCCAATGTCAAGCAGAAAATAGCGCATCAGGGACGAAATCTTCACTCAATTCGATCTCGTATTCTGCGTTATTAGATACACCCCACAGGGTGCCCTCTTCATCTTTTTCTACGACATAAGATATGCCGCCTTCGGTAATCAAGTCGCCTTCTTTAATCTTCATAGTCATTTCCTTATTTCTCATTATATATAGATAATAGCACAGGTGATTGCCAAATGCAAGGAAAATCGTACCTGCTAAGTCATTGATTCTAAACAAAACTCAAAAATAATTTGATAATGTTGATTTTATAAGCGAATCGATCTAATTTCAGGTATCGTTATATATCAATGACTTAGCAGGTACGATTTTTCTTGACTTTGGGCTGCATATGAAGTATACTTAGTTATAATGAGAAAACAGAGAGAGATTGATATGAATACCGAAATGACTGCCCTGATCGAAAACATCAAAGCAGACTATCTTACCTGGACGACGCGGTGCGCTGATATCAAGGGCCTAAACACCCTCACCGATATCAACAAAAAGATGATCATCGAATTCGATGAAGGCATTTCCTACAAGGCGGGAACCAAGTACATCAAAATCACCAGAGAACGTGGTGGCGTTTGGGGCTTTGTTGTCAATACTGACAACGATAAGAAGTTCAAAAAGGGCGATATCCTGAAAGCCGCTGGCTGGGCAGCCCCTACTCGGAACTTCGCCCGTGGAAACATCATTGAAGGCGGTTACACCGTTGCTTGGACTGGGGCTTGAATATGACTACACAGTTTAAATCGAAAGAGACTCTAGCCAAGCTTTTGGCGACAGAGGATCTTACGGTCGTCAAAAAGAACGTGCCCACCGCATCGTTTGATCTAATGGCTCGGACGCTAACCCTTCCCAACTGGAAGGATATGACCGAGGATCAGAATGATCACCTTACCGGGCATGAAGTTGGTCACGCTCTATTCACTCCTCCAGAGGGTTGGAAGGATGAGATCGACGGTAAGACCAAGGGATATAAATCTTATCTCAACGTGGTCGAAGACGCTCGGATCGAAAAGCTGATGCTTCGGCGGTATCCTGGTCTTCGGCGCAATTTCATTCGTTCTTATAATAAGATGTTGGATGATGGTTTCTTCGGTAAGAGCCGGACTTCCATCAACGCATATGATCTGATTGATCGGCTTAATGTCGCTTTCAAGTGCGGGCAGTCTGCTGGTGTCACATTCTCCAAAGAAGAAGATGCATGGTTCGCTGAAATCGAAGCGGCCGAAACGTGGGAGAACGTAGTTGATATCGCTGATCGGCTCTACGAAAAAGCGAAAGGTGATGCTGAAAAAGAAAAAGATGAAAATGAAGCTGAGGAAAACGAATTTGATCCTGATGCTATGACAGATGGCGCTGGTGAAGAAATCACCAATGAACAGGGTGATGAGGAAGAAGAGTTATCAGATAATTTCGCTGATGGTGATACTGATGATGATGATGAATCTGAAAACGATGAATCTGAAAACGATGCATCGGGTGATGATAAAGGTGGAGACGATTGGGAACCCAATTCAAAAACTGATGAATTGCTAGCCCAGAATATCGAAGAAACCTTTGGAAATGATTCTAACGTCAATATCTATAATATGAAACTAGATGATGTAAATATCGATCAGTTCAAGACTTCATATAAAGATATTATCAAAGATTTTGATGGGTACTATTCTGAGCCAGATGAGGTCGCCTCGGTCGGTAAAGACCTCCTCAAAAAGTTTCGGGTGAATAACAAACCAACGATCAATTACCTAGTCAAGGAATTCGAAATGAAGAAGCGGGCTACTGAATATGCCCGCACGACTACCGCTAAGACTGGCGTTATTGATCCTGTGAAGATGAATAGCTATCGTTACAGCGATGATATTTTCAAAAAGATGTCTGTTGTTCCTGAAGGTAAGAACCACGGCTTGTTGATGTATATTGATTTCTCTGGCTCTATGGCTCAAGATTTCAATGCTACGATGGAACAGACTCTAAATCTGGTGATGTTCTGTCGGCAAGTCAATATTTCATTCCGTGTTTATGGCTTCACCTCACACCGCGACAAACAAGATATAACTCGGCAAAATAATACTGAAGATATGCTTCTTATTAATAAGGATCTAATTCTTCTAGAATTATTCGACAACAAAATGTCTCGGTCAGATTTTGTTCGAATGTCAGAAATCTGCTTAACAACAGGTTTAGCATACAACGAACGGTACAATAATTATACGCGGTTCGGTCCATATACTATTACTGAAGGTGTGCCAAGGGTTTTCCACTTAGGCGGAACACCTTTAGATGCTACAATTGTTGCTGCTATTTCTATATTCAAGGAGTTCAAAAAATCTAACAATCTTGATATAGTCAATACGGTGTTTCTTACTGATGGCGAATCGAACACCATGAACATTCAACTTGATGGAGAGGACCAATATTATATTCGGCGTGGTCCATATAAGTATAATATCATTGATCGTGATACAAAAAAGACCTATGCTATTACTGATCCAGGATATTTAACGAATGATCTACTGCTTCTTCTGCGAGAAAATACGCAATCCAATGTTATCGGATATCGTATTATATCTAAGAACAAAAGGGCAGGCCGGCGGTCACTCGGTGTAGGCTACCGTGACTTTGATGCTCTGTGGGCTAAACTGCGGAAAGATAAATTCATATCTATTCCGAATAGCGGATACAGTGAATATTTCGGCATCTCTGGTGGGTCCGATCTTAATACCTCTAACACTAACATTGAAGTGTCCAGCGATGCCAAGAAGGGCGCAATACGAACGGCTTTCAAGAAAGCAAACACCAAGCGGAAAGAAAGCCGCGTAATGCTAGCCAAGTTCATCAGCCTGGTTGCTTAATCACTCCTTATAAAACACATAGACAGGTTCATACTTCAGCCAAATATCATTGACCTTGCAAAAGTTCTTTGCTTTTGGCAGACCTGTCTCTGTGTCTATTCTATTTCCTCCTGGCATTTGAGCCAGAGACATTTTCAATTTCGTTACGAATTTCATACCTAACGATTCTAGAATATCAATGCTATCCTTTTCGAGGGGTAGCATATCTTTACCAAATTTTGCATCTGCTATATTCCATAAAAGATATCTATCAGAACGTAGGTACTCAACACAAGTTTCTAATGTGGGCCTGAGAAAACCATCACGCCATACATCGTATGTGTTAAATTTCTTATAAGATTGAGTATCATCTTCACAATACGCTTCCTTAGCGAAGTAAGGGGGTGAGGTGAAGATCAGGTCTAGCTTACCTTTGTATTTCTGAAAATCTTCATTCTCATGAATAACTTCGCTACCTAGTTGATACATATCATATGTGTTTTCGTGTGTGAATAACACACCAGAGTTTCTAACACTATTGTATGTGTCTGCTAAGTCTTCATACTTGGTACGACCATTCTCTATCGAGTGATCAGTGTTAGGGTCTGTACCAACATAATGAATGTTACGGTCATCTTTAATAGACATAGCGCCTAATATTCTACCACCCCAACCACTCGACGGGTCATAGATATTAATCACGTCTTGTGTTTTAAAATGTTCTGTATATTTTTCATACAGATATTTGGCAGTTAGTGGAGGGAAGTTTACTGCATACTGACACCACGATACGCGAAAAGCTTTCAGCCCTACAGGGAACATTCTCTGTCGCTTCTCAAATAACATGATTTCAAAATTCTCATAATCTTCTATATTTGTTTTGCAGCCCGCTGGGATTTTCTCTATATCTTTACGTGATATACTTAACCAAGAACGACCTCTGAGCTTATCGTTATAGCCCGTGTAACCTTTCTTATCATCTTTGATAGGCTTTAACCAATAGTCATATTGGTCATATTGTCTGGCCGTTTCTTCAAACCAGTTTATAAAATCTACACCATTATCAATCTTATAATCGATAGTTCCTACTTTAACTATCTGATCTTTGAATATTGGTTCTGAGTACGCATAGAAGCTATCTTTCTTAAAATGGCGCCGCGCATACTTCAATGTCTTCCCTAACAAATCTAATTCTGCAAAATGATCATAGATAGACAGCCCATCATCATTCATTTTATAGTTAATACGAGTTTTCATCATCGTAGGGAACCACTGGTTCGCTGCATTACCTACTGCGCTTGTGTTGCGTATGACATCCTTTTCACCCGTAAGCACATCGACAGTTTCAAATTCATGTACTTTAAATGAAGACATCCTCCTAAATTGTTTTTCTATACCTTCTTTATTGTATCCTACTCTCGGCGGAATACCATCATCATCCCAGATATCAACAACAGTTGTGCGCAATTCAGTAAACCAGTTAACAAATTCTTCATCTGTCATCCATAATATTTCTTCAAAATACTTGTTAACTGGATGCTCTACCAGTTTAGTATTTCGTTCATAATAATGTTTAACTGTTTTTTTCATCAAGTTTTTTCCTTAGTTTAATAACTTTTTTCAAATCTTTGCGAGCCTTATCTAAGTGATACTTGTGCGCTCTCTTAGTATATAGGATGCCATGAAGATGGTCATACTCGTGCTGAAATATTCTAGAAGACATTCCAGAAAGTTTGATCGTATCGGTTATGTTTTCATGCGACGTGTATCTTGTCCTAATGACATTGTATCTTTTGATCTTAACATAAAGACCAGGGAATGTCAAGCAACCTTCTTCAGAATAATACTCATCTCCAGTCCTAGAGAGAATATTAGGATTGAATACGGGAATAACACTGTCTGCATTAGTAGGATCACCAAAGACAAATACATTATATGGAATGCCGACCTGATTAGCAGCAAGGCCCATCCCCTTATTCTCGATCATAAATTCTGCTAGTGTTGTGAACAGTTGATCAGGAGGGATAGGAGGATTATCAAAGTCGTATGGTAGAGTGGGTTCCCTCAATACGGGATGATTATAAGGTAGTAGTTCAAGCTTGAGTTTCATTATATATCTCCTTAATGTGCCAAGGTTTAGTGATGTATACTGTAGATATAGAAAAATCTGTTGCGCCAACATTTCTATAATCTATTACATCTTGTCTATCGTATATTCCACCTCCAGCAATAATTCTTCCTGTAAAGATTTTTGCAATTTTTTCTACCTTATATAAGTTTATATCTTTAAGTTGTCTGCCTGATATACCACCCTTAGTTGTAGCTATAGTATTGCTGAGATGAAAGTTATTTATTCCTAGATCGCACAATCTCTTAACATAGTCTACATTGTACGTGCTTGTAGGACTTAATTTCACACTTAAATTTTTAACATAACCTAATTCTACACACTTAACAAAAGATTTTACTTCATCATCTGATATGCTATAAGAACTAACGTTTGGACAACCAACATTAATCTCTATAGAAGTTGGATGACTATATGGCATCTGTGAAATAAATGGAGACCAGTCGCTATCTAAAGCTGCTATAGAATATGTATCACGCTTGTTTATTATTACATTACTAAGACCAGGATTACGAAATCCTATCTGATTGCGCCAACCGCCTTTCACAGGCCGTAGTGATCGCGCTGTATGCCATATCAATCCTTTTCTGCGGTGATATGTGAATGTGCCTCTTATAGACATTGCATTCTTGTATGTGAAATAGTTGCCGAACGGCGGCGATATGTATAACATTATACTATCCTATCAAGTTTCAGACTCATTACTAACGATCATCTTTGTATCAATGTCCCACATTTTAAATTTTTCTAGATCAGTTTCATAATCATCTATGAGGCCTAATAGTTCTCTAACGTCTGCACGATACAATGTCCAAAAGTTTTTATAATCATGATCATTACCATCTCTAGGCTTATTGTCAGCCATCTTTAAGTTTTCCATAACGATATTTTTAATCTCTTCAATTCTTTCTTCATTCCGTAACATCATGCTATCCTACTAAAGTTTTTGGTTTTCTCAAAACGAATTTGACTGTGGAACTTATCATACAATATATCTCCTTTATGAGAGATCACAAAGATGTTAGTATCTGATGCAGCTTGCTGAAGCAATTTCAAAAACTCATCACAGCCGTTTGTGTCTAGTGACGCATCAAAGACCTCATCTAATATGAGCAAATTGGTATTAGTAGAGTTGCGAAGTTTCGCTATGGCGCGCCATGTAAATAGTAGCGCGAGATCGATCCTCATCTTCTCACCCTCAGAGAATGAAGCGTATGAGAATACGTCTCTGTACCGAGACTTGATGACCTCTTTGAATTCTTCATCAAGTTCAAAATTGATAAAGAAATCTAAGGCTGCAAGATATTTGTTAATCAGCTTGTTCATCACAGGAATGTATTGTCGTATGATCTTAGTTTTAATACCACCATCCTTCAACATAGACCCTGCTGTGTTGAATAGTTCTTTATCAAATATAAACTCTTCTAATGATTTTTCATTTTCAGCTAGATCATCTCTGAGTATTTTAAGAGAATTTCTAGCTTCAGTATCGTCATCATCATCAGCCTCTAGAATTTTGCTGATGTTGTTCTGAATTTTTGAAATAGATTTCTGGTTAGAATCGATGCCAGCATCTATAGACATAATCGTTTTCTGAATACTAGTCACTTCTGAATTCATTGCGTCATATTTGTCTATAGCTTCTCTCAATTGTACATGCTCTTTTGATAGCACATCAACAGCATCTGTTGTCTCTGTTATAGTAGATTGAATATCTAAAATTTTATTAGCTTTGATTTCAGTATCAATGATCTGTTCACATGTTGGGCAGTTGTCATTGTCCTCGTAGAACTTGACTCGCTTATGAGCATTCTTATGTTTAGCTTTTAGTTTTTCTATCAACGTAACAACTTTATTAGTCTTTGTTAAAGTACTCGATTCACCCACCAGAGCATCAGCCAGAGCGTCTATAAGCGTCACCTGTGCTTGTTTGTCTTTATGTTGATCATTGATAGCGTCTGTAAAATCTTCAATGTCTTTTTGAAATTCTGCTACATAATTATCGTTCTTAGCCTTCATTTTACCGATATATTCTCTCTGTATAGTCATCTTTTCTTTGATGATGTTCACAGAATATTCGGCATCTTGGATAGAATTCTTATTCTCAGATATTCTATCTTTAAGCAACAGATTCATATTACTGAATATCTGTATATCTAGCAAGTCTTCGATCACTTCCCTGCGTGCGGCCGCTGTAAGCTGCATAAAGGGTACAAACGAAGTTGATCCCAGTATGACTATCTGTGTGAATGAACTAAAGTTTAACTTGAGAATAATGCGCTCTAGCAAGTCTTGGTAGTCGCGTGTAGAGCCTGGTTGATTTTGTAGATCACCATTAATGTATATCTCGAATATGTTAGGCTTAGCGCCTCGTCTAATCAGATAATCTTTGCTACCTATTCTAAACACAACCTCGACCATTAAATCTTTCTCGTTGATCGTATTGACTAACTGAGGTCGATTAATCTTTCGGAAGGCTTTGTTGAATAGGCCAAAGCATAGTGCATCAAGAATAGTACTCTTACCAGAGCCATTCTCTCCTACTATAAGTGTATTGGGTGATTGATCTAGAGTAATTTCAGTCCATGCATTACCCGTAGATAGAAAATTCTTCCACCTCACCGTCTTAAATAAAATCATATAAGGCCTTTACTAATCTCTGAACCCTTCACCATTTTTAAAATGATGATACCTATGTTTAAAAATAACAAACAAAAGATTCAATAAACTATCTTCTGTATATTTTCCAGCTTCACATTTATAAACCCACATATTAAGACTCAATGTATAATGCTTCAGTATACAGGCTTCTCATCAGAGAGTCAAGTCTTTTTTTGTCTACAGTAGTCTTCATACCATCTATATATTTGCTCAGGATAGTAAGAGTGTCTTCTGCTTCATTTACAATGTCGCTATCATCATCCAAGTTTAGATTCATATGATCATCTACAACTTGAACGTTAACAGGATTAGACTTGTATAGTCTATCCATATACAGATCAAACCAATACGGGTTGTCTGTTGTTTGTTTGATCACCTTGACAAGTGTACCGCTGTAGTCATCAAAATTAATTTTGTTAATGTCTTCAACAGACATATCAGAATCGTCATAGAATACTTTATGGAACATATGAATTGGGTTTTGTATAAACTCAAGTTCCCTCGTGTCTGTATCAAACACATGAAACCCTTTTGGGTCTTGATAATCTGACCACGTAAGCTCATATGGGCATCCAAGATAATGAATGTTATTTGTGATAGAGCGAGTATGATAATGACCAGACATGACTATATCAAAGTCTTTAAATGTGTCTATCTTTAGACCATGATCATTCACCATACCTCGCTGCATAAGACACCCTGCAATCTCTAAATGGCCCATAACAACTTGTGATGTACTACCCCTGATCATTCGCATAGACTGTTCAAGATTTTGATTATTGATCCATGGCAGAAATAGAATCTTACAGCCGTCAAACTCTACTTCTTGTGCTTCAGAATATCCTTTGATATCTTCATTGTAAAGTTCGTTTATAGAATTTACTTCATTGGTATTCTTATATGTTACGTCATGATTACCAATTAGAATATGAAGATCCAAATTCTCTGTCTGACACTTCTCTATGAAATTTTTATTCATGTCTCTGAGTGTAGTATAGCTGATATACTTTCGCCTATCAACTATGTCGCCGAGATGAATTACAGTGTTGATGTTATTCTCTTTGATATAAGGGAAGAAAACTTCACCATGAAAACGATTGATCATATCTAGAAAAGATTGATTATCGTTTCGAACACCCCAATGAGTGTCCGTGATTAATGCTATCTTCATAGATCACGCCTCAAGATCATCATCTATCAACCTATCTAGACTAACACCCTTTTTGATCCTTTTCTTTCTTTTAGTCTCTTCAAAGTTCTCAACGAACTCTGACATATAATCTTGTGACCACTCACCAGATTTAATAGATGTATTGTACGTAGTGGCTGCATCGTGCTGCTGTTTTCCCGCAGTCATATCAAATACGTTTGCATTCTCTGTTGCTTTATATTTGATGTATAGCTGCTTCTTCTCTTTCTGAATTCTGCGAATGAAAGCGAAGTATATGATTTGTGTGAAATATGCAAAAGGATTATTTGATTTAGCAGGATCAAAATTGTCTACATACTGAAGACAGTTCTCGATACCATCGCTAATCATATCTTCACGAAAGGTGTAGTTGACAAAATTTGGCTTATGAGATAGATGAGTCGCAATCTTCATAATACATTCAGCAACATAATTGGGCATGATAGGCCGAACACCATCACACTCTTCTGCATCTTTAACGCTTTTCTTATATTCTAGCATCGCAGCGAAAAACATTTTGTTATCTACATAATCGTGCTTTACTCGTTTCGGCTTTACAACTTTTACAATAGGTTCCATAACTAAATCCTTTTTTTATCAGTGTATAATACTTGTGTTTGCGCCATGAAGAGCATAGAGAAGAGCCTTCTGTCTAATATCCTCATATTCTTCTTCTCTCGTTCTGTCATTCTTAGGAACATTCACCCCTACATAATCTTCAAGCGATTGATGCATCAGATGTTGTTTTTTTATAAAATTAGAAAGAGAGTTTTTATAAAAAATCTCTATCTCATGCGGCGCTTCAGACAATACTATCACATGTTGCTGTCTAATGTCAACATGAAAAACCTCAGTATCTATAGGAAGCCAATACATAGACATTAGACCAGAACCTGCCATTGGATTATTAACCATCTGAAGTTCTAGTGGATTATTTAAAGTGATGCACTCTTCATTTTCAGAAATGAGATCACCGACAATGGTGTCTCCATTAGATAATTTGAGTATGTGTATCATAGTTTAACCTTATGTTGTAAAGTTTGAATTTAAATTCTTCTTCTTTGTATATCTTCAATCTATATGCAAAATGCTTTAGTGTGTGGTTATTATACGACTTCCAACATAGATCATCTGATATATCATATAGCGTTGCTGACTCTTTATTATCACCTCTACGCAATCCTCTACCTATAGACTGTAAATTTCGTATGCGAGACTTTGTTGGGCTAGCAAATATTATATTATGTAAGTTTTTGATATTGATACCCGTGCTAAAAGTTCCGTATGACGCCACAATGATTGCACCATTCTCTTTTTCAGTGATAGCACGAATTTCTTCCCTCGTTTCAGCATCTACTCCCCCATGAACGAAAAATATCTTTCTGTCTTTCGCTTCACTATTTATATCATCATATAGTATGCGGCCATGCTTCTCTACCATCTGAAACAATAGTAAAGTATTGCCTGTGCGACTCAATGCTAGGTTCTTTATAAACTTATTTCTATGATTGTTCGATATGAGAAAACTAATCTCATCTTGATACGTAGACTTAGTTAAGTCTTTTCGCACATTGTCTGGATACTTCAGTACAAGACATTTAATTCTAAAATCTGCTAGTGTCTTATTCTCTATCAATTCTTTTGTCTGTACAGCCCGCATCACAGGGCCAAACAACCCTTCTAGCACAAGTCTGTGCGTCTGTGTTTCATCTAATGTACCAGTGAAACCATATCGATATTTACAGTTGTCTAGCTTGATTAATATCTTTGTGAGCGACTGAGCCTTGAATAGATGCGCTTCATCACCTATCACTACGTCAAACTGATCAAACCATTTTGTTGGTTGCTTGTAGATAGACTGCCATGTAGAAACAAATATATCTGCATCTGCATTTTTATCTTGACCAGCCATGATCTTGTGTGTATAATCGGTATGTCCGTAACCAACAAAATCACTTTCCATCTGATGAACGAGTGATGTGGTGGGCACTACAATAAGCTTTCTACCTGGTATCCAACGACAGATCATGTAGATGATTAAAGATTTACCTGATGCTGTAGGAGAGAGTATCACTGCACGATTAGTTCTTACTGCATGAGCAAATGCGCGATACTGATAATCTCTAGGGACTATCTTTAGATCAGAAAAGAATTCTATCGCTTCAGGTAAAGATATATCATTAGTAACATCTAGATCATCATGCACAACAATCTTATAACCATGTGACTGACCAAATCTCTTTATTCTAGATATAAGCCCTCGATATATCAATCTAGCCTGTACGTTGAATAGACGTATCTTTCCGTCCCATATCTTATTCTTGTATGTGGGCATGAACTTATATCCTGGGACGAAAAATGAGAAGTATTCTGACATCTCTCTAGCTACACCGTCATCACATTCAATCTTCACATAAGCTTGATCTTTGTGGTGAATATGAATCTCTTCATCATTCATCCTATTGTGTATCCATTAATTTTCATCCATACTGCCCACGCCATGAACATCAGGGTTCCGAACATGATCACCCACACATACCACGGATTATTCATCGTGTTTCTCCACTTCATTGCCCCAACTATCCCAACCATCTTTTGTATTTCTAGCAAAGAGTTCTATATATGGCCCATCTAACAAATTCTCAATCCTAGTATAGATTTCATCTGGCTTTCTGCTGTGTTCTCTTCGCTCGCTTGTGACCAATTGCCTTACAGATTTAGACAGTCTCTTCGGCTTACCTTTTGTTGCTAACAAACACATCTCTGGATTACTTCGCGTCCAATATCCTAATCCTGTGAAGAACCCTAGATTTGTTCTGTTGGTTTTTGCCCACGTAAAACCAACCGTTTTATATGTGAAGCCCCAAGCATCAATAACTTGAAAAGCACGATCAAGCAAAGGATCAACAACCCACATAAGCAAAACAGAGTTATCATCGCTAATGTCTGAGATGGGTATTGAACATATGTCATCAATAGACATACAGTTATAATGCTGATTGGGATTGCGGCCTTCACCAAGCTTGCTATAGTTCTTAAAGTACCACGGCGGATCTGCATAGATCACTCCATATTTTTTATTGGGTAAATTTATTCCACTCGATTGCATTACGTACTTCCCATCCACGCTGTTTAATTCTATCGATTATAGATATAAGATAATCTACCTTTTCTTCTTGCAA
>Ga0209402_10003576_pt1 | contig 14806 bp, 9 predicted proteins | sample ArcticOcean_MG_C_3_FD_187437 | JGI IMG/M metagenome (GOLD analysis project Ga0209402, IMG submission 187437) | Marine microbial communities from western Arctic Ocean - ArcticOcean_MG_CB8_126 (SPAdes) (version 2) | ecosystem: Environmental > Aquatic > Marine > Oceanic | place: Arctic Ocean... | reverse complement strand
CGGTAGAGGCGTCCACCTTCGTCGTGGGTTCAAACTTTCGCGCCGTCTTCTCGGTCTTCTTCGTCTTTCCTTCGGCGGTTACTTCGATCGTTGTCTTGGTTACGACAAATTTCGAATACTTGTCACGCCATCGCCCAAAAACATCAAAGTTTTCCAAGGCCAGGCCAAAGGGATCCATCTTGCTGTGGCAAGAGGCGCAAATCGGGTTGTTACGATGCTCATTGATCGTGTCTTTGATGGTGAATGTTTCCGTAGGCGCGTTCAGGGCTTCTACTTCAAGATTGGCAGGAAGTTCCAACTCCAGCCCATAGATACTTTGAGCCACCCAGGCACCCCGATAGAACGGGTTGGTGAACTCGCCATTGGTGTTCATCATCAAAATACCCGCCTGCGTCAGTAGGCCACCACGCCGGGACTCTTTATCAAGCATGACTTTTCGGAAGGCCCTTTGACGCCGCGAATGTCTGTCGCGCTCTTTTAGATCAGATCCCTTTGGCAATTTCTCTTCTTCAGGGAGTTCCAATTTGTAAATTTCATTCAACGGTCTATTGATCACCACAAAATCAGAATCAATGAAATTCAGAAGATTTAAATTCTCATTCAAGATCACCTTAAAAAACTCTATGCTTTCCTGCATCATGAAGGGTTTCAGTCGTGCAAGTTTTTCACCGTGACCGTCCCTAAACGTATGCGCGAGGATCTCAGCCTGCGGATTAACGACGTCTATTTTATGAAGCTCAAGCCACTGCTCTGTAAAATCAGCAACAAAACGCCGAGCTTTAGGGTCTTGCAGCATCCTTAAGGCTTCAGCAGAACGAACGCTTGTATCCTTCAACTTCCCTTCGGAAGCCAACTTGATCAAACGGTCGTCGGGAAGTGAATTCCACAGAAAGTAAGACAACCTGGACGCAATCGCATAATCATCGAGATTGAGAGAATCACCTTCGTACTTATACAAAAATTTGGGTGAGCAGAGCATCATCGTCAAGGCCGACTGCACGGCATCGAGGACGTTTTCATCCGTTTCATATCTCTTTTTTGCCACATCGAAAAATCGCGTCAACTCGCTGTCACTCACCGGTCGGCGAAAGAGTTTAACGGCCAGCTTTCTGATGAATTGTTGATATTGCTTATGGGGGTCGTGGTCCTTCAGGTCTTCATAGTAGGTGTTGTAAAACTCGTTTTTTGGAGGCCAACTGTCATAATAGGGACCGGTCACTTCAGCCGAAATGAAGTGCAATAACGCTTTTGGCAGTCTGGAGAACGCCTTGTCTACCGGCAGCGGGGGTATCGGCTTGAGTTTACTGAGATCCTTGGGCAATGGATAAAAATAATTGTAACTATAAAGAACAGCATTCTGTCCTGGCTCCAAATAGATCCGCACTTTGTCGCTTAATAAAAAATCCTGGGTGCTGAGTGCTTTTTTACTGAGCTTAGGGTCTATATTGGTTGTGATTCTCAAGCGTTCATTTTCTTTACCCAGGTCAACCTTGAAATATAAATCACGTTCCTTAAGAAAAGCGCCGCCAACGGTTGGATCAATAAACGTAAAATGTCCATTGACCTTCACATCGTAATGGCCTGGCACTGTGTCACCATATTTGAATCCAAGCCCAGCGGATGCATCATTGTAACGATACCCTTCGGTCGTCATACCGTCATTGGTCCGTTCATAGGGCGCAACCCCATCGCTACCTAATCTGCGCCCTAGACCATTATCATAACTATGATGGGTTGTAGAAGTCCCGGGCATGCCTCCCACGACCTTCTCAGCTATTCCAGAGCCAACTCGGAAATAGCTATCCATAGCAAAGGGTGACATCACAAGTTTATCGCCTTCATTGTCAAAGCCATCCCTGGTGTTGTCGACAGGCAAGTGGTTTTTGACTTCTAACTTGGTAAAAAAAGCATCGTTGATCGTGTTCTCATATTCCGCGCGATTCAAACGCGTGAGTACACCGGGCAACTTTGATTGGATTGAGAAATACTGTTTGGCCAAGAGTTTTTCAAAGGCTGCCAACTCCTTCGCCGAGGGTTGGTTCTTGGCTTTCTTGGGCGGCATTTCCTTTTCTTTTAAAACCGTCAAGAGCTCATTGAGTAGTTCGTGATTGGCCCAATCCTTGCCATTGAACATTTCAAAATTATGATCACCCTTGCTCTTTTCATTGCCATGACAGCTAATGCAATGGGCGGTTAAGAAAGCTTTGCTTTGGTCGAGCTCCGCAAGGTGTTTTTCAGCACCAACCGAAGTAGCGCTCCCTAGAGCCACGACCACTAGAAATGCGAGGGGGGTATGGGATCTCATGGAGCCAATCCTGCTTTCATTTCGAAGTGATTGTTCCCGCGTTCTTTAGAGCTTGGCGCTTTCGCTACTGGTGGCAAAGCTGTCGATTTCGACACCCAGATGCTGCAAGGCTGCGAGGTAGACGTTGTTCCGGTTGTCTGTCCCGTTGAACTTAATGTGTTTACCATGCTCAAAGCCACCGCCAGCGACAACCACGGGGTTATTCTTCATACCGTGAGGGCCTTCTTCTTTGTTAATACTCAGAGAACTGGTGACCAAACAAACCGTCTGATCCAGTAAGGTTCCGCCCGCTTTTGTCTTAGTCGATTTGAGCTTCTCCAGGAAACGAGCCGCCTGCATCATATAGCCCTGGTCCGCCTCGATGTTCTTAACAAATCCTTCTTCAGTTTTGACTTGGTGGGAATCGGTATGATGACCAAGCCAATTCCATTCCGAATACACGTTGGCCACTCGGGTGACGTCATATTTGTATGCCAGAAAGAGCAAATCCAAATAAGTTGAACGTTGATTGAAGTGCGGGCACACCAAGATCTTTTGCGAATACTCACTAAGGCCGTCCGTTTTGAACTTTACGTTTTCAGGGAATGGTACTTCTACGTCTTTTTGACTCAACCATTGTTCAGCCCTTTGGATAGACTTTTCAGATTCACGCAAACTGGAAAAGTACTCATCCAATTTGACCCGGTCTTCCTCAGAAACTTTACGCATCATGCTCTTAGCGTCATCTCTACTTGCATCCAGCATCGATTTTTTGAGCGACAGCAATTCGGCCCGTTTTTTCTTGTCGACTTTGCCGAAGATGGTTTGGAACAAAATCTGAACATCCGCGATTGGGGAAACGGGCAATCCACCCTTCCAGGAGATGCCATAGGAATTCCTCTGTTCAACGACCAAATTTCTAATGCGCGTGTCATTACCGATGTGAGACGCCGCGACCTCGTCAACCGAGTCTTTAATCAACTGGGGATTTGTGTGGTCAGCATATTCAGCAAAAGCGTACATCGTGCTTTCATGACTTCCGTAGTTTCTTAAATTCGTACAGAGAGTGAAATCATCCTTTAAGCTTTCCAGCGGCTTGAATGTAGAAGAGCTCTGATAGTCCTTGCCCGTCGACGTCGGGAAGTTGTCAGAACACATGCCGTTGCCGATATTCATACAAAACAATCGATTCGCTTTCACGGCATCATAGCCCTTGGCCTCTTGACCAAAGCTTTCCAACGCCGGCAACATCAATAAACAACCCGCTGACTTCAAAACATCTCGCCGGTTCATAGGAGCACCCTTCCGTTTTTGATTCGTTTTCATACGTTTTTGATTCGTTTTCATACCCTGTCACTCCCAACGTCGGACAATTTGGACATACAATTTTCAAAAAAACCAGAGCATTCTATTCCTGCTGACTCAATCAACCCGGTCCTCAGTCACGGGCACGGCCTGCACGGCCAACTCGCTTGCGCCGGACGAGATATGGCAGGAGAAAGAGGTAGAAACCAGTGATCACCAACATGGCGAGCACGATGCCAGCGGGCAGGAATACCCAAAGCTTGAAATGATCGTTGAAGTAGCTCCCGTCATGAATGCTCTCGATTAGGTCGGAGCGGCGGAAGGCCACCTGCAGGATCTCGGCCGTCTCGGTGTCGATCTGGACCTCATAGCGGTTCTTGCATCGCACTTTAACCACGCCCTTGCCGGGCCTAACGTCCAGCCGGTCAATATCTTCCCAAGACTCAATCTCTGCCTCGGGAACGGTCCTCGCTACCTCGAGAATGCGCTCAAAGCCAATTGCGGGTTCTGTCCCGACACCGCGCTGGGTCGCCGGCTGGATGTAGGGCGATACCTTCTTCAATTGCAGGACAATGCCGGAGAAGATGATGATCGTGATCGGCACCAGGGCAATGATGGATCCCCACCGATGCCACACGCGGCTTAGCTTGGAGAGCTTCATATTGAGGGCTACTTCGCCATCTCCTGCTTCATCTTATGAATCTCCTTTGCATGGAGAACAAAAGCGCTTCGGCCATGAGTGCCTGCGACAAGGTCGCCTGTCCCCGCATGTAGTGCTAGATCATGCACCGCGCAGGTCGGCAGCGTCTTGCAGAGCGAGTGCCAGGTCTTCCCCTTGTCAATGGAACAATAGGCACCCAGCTCGGTACCGACATACAGAATGTCCTTATCGGTCGGGTCTTCGCGTATCACGTTGATTGATTCTGAGGGCATGTTGTTGACGATTGACTTCCATGTCTCACCGAAGTCGGTCGACATATACAGATATGCCTCAAAATCGTCCTCACGGTATCCCGTCAGTGAAACAAACACCGTACCCTCATCATACTTCGATGCGACAACGCGACTGACCCATCTGTTCGGCAGGCCGTTGTTGATCTTTGTCCAAGTAGCGCCGTCGTCCCTCGTCACATGCAGTTGTCCGTCATCCGTGCCAGCATAGAGCAAGCCCTTCTTCAGTGCGGATTCGGAGATGTCGGTGATTGTTCCGAAGGGAACGTTTCCTTGCCTTTCCGGGCCCGGATTCGTCGACAGGTCGGGGCTTATGCATGTCCACTTGTCGCCCCGGTTCTCGCTCTTGAAAAGCATGTTGGCGCCGACGTAGAGCGTCTTGGAGTCGTAATGCGACAGGATGAAGGGAGTCATCCAGTTAAAACGCAGCCTTTTGCCGTCCGGTGCCGGGCCGGGCCTGATGCCACGAGCCTTGCCTGTCTTCAGGTTTTTTCGCGCCATCGAGCCACCTATGCCCTCAAGATACATCGTATCGAGATCGTTTGGGTCGATCAGTGTAACGTAGTTGTCGCCGCCGTGGTCCCACTCCCAGTGCTCCAGCCCGGGGGTCATCGGTTTCGCCTCCCCTCCAAGCACGCCGTTATCCTGGGTGCCGCCCCAGATCTTGTACGGCTCACGTGCGTCCACCGAGATGGCGTAGAACTCGGCGATGGGAAGCGTATTGACGTGGAGCCACGTCTTGGCCCGATCATGCGATATATAGAGCCCGCCATCGGTGCCCAGCATGACCCGATTGGGATCGTCGGGATCGATGAACATGTCGTGATTGTCGCAATGGGGAGTGGCGCGCCGGGCTTTGTACGACAGCATGGGAATTGTGCGTTGGGAGATACTGGTGTGGGTCTTGCCTGCGTCGGATGAATAGAGAAGGTTAAAACCGCAGATGAAAATCTCGTCTGCATTGTCCGGCAAAACCCTGATGAGGCAAAAATCATAACCGATCCCAGTCTTGACCTTGCCCTCATGGGTCTTCCGCCAGCTTTCGCCCTTGTTGTCGGAGCGATAGACTTCGCCCCCCACGCCACGGTGGTCACAGATGATGTAAAGAACATTCGGGTTGGAGGGCGCGATGGCGATGCCCATTCTGCCAACCTTCTCACCGGAGGGAAGCCCCTTGGTCAAAAGCTTCCACGTCTCGCCGGCGTCGGTCGACTTGTAGATTCCGCTGCCGGGACCGGCGACGACATTATCCCAAGCCTTCCTGTCGCGCTCCCAGGCAACGGCATACAGTGTCTTGTTGTCGGACGGGTCCATGGCGACTTCCACGACACCAACCTTCTCAGAGATATAGAGGATCTTCTTCCAGGTCTCTCCGCCGTCGGTAGTCTTGAACACGCCGCGCTGCTTGTTGTAGGAATATTGGTGTCCCAGGGCAGCGACGTACACGACATTCGAATCCTTCGGATCGATCAGCACCCTGCCAATATGGTGCGTGTCGGTAAGCCCCATGTGCTTCCACGTCTTGGCCCCGTCGGTCGACTTGAACACCCCTGTTCCTGCGAAAGAGCTGCGGGCCATGTGAGGTTCGCCCGTGCCAACCCAGACCAGGTTGGGATCGTCGTCGGATACTGTGACGACTGAAACGGAGAAGGTGGATTCGCTTTCGAATACCGGTTTCCAGGTAGTGCCGTTGTTCACCGATTTCCACAGGTTGCCTGATCCGGCTCCGGCATAGATTGTCGACTTCCGCTTTTTGACCGACCATATGCTCTCGATCTTTCCGCCCTGGATCCTGGGGCCAACAGCCGTCCACTCGACATCCTTGAATATCGACGATTCTCTCAGCTTCACGTGGTGATCCCAGGCCTTCATGCGCACTTCGGGCGGCGTGGCCGGACCGACCTCCACTTCAGCCGAGAGGCATAGTGGCGCGATCATTGAAACCATGAATAGGTAGATACTGAAGGTGCAGGTTATATTGGTCATAAGGCTGAAGACATACTGTCGGGGCGGTAAGGGGTAGGCAACTGAGTTGGTGATAAGTGTTTCAGGGGAGGTTGATCTATTTCCTAGCTGTGTAGATAGAATTCATTTTCCATGAGCTGATTGATTGCTAGGTACAGGGGGACAGGCCCCTCGTATTGTTATACAGTGAACTTGAAACTAATTCCACGCTTTCAATGTGTCCATGGTATCCTCGGCGTTGATCATTCCAATACGGCCGGTAGCATTGTCTGGCAGTGCGAAGCTTTCGATCAGGATATCGTCAAGATAGAATTCCATTAACGATCCTTTGACAAGTAAGCGAAATGCGGCCGGGCTCCCGAACGTCATCTCCCGGTCGACGGGCTTCTCAGCTTTGAAGCCTGTGCCGTCCGCTTTCATCGGGCCCAACTCAGCCACCCCGGTGCTGTCGATCAACACGCCGACTCCTAAATTATTTGTGCATTCAACGTACACCCCGCAGCGTGGCGATTCCTTTGCCTTCGGCAGCTTCAGGGTTCCTTCCAAAATAATTCCCTGTTTCGTGTCAAAGGAATTGCCGAGTAAGGCTACAGGTGCCTTGGGATCAACCGGCTTTTCAACGGCGATTGGCCGGTGTTTCATCTTCTCGTTTTCTTTCCACCACCCGAAGCGTAGCGTTCCCTCGTTATCGATACGCACGTCCTTTATTGGAGCGAATGAGACCTGTACGTCTCTAGCCTGGGTGAAATGACAGGCAAGCAGACCCTCGGGGTGACGGAAGAAGCGAGAGAAGTAAGTATGCCCTGTTAAGACCTTGTAATTCTTCTTTGCCTTGCGAAAGGGGCCTTCGGGTCGATCTGCAACAAGTGTCGTCATGGCGGGATAGTGGCCGAACAACATGTAGTACTTGCCACCTATCTTCTCCACCGCGCCGACCTCTCCACTGTTCTCATCATCGATAACTCTGGGAGGCGCAAGTGCTTTCCAGTGCACGCCGTCGAGCGACTCGCCGAAGCCGAATATTCCGTCAGCGGCGTCCTTCTTCGAGCGATCCGGACTTGCGGTCCAGTAACCGTAGAGTCCGCCACCTGGCTTAGGAGTGGTCCAAATGCAGTCCCAGCGTCCCTTCTTCGTGTACCATTGTTCGTTCTGTACGAATCGGTATTCTTCCCCTTTTAATCGGGTCCAGTGAAGGAGGTCCGTGGATTCGGCAAAGTAAATGTTCTGACGCCCGCTGATCTCCTCGGAGAAATTCATATAGAATTTGCCGTCCTTATCGAAAGCAGGTGACTTCCAGGTCGAACCCGTGCCCATCCACTTGGCTCCCGAAGTTTTTTTTAGGATCGGCCCCTTTTCAGTCCAGTGTACGCCATCAAGCGACGTGGCCATGGAAATATTGTCCCAGCGCCAGCGGTGTTTGCCGACATTTGCGAGGTAGTACAGGAAGTATGTTCCTTCATGATGGTAGAGCCAAACGTCCCACATGTTTCCGGTTTCCTGGTGTTGTGCTTTGTAGAACATGGATTGCACAATCTTGTCTGAAACCGGTCGATTGGTGTCACCGTCCGACTTCTCTTGCGCGTGCGCACAGATGCAGCACAAGGCAAGTAAACTGATACAGCAGGCAGGCAGTGTTCTTCTCATATTTGCCTTTTTCCTTTCAGCAGAACGTTTGCGCCCGGCGGCGCTAGCGCTGTGATTTGGTCTTGCGTTGCTTTTCCTTCCTGGCTCTCTCGGCTTCGATTCGATCGTAGGCCTCTACCACCGCGGCCGGCCAGCGGAACTCAGGCGCGTCGGCTGGATCGAAGCCGCTCAGGTGTGGTTCGTCCAGCCGTTTCGCCACGGGCACATAGACCCATTTGTTTTGTCGAAACGTGCTGTCGATCAGTCTGGCGAATTCCGGACAGTGTGTTATCAACAGCTTGCGGGTGGTCAGGTGGCAGACGAGCTCTCCTTGGGGCCCGAGCACTGTGAACGAGTCCGACCCTCTGCCAGACTTCGGTCTCTTGCGTCCGTTGCACTCGAACCATGTCTGAACGCCTTCGGCCCAGAACTCCGCGACGCCACCGTCGATCGCATATCCACCGAAGCGTCCACTTTGCTTGGCTTGGTCGTATAGCTCCCTCAGTCGCACGTTGAAGTCTTCGCCAAGGACACTGTGAATCCCGTGGGCGAATTCGTGAATGAAGATATTTTCGCCCTTATAAGGATCTCCCTTGAGGTCCAGCAAATTTTCTTCGCCACAACTGACCGGTCTGGAACCCAGGCCTCGAGCGCGATAGGCCCACCAAAGCGACATTCCTCGGCAGTCGGGCAGGTCGGTCTGCAGTTCGCAGTAAGCCATCACGGCCACGAACATCTTTCGCTTTTCCAAAAGGTCCCGCATCACGTCAGGCCGATTGGCGAGCATCTTCTTTGCCAGGTATCCCGCTTCTCCCAGAGCGTATAATGAAACTTTCTCTGAACCCGCGACCACGAGGCCATCGGCGACGATGTGTTGTTTGTAAAACGGGTCGAGCGTTTTTCGTAGCGCCTCGGGGCTATACGGATTCAATATTCTCTGCCAGAGCGCGAACCGCTTGGGCGAGAGTTTCTTCAGTTCCGCCAGATGTTCGGGCCCCGCGTCCAGACAGACGGCGTATACCTGGGCGAATTCGCCGAGATCTTCATGGCGTACTTTATCGCCATAGTCGGAGACGGAGATCTTATCCGCTTTGATGGCCTCTTCCCACTTGTCAAGTATCTTGGGATCCGACTGCGTGGCGACCTGCTCCAGCGTGTGACCCGCTTCATGGGCGATCACCAATGCGTCGGCATGAGGAACCAGATTGATATATCCTTTTCCGCCATGCGCTCTTGCTCCACCGAGGTTCGCATAGATCGCGATCCCGTCTTCTCCCATGTCAGACACAGCCACGCACGCGCTCATGTAGGATTTGGGAAGCTTCTCAAGACGCCCGATCAGTTGCTCGAGCTTGGCGCCGGTCGCATCTTCAATGGTCAGCTTGAACCGATACTCGCCGGAGGTCGCGATCCACTGCTTGCCGGCGACGCGACCGTTTCTCATCTGAACGGCCTCGGGCCCGGACACCACCTCTATTTTTGTCGTACTGCGCTGCCCGAATTCTTCAAAGATCGGTTTGAAATGCGATTTCAAATTGTCTTTTGCGCTAGCGCCTGTCGCGACGACGAGCGTGAGAAGCACGACGGTAAGATTCTTTATTGGCATGTGTTTGGTCTCCTTAGGTTAGCTGTGTAGATCGAATTCATCTTCTATTTGTTGGTGCCAGGTATCTGCTGATGTCCACCTCCCGCTCGCGCATGTCGGAGGACGGGCGTCCTGGCCGTCATGGCTCCCATCGCGGTTCGACACCCAGCAGGTTGCGGACGAAGTAATCCTTCTGACGGCGTTTCCCGTAGGCGGAGCCAGCCGCGCCGTGGCCGGCTCCGGGGATGATCAGCATGTCGAAATCGCGGTCGGCTTTGACCAAGGCGTTGACTACCTGCATGGTCGAGGCCGGATCGACGTTGCGGTCCAGTTCGCCCACGATCAGCAGCAGCTTTCCCTCAAGCTTATGGGCATGGGTCACGTTGGAACTTTCGGCGTATTCCGGTCCCACCGGCCAACCCATCCAGGCTTCGTTCCACCAAATCTTATCCATGCGATTGTCGTGGCAACCGCAATCTGAAACGGCCACCTTGTAGAAATCTCCGTGCATGAGCACGGCCCCGGTCGAACTTTGCCCGCCGGCCGAACCGCCGAAAATTCCGACGCGGTTGATGTCCATGTAGGGGTATTTCTTCGCGGCCTCTTTGATCCAGAGAATGCGATCGGGAAAACCGGCATCGCCCACGTTCTTCCAGCACACGTCGTGGAAGGCCTTGCTGCGGTGCGACGTGCCCATGCCGTCGATCTGCACCAGGATGAACCCCAACTCGGCCCACCGCTGGGCGCCGTGACAGGGCGAAAAACTCTTCGGCACGAACGAACCGTGGGGCCCGGCGTAAATCTTTTCAATGACCGGATACTTCTTGTTCGGATCGAAATTCGAGGGGCGGTAAATCACCCCATATATGTCGGTCCTGCCGTCGCGACCCTTGGCCACGAAATGCTCAGGCCTTTGCCAGACGGTGGCCTCGAGTTCGCTGGCGTCGGACTTTTCCAGGGGGCAAACCAGCGAGCCGTCGCTGACCCGACGCAACTCGTTCACCGGCGGCATGTCCACGCGGGAATACGTGTCGACTATGAACTCACGGTCCGGCGAGTATTCGATCGAGTGCGTGCCGTCGCCGGCGGTCAATTTTACCAGTCCCGTTCCGTCGAAGTTGATCCGGCAGTAGTGGATGTAATAGGGATCCTGCTCGGAATAAATTCCCCCGGCCTGGAACCAGATCTGACGCTTGGACGTGTCCACGCGGTCGACCTTCCGAACGATCCACGGGCCCTTGGTGATCTGGTTCTTCAGCCGTCCGCTGCCGAAGTCGAACAGGTACAAATGGTTCCACCCGTCGCGTTCCGACATCCAGATCATCTCGTTCGTGGACTCCAACAACTGGCGATGATTGTAGTTGGAATAATTGACGAAGGTCTTGCTCGGGTCGTCGATCAGTGCGGTGACCGCGCCGCTCTCGGCGTCGATGGCCACGATCCTCACCGCGCCGTGTCCTCGTTGGTTGTAGTAGAAGGTGAATCTGCTGGAGTCCTTCTCCCAGCGATACGAACCGATGCTCCATGGGTTGGCGAAAAGCGTCTCGTCGAGCGGGACCTCCTTCTTCCCGACGATGTCGAACAGATGCGGCTTGGTCTGGGCAATCTGGTCGCCCGGTTTGAGATAGCTGTTCGAATGCAACTTCGGCTGCAACTGATCCTTGGGCGAGGACTCGACGAAATGGACAATGTGCTCTTGAGCATTCTTATGACGGAAACCAATCAGTTTCCTCCGGTCGGGGGACCATTGAAAATTGCCTTGATAACCGGCGCCTTCCTTACATTGAAAATTGCGTTGATAACCGGCGCCTTCCTTACCGTCCGTCGTCAGGGCGACTTCATCGCCGTCCTTGCCGTCCTTGCCGAGACGAAGCCAGACGTTGTGGTCCTTGATGAAGGCCTCGACCTTCTTCGCTTCTTCCGTCTGTGCTGCGTCCTTCTTTTCCTCGGGCGATTGAGGGAACTGCAGTTCGGGTTCGGCCGGTTTCTCGTGCGGCAAAGTCGCTTCGACCCCAGGTTGCGGGGATTGCGAGAAGAGCAGCTTCGAGGCCTCCTGTCGCGGAGCGGGGATTCCTCTCAAGACCGACACCTTCCCGGCCCCGGGCGTGTCTTCGGTGAGGGACTGATCCTTCAGGTTGATTTTCCACGATTTGCCCTCCGCCTTGAAGTAGACGGCCTCTCCCAGCAAACCCTTCTCATCGCCGTCCACTTTCTTATATTCGATCGTGTCGAAGGGCAGTTTGTGAGCAGCGAAGGCCTTGCCGGTTGCTTTCGCCAGATCCATTGCCAGCCGCTCGTGGTCGAAAGCCGCTTTTCGCTTGCCCACGGCCGCATCGACGAAAACGAAATTCTTCCGGCCGTGGCCCAGATCGTTGCGATACCAGAAGCACTTGGTGCCGGCCAGCCAACGCGCTTCCACCTTCGTCCGAAATACCTTGCCGCCGGTGATGCCACCGATCTTGTCGAAACGTTCGTAATCCGCCTTGGTTCCTTGAGCCTGCGCACTGATGCAGCACAAGGCAAGTACACTGACACAACAGGCAGGCAGTGTTCTTCTCATATTTCTCATATTTCTCTTTCAGCAGGTCTACGGGGTCATGTCTCAATACTACTTGTCGGCAGCAACGACAACCCGGAGACCGTAGTTGTAGCGGACCTGCTTGGGACCTACCCACCTGGCGCGTTGCGAGGAGCGGGACACCGTGGGAACGCTGTGAAACGACCCACTGCGCAGACAGCGCAGATCGGTTTCCGTGGTGTTCTCCGGATCAACCCCCGGTGACCTGCTGTAGAAATCCTTGTCATACCAGTCACTGCAGAACTCCCAGACGTTACCGTGCATGTCATACAAACCCCAGGCGTTGGGCTTCCTCTGGCCGACCCGGTGGGCGTAGTCTTCCTTCTGGCCCCCTTTTAGCCCGCCGTACCAGCCGTAGTCGATGAGTTTCGACAGGTCATCTCCGAAGGAAAAGGTCGTGGTACCTCCCGCGCGGCAGGCATACTCCCATTGTGCTTCGGTCGGGAGGGAGACGGTCCTGCCGATCTTCTTCGAGAGCTTGCGGCAGAACTCGATTGCATCGTAAGAGCTCATCCAGACAGCGGGATAGTCGTCTACCCCTGCTGGTCTCGGTTGCGCACCCGCGTACGCCAGGGCCGTCTTTGTCATCCATGGTTCAGTGCCCATCACGGCCTTCCACTGGGCCTGCGTCAGCTCGTAGATGCCCATGTAGAAGGGCTTGCTGATCGTCACCTCATGGGCAGGATACTCATCTGACAGGTTCTCCTCCTTGCCCCCGACCTTCTTGACCGTTCCCGCCGGGGTGTCGTGGTTGCCCATCTTGAACTTGCCGGCTGGAATGAGCACGAGCTTCATCGATACACCCTTACCAAGGTCCAGGCTGAGTTCTTTGGTCACGGTATCGCCGCCGGGGTCTCCCGCTTGGCCGAACGCTACCGGCACAAAAGCCAGCAGCGCAACCGTCAGGATGGTTGCAGGCAGCAGGAAAGACGAAAACAATTTCGGGTGGGATCGACTCGTGGAAGTCATGGCAGGGTTCCTTTGCGTTGGGTGCTCATTCATTGGTATTACTACTACCGGCGATGCAGAATCTGGACAAACAATTTTTAAATTAGCGACGATCAAAATTCCCGTTGCGAATATTTCCCCCGATGATGATCGCCGCGGTAGGCTCTAGGAAACCCGGCTTGAAAAAGCAATTTACGAGCAATCATTCTGAAGTGTCTCCGAGCACGAGGATGTCCCAGAAGCGCTCTCCGATCTTGACGGAGGCCTCCTTCTTCAGGCCGCCTTTGTTGTCGATGGCATACGCGGCGAGGGAACCTTGTTTGGAGGAGGTGACGAACAGGTGATCTCCGTGCGGCGACATCCCAAGCGCCCAGGGGATGCTGTCGGTTGCCGTCATGCCGAGTGATTTCAGCCGCCCGCCCTCCCCGATCGCATAGCCGAACACCGCGTTCAGGGGTTTGCCGAAACCGCGCACTCCGACGTAAAGAAATCGCCCGTCAGGAGTGATGGCGATGTCCGATGCTGCCATCCCCTCCGCTGGCGGCGTCTCCAACGCCGCACAGATCTGCAGCCGTTGCAGGCCGCCCCTGGGGCCGATTTTATAAGCGCTGACGCCGAGCTGTTGTTCGTTGCTGAAATAGACATACGGCTTGGTCGGGTGGAACGCCAGATGACGCGGCCCGACCGCATCCGGTATTTCGATGTTGGCCGGCGCACCCGGGCTCAGTTTGCCGGTCTCCGGGTCGAAGCGGTACTGGTAGAGCGCGTTCTCCTTTTTGACATAGGGGACGTAGACCGAACGGTTGTCAGAGCTGACGCCGACCGAATGCGCCATGGTTTTCTTCTCGTTGCGCGAGTCGACCAGCTTCTCGGGAAGGCCTACGGCGTCCAGGCGGTAGACATCGAGATTGCCGGATTCGTACGACGACCCGAGCAGATAGCGCCCGCTGCGATCCAGGCTGAGGAAACAGTAGCCGCTCTTGAACGGCATCTCCCGGACCTTTTCGATCTTCCCGTCATCGTTCACAGCATACACGAACCCGCGGCCGTCCTTGGCGCCGATGTAGAGCAGGTTGTGGTCGGGGTGATGGGTGATCGAGCCGGCCGGGGCACCGAGCGGCTCCGACTGCACGACTTCGAGGATGGGCTTGCCGTCCTTCTCATGGAATTTGACCACCACGGCCTTTTCCTCGCCGATGCTCACGCCGTAGATCATCAGCGGTATGGCATCCTTGGCGAAGAGAGGGCTTGTGGTCGCGAACAGCGTCAGGGTTAGCGATAGAGGGAGAAGACGTGTCATCATGGTGCAAAAAAGTGTCAATTACTCGGAGTCAATCATCCTCGCACAGAATATCTGCAAGTACCTGTCACCAATCCCACTTGGCGGAGCCTTCAATGGATTGAAGTTTTTCAAACCGCAACTCTACCGGCTCGGCCGCGCCAACAGCACACGCGCAAAGGAACATTAAAATAGACCTTTTCATGGACGGCGAGATTGTGGGCACTGCAATCGCGCTTGTCACCCAAAACGCTCCGGCGCGAGCTTGAGCAGATCGACCTCCAGTTC
>Ga0209402_10003561_pt1 | contig 14846 bp, 13 predicted proteins | sample ArcticOcean_MG_C_3_FD_187437 | JGI IMG/M metagenome (GOLD analysis project Ga0209402, IMG submission 187437) | Marine microbial communities from western Arctic Ocean - ArcticOcean_MG_CB8_126 (SPAdes) (version 2) | ecosystem: Environmental > Aquatic > Marine > Oceanic | place: Arctic Ocean... | reverse complement strand
CGCTTCAGACGTTCCCGCTTATACATAAGTGCTCTTTTACCTATTGGCATCGGGTTTTTTGTAGGAATATTAGCTGCTATAATGGGTGTAGGCGGAGGATTTATAATGGTCCCTGCCCTGATTTATATACTAGGAATGCCTACCGCAATGGTTGTGGGAACATCCCTATTCCAAATCATATTTGTAACTGCTAACGTCACATTTCTGCAGGCGACAACTAACCAAACCGTTGATATTGTATTAGCTCTGCTTCTCTTAACCAGCGCAGTGGTTGGAGCTCAGTTTGGTACACGGGTAGCTGTACGACTCCGTGGCGAGCAGCTACGTGGCCTTTTAGCTTTGATGGTACTTTTCGTTTGCGGTAAAATCGCCTATGATCTTATATCAACACCTTTCGATCTATTCTCAATTAGTGAAATTTCTGGATTTGGTGGATGAGGGTAATAAGCTCTACATTAATTATCTTGTTCGTCACAGTTTTCCTCGCTGAAAATTGTGTAAGCTCTGATACTAGTAACAAATGGTCCAGTCCGCGTATAAATAATACACCAATACTAGTCGCTGATTTAAGTAAAAATTTGATAGCTATTACTACTAGATTCACTGGTGCAGAAGTTTTATTATTTGGATCCACAAACGGTATTGGTGATATCATCGTCATTGTTCGTGCGCCAGAAAGCCAGGTTGTTGTACGCAGAAAAAAACGCACAGGGGGTATATGGATTAATTCAGACAGAGTAATTTTTAAAAACGTACCTGGCTTTTACTACGTAGCTGCTACCCAGCCCATTATAAATTTATTGCCTGAAGAAACACTAAAGCATGAACAAATCGGTGCCAAATACTTGTCTATGGAACCACTGAAGTCAGTATCAGAATATCGGATCTCTGATTTTACAGACGCTCTTATACGTAACAAAGAAATGGTCGGTCTATTTAACTCTGAATTTAATAAGGTTGAATTTCTAAACAATCGATTGTTTCGTACTGAAGTAAAACTACCCTCTAATGTGCCAACCGGGGTTTACTTAGCGTCTGTATACCTGGTTTCTGATGGAAAAATTATAGAAAGAACCGATACCACACTTCACGTACGTAAAACAGGATTTGAATCTAATGTATTTGATTTTGCAAACCAGCACCCTTCATTATATGGCATGGTAGCTATTTTAATTGCGTTATCTGCCGGTTGGTTTGCTGGAATTATCTTCAGAAATGTATAATCAAAGATAAATAAAAGATAAGCATTTAGAATTGTTTTTGAAAGGTTAAGAAAACACATGAGTGAGCCAAATGTTTTTCTAGTTGTGGTAGATAACACGATAGAAATGCGAGTTGCCCTAAAATATGCAAGTATCCGCGCCATGCGAACAGGAGGCCGAGTTGGCCTTCTGCGTGTAGTCCGTAAAGGAGACTTTCAGCACTGGGCAGCCATTGGGCATTTAATGAGAGAGGAAGCTCGTGAACAAGCAGAGCAACTACTACAAGAACACGCAGCAACCGTTAGTGAACTAACCAAAGGTAAAATGCCAATATTATATATTAAGGAAGGCGATACAAAATCAGCTTTAGTAAAGTTAATTAATGAAGACGACCAAATAAGCTCACTAGTGCTCGCTGCATCAACTAACAAACGCGGCCCGGGACCTTTAATTATGTTTTTTACAAAAAAAATTATGGGTAAATTTCGTATACCGGTGACAATTGTACCTGGTGGTATTAACGACGAACAAATTGATAAGCTAGTATAATAAAAAATAAAATATGGGTTGGCAAAGCTATAAAATAACAAATAAAAATAATTATTAATTGTAAAACTCTATAAAAGATAGTCTACATAAATAAACAAGGATTAGCCTAATTTGCCTAGATTTTACGCGGTATTGCCAGGGATATTGTTATCCACTTTAATCTATTTATTAGCTGATTTTTCTAGTGATTTTGTCGGAAAAGAAGTTCTTTCTTATGATAAGAGTCCTATATCAACAGTACTATTTGCAATAATAATAGGTATTATAGTTAGTAATTTCATTAAAATAGGAGAAGTTTTTTCGACGGGTATAAACTTCTCGTTAAAATTTATTTTACGACTTGGAATTATCTTATTAGGAATTAGAATTGGCCTTACAGAAGTTTTTAGATATGGATCAGTTTCAATACCTTTGATCATTATTTGTATAATAACAGCTTTATTAGCCGTGCGTTTTACAATCAAATACCTAAAAATTTCATCTGAGATGTCCTATTTAATAGCTATAGGGACATCTATTTGTGGTGTAAGTGCAATTGTCGCCATGGCGCCTGTCATAAACGCAAAGAAAGGAGAAATAACATACGCAATAGCAAACATAACTGTTTTTGGTATGTTTGGAATGCTATTCTATCCTTACTTAGCTAACTCTATATTCAATGGAGAAGAAAGCTCTATAGGACTTTTTCTAGGAACAGCCATTCATGATACGGCACAGGTAGTGGCGTCAGGTCTTATTTATGAGCAGCAATTTAGCAACACTAAAGTACTTGAAATATCAACAATAACAAAACTTGTTAGGAATACATTTTTATTAGTAATGATTCCTCTCTTTGCTTATTTTTATAATAGGGAACAAGGTAATGCTAATCACTCTATAAAAGGGATTTTTCCATTTTTTGTAATTGGATTTCTGTTAATGGTAATTATACGTACAATAGGTGACGAAATATTTATCGCTGGAGGATTATTTACGGACTCCAATCTATGGAAGCAGACCATATCTCTAATAAAAGACTTTTCTGGTATATTCCTTAGCATTGCCATGGCAGCATTAGGGTTATCAATCAACATCAAGGAATTGAAGGATATGGGTTACAAACCATTCATTGTTGGTTTTACTACTGCAACGGTTGTAGGAGTAATTAGCCTAATTACTATAACAATATTCAATAAAATAAATATCATTTATTAGAATAAGTATTCAGCAACTCTTTATTCGCCCAGGGTTTATTATCTTTCCAGGTCTAGTTTAGTAAACTCGGTAGTGGGATTGTTTATCTGAATGCACTGCTTCTACCAGGGCTTAAATCGTCCCCGGCTTATCTTCCTTCAATTAGTGACCGATCCTTTATAAGAAAATAACTGAGCCATTTAGCCAAAAACTGTTGAATCAATAATTCGCCCAATCTGAAGGTATAGACCGGTCTTCCTCGCCCAAAATATTCCTGACCAGAATGGTCTTAAGCACGTTTTGATTAAAGCCTAAATAAATAGCAGTAAGCATAAATAAGAATACTTAATATTATTAATAGATTACTCCATAGTTGGCATATTTAAACTGTAGCCTTCGCGCACTCCTGACTTAGGCCAGCGCGATGTTATGGCTTTTAACCTTGTGTAGAATCTGACACCTTCCATGCCATGCATATGTGTATCACCGAATAAGGAACGTTTCCATCCACCGAAGCTATGATATGCTACGGGTACGGGAATAGGAACATTAATCCCAACCATACCTATTTGAACTCTTTCGCTAAAGTCGCGTGCGGCATCACCGTCCTTTGTGAAAATCGCAGTTCCATTGCCATACTCATTGCGATTAACCAAATCAACAGCAGTTTCATAGTTTGATGATCGAACTACTGATAAAACGGGTCCAAATATCTCTTGCTTGTAAATCTCCATATCTTCAGTGACATTATCAAATAGAGATCCTCCCATAAAATAACCATTCTCATAACCTTGCATGGTAAAATTACGACCATCAACTACAAGCTCTGCGCCCTCTTCCACACCTTTACCAATAAGGCCCTTTACACGATTATAAGCCTGTTCGGTAACCACAGGACCCATTTCAATATCCGAATCTACTCCCGGTCCTATTTTCAATTCTTGAATACGAGGAACCAAATTCGCGATCAATTCATCAGCTGTTTTTTCCCCTACAGCAACTGCCACAGAAACTGCCATACAACGCTGTCCAGCAGACCCATATCCTGCCCCCATCAAGGCTTCTGCAGCCTGATCCATATCTGCATCAGGCATGACAACCATATGGTTTTTAGCTCCGCCAAGGGCCTGCACTCTCTTACCATTCTCAGCAGCGGTAGAATAAATATAAGATGCTACAGGCGTTGAGCCGACAAAAGAAACAGCGGATATATCAGGATGATGCAAAATAGCATCGACTGCCTCTTTATCGCCATTAATTACGTTAACTACCCCGTCTGGTACTCCTGCTTCTTTAGCTAATTCGGCTAAACGAAGAGGACACGAAGGATCACGTTCGGATGGTTTGAGAATGAATGTATTACCGCAGGTAATTGCTAATGGAAACATCCATAAAGGAATCATTGCAGGAAAATTAAATGGTGTTATACCCGCACAAACGCCAACAGGCTGACGTATCGAATATGCATCTATACCAGTACCAACTTCTTCGGTAAAATCACCTCTAAGTAAATGAGGAATACCACAAGCAAATTCTACAACTTCACGTCCGCGTGTAACATCACCTTTGGCGTCCTCAATAGTTTTTCCATGTTCAATAGAAATTAATTTCGACAGTTCATCTGTATGCTTTAAAAGTAGTTCATTATATTTAAACATAATTCGTGCACGACGTATGGGTGATAATGCAGACCATGCCGGTAGAGCTTTTTTTGCAGCAGTTACTGCAGAGTCTACGTCTGTTGAATTGGAGAGTAGTACGTCGGCTATCTGCTCGCCAATGGCAGGATTAAATACTTTACCTGTCCTCTTAGAACTTCCAGATGTGTGCTCTCCGTTAATCCAGTTTACATGCGATTTCATGAATTTACTCCTCTTCCAAACTACATGACTTAGTTATAAAAACCGTTTCATTAAAATCATGTTATATTTTAGTTATATTACAAGCTATATGAAAAATTATGTACGGACACAAATTACACAGTTGCTATATTATCCGGTTTTATTGGATAGCAATGTATATTCAAGATCTCCCTGATAAAAAACAAGTGGATTCGCGTCTACTGTGTCAAAGCGCTTAACCTCACCAACAATAATAATATGGTCTCCACCTTCGTAATGAACTACATTAATGCATTCGAATTTAGCCAAGTAATCCTGAAACACCGGTGCTCCACCTAGACCATTTTTAAAGTCTACACCCTCAAATTTATTATCACCAGAAGTAGCAAATTTCATACACAAATCTTTTTGTAAATCAGTTAGAATATGAATACAAAAATGACTAGCATCTTCAAATACCTTTAAGCTAGGTGAACTACAATCTAAGCTCCATAGCACTAGTGGAGGATCAAGCGACACAGAACTAAATGAATTTGCAGTTATACCGGCTAAAGTTCCATCAGCGCTTTTAGCAGTGATAACCGTAACGCCGGTTGTAAAACTACCAAGGGCGTTCCGCAAAATACGCTTATTAAATCCCTGTTCTGTCATACAGATAGTTCCCACAATTTTCTAAAATACAATCACAGTTAGTAATATCTAGTATAAGATACTGGTTAGAACGCTATAGACCAAGCCCAGATCATAATTAATAAATACAAACAACAAGACAATCAAAAAAGAAAAACTACGAGAAAAATGATCAAAAAAGCGAATCACCTACAATTATTACCTAAAAATATAGGTAAAAAGCATAATTAATGTAGACCTATAAGGTAATTACTTTTCTAACTAATTAAAATAAGAGTACCATGCTTTATTTCTGATAACATAAAAAAATAGCATCAAGTATATCCTAATTCTCTAATTCTACAGTTAATAATAATATTTAGATAATTTTGTAAGTAATAATTACTATAAAATATAGTAATTATGTATTTTTTTCTGTTTTTATTAAATAAAAAGAATGTAATAAAAATAATTATTAATTAGTAAAAAAAGTATCCGCTTGATTAGTGCTTGACAGTAACGCGATATTTTGTGGATATATTGTTCGCACCTACCATATGGTGGGTTCAAACACTTGTAAGTATTTAAATCGCATATAGGAGGACTCATGCCAGGAAATGTGATTGATAGTATTAAAAAATGGATTGCCCAAGTAACTGAGCTAGGGATGCTTTTAGTAGCCCTTGCAATAGTACTTCAAATCCTAATTGGAGATAACCTCGCCTTCTTTGGTGACGTTGTAGGCAATTTAACTGCATTAATTGCCTCTCTAGGAGATAACGGCTTAGTCGGCTTAGTTGCAATCGCCATAATTCTTTGGCTGTTTGCTAAACGGAGTCCAGGTTAAGCAACCTATTTATTTTAAGTATGTTAAAGTAGGTTAGGCCGTCCCGATTTAAAAATCGGGACGGTTTCTTTTTTGATCTAGGCTAGTCCTAAATCTCTAGCTAGAATCCTTTAAAAATCATAATTAATTCTATATAATCAAGAGTTTTGCTTCAATGCCATTAACAAAATCTCACAAAGGCATCACACTCAATTATGAGATACACGGAAATGGCCCACCCCTGTTATTAATAAGCGGAACAGGGCATAACTTAGAGTTCTGGTCTAACCAATTACAATATTTTTCAAACGAATTTTCTTCAATTGTATTTGATAACAGAGGCGTGGGTAAATCAACTGTTCCAGTAAGCAGTTATACTCTAGCAGATATGGCTGATGATGCCGCAAGGCTACTTGACTATGTAAATATTGATAGAGCACATGTAATGGGGTTTTCAATGGGGGGACATATTGCCCAAGAGCTAGCCATTAACCATCCTAATCGGGTTTTAAGCTTGGGAATACATCACAGCTGGTCAAGAAATGCACCGAGACTAAAAAAGTTTCAAGAAACTCGACTTCATCTTGCCAAGAATGATCAACGCCTAGCCTTAACTGAGCTAAGTATGCTAGCGCTACATTCTTCCAGCTATTACGATTCTAATCCCATAGAAATGGATGCTCATCGAACGTTTTTGTTAACACAATCACCTATAAATATAGGCTGGATCGGACAGTTAGAAGCTTGCATAAATAGTGATACCTTTGACCGGCTAAACCTTATTAAAGCGCCAACACAAATCACCTGCTCCAACCTAGACATTATTGCTCCACCTCACTTATCACAAGTAATGCACGAAAAAATTAAAAAATCTAAGTTACATATTATGGAAGGTACTGGTCACGTGTCGCTAATGGAATCCCCAAAAGAGTTTGCCTATATATGCCTTAACTTCCTGCGTTCAGTTAAAATTGATGTTACTATTTAAAATACAGCTACAGCACTTTAGGTTATATAAATAACATCCGATAACAAATACAGCTGATTGTATAATAAGTTATTTAAAAAATATTTAGTTTAGGGAAATACTATGCGCGGACTAATTATGAACCAACCTTTGTTGATATCCAGCTTAATATGTCATGCTGATTGGGTATCCGGCGATCGAGAAATTGTTACTCGATCAGTTGAAGGGCCTATACATCGTTATAACTATCATGATGCCCATACCAGATCCCGCCAACTTGCAAACGCGCTAATAAATCTTGGGGTCAAGCTAGGAGATAGAATTGCTACCCTAGCATGGAATACTTACCGCCATTTTGAGTGCTATTACGCAATATCAGGTATCGGGGCAATTACCCATACATTAAATCCACGTTTAGCTGCTGATCAATTAACGTACATTATTAACCATGCAGAAAACTCATATATATTTGTAGATGCAGACTTACTTCCGTTGATAGAATTAGTAGTAAACCTGATTCCCAGCATAAAAGGTATAGTGGTTATGACGGACAACCTTAATATGCCAGAATCTAAGATAGATAACTTGTTATGCTATGAAGACTTAATAGAAAATAACTCTGATGATCTGGAATGGCCTGTATTTGATGAAAATACGGCTTCATCTCTGTGCTACACTTCAGGAACAACAGGTAATCCTAAAGGAGCTTTATTTAGTCATAGATCAACCATTATTCATGCTTACGCTAGTGCGCTACCGGATGTTCTACAGTTATCAGAAAAAGAGGTCGTACTGCCAGTAGTGCCAATGTTTCACGTAAATGCATGGGGAATTCCATATGGAGCTACAATGACAGGGGCTAAACTTGTGTTTCCTGGACCTAACCTTGATGGAGAAAGCATACATCAACTCCTAGTTAACGAATCTGTAACATTTGCTGCCGGCGTCCCAACAGTATGGCTTGGGCTTCTAAATTACTGGAAAGAAAACAATACTAGTGTTCCCACACTTAAACGAACAATCTGCGGTGGAACTGCAGTACCACAATCAATGATTGAGTCTTTTCAAGAAGAATTTGGTATTGAATTAAGACATGCATGGGGAATGACTGAAATGAGTCCACTTGGAACCGTCTCAGTTATTAAACCCAGCCACATGAATTCGGATAAGGCTACCCGTTATAGAATTCAGATAAAACAGGGCCGACCAGTTTTTGGAGTGGAAATGAAAATCGTGGATGACCAGGGAAATGAATTACCTCATGATGGAAAAGCTTATGGGGAACTCATGGTCCGAGGCCCCTGGATTACTAGCGGATATTATAAAGTTGAAAACTCTGAAGCCCATGATCATAATGGATGGTTCGCAACTGGAGATGTGTGCACTATTGATCCCGAGGGGTATATAGAAATTACAGACAGAACCAAGGATGTCATCAAATCAGGAGGTGAATGGATAAGCTCAATCGACTTAGAAAATCAAGCCATGGGGCATTCTGACGTAATGCACGCAGCAGTTATTGGCGTTCATCACCCTAAGTGGGATGAACGTCCTCTTCTTATTGTTGTACCTGCTAAAGACAAGACACCTGTCCTAGAGGATATAAACGAGTATTTATCAAAGAAGGTCGCAAAATGGTGGTTGCCCGACGACATGATAATAGTCGAATCACTGCCTATAGGTGCTACGGGTAAAGTATTGAAAACAAAATTACGAGAACTATTTGGCAACCATACCCTACCAACAGCTGGCCAATCCTGACATAAATTCTTAGTCTTTTACTTTCTAAAGCTTAGGATAATAATTAGTATATTAATCATTGTTAATTTCTACCTTAAAGATATAAATTGTTTCTAAAATAATTTCCTGCTGAATTTATATTTTTTATTGTTCTTATGTTTATCTATTGAAGGGAGAAGTTATGCGGCTGATTTCTAAAGATTTTTTTATTTTAGTAATCTTTATTTTAGCTACAACTTTATTTGTGCTTCCTTCTTCCGCACAGGAAAAAGGATTACTGAGTATAGGTACAGGTTGGTATGACTTTAATGATAATAGAGATGCAGTCGACTTTCGTATTGAGTATCGACCAAATACAAAATATGTGAAAATAATTAAACCTTGGATTGGTATACAATTAACCACGGATAATGCTGCTTATGCATTAACGGGCATACTCTCTGATGTTTACATCAGTAAACGTCTAATACTTACTCCTAGCTTTGGTGTTGGATTATATAGTGATGGGAATGGAAAGAACTTGGGTAGTACTATCGAATTTCGTTCACAACTAGAACTGGGTTATGAATTCAATAATAAATCAAGAATTTCCCTAGCAGTAAGCCACATTTCAAACGCCCACCTTACTGACCAAAACCCTGGCACAGAGATATTTAATATATATTACCATATGCCTCTAAATCATTTTTGATTAGTAGATAATTAAGAAAAAATAATATTTATCCCCTAAAACTACCGTAAGCGCTCCAGTACCGATACATAATTGGAAACTGCAGCACCTCCCATATTAAAAACTCCAGCAAGCTTAGGGTCATGTAGTTGCATTTCTCCAGCTGTATTTGTTAGTTGCATTGATGCTATAATATGCATCGAAACACCAGTTGCGCCTAACGGGTGTCCCTTAGACTTAAGTCCACCAGAACGGTTTATAGGTAACTTCCCATCAGGCATCGTCCAACCCTCTTTAATAGCTATCTCGCCTTTACCACGCGCGGTAAGTCCCATGGCTTCATATGTAAGTAATTCAGCACTAGTGAAACAGTCATGCACTTCAGCAAAACCAAGATCTTGGAGATTAATATTAGCCTCCTCAAAAGCCTTTTGCCAAGCATATGCAGGTCCTTCAAAATCAATTACATTTCTTTTCGACATAGGTAGAAAGTCTTGTACGTGTTGAGATGCTCTAAAATAAATTGCTTTTTCCATTTTAAGTGCCGAATTTAAATCTGAAAGCACTATAGCTGCTGCACCATCAGATACTAAAGAACAATCTGTTCGTTTAAGTGGACCAGCTACAATCGGGTTTTTTTCCGATACGTTCCTACAAAATTCATAACCTAAATCTTTTTGCATTTGCGCGTATGGGTTATCAACGCCATTTTTATGGTTTTTAGCAGCAATCATTGCAAGTGCATCAGATTTATCACCGTATGTCTGAAAATACCTGTCAGTAATATGACCAAATATTTCTGCAAAACTAGACGCTGACTCTTCCCGTAAATATGATGCTTTAGAAAGAATTCCTCCAAGAACCTCTCCATCAACATCTGTCATTTTTTCTACTCCTACCACCAATACAATCCGTGCTTTGCTTGCAGCAATTTGATTGAGCCCTTGATAAAGAGCTGCCGAACCCGTAGCACACGCATTTTCTACATGGGTAGCCGGTTTAAAACGTAAATCATCGGAGGCCTGAAGAACAAGAGAAGCTGGAAATTCTTGTTGTACAAACCCTCCCCCAAAGGTTCCTAAATAAATTGCGTCAACATCCTTAGGTTCTACACCAGCATCATTAAGCGCTCCGGAAGCAACGCTAACAATCATATCTTCTATATCTTCATCTTTACGCTTACCAAACTTCAAATGATCCCAACCCACTATGCATGCTGACATTTATACTCTCCTTAAAATCATCTACATCTAATTTAGTAATTATAATTCTGTTAACATAAAAGTCTATTTATTATAACCTAATTTATTCAGCTCTGCTGCTATAATCCAGTACTTCAAATACATTTCCTCCAGAAGATGAATTTCCTAAAATATGATGATTATGCCACAGCGCGTAAAAAAGTAGTAGCCAAGCTGCAAAGCCTTGTCTTTTTCCTCGTTTTTTGTAAAGACCTTCAACTTTTATTGGATCAAATATTTCTTTAATTCCTTCCTGACGAGCCACTAGAGGGCCTAATTCATTGCCCCGCTGAAATATCCATTCTGCTACTGGGACGGTAAACCCTCGTTTAGGTTCATACGCTCGAGAAACTGGTAAACGATTATCCAACCAGCGCCTTAACAGCCACTTACCTACTCCATCCTTAATTTTTAATTGATCAGGCAAACGAAATGCAACTGAAGCAACTCTTGAATCTAAATAAGGAGTACGGCCCTCAACACCATGGGCCATAAGACAACGATCAACCTTAGTTAATAAGTCATTGGGAAGCCAATCATTACAATCAGATGCCTGCGCTACCTGAAGTTGGGATAAAGCTTCGGTATTTAACCTTTCTTCAGTAGCTGATACGCCATCTCTCCAACCTACAGGTGAATGACGAAATAAATCTAAGCCGTCCAACATACCCCGCGAGTGCATACTACGACCTCCTTTCCACCAAGGCCTAACTACACTCCTATACCTTCCATATCCTGCAAATAGTTCATCTCCTCCTTCTCCCGACAAAACCACCTTCAAGCCATTTTTACTTACTGCTTCTCCGAGTAAGTATGTAGGAAGAATTGCATAATCTGCTGTTGGATCATCTATGACAGCAGCAATTTCTGGAAGACGATTCCATAAATCATTTTTTGTAATTATAACATCTACCGTTTCTGCTCCCAAAGCTTGAGCTATGAGTTTTGCATGATCACGTTCATCAATGACAGATGTACCTTCAAATCCAGCTGTAAAGGTTTGAACAGGTTGTTCGTTTAAATCAGCCATTAATGCTAATAATACTGAACTATCAATCCCACCAGAAAGAAACATTCCATAGGGAACATCTGCACGTTGATGTAATTCAATACTGTCATGAAGGGCCTCAGCCAACAGTTCCATAGCCGTATCAATATTCCAGTTTTCAGGTTCCTTCTGGGGTAAAGCTCTTTTCTGCCTACGAGCAACAATTCGTCCATCGCGTACAACGAGTGTCTCACCAGGCAAAACCCTGTGTATGTTTTTAAATACTGTGCCCGATCCAGTTGTATATTGTAGCTGTAATAGTTCTGACCTTGCTATAGTGTTAATAGAACGGTCAACTAAACCTGCTGCTAGCAAAGCCTGTGGCTCTGAGGCAAAACAAAAACCTGATGCTGTTTCAGAATAATAAAGAGGTTTAATACCAAATGGATCACGCGTAAGAATAAGTTGCTCTTCAATAGAATCATAAAGAGCAATAGCGTACATACCTCGCAGATAGTTTACAAATTCAAGACCATACGAACGGTACAAATGTAAAGGTGCTTCACAATCTGAACCTGTAGTAAAATCTACACCAACCAGGTCTTTACGTATCTCTAAGTGGTTATAAATTTCACCATTAGCTACAAGCGTAGCTCCGTTAGATTCATGAAGTGGTTGATCGCCAGTTTTTAAATCAATAATGGCAAGTCTTGTCTGAGCCATCGCAAAATTACGGGAAGAGTATTGGCCTTCGCCATCAGGTCCACGATGACGCACAGCATTAATCAATCGTGTTAAGATAATACTATCCGGCTCACTACCATCGCGAGTCATTAAACCAACTATGCCGCACATTATCTTTTAACTTTCTCAAAAAATGATATATACTGAGCGGTCACAATTTCTTTAGTAAATTTTCTTTCATATGCCGCATACCCTCCCTCAGCTAAACTCGAGGCCTTTATTGGATTATTTATTAAATCATTTATACCAATCGCCAATTTATTTGGAGAATCAATTGGCACTAATAAACCATACTCATTATTGCCTAGTAACTCTGCCGGTCCTTTTGCTGCAGCCGCAATTACGGGTTTTTTTGCTGCCCAGGCCTCAAGAATAACGTTTCCAAGAGGTTCATGACGTGAAGGACAAATAAATAAGTCAGCACTAGCCATCAGAGCATCAGCGTTATTTCTCCAACCAAGAAACCTTATTCGGTCTTCCACGCCAAGTTTATTGGCAAGTTTACTAAGGCTTGTGGCCTCTGGGCCATCGCCAGCAATCCATAACCGAGCCTTAGGAACTAGAGATAAAGATTCTATCAAAGTATCAAATGCCTTGTTTTTATGTAACCTACCCATAGCCAATAAGAGAGGTACATCTGATGGTGTATCTAGATCAGCCCTAGACATAGGCAGATTTCTAGGAGGGTCTACAAAATTGGGCAAATGTATTACTCGGTTACTATCAAATCCTTCTTCAATTATATAATCAACAATATCTTGAGTGTTTCCTATCAAATAATCACAATTTTTAAAGTATTTTAAATTGTAGTATCCTCCAAGGCGACCAATATGTGTATAAAGCTCAGGACATGCAGGAGTAATTCTAGCCGCACGACTCATCCAACTCAAAATAACATTAGGACGAAAGCTAGAAATTTCGCGTTTTAAAGTAAACCGAGATTGTATATCAAATACCCCTCCAAAACCCATCTCAACAGGGTTTATTCCTCCCTGACGTAGGAGATGTAATCTGTCAGCATTATTTCTAATAACTATTTTTTGGGAAATATCTAATGAATTTAGAGCGACCGCTAAACGAACAAAAAAAGCTTCTGCTCCTCCCATTTTTGAACCTGCCATAGTTTGCATTAAACGCAAAATAATTTAGTCCTCATATCGCGCTTTGAGGTAGCTTAAAATAGGATATAAGCTGGCCATCAAAGCAATTAAAAAACCATATGCGCCCTCTCGATATCCCCTTCTAGAAATATAACATTTCCAAAACCTTGAAAAAATACGCCTTATATTTGCACCCAAGTTTCCTATATCTCCGTTTTCGCGTAAGTCAGCAGCTCGTGCAGTTGTATATCTGTCTAATCTTCTCAACATATCCGAAATGTTTTTATCTACATAGTGCACCATTGGCTCAGTTAATTTTCCTTCAGATCCCTTTAGGTCAATTCGTGGATGAACCCGCTGATTACCCCATCTTTTCGATGGACCGTTAGGACCGTTAGAAAATAGTCTTACAGTAGCACTAACTCCCCAAGATGCTCCCCATCCATACTTTATCAAATGATCCCCAACATAATTATGAAAAGGTATCAAAAAGTAACCGGAAGTTTCCCTAGATATCTTACTACGTATTTCATCTGCTAATTTTTTAGTAACTCTTTCATCTGCATCTACTTCTAGGATCCAGTCTCCTATACATGCGTCTATTCCAATATTTCTTCGATCTCCTTCAAGTTCCCACTCACCCTCTATAATTCGTGCACCATAAGATAGAGCTATATCTTTTGATCGATCCGTACATCGATCAAGTACTACAACAATATCATCAGAAAATTTGACAGTATCTAAACAAGCAGAAAGATGCGATTCCTCATTGTGAACTACCAATAGAGCAGAAAGCATCGGCGTTTCAGAGGAAGTAGAAGTAAGAGAAACATTATGTATATATTTTTTCCACAGTGCTATTGATGCCTCAGCAACTGATTCTACTAATAATGTATCCATCATAGTATCAGCATTCCGTCGATCATAACTAATGCCGCCGACTAAATCCTCGTATGATTTTTCTGTTCTAACAGCAATTGTAAGGCTTCCCCATGGGTGATAGTTTTCTACTCTACTAGGACCAAACAAACCCACAGTAGGGACCTGGGCTGCAGCTGCCATATGCATTAGCCCTGAATCGTTACCAATAAAAAGTGAACATCTTTTTAAGCATGCAGCAATAGTAGGTAAATCCTCTTTTCCTACTAAATCAATACGCTGTTCAGCTGGAATGCTTTCAATAACAGCTGCGGCAA
>Ga0209402_10003551_pt1 | contig 14856 bp, 9 predicted proteins | sample ArcticOcean_MG_C_3_FD_187437 | JGI IMG/M metagenome (GOLD analysis project Ga0209402, IMG submission 187437) | Marine microbial communities from western Arctic Ocean - ArcticOcean_MG_CB8_126 (SPAdes) (version 2) | ecosystem: Environmental > Aquatic > Marine > Oceanic | place: Arctic Ocean... | reverse complement strand
TTCCAGATTTACGGTGTCGAGGGTGAGTGTCGTAGGGATCGGTGCGAAATCCCCTGTGGCCGGAACGACGGAGTAGATGTGCCAGCCCGGATGGAGCTTCATCCGCACCACGGCCCGCACCTGCTCGCCGAGACGAGGATCAGACGGTTCCAGTGCAAGCTCCGGAAAGACCACCTGATCCGGGATTTCCGGTTCGTCAAACTGGGCGGCAACAGGCGCGGCAGCTCCGAACAACAGCAGAAGGATCGCAAGCACGGCGGTCACTGCGGCCGAAAAATTTGTCCGGAAAGTCATGCGTGTGAGTCAGGCAGGCGAGTTCTGAGTTTCAGAAGACTGGACGAGTTTCAGTATGCCGGAGCGGTGGCGAACACGCCAGCCCTTCTCAAGGGAGAATTCCCACACCCCCGGATTGGAACGCAGCAATTTCAGAAATTCTAACAGGCGACGATAGGGGAGCGTGGTGCCGGATCGCTCAGTGATGAAGTGATGCACGATTTCCTGCTGCACCAGTTCCGGGAGGCCGTCCAACGTCGGGACCGCAAGCGAAATTCCGGAAGCTCGAACTCCCGTCTCTGTTTGCCATGCCCTCACACAGTCAGCGAGCCAGGTTTGCAGGTGGGTGCTTTGCGTTTCCAAGTCCTCAAGCCTTTGCGGCAAGCCGTTGCGCGACAACTCCTTCAACAACGGAATCAATTCGTTCCGGACGCGGTTACGCAGGTATTTTGGGCTTTGATTGGATTTGTCTTCGCGCCAAGCTAGGTTATTTCGAGTCAAGAAATCTTGGAGTTCCTGACGGGTGCAGGCCAGCAGAGGACGGATGAAAGGCAATGTGGACCAGCGCATGCCGTGCAGTTTGGAAAGATGCGCTCCGCGCAGCCACTTCAGCAGCCATGTTTCAATCTGGTCATCTGCTTGATGCGCGGTGGCGATGCGTTCTGCACCAAGTTGGGTTGCCAGTTTCATGGAGACGGCCTGTCGCCATTCCCGTGCCTTGGCCTGTAGTCCGGAGGTTTCGTGCTGAAGGGATTCACTGATTTGGAGATGGCAAGGAAGCTTCAGGCTCTCGCACAGGTTTTGGACGAATTCTGCATCCGCAGCAGATTCTTGACGAAGCTGGTGATTGAAGTGAACCACTTCGAGTTGGAACTGATGGCAGGGGCTGAGGTGCTGGAGCAGGTGGAGCAGGGCCACCGAATCGCTGCCGCCGCTCACACAGACAAGGACTCGGCTTCCGGAACGGATCAGCTCATGCCGGGTCAGTGCTGCGCTGAGGCGCTGGAGCAGTCCGTCCACATTCGTTGATCACTCGTCGTCGTAGGCTTCTTCTTCTTCCGCCCGCTCAAGCTGATTGATGGCGCTCTCCACGCGCTTCTGGAGCGGCATAAAACTTTGGTCCACCGTGACCGCCGCATCAATCGTGTCCTTGCCCAGCTTCATCAGGTGCTTCACGCCATCCTTGGTGAAGCGCATGAGGTCACGATGCACAAAGCCGTATTGCGTGAGGTTGGCGAACTCGGTGAGGACCGGGAGGTCGCCCTTCTTGGGGTTGGTTTTGGAGACGAGCTTGATTGCACGACGATAGGCGACCACCGCCTGATTGAAGGTCGGGGCCATGTTCTCGCGTGCCAACTTGTCTCCGGACTCGATGCGCAGCAGGTGATACTTGAGTCCTTGCATGTAGAGCCGTCCCTCCATCACGAGCGGAAAGGTGAGCTTGCTGTCAATGCGCCCCATGGCCTGCGCCAGTTCCAGTCCGGCTCCTTGAAGCAGGGGAACCTGCTTGATCGCCTCGATCACCTGCACGGTCTTGCCGATGACAACGTTTTCCTTCTGCTGACTGTTCTCGTCTTCGCCCCCGCCAAAGAAACTTGCGGCGGCTTTGCCGTCCGCAGTGACTTCCTCCAGTTCCTCGCGGGACAAGGTGGTGCTCATGGGACGGTTCTGCATGGCCTTGAGCAGGTCGTCCACCTGCCCCACCAAGGATTCGCCCACGTTGATCTCGGTGAGTATGCCCTCCGAGTTCTTGAGGTTTTCGTCGCCGGCTTCGTCGTTCACGTTGATCCCACTCATGTTGACGTTCTTCAGCACCGAGGACTTGATCGCCATCATGTTCTGCTTGTGGACGTTCTGGAGTTTTTCCAGATAGGTCTTGTAGGTGACAATGCTGACTTGGACGAATACCGGCGTGATGTCGCCAAGATAAATCGGCACTGCCGCTTGCAGCATGAGGTCCCGGTGGGTGTCTAGGTGGTGATCCTTGCTGTGGTTGATCACGGCATTGACCAACTGGACGCGGGAGGTGGAGTCGGTGGGCTCCTTGTTGAGCTTGCTGACGAGTTTCTTGACTTCCGAGTTACCCTCTGCCGCAAAACCGATGATGCTGCCGTCAACGTGGTTGCTCTCTTTGTTGCGGCCCAGCATTTTCTTGAGGGGGGATTTCTTGTTGTGTTCCTTGATCTCGCCTGTGATGCCGAGCAACTGCTTCTGGAACGCGATGAAGTTGATGTTGGGCGTGTTTTTGTTTTCTTGGATCTTGCTTGCCATCAGACCTGTTGGGTGAAAGGAGTGACTCAGGAAAACTATTAGGAGTATTGATGGCTCACTTTCCCGCAAAAGTCGAGAGAAATGAGCAGACGCTCAACCTGCAGTCAGTTCGTTGACTGCACGACGCCCCATGCTGTCAAAGCTTTCTGAGAGCGGATGGGGGATGAGGTGTTCACGAGTGCCAATGGCATCGTGTGGCCAGAGGGTGTTGGCCACCCCGTTGATGTACACCTGAGTAAATTTTGGCGCTACCGGGACATCGAACTTCCCGTGTCCCACCCAAATCCGCAGCTTCGGAGGATGCGAGGCCAGCAGCGGAATCTTCAATGCAGCAATGTACTTGAGGAACAGCATGCGGCATTGCTTGCTGTAGAGCCGCAGGAAGAAGCGCGGTAGCTCCTCGTCATGCCCCATCTTCTGATCCGGAGGGATTTTGGGAACCTTGATGTCGCGGATGTCGAAGCTCAGCACGAACTGCTCCCCCATATTGTCGCGGATGATCAGCGAGAGCATGTTGAAGCGGTTGACATGACAGGCGATGAAGACATCCTTGAGGTAGTGGATATTCTCCAAAAGCTCCTGTGAGGAAGCGTGCATGGGCGCAAAGAACTCCTTGATTTCCGATGCAAGGTCGAAGAGCGCCTGCGGGGTCACGGGGTTGGTGGCAATCTCACTGCGGACCGTGGCCGGAGGTTTCTCGAAGGAGGAGAGGTTGCGGCTGGAGAAGCCAAGATAGCCACTGAAGACGCAGCGGGCGATGCCTTCCACAAGATGCGCATCGAACATGGGCATGACGGTGTTGGCGTTGCGCCCCGCCCCGCCCCCAGAGGCTTCGGCGCGGCTGAGCATCGAACTGAAGCTCCACTTGCCGTTTTTTTGGTTGAAGTCCACCTTCACCCGGCTGCGGGGGATGCTCAGACTTTTAGAAATCGGCAGTGGCACCTGAAAGGGTTTGCGCTCGAAATTGCGCTCAAAGTGATACTTGAAGATTACGTTTTCCAAAGTGTCCCCGGCGATTTGCACCTTGGAACCCTCGATGGTGCGCCGCACCCAGTTTTCGTTCAACTCGATTCCGGACTGCCGGAAATAATCCGAGACGTTGCCGATCACGCTCTTGAGCTTCTGGTGGTCCTGATAAATGCTGCGGGCCTGCATTTTCTCCAACGCGTTCATGGGTTGCTTGCGCTTGACCTTGAGCAACACCTTGCGGTCCTCAATGGCGACCCGCTGGTTGACCACAGCAAGTAAGGGGGAGAGAAATTTTTTGGCATTTTCCAAATCCGCCGAACTGTCTCCCACCTTGAGCAGGTGCTTGGCAATATTATCCACACCGTTGGTGTGCCCGATGCTGCACAGCTTTTTATCGGTGCGCTGCATGGATTCAAGGAAGAGTTTTTTGAGAATTTTCTCGGTACGGTTGCCGGCATCGTCCCGACCCTGCGAGAAGCGGATCAACTCCAAGCGCTCTTCCGGGTCACTGAAAAAGAGGTTGTAGAAGGCGATCAACGCCCGTGTGCGCCAATTGACGGTGTCATCAATCCAGATGGCCTTGCCCTCGTTGCCATAGTCAATGATGTCCGAAATCCGGATGTGCTGGGCGAAGCAGAAGATGATCTGCTTCTGCGTCACAGAAAGCGTGTTGAGCTCGAAATCATGCTCGGTTTCCTCCGGTTGCTCGTAACTCTCGAAGCGGGCGAGCATTTCAGTGAACTTGAGCCACCACGGATCCAGCGGCAATTCCGGGAAATCCGCTTCAATTTGCCGGAGTCCTGCCACCAAGGAGCCTTCGAGTTCTTGGCTGACGAAATAGCGTTGGTCCGGATTCCAGAGCAGGCGAGTGAGGCTGCTCGGCGGATCGTCTTCCTTGTCGATGCAGACGATCATTTCCAGCCACCAGCAGTTGAGCAGTGCCTTGGGGAGGTTGCGGTGACTGACCTTCTCGCTTTCTCGCAGGAAGATCGGGGTGGCGTGTTCCAGAAATTTTTTGCGCGGAATCTTAGTCTCACCCCAACTGGGCAGCTTGCGGAGCGCAAAAGTCTCGACCAAATCCTCCCCGGTTTTCTCGCCGTTCTCATCACTTGGGGCCGGAGTGGTCTGGGTGAGTTGCCACTCGTCTTCCGGAAACACCCCGATCTGCTGAAGTACCTGAAATTCGTAGGGCAGGTCAAAGGGCATAGAAGTAATTCCACACAGCACCACCGCCGGGTTGAGCAGGAAGTCGTTGAGCATGTTCGAGTAGGCCATGCTGCCTTCCGGAGAGACGAGGAAGGGTGTGTGCTGCCCGGCGCGTTGCCTGCGGAGGATGTTGGTGAAGAAGTGGATTTCCGTGCTGGGGTATTTCTTGGTGAGGTACGCTTCCGCCTGAAACACCTTCTGGTGAATGGGAAATTCGATATCAACTTCACGGAGCTTCGCTTCAAAATCCGAGTAAGCTTGCGCGAGTTGCGTCATGTGGACGCGGAAATGCTCAGCTAGCGTGGCGGACAACTTCTGGGTGTGGTCCTCCGGAAGTTCGACCTTGCCGCAGTGCTGCTGGAGCAGTTGCACCACCTCCGGCAACTTGCCTTGGTAGGTGCTGGCCATGCGGGAGGCCAACTGCTCCAGAAAATCAACTGCAAAAAAAGAGGAGGCTTGGCTGTTTTTGAGATGCCCGAGCAAGGCTTTTTCCTGCTGCGGGCCTGATGCCTTAGGGTCCAGGCCCTGCTGCACCAAAACCAAACGTGCGCTCTCCTCTCCCAAAAAATGCTCGCGGTAGTACAGAGCCATCCAGTGGTTGACCACCTCTCCGGACAGCTTTGCCATCGAGAAGGGAAAACAGCGTTTGCGCAAATCGTCGGCAGATTCCTTTTTGAGAAAACTGAAGAACTGCTTGAGGGCATCGAGGAAAATCTCGCAGTCCGGATACTCCCGGACCGTGTGTGAAATGGGAATGTGGAAAAGCTCACCTTGTTCTTCGGGACTTAGTTTCTGGAGGCGTTCCTGAATAAGCCGATACACCTCCTTGCGGAAACTGCTTTCAAAAATCACATCTGCAACCTTCGCCTCTTCTGCGGTCAACCCTTCGCCAATCTGTTCCAGTAATGCCTCAACCGCTTCCTGCTTGAGGGCTTTGTGCTCTGCCGGAGAGAGGATTTGGTAGTAGTAGTGATCATGGAAGTGGTTGAGGATCGCCGTGACTAACGCGATGAAGAAATCTCCATCGTTCCAGCTTCCGTCATACTCCGGATTGGTGTCAATGATGATTTGCGCGTCCATGTCGGAATCGGGTTTGTGCCCGATGCCCCCAAGGCTACCGATGGTGGTGAGCGCCTTGATGGGCCGGACCTGTGCCTGCTGGAACTGACCACAAATTTCGGGATACTCCTCCTGAAGGTAGTTGAAGATGCTGATGTCCCCACCTTCGCACATCTTCTTAGGAAGGAAGCGCAGCCCCCCCTCAATGCCAAACGGTGCCCCTTCCTTGAAAATCGGATAGGAGAGGGTGCGCATCACCGGTTTGCCGTCCTCGTCAAACTGCTTGGTGCGCTCCTGCACCTCCATCGGTGGAGCGTCCACTTGGTTGATGTCGAAGAGGAAAAGCCCTTCAAACATGGTGTTGTGCATCTCATCGCTTGCCAGCGTGACCAGACTTTCCATGCGCTTGCGGTTGATCTGTCCCATCGCGTCGAATTCCCGCTGCGCGTACTCCTTGAGTTCATCGAGTTGTTCCTTGGAGTAGGAACTGCGCAGGGCGTCCGTGAGGGTGCTTTTCTGGAGGGACTTCAGGATTGTCTGCAAGCCCGACTTGGCGGCATCTCCCTGCGGATTGCAGGGGACGAGCACATTGCGGACGGAGAGGGCTTCGAGTTGCTGCTCAAGCGTCATGGTGTTGCGATTCCGGCCATTGGGTTGGAAGTGACCCGTGGGGCTTCTCTCTGGAGTTGCAGGTGTGCGAGTGGATTGGCTTTTGGACGCTGCTGGGAGCGTTGGTTGATGGTTCGTACCACGCTGGTGACGCGTCGTCCGGTGGCTACGGCTTCTGGAGTCACGGTGTAGCCTTTGCTGCGGGAAAGTTCTTTGGCAGTGTAGCCCGCCGCCACCCCCCGCTGGGAGAGCCTGCGGATTTGCGGAGCCGTGATACGCCGAATCTTGCGGCCAAGCTGCACTTCACGCCTTGTGGTCTTCGGAAGATGAGGACGGATTTTCACCAAGGGTGCTTTGCGAAGCGGTTTCTCCGGAGACAGCTTGATCCAGCGCATGTCCCGCATCAGTCGTTTGGCACTGCGTCCTGTTTTTCCCTGCTCGGACTGCAGAGGGCGCAGCGGTTGTTTGAGAGGCCGCAAACGGATGGAACCGCTGCCCCAACTCGTGATCCGGATGTAACGCTGCACCGTCTTGGGGTCGTCCTTCGCAAAGGCGGAATCCATGCCCAACCCCAACGTGCCGAGGACGAAGATTCCCGCTCCAAGCATTCGGAGCTTTTGGAGTTGATCACGCAGCATGGTTTCCCGAGGGTTGACGGATTCCGGAACAGGCGAACTGCACAGGCGCAAAAAAGCAGCAGATTGTACCCGCTCGCTTGTACGCAAAAGTATCGGTGCTGGCGCTACGATCCAGACTGGCATCAACCTGTCAAATTCTCCTGCGAACCTCAATCCCAAAATGAAACGACAACTTTTTTTCCGGGTGATGCAGAAAAAGATTGCACTGGGCGGCAGTTCGTAATATGTATAATCGTTAACTTTGTGCAACCCTTTGAAAGGAGCTGAACATGCAACACCCCATCCAGAAACTCTTGCTGGTGGCACTTGCCATCGCAGGGCCAGCGACGCTTGCGTATGCAGGCGGAGGTGGGCCTGGGGGCAATTACCTGATCGAACCGCTTGGTTTGATGTTACTGGCCGCAACGGTATTTGCGATCATCCTGAGCTACGCCAAGCAGGCGAGCCTGTTCGCCTTCATCATCGTAGGCATCCTAGGAGGTGGGTATTTTCACCTCACCGACCCTGAGACCGCCTTCATGGGCTGGGCGATCAACAAAAACGTCCTCACCGCCTTCGTGGACGTCGGCATCATCTTGCTACTCTTCATGGCCGGGATGGAGGTGGACATCAAAGGGATGATCAAGCGTTGGAAGTTGCTGCTCATCAACGGGGTTGGCCAAGTCGCGGGCCTCTTCGTTATTTGCATCGGCCTTGGCGTAGCCTACATGGGCATTAATGAGGATTATATGGCAGCGGCGGGCTTACCTCCCGCAAACGCAACTGCCGCCTTGCTCTACTTTGCGCTCTGCTTGACGCTTTCCTCGACTATCCTCGTCATCGGTACCCTCAAGAGTACCGGGCAGATGGAGACCGCCCACGGGCAGGTCGCGCTGGGTTTGATGGTGCTTCAGGACATTGTGGCCGTGGTCGCCTTGGCGATTCTTGGTAGCCTCAAGCCGCCCGCGCCGGGCACCGAACCCCCCAACCTTGGAATGGAGGTGGGGATGATTTTCGCGAAGATGTTTGCCTTGGCGATCATCCTCTACTTCGTCACCAAGTACCTCCTCAATCCACTCTTCAAGTACTTTGCAAAATCCGGAGAGTTGCTTTTCATCGGCACGCTTGGCTACGGATTGGGCGTTGCCGCGCTTTGCGAGGTGGTCCACTTCTCCTCCGGAATCGGCGCCTTCTTCGCTGGAGCAACGCTGGCGGCGCTGCCCTACCGTCATGAGATCGAGGACAAGGTCGAACCCCTCAAGGCGTTCGGCATCATCCTCTTCTTCATCGGTTTGGGTTTCGACATTTCCGCCCTTCCGGTGGACAAGCTGATTGGCGGCTTGACCGACGGGGTGATCCTCGCGGTTTTGGTGGTGATCCTCACGATCCCGCTGATGATCCTGCTGGGCTATCTCAGCAAGATGAAGGGGCGACCCTCATTTATGATCGGGGCAATCATCAACCAAAGCTCCGAGTTTTCGCTGATGCTTGCGGTCTTGTGTCTGCAATACAAGCTGTTTGACGCAAACCTCTTCATCGTCATCACCATTGTCGTGCTGGTGACCTTCTTCCTTTCATCGCTGGGGCACCAGTTTCTGGAACCCCTGTATGGAGCGCTTGCAAAGAGCCTCAACTTCGTGGACACCCATGCGGCGGAGGAGGAGGTTGCTGCTGCCGGGTTTGAGATGGAAAACCATGTGGTCATCATGTCGTACAACGAACTGGCGATGGAGATTGCGGATTTCTACGCAAAACGCGGGCAACAGGTGCTGCTGCTGGACCTTGATCCAGAGATCACGGGCTACTTCGAGGAACATCACCACGACAACAACATCCACGCGCACTACTCGGACATGCAGGATCCGGACGTGTGGGGGGACATGGGCTTCGACAAAGCCAAGGTGGTGGTCTCGTGCATGGATGGCGGACAGGAGGCCGAGGTGGCGATTGCCCGCTGGCTGAACAAGGAGGGCAAGGTTCCGTTTATCGCGGCCACCTCCTCGCATGAGGAAACGCTGGAACTCTACGAGGCGGGTGCCCGCTATGTGATCCAGACAGACTTTTTGGCGGCCAAGAGCTTCCGCAGCCTCTTCGAGCAAGAGGTGGACAAGCCCTTGACGGAAGCCTTCTCCGAGTTGGGCAAGGCCCACTGGGATGAGACTCGCAAGATCAAGGAGGGCATGGGTGCCCTCTTTGCCACCGTTTAATCCGGGAACTTCTACTGAGAGAATGGCTATGCTGCATTTACATCCACTTCGGATCGCGGTCCTGTTCGTAGGAACGCTGCTCCTCGCCTCCCCGGCTTATGCCGGAGGTGGGGGCTGGTTGATCAAACCGCTTGGGCTGATGCTCGGCGGTGCTATGCTCATCACCTTGGTGTTGAGCAAAATCCAACAAACGAGCATCCTCTCCTTCATCGCGATGGGAGTCGTGATGGGGTTGGCGATCGGAGGATATGAGGAGGATTATCTCCTTGCGCACTTCCCCGGACTTGATGCTATTGTCTCGGGCTTCCAACAAGTTGGGATCGCCCTGCTGCTCTTCATCGCCGGGATGGAGTTTGACATTGGCAGCGTCACCAAGCGCGCACGGTTGGTGCTCACCAACGGCATCGGGCAGATTGTCCTTGCGCTGCTGCTGCTGTTCTTGGTGGCTCAGGCTTTGCTGCAAGGCGAGAGCTTCAGCACGCTCTTCTACTTTGCGCTCTGCCTGACCCTCTCCTCCACCATCATCATCCGCACAGCGCTGGACACACGAGGCGGGGGGGATTCGCTGCAAGGGCAAATCGTGATGGGCATCACCGTCCTTCAGGACTTGGTGGCCATCATTCTGCTGGCCCAACTCCTAGGCTTGAAAGAGACGGGTGGGGTCATCGTTCCTGGGACTGCTCTTCTGATCCTTGCCAAGCTCGTCGGCCTTGCGCTCGTGCTCTGGGTTTTGTCCAAGTACATCTTGGACCCTGTGGTCAAGTACCTCACGAAGTCCCCGGAACTGCTCTTCGTCAGTGCCTTGGGCTGGTGCATGGGGGTCGCCTCGGTGTGTTCAGCCATTGGCATCTCCCCGGAAGCCGGGGCGTTTCTCGCCGGGGTGTCGGTGGGCATCTTGCCCTACAAGCTCGACATTGAAGATAAGGTGGAGCCGCTCAAGTCCTTTGGGATGGTCCTGTTCTTCCTGACGCTTGGGTATGGGCTGACCAAGGTTGACGGACAGGTGTATCAGGATGACATCAAACTGGCGTGCTTCTTTGTCGCCCTTGTCGTGATTGGCAAGCCGATCCTCTCCATCATTTTTGGCTGGTTGACGAAACTCAAGGGTCGACCGTCGTTCATGATTGGCGGCTACCTGAACCAGTGTTCCGAGATTTCACTGATCATCGCTCTCATCGCAAGAGAAGCGGGGGTGTTTAACGACCGGATGTTTGCGCTGGTTGTCCTCACCGTCATCGGTTCGTTCATTGTCTCCTCTTTTGGACATCTCTACATCAACGAACTCTATGGGATGATCCGGGGAATGTTGCGGTTTGTGGACAACCATAGTGCGCCTTATCAGGTCGAATCCTTCGACTTTGAGTTCAAGGATCATGTGGTGGTGCTGTCCTACAACGAACTTTCTGGAGAGATCGCGGATTTCTACGCCCAGCGTGGGGAGAAGGTCTTGCTGATGGACCTCGATCCGGAGATCACAGAGTTCTTCAAGGGCAAGGAAAACAGCAACATCATCCCGCTTTACGCGGACATGGAGGATCCGGACGTGTGGGAGCAGTTCGCCTTTGACAAGGCTAAGCTGGTCATCTCCTGCCTTGATGAAGGGCAGGAGGCCGAAATCGGCATCTCCCAGTTCCTCAAGCAGCGCTCTCCGGATGTGCCCTTCCTCGCGGCCACCTCGTCACACGAGGAGGCACTGGAACTCTACGAGATGGGAGTGCGCTATGTGATCCAAACCGACTACCTCGCGTCCAAGAAATTCCGGGAGGTGTTTGGGGAAGAAATCGACAAATCTGGGTCTGAAGCTTTCAAGGAGAAAGGGGAGGAACATTGGAAGGCCACCCGTGAAATCAAGGAAGGTCTCGGCGAGATCTTCAAGTTCGTCTGAGAAAACTCTCAGCGTTGTTCAACCTGCACCGGCATGGACGCTGGTGCAGCACACACACGACCGGAGGCAGGGACGCCGTCCGGATCGGGCCATTCCGTCCTTGTGCCCGATCCAATTTACCCACACTGGCGTTCAGCGTCCTCCGGCAGACAGGGACGTCAATGCAGCAATCCGGCGCTTTTGCCGAGGAGGAACCCGTGTTGGGTTTCTCGGAAGACATGTTTCTGGAGCAGATGCTTCAGGAAACCCTCAATCCCGCTTACGAGGGGCCAGAACCTCAAGCCGTTCCAGTCGCCATCAGACGGGAGCAAGCCCTCCACGGACTCCGGAAGCGGGCAACTCACTACGCCTTGCAGTTACAACCGCTCTTGCGGTTGTGGGTGTCTCCCACCGTGCGGGTTCAACTCAAGCAACGCAAACTCCTGCCCTTTGCGGAATTGTCCGGACTCGCCACCGGGCGTTCGTACTTCAATCTCGTCAGCATTGAGGAACCTCGGTCGCTGTGGACCATGCACTGCTCCCGGAGTCTTGCCGAAGGTTTGGTCCAGCAGCGGCTCCGCCAGCGCTACGGCTGGCTGAAAGACGTGGAATTGGAGGGCGAGGGGGCGCACTCGACGGTGTTTCTGGAGATTGGCGAGTTCCTCCGCAAATCCCGGGATGCGATGCTGGAAGACTGGGGGGGGCCACTGGTGATTGCGGGCTATCGTCCTGTGCTGCGGCCCCGTTTCACGAAGGAGGCCTCTCCAAGTGACGAGTACGCTCTGCTGAGTTATCGGGTGGAGAGTCCGGAGGTTTCCGGAGACCTGCACTGGGCGATTCCGATGAATGCAATTTTGGAGATTTTTGGGAAAACACTACAGCCTCGGGATGAGCTTTCCGGACTGGGACGTTTGCAAACCCTCCGTCCGGTCTGAATAAACAGGTGGGGCTAACGTTCCACCTTCAGCACCGCCATGAAGGCTTCCTGCGGCACCTCCACGGTACCGATGCGTTTCATGCGCCGCTTGCCCTTCTTTTGCTTCTCCAACAGCTTGCGCTTGCGGCTGATGTCTCCGCCGTAACACTTGGCCGTGACATCCTTGCGCAAGGCGCCCAGCGTTTCCCGTGCGATGATTTTGGCCCCGATGGCGGCCTGGATGGCAATCTCGAACATCTGCTTGGGGATCAGTTCCTTGATGCGCTTGGCCAACTCGCGGCCTTGATAGTACGCTTGGTCGCGGGGGACGATCAGGGAAAGTGCATCGACCGGATCGCCATTGAGGAGGATGTCGAGCTTGGCGAGTTCGCCACGCTTGAAGCCGCTCAGTTCGTAGTCGAAGGACGCATAGCCTCGGGAAACCGATTTGAGGCGATCGTAGAAGTCCATCACGATCTCGTTGAGCGGCAGTTCATACTCCAGCATCACGCGGTTCGGGGCCGGATACTCCATGTGAACCTGAGTGCCTCGACGTTCCTGCGCGAGTGTCATGATCTGTCCGACAAACTCGGTCGGCGTGAAGACGCGCCCCCGGATGTACGGCTCCTTGATGTGGTCAATGTCTCCAGCGGGCGGAAGCTGGGCGGGATTGTCCACGGCGACGGTTGTGCCGTTCCGCAAGTGGACGTGATAGACCACGCTGGGGGCGGTTGTGATCAGTTGCAGCTTGAATTCGCGCTCCAGCCGCTCCTGTGCGACCTCCATGTGCAGCAGGCCCAGAAAGCCGCAGCGGAACCCAAAGCCGAGGGCCACCGAGGTTTCTGGCTCAAAGGTGAGGGAGGCATCGTTGAGGGCGAGCTTGTTGAGGGCTTCGCGCAATTCCTCGTAATCTTCGCCATCAACGGGATAGATGCCGCTGAAGACCATCGGATTGGCCTCGGTGTAGCCCGGCAGTGGCGTAGCCGCAGGGCGTTCTGCAAGCGTGACCGTGTCACCGATCTTGGAGTGACCAATGGTCTTGATGGACGCGCAAAGGAATCCGACCTCTCCGGGACCGAGGGTTTCACGCACCTCCCGGAAGGGCGTGAACACGCCAAGCTGGACGACTTCGTAATCCTGCTGGGTGGTCATGAAACGGATGACCTCGCCAGTACGGACCCGGCCATCAACAATCCGGACCATCACGACCACCCCAAGGTAAGCGTCAAACCACGAATCGAAAATGAGGGCGCGCAACGGAGCCTCCGGATCGCCCTTGGGTGCAGGAACCTGTGCGACGACTTGCTCAAGGATTTCGCCAATGCCCAAGCCTTGCTTGGCGCTGGCCCGCACCGCGTTGCTGGCGTCCAAGCCAATGATGTCCTCGATCTCCTGAGCGACACGATCCGGCTCTGCCGTAGGCAGGTCCACCTTGTTCAACACGGGCAGCACCTCCAAGTCGTTCTCAACGGCGAGATAGACGTTGGCGAGGGTTTGCGCCTCCACCCCCTGCGCAGCATCCACAACGAGCAAAGCACCTTCGCAGGCGGCCAGCGAGCGGGAAACCTCGTAGGTGAAATCAACGTGTCCGGGTGTGTCAATCAGGTTGAGAATGTACTCCAATCCGTCTGCGGCGCGGTACTGAAGCCGCACGGCTTGGGACTTGATCGTGATGCCGCGCTCACGCTCGATGTCCATGCTGTCGAGCAACTGCTCCTGCGCCTCGCGTTCGGAGACCGCCCCAGTTGTTTGCATGAGGCAGTCTGCGAGCGTCGATTTGCCGTGGTCAATGTGGGCGATGATCGAGAAGTTGCGGATGCGCTGGGGATCAATGTCCTGGGATTTCATGAAGTGGTGCGGGACGCGATGCATGGAAACTTACCAGTTTATCAATCCGCATTCTTTGGTTCCAGCCGAATCTGGAGTGTGCGCCCCTCAGTACTGGATTAAACGCTGGACTGTTCGCCCAGCCGACCCTACCATTGGGAAAGCTGTGAATCCTCTCAACTTCCTACCGTGACTGCACCGCTGCTTTCCTTTGAAGACTACCTCCGGCAACCTCCGGAAGCACGGATGACGCACTATGTCCGGGAGGGACGGCTCTACCACGTCATGCTCCCCCAGCAGTTTGAGGAACCGCTGATGGAGGAACTGTTCGACACTGCGGACCTCATCAAGGAAATCACCCGCAAACCCAACGGTAGCGGCTTCCTCAAGTCCGTTTTGCGGCATAAGAAGGCGATGCTCTACTTCACGCAGCCGTCCACGCGGACCTTCCTTTCCTTCCTCGCCGCCTGCCAACTCGTGGGCATAGACACGGCGGAAGTGCGCGACCCCTCGCTTTCTTCCGAATACAAGGGGGAGAGTCAGGAGGACGGGGTGCGGGTCTTCAGCAGCTACTTCGACTGCATCGTGATGCGCGATCCCAAACCTGGATTCTGCGAGTACATGGCCTATCTGCTCGATGCCACCGGACGCAGTGTGCCCATCCTCAACGGTGGCAGTGGCAAGGATCAGCATCCCACGCAGGCACTGCTCGACCTCTACACCATGCATCGGTCGTTTCTCAACCGAGGGGGACTCCGGAAGAAACGCTATGCGTTCGTTGGTGATCTCTTGCGTGGACGGGCGGTGCGTTCGTCGGTGTACCTGCTCAGCCAGTTCCAAGATTTGGAGTTTCATTTTGTGGCTCCGGCAGCGTTCCAGATTGCTCCGGATTTGGAGGATCACCTCAAGACCCTCGGCATTTCCTATCAACTCAGTGAGGACTTGGAGTTGCTGCTTCCGGAAATGGATTGCGTTTACATGACGCGGCTACAGGACGAGTATGACCTGTCCGGAGAGTCGCAACTGGTGGACTACTCA
>Ga0209402_10003547_pt1 | contig 14861 bp, 14 predicted proteins | sample ArcticOcean_MG_C_3_FD_187437 | JGI IMG/M metagenome (GOLD analysis project Ga0209402, IMG submission 187437) | Marine microbial communities from western Arctic Ocean - ArcticOcean_MG_CB8_126 (SPAdes) (version 2) | ecosystem: Environmental > Aquatic > Marine > Oceanic | place: Arctic Ocean... | reverse complement strand
GCAGAAACGGGATTCTGAAGACTAATCACTTGCGCACTCGAGCGTGGTTGATTAGTCTTTACTTTTAGATGTATTAATTCAGTCTTTAATCTGGTCCGGTGAGGCCAGAAAGGCACAGAGGTGCAGAAAACGTTTCATAGTAAGTTTTTTCAATGTGTCCGATTAGCTTCGGCAGATCCCCTTTTTACAGGGGATTTTTTTTACCTATCGAGTACTTCGAAAAAAAATAGCGTCGAGGCGAGGACAAAATGACCACGGTCGCGATATCTACTGTTTTGGATGAGGTTGCCGTAGGTAGGACCGTACGTCGCTTAGCCCATGAAATAATTGAGTTTCACAATGGGGTGGATAATATTGTTCTGGTGGGAATACAGACTGGCGGTGCTGTACTCGCAAGCCTACTCGTCGTCGAGATTGAAAAAATCGAGTCAACAAATATTCCTTGGGGAACCTTAGACATAACGCTCCATCGAGACGATCTTGGATTGGAAATCCCACCTATCACACTTTCAGGATCAAATCTTCCAGATATTGATGGGAGAATCGTTGTGTTGATTGATGACGTGTTATTTACTGGTCGAAGCGTCCGCGCGGCACTGGACGCAATTACTCATCTGGGTCGACCAGAAGCAGTTCGATTGGCGGTGCTTGTTGATAGAGGGCACAGGGAACTGCCTATTAGGGCAGATATTGTGGGCAAGAATATACCAACTTCCTTTGGTGATGAAATTGAAGTTGCCTATGACCAGCGAACAGGTAAAGGTGTGGTGCTTTTGCATCAAGAGATGAGCATCAATGGCAATTAGTGATTCCGAAAGACCTATAAATTCTGTGGCAGGACAGAGCGTTGAAGGTGCTCTAGGTGCTGCCAATCAGGACGTGGTATGGAATCATGATCACGTGCTTGATCTGGATGACTTTTCATACGAGGAAATTGAGAGCGTAATTACCCTCGCAGGAAAGATGCGAGAGGTGTTGGATCGCCGAATCGCACGCGCACCAATATTACGTGGTTTTACGATGATTAATTTATTTTTTGAACCTTCAACTCGTACGCGTGCCTCATTCGAACTTGCGGGCAAAGTATTGGGCGCCGATGTAATCAGCGTCAGTGCGAATACGTCATCTGTCGTAAAAGGAGAGTCATTGATTGATACCGTGAAGACTTTAAGTGCGATGACTGCGGACGCGATAGTCATGCGGCATGGAATGTCAGGCGCACCATATTTAGCCTCGAAGCATACGCGAGCATCGGTAATAAACGCCGGCGACGGATCACATGCACATCCTACTCAGGCGTTGCTTGATATTTACACGTTGAAGCAGCGACTTGGTGATTTAAAAGATAAAAAGATAGTGATGGTAGGAGATATTTCTCACTCACGTGTGGCTCGATCTGGAATGTGGGGTTTTTCTGCTATGGGAGCAAACGTTGTGCTGTGCGGCCCTCCCACATTGCTTCCTTCTGGATTCTTGGTGAATGAACGGCCAAAACATGCTCGGTCGGCACTTCCTGACGTCGATATAGAGACAAATATTGACGTCGCTATTAAGGATGCTGATGTGGTCATGGCATTGCGATTACAGAAGGAACGGCAACAGGGAGGATTATTGCCGTCACTTCATGAATATTCACGTTTATATCAAGTTACGTCGGAGAGGCTTAGTAAGGCAAAGAGTAATCATATTTTAATGCACCCTGGGCCGAAGAATGAAGGTATTGAGATAGGTGGAGATGTCGCCTCAGGTTCGAATTCGACGATTGAAGAGCAAGTTACAAATGGCGTGGCAGTTAGAATGGCTCTTTTATATTTGATCGCTCAAAAAAATCAGAGGGAGAATTAATTGACTACGTTAGCTATCCACAATGCTCGAGTTATCGATCCAGAACTAAACCTTGATGGGATCGCTGATATCGTTTTAGTGGATGGGCATATTGCCCGCATAGGCCCGAACGAGGCTGAGATGGTGATTGATGCTGAAAGAGTCGATGCAACTGGGCTGGTGGTTAGTGCAGGATTTATTGATCTTCATTGTCACCTTCGTGAGCCTGGTTTTGAGTATAAAGAAACTATCGCAACTGGGACGGCAGCAGCAGCGCGTGGTGGATTTACCACAGTTTGTGCGATGCCGAATACAAGCCCTCCAATCGACTCCCAAGCGTCCATCGAATCTCTTCTAAGACAGATCGAACAATCTGCTCAAGTTCGAGTGCTTCCTATTGGTTGCATCACAGTAGGTCGCCAGGGCAAGGAGCTTGCCCCTGCGGGTGAATTAGTTGATTCAGGAGTTGTTGCACTTTCTGATGACGGTGACGCTGTTGCAGATGCGTCCTTGATGCAGGCAGCTCTTTCATATAGTTCTCTATTTAATTTACCTGTGTCACAGCACGCGGAAGATCCTTCACTAGTTTCTGAGGGACAGATGCACGAGGGTTGGGTGTCAGCAAGATTAGGTCTTCGTGGAAGACCATCATCTGCGGAAGAAATCTTTGTTGCACGTGATATAGCACTTGCTGAAGTGACTGGAGGACGTTTACATATTGCACACGTGTCCACAGCTGGATCTGTCTCCTTAATTGCTGCTGCGAAAGCACGCGGTGTCAATGTTACGGCTGAGGTAACGCCTCATCATCTGACACTGACTCATGAACTGGTTGCATTCGATAATAATTATAAAAAGATAGACTACAACGCTTCAGCAAAAGTTAACCCACCTCTGCGGATGGACTCAGATTTGGAAGCTTTGGGTATAGGGATACGTGATGGCATTATTGATGCAATAGCAACCGATCACGCTCCGCACTCACTCTCTGATAAGGAGATTGAATTCGACTTGGCAGCTCCGGGAATATCTATGCTAGAGACAGCCTTCGCTTTAGCTATGACCAGAGTGCATGATGGCACCTTCCCGCTAGGTACATTGATAAGGAGCTTGACTAGTGGTCCAGTCCGAGCCTGGGATCTGGATAAACGAACTGGTTTGTCTGGTCTAGGCACGCTGACACCTGGAGCACCAGCTGACTTGGTGATATTTGATCCTGAGATGGATTGGACTGTTGAGCCAAATAATTTTCTATCAAAGGGCAAGAATACGCCGATTGCAGGCCGTACGTTGAAAGGGAAAGTGTTGGTAACTATTTCTGAGGGCGAGATTGTATATGAGGATTCCACCGCGGCTGGACGCTTACGATTGAGTGCTAGAGGTGAAAGAAGTTGATGAATTCGGCAAATATGAATAATCCAGAGAGAAATGCACTTCTTGTTTTGAGTGATGGACGGTCTTTCACTGGACTTGCTCGAGGGATTGGGTCGCGTGTTACAGGTGAAGTGGTGTTCAGTACATCAATGACTGGCTACCAAGAGGCCCTCACTGACCCGTCATTTGCTGGTCAAATTTTGACGATGACATTTCCGCTTCAGGGAAATTATGGAATTGCTGAGGAAGTCGATGAGAGCTCACGAGTTCAAGTCGAGGGTTTTGTGGTTAGAGAACTTACTGATTTGCCGAGTCACGCTAGCTCAGTCATGAGTTTAAATGAGTATTTAACCGAGAATAATATTCTTGCGATGACCGGTGTCGACACACGTTCATTAACTCGGCACCTGAGATCTAGCGGTGTCCTGATGGGTACGATTACAACGGATGAAAGTTTAGATGAGGCTTTGTATAGACTTGGGTCAGCTCGCAATTACGCCACGGCGGATCACGTGAAGTCAGTATCGACGCCATCATTGTACGAATTTAGTGCCAAGAACTTTGCTGTAGAGAGTTCTTTATCCAGTGAGAGCAAAAAACCTCATGTAGTCGTGCTCGATCTTGGGGTGAAGAATAATATTATGCGTTTACTTCAGTCGCGAGGCTGTCGCGTGACTGTTGTTCCACACCTGACGTTAGCCTCAGACATTTTATCTCTCAGTCCTGACGGCGTTTTGTTATCGCCGGGTCCCGGAGATCCCGAGTTACTCGGTGAGGTAACAAGATCCGCCCGGGACTTAGTCGGAAAAATACCAATGTTAGGAATTTGCCTAGGTCATCAAGTATTAGCTAAAGTTTTCGGCGCAAAAACGTATAAAATGAAATTTGGCCACCGTGGTGCCAATCATCCAGTGATTGATACAGTGAGTGGTAAAGTGCATATTACGTCACAGAATCATGGATTTGCTGTTGACTCCGAAGGCCTAGAAGCGGATATGCGGGTCACCCAAGTGCATCTAAACGATGAATCAGTTGAGGCGATGCGGCATGCGACTGAACCCATCTTCACCCTTCAATATCACTCTGAGGCATCCCCTGGCCCGAATGACAGTGAGTTTGTTTTTGATGAATTTATTCAATTCATGACTGAGAGGATGTAGATATGTCGAATGTTACAGAGAATACTGCTCTAATCGAGTTTTATCAGGAGAGAATGAAAATTGACTGGGATATTTTCTTCTCGAATAGTGAAAAGTCTCTCCCGAATTATTGGGAATACTGGGAGAAATTTTCAAATAGTTGGAGAGTCCCCATTCAATTTATTCAACCGATTGGTCTTGACTCACCTCGACATTTTGAGTCACTTGAACCGCTTTTGAGCAAGCTAGACTCATCTCCGGAGGTTATTGTTCCACCTACTGATTGGCTGCACATTAGTTGGATACATATCGGATTTTTAATGGCTACAGATATTATGTGGTCACAAGTAGAGACATTTTACGTGAACGCAAGCCCTAGGTTGCGCCGTATTCCACCTTTTTCAATTAAATTATCTGGCGTTTCGATTGATGATAAAGGTGTCGTGTACGTGGGTGTAGATGATTCTGGTTTTTATAGAGATGCTCGCAAGCAGGCACGCAATGGAGTTCCTAAAGTTTACGAAGTTTTGCGCGATTCGAATGAATTTGTTGACGGGAAAGACGTATTCACCCCAAAATTGGCGATTGGACACCTCAGCGGAGAAGGCAATAGGCAGAACTTACTCAGCCTGCTTGAAGATTGGCGAACTGTTGAGTTCACTACGATTGATCTCACTCATCTACAAATGGCTCGGATTCCAATTATGCCTCATGATCACTACGCGGCTTTGGATGTGGTCGCGCAAATTGAGATGCGTGGGGAAAATTATCGGGAGGGCTATCACAATTAATCTAATAAAATATTCTGATTTGTCTTGGAGCTTTTAATTCAAAATATGAAAGAAAAAAAGCTCGAGTCAGTTTTAATTATAGGAAATGGGCCCATAATAATTGGGCAAGCTGCGGAATTTGATTATGCAGGAACTCAAGCCTGTAAGGCGATGCGCGAAGAAGGCGTACGATCAATATTGGTTAATTCGAATCCTGCGACAATCATGACAGATGATGGTGTTGCAGATGTCACTTATATCGAACCGCTTACCGTTGAAGTTCTTACTCGAATCATTGAGCGTGAACGTCCTGATGCGATATTACCAACTCTTGGCGGACAAACTGGCCTGAACTTGGGTATGGAGCTTTCTGAGGCTGGGATATTGAAAAAATATGATGTTGAAATGCTTGGCTCATCGGTCGAGACAATTCGTTTTGCAGAGGATCGGGAGGCGTTCAAGAAATTGTTGGAGGATTTGGATGAGCCGACACCACTCTCAAGAATTGTGGAAAATTGGGATGATGCGATTCTGGCGAAAGAACTTGTTGGTTTGCCAGCAGTTATTCGGCCTGCTTACACACTAGGCGGCAGCGGCGGGGGAATTGCAACGACTGATGATGAGTACGCCACTATCGTAAAATCTGGATTGGATGCCTCGCCCATTAACCAAATTTTAGTAGAGCAGAGTCTTTTGGGATGGAAAGAACTCGAATACGAAGTGATGCGCGATGGTAACGATACGTGCATCACTATTTGCAATATGGAAAACCTCGATCCTATGGGAGTTCACACAGGTGATTCAATTGTCGTCGCTCCTTCGCAGACACTTACTGACCGTGAATACCAAATGCTTCGAAACAGCGCATTCAAAATAATCAGGGCTCTTGGAATTAAGGGTGGTTGCAACGTACAGTTTGCTCTTGCCCCACGGTCTCTCGTCGAAGAGGGGGATCACGAGGTGCCCAGATCTCTTCCTCCATACTATGTTATTGAGGTCAATCCGCGTGTATCGCGATCGTCAGCTTTGGCTTCCAAGGCAACTGGTTATCCCATTGCTCGAGTGGCTGCGAAAATTGCTTTAGGGAGAAATCTGCACGAGATTGAGAATGCTGTCACTCAAAGAACTACCGCTGCATTTGAGCCAGCGTTGGACTACACAGTGGTAAAAATACCCCGTTGGCCATTTGACAAGTTTGCGACTGGTGATCGACAACTCGGTACTCAAATGAAAGCAACGGGTGAAGTGATGGCAATTGCACGTACATTTGAGGAAGCACTTCAAAAAGCGATACGCTCACTCGAGGTGGGTGGACGCTCGGCGTTATGGGAGAGAACAAGTTGGCTTGATGAGCCATACCTTCAGGCGACTGATGAACGAATCTGGGCTCTGTTATCGGCTTTGCGTCATCATCTTGATTCAACTGAATTATCTGCTCGTACTGGGATTGATCCTTGGTTTCTGGAAAGATTAGGCCGAATTGTATCAATGGAGAAAATTTTACTTTCCAGCGATCTAACTCCGATGCTTCTGCGTGAAGCTAAGCGTTTGGGATTTGCAGATGTCGATATTGCCTCACTTGCAGGCAAATTGCCGGAGCAAATTAGGAATATGCGTTTGGATTGGGATGTTCGTCCCGTTTATAAAATGGTTGACACTTGTGCTGCTGAGTTTGATGCGGTTACACCGTACTTTTATTCAACTTACGATGATGAGAATGAAGCTGTTCCGGACATGAATGATAGGATGCTCGTGCTGGGCTCAGGCCCTATACGGATTGGACAAGGCATAGAGTTTGACTATTGTTCTGTGCGAGCGGCCCAAGCCTTGCGGGCTGCGGGAGTACATGCAATTATGGCTAATTCGAACCCCGAAACAGTTTCGACGGATTTCGATACGTCTGACCGACTCTATTTTGAACCTTTGGATGAGGAGGGTATCCGTGATCTCCTGGATAACGAAGCTAATGGTGACCGAGCGCCTGCCTCGATTGTTCAATTTGGAGGCCAGACGGCAATAAATCTGGCAGGTCCTCTTCACAGAGCAGCCCTGCCGATTGCAGGTTCCTCCGCAGCCACTATTGATTTAGCTGAGGACAGAGGATTGTTCGGTGAAATGTTGAATCGACTGGATATTCCACAACCTCCGGGAACAATAGTTACTGATCTAGAGCAAGCTCTGCAAGCGGGTGATGCCGTTGGCTACCCAGTTCTGGTGAGACCGTCTTACGTGCTTGGTGGTCGAGCGATGGAGATTGTTCAGAATGCAAATGAGATGGTTACTTTTTTTGCGGCGGCACTTGAGGCTGGGGCAGATGCAGGTACAAATAGTGTTCTGATTGATAAATTCCTTGAAGGACCAGAGGTTGAAGTTGATGCGGTCTGTGATGGTGAAGTTGTCTTGATTCCTGGAATTATGGAACACGTGGAACGTGCTGGGGTGCATTCAGGCGATTCAGTCGCAGTCTATCCGCCCCAAAGTCTTACACAACCACAAATTGATTCAATTGTCGACTATACGACTCGTATGGCACTTGAGCTTGGTGTGAGGGGCTTAATGAATGTGCAATTTGTTATTGCGGAAGAGGCGGACCCACACGGGACAGGTGTTTTTATTATAGAAGTAAACCCCCGATCATCAAGAACAGTTCCGTTTATTTCGAAAGTTACTAATATTCCTTTGGTAAATCTTGCCGTAAATATTATGCTAGGTAAAACGTTGACCGAGCAAGGCTATTCTGGAGGACTGTATCCGTCTATGAATCTGATTGCGATCAAAGCTCCAGTTTTTTCTATGAATAAACTAACAAATGTAGACACATTTTTAGGGCCTGAGATGAAGTCGACAGGTGAGGTGATGGGAATTGATAAGTCGTTTGCGCCCGCGATGCGAAAAGCTCTAATAGCATCTTCGATGAATATACTGCCGAAAACTTCTTTTTTGCTCTCTATTTCAAATCAAACTAAATCAGAGGCAACTTCCTTGATTCGGTATCTTCATGAGTCGGGTAGTCCCCTTTTCGCTACTGAAGGGACAGCAAGCTTAATTACGGCACTTGGTATACCGGTCACTATTATTTCAAAAAGGCTAGATGATGCCGATAAAAATGTAGTCGAGCTAATTAAAGCTGGGGCAGTCGGTGCGGTAATTAATACACTTGAGGGTGGTAGAACAGAGGTCAGACGGGATGGATTCTTTATTCGACGAGCTGCAACAGAAATGCGAATCCCCTGTTTCACTTCTCTAGATACAGCCCGTGTTGCAGTACAGGCAATCGACGACGATCCAGCCGGAAGCTATAGCGTCTTACCAATTAGTGCTTATAGGTCTGAAGATTATGACTAGCACATGATTGGCGATTTTATTGATGAATAGAAGTGATTTGATCGTACTTGAGAATGTGCGTCTATACGGCTCAACACACCTTATTTGGCTTCAAGCCGGAAACGCTTATAAGTCAGCGGTGCCTGGACAGTTCATGATGGTTACGTGTGGTGACTCTGAAGCTGGTTACCCTGACCCGCTGCTCGGCAGAGCTATGTCTATATATAGATTAGAAGTGAGCGAAGATTATGTTCGAGTAGGCATCCTATATGATGTTGTGGGTATTGGTACTCGGTGGTTGAGTAAACGTAGTCTAGGGGATGTACTGAAGGTTCTGGGCCCGCTAGGAAATGGATTTAAGCCTGATCTGCGTTTAAGAAATATGCTACTTGTGGGCGGCGGAATTGGTATTGCTCCACTAATATGGTTATCCGACTGGCTTGTTGACCGAGGAGCAGCGGTGGCATTGATAGCTGGCGCTCGTAGTACCGAGGGGATTTTTCCGAAGGAGCTTCTACGACCTGAGGTCGAGTTTATAAGTGTGACAGAGGATGGCTCTTTAGGTCAAAAAGGCTTAGTAACAGAGCCTTATGGACAATTTCTCTCTTGGAGCGATCAATCATTTGCGTGTGGACCTGATCCCATGTTTGAAGCTTTACATACAGTTCTTTTGGATGTCAGTCCAACTAAAGAGTTGCAAGCTTTGTTGGAGGCACGAATGGCCTGTGGTTTCGGTGTTTGTTATTCCTGTGCGGTATTTCCAAAAAAAGGATCAGGAGTTAAATTAGTTTGCACTGACGGACCAATGATTAATTCTCGGACTTTGTACGGCTAGACCTGCGATCCAACTTTGAGGGCGATGATCCCCCGATTAATGGGATGTTTCTAGAAATGGCAGCTACAAACGCGCCCCCAGAAAGACCCATGCCGATTGAAAAGAGCCAACCGAAGAAAGCAGGATTCATATTTAGGAATGAGTTTCCCATGAGGAGACCTATGACTAAACCAGTGAGAATAAAAAAAGCCTCGCGACTAAATAAAATTTTCACGTTATTTCGGAAAGGACATTATTAAGGTCTATATAGCGATCAGATATGGCCCGTATTTCTGAGGAAGTACTTCCTGAAAACGCGGCCGCCTCCACGCGCACACCTCTTGACTGCACGGCTTCCACCGCTCTCGAAAAATCCGCGTCACCACTTACTAAGGTGATGACATCGAGCCTTTCCGCCATTGACAGCATGTCTACCGTCATCTCAACGTCACAGTTACCTTTAATTGAACCATCAGCGAATCGCTTCAGTGGGCTAGTAACTAACCGATAGTCGTAGTTTATAAAAGGTGCAATGAACTTTTGTGTTTCGATGGGTTCCCTTGGATCGTCAGAGATGGGGCAATAGGCAATGGCTCGAACAAGTTGACGGTCTGTCGAGAGGAAATCAAGCAACTTACCCATATGAATTTCAATATCTTCAATGCCGTAGATTAGGTTTGGTACGTCCACAAAAATCCCTAGTCGTGGCCGTGCAGTAGATTTTCTTAGTTCACTACTGAGTGCCTCTATGTCATTAGTGAGATCCGAAATAGCTGATTCTTGTCGCTTAATCTCCTCGTGTAACCGGCCATATTCAGTATCGAGAGCAGCTAGATCTACAGGCTCTTGCTTTGTTTTGGAAGTATTCTTCTCGGAAATTGCTGATTTTCGAGGCTTGGCAGGTTTTACTCGTGATTCTGCCTTATCTGCGACTGGGCTGTCTTTGGGTGCTTTTTCTTGCGGCACTGATTGTGCTTCTGGCTTTTTTTGAACAGCGGGACGCGTTCGTGTTCGAGGTTTTCGTGGCGGAGATTTAGCAGTTTCTGACTGATTTGTAGTGCCAGCTTTTCTCCGTCCAGCTATAAGTGGAGATGATGAACTTTTTTCTTGAGTCAAATTGATGTCCCTTCACCGGCAAATTGTAGAACCGAACAGCGAGCAGCGACTTGTTCAGCCAGTGACGTGAATACTTGTTCTATTTGCGATTGATTTTCTCGGAGAATTGGTTGCCCGCTATCCCCTGATTTTCTAATTTCAGCGTCCAGAGGAATGGCCCCAAGAAATTCTAGGCCTAAGTCATCGGCCGCGTCTTCAGCTCCGCCACTTCCGAATATTTCTCCGCGCATATTTTCGATGACTCCAAAGATGGGGACACCTAGGCGATCAAACATTCCGACTGCTTTTTGGGCATCCTCAACGGCTACTTTTGCTGGCGTGGATACTATTACCGCACCCGCTATTAGAGCATCTTGAGCCATGCTCATAGATGCATCTGATGTACCAGGAGGTAAGTCGACGATTAAGTAATCTAGTTCTCCCCAGTCTACATCGTGCATCAGTTGCTTAACGCCTGACCCAATCATTGGACCACGCCAAACTACAGGTGTTCCAGGTGGTAACACAAATCCAAGTGAGGCTACTTTTACTCCATGAGCTTCGACTGGCCTAAGCCCTGACTCACCAGTTGCTTGAAGCCCTCCCTCAATCCCTAGCATTGTTGGTAGATTAGGTCCCGTGATATCGGCATCAAGAATTCCAGTTTTTGCTCCGGCTTTTGCCAAAGCTAAGGCTAAATTGACAGACACTGTGGATTTCCCGACGCCGCCCTTATTAGATGCGACCGCAATTACATTTTTAACGCCTTTTATCGCCTCTGGTCCATCTCCTCGCTGGGTTGTTTTTACCTCTGCTCCCCAATCGATATCTATTTTCTGAATATCTTTCAATTCTGCTAGGGCTTCATTAATATCCTTCTCGATAGTTTCTCGGAGAGGGCAAGCAGGTGTTGTGAGTATTAATGAAAAGCTGAGTTCTCCGTTGTTAATTTTCAGATCTCGTACCATATTGAGCGAGACAATATCCTGATGGAGTTCTGGATCTTGCACCGTCTTTAGTTTTTCTAGGACGGCAGTTGAGTCAGTCATTCGCTTCCTTAAGTTTAGTTTGCCTAATTACCCTCTCTCATCATACATTGTTGTGCTTTGATGGTCGAAGCGTAGAATTTAAAGGCCATCGTTTAAAACAGCATTTATATAACTTAAAGCATTGATTTGATCTATTTCATTAAATGCTCTAATATAACGTGAGAAATAATTAGTCATGGTTAAATCATGACTAACGCTACAAGTTGTAGCGAAATACTGCAAAGGAGAATAGAGGAAGAGTATGACAAAGCAATGCAATCACTTTTGGATTTTAGAGTTAGCTAACGGGCCTGATAGCTCGGCTAAATGTAAGCATTGTGGTACAAGTAACTCATTTCATAATTCTGGGGACTTGGCTATTTATAGACCAGGTGCTAATTCTGATGCCGTCGCAGCCGCGGGTGGTTACAAAGACGTGAGACCAACTGATCATGTGCTTGCAGATGAACTCTAAGTCATTTAGGGGTCCCGTCAGGACTTACTAGTACAGATTAGATGAGCTAGTTTAGAGCAGGTTTGGTCTTATCATATGGGCTATGGTCTCGAATATTTCAAAGATTGATCTTCAAGTTCAGATTGCATCAGGTGGTAAAACTGAGCTAATACTCAAGAATCCAATAATGGTTGGCTCTGGTACTTTCTCGAATGGTGTGGAGCTTTCGAAAAGATTTGACATTGATAAATTGGGTGCAGTTGTATCCAAAGGTACAACTCTACGGCCCAGATTAGGGAACCCCACCCCGCGCACGGTTGAAACAGCTGCGGGAATGTTGAACTCAATTGGTTTTCAAAATGTAGGGTTATCCGCCATAGTCAATGATTACGCACCTCGGTGGGAGAAATGGAATACGCCCGTACTCGTTAATATTATGGGTGAAAATTTTTCAGAGTACATTGAACTTGTCGAGGCGCTGGATGGGATTCCTGGCATAGCAGGAGTTGAGGTGAATATATCCTGTCCTAACGTTGAGGCTGGCGGACTTGAGTTTGGGCAAGACCCGCAGTTGGCCGGAGAGTTGATTAAGGCTATTCGAGAGAGTGTCCAGTTACCAATTCTCGTAAAACTCACGCCATCTGTGACTGATCCTCGTATTGTTGCTGAATCGGTAGCAAAAGCTGGCGCGGATGCGTTAACTATATTTAACACGATTCCTGGAATGGCTATTGATATCGACAAGCGCAAACCTACGCTGGGGGCTACATTTGGAGGCCTTTCCGGTCCCGCAATTAAGCCAGTAGCATTGCGGCACGTATTTTTAGTAAGTAAGGAAATGGATATTCCTATTGTTGCATCTGGCGGGGTTGTTTCAGGGACGGATGTGGTTGAGTTCATCATGGCAGGGGCATCGGCGATACAGGTTGGTACGGCCACTTTTGTCAGACCCGACGCGGCTTGGCAAATTCTTGCTGAGCTAGTTGCTTGGTGTGATTTTAATGAAGTTAGTTCGTTATCTGAAATTCATGGAGCGGCGCAATAACAATTTGCTATTGCGCTCTTGCTTGACTGACGTTAGTTTCCATTAGGTAGTTATTCAACGGGGCGTAGCTCAGTTTGGCAGAGCGCTGCTTTTGGGAAGCAGAGGCCCTCGGTTCGAATCCGAGCGCCCCGACCAACAAACTCAATTCTCGCATTAAGTGCGAGATTAGCAAAGGAAAGCAGAAATGGGTCCAGGTGTACCGCCATATGTCCTAGGTGCCCGAATAATTTCGATAATGGGTATGTCGTTGTCATTATCGCTAGGATTATTATTTCTCATCGGTGGTTGGTGGTTGATATGTGGTATTTCTTTTATCGTATTTTTGCCCTCACTGGGGCTGCTTGTATTTGTTGAGCGGTATGCTCAGCAGGCAGGTCTCTCACCTGCACAGGCTGATATTGATCAAGATCTATCGTAGCTCTGGGTGTTTTAGACCTGTACCAGTATTGAACAGCACGACACTATCATTTTCTGAAATAATGCCATCCTTTCTCAAGTGAGATAATGCTGCAAAAGTTGCTGCTCCTTCAGGGCAGACATCAATACCTTCGGATGAGGATACTATTTTCATGGCTGCTAGTATTTCATCATCAGTTACTGCAATGGCACTTCCATTACTTTCGCGAAGCGCAGAGAGAATGAGATCGTCGGCAAAGGGTGCGGGGATTCGTATACCAGGAGCAATTGTCGCTGCATTTTTCCACGGCGTACTGCGCTCAGTTTGGCTATTAAAGGCATCAACAATCGGGGCACAGCCAGTAGATTGCACAGCGTGCATTTTTGGGAGAGACCCTACAATCAGACCCATTTCTGATAATTCTTGAAATGCTTTCCACATTCCAATCAATCCAGTTCCGCCTCCGGTAGGATATAAAATATGTTGGGGGAGACTTCCATCTAGTTGTTCCCATAATTCATATCCCATGGTCTTTTTACCCTCGATTCGATAGGGTTCTTTCAACGTAGATAGATCGATCCAATTATGCTCAGCCACCCCTTTTTTAATTACTATTGCAGCATCGCCAATCAGGCCATCGACAGTGTACAGATCTGCACCATACGCCTTTACCTCATCCATCATGGCTTGCGGGGTATCTGACGGCATCGCCACATGGCATTTTATTCCAGCACGAGCCGAATAAGCTGCTGCAGCTGCGCCAGCGTTTCCTGCAGTAGGCAATGCTGCATGATCACCCCCTAATTTGTGTATTACGGAGATTGCCATACATAGCCCACGTGCTTTAAAACTTCCCGTTGGATTTGCTGATTCATCTTTTACAAAAATTGTTGGCCGTGTGTCTGAATCGAATCCAGCAGCGACGCCGAGATTACGCGTCTCGAGTAAAGGAGTGAATCCCTCACCAAGGGTTACCGAATCATCCTTATCAACCAAAAGAACTTCTTCATATCGCCAAAGTGACGTATCACGATTTTTTAGAGATTGGAGATTTAATGTAGCCTTTGCCTTGACCAAGTCGTACTTAGCTAAGAGTGGTCGTCCACAATTAGGATCCTTACATATTGTTTGCAATTCTTCGGCGGAATATGCGCTTCCGCATTTTGAACATTCGTATCGTAAAAAACTCGATCTAGTCATAGACTATTGCCTTTCGATATTCTAGTCGGAGAGCTATTTTGATCTTTTAATGAAGCTCCACCAGTCTAAGCGGATTCCGGCAGTAATAACCAAGGCAAGAGCTATTCCAAACCAAGTTAGAGCATACTCGAGATGCGGAGTTGTATTAATAAATGGTTGATATCCATCTATCAGATATGACTCGGATCGAACGCCAGAGAATCGATTTTTGGTGAGTTTACCCTTAGTAATTGTCCAGAGCACAACATTTGTCATTGAAAGATTCTCTTTCATGTCGTGTGGAGAAAAAGTGGTCCAACTACCACTAGGTGTTAGTTGGCCTCGCACTTCAGATCGGTCAGTTGCAAGCCCACTTAGAGTCTCTCGTCCAACGTACTCGGACTGAATTTCATCGCGG
>Ga0209402_10003546_pt1 | contig 14863 bp, 3 predicted proteins | sample ArcticOcean_MG_C_3_FD_187437 | JGI IMG/M metagenome (GOLD analysis project Ga0209402, IMG submission 187437) | Marine microbial communities from western Arctic Ocean - ArcticOcean_MG_CB8_126 (SPAdes) (version 2) | ecosystem: Environmental > Aquatic > Marine > Oceanic | place: Arctic Ocean... | reverse complement strand
TCAAGTCTAGATTTTCTAGCCCGTCGAAGTCTTCTAGCGCATGATCAAAGGCGTGACCATCGGCAGTAGCCATTTTACCAACCATCACAGATCTGCCCGGTCCTTCGCCACGACCGTTACTACCTAATGGCCACGACCTCATCATTCCAATGTCTTTGTGGAGTGGCACATAGGTCATGTCTTGCAGGTAATCGTATATCTCTTGCGTGATCAAGCCTTTCGCCAGTTGGAAGTCTAGGTTGTCCTTGTTGTGTGCCTGGTAGGATTTACTGAACTGAACGATATTTTCGGAATCCGATTCAATCAGGTCTACCACCTTCTGTGCCTCTATAACCTGATCTTCAACACTCAAATTGGCATCCCAGTGCCTGACTTCAAGTTGCTTCTTGAACCACCTGATGTTCGCTTGGTCGTCCTCTGCTATTGCAAGGTCTAGCCCAGCTCGTGCCTCCCCAGTGCCACCTTCGGACACACTGAGTCTTTTCCGGGTCATATCAAGAAAACGCAGTGCGCCACTGTAAATTGCGGCATATTTCCTGTCTTTGGGATTTTGGAGATGTGCCATCATCTGTATCAGCGTTTCTTGTTCCTTAGTGTATGTCTTGAACTGATGAACGCCGTCTAGTGCGTCACCAATCCATGAGATTGCACCCTTGTGGAGCACGCTCTCCATTAGAAACCCAGAACTGTTGCGCCACCTTATCGCAGAAACGGCACTGGTATCAGCTAAAGACCGTATGCCACCCCTGACACGGTCAGCTAACTGACCTAATTTCTCTATCGGATAGGCACCATCTGCGATGTTGTATCTCACCCACGACCAGAAAGAACTTTTGCGTACTTTACCGGACACACCCGCCCATGGCTTGAACCAAGAGTCAGCATAGCCACCAATAACCCTACGGGTCTCCTTGACCTGCTGCCCTTCCGTAAGTTTATCAAAGGCTTCGTCATTGTGTAGCGCAGCAAGGGCGTCCGTCATGTCCGACATGGCGTCAAGTAAGACTTCGCCACCTAACTTAGGTTCAGCCGTTGTCCTTGAGACACGGTCGCTAACAAGGCTCTCAAGTTCCTCAGACGGAGCCCATTGTTCTTGGTTGCGGAACTTATGCTTGATGGCTTCAGGCATCGTGTACGGCTGTTCCCCACGCTTTTGCCTGAAGTACTCGTTGATTGCTCTCTCAGAGGCGTTGATTCCTATGGGGGGAATTTCTCCAGGCTTTGTGTCCGCGAGTTCCTTGTCCATCATAAATTGGTTGAACAGCTTGTCGCGCCAAGTCAATTCAGGCGGAGCAGACTGGGCCATATCAAACTTCTTTTCGTTTAATATGTCCTGTGCGATGCGCTGTTCAGCGTCTTCGTCACCCTCCTCTATCGCCTTCTTTAACTCTCTTAAATGCCTTGGGTCAGCATACCGTGATAGACGTAGAGATCTAGGACTACCTGGGGTGGGCGTTCCCCTACGTCCCACCTCTCCAGATTCAAAATCAGCGAAGATCTGTAGCATGGACTGCATTTCAGCGTCTCGCCCGGATTCGATACCAGCCGTCAAGAATGAGACTATTTTATCCTTCAGGTTGCCAACCTTACCGGCAGTTCTTCCTCTTGGGATCTGACCTTTGGCCAAGGCGGTCATGTATTTCGCACGCGCCTCAGACATCGTGTCCTGCTGATTTAGGTCAGGGTATAACTTTTCAGCAAACTGTACGAAATTCAGCCCATCCTTGTGGCCCTGTTCGCTGACAGACGCTGGCACAACTGTATCAAACGCCCTGCTGTCCATCGTATTCAGTTCATTTTCAAACCAATAACCTTGCCGTTCATAGGCATGTACAACCTCTTCGTAAATATCTTTAATAATATCCTTGACTAGCCTGTTGCCGTCAGGGTCAATCTGTGAAAGGCTGACCCACAATTTGGCGTTAGGACCATCCAGCATTGCCACCGAATTCGCCATGTTATCAGGGCTTTGGATAATCCCTTCGATGGCACTCCAAATGCCATTCAAGTCGGCAGACAACACCTCCTCCAGGCCCGGAAGACCAAAGCGTTTTAGACGGGTTCCAAGTGCGAGCTTAACCTGCTGAAACTTGGACGCTAGTCGCTTTTCTGTCTCACTTTTTTTGACTACCTCCTCTTCAAGTGCCGCTCTCTCCGGGTCAGTAGCCGCTTCAGTGGCTTCCACGGTAGACGGGCGCGTATCCTCATTGAGAGATGCCCCAAGCACACCCTTCCCTGATACCTTCCTTGTGCTGGCGGTAACGTAGCCCGCTTCAACCAAGTGTCTTACAAGCTGGGCAGCTTGAGCCGGGTTATTTAACGGTTCCACCCCCGGTGACTCTCCGAGACGAGAGATCGCGGCTCTGAATGCTGCTTCTTCAGGAGAAACATCTGTCTTTTCAGGTAACGCCTCTACCCAACTGTCTGCTTCCTTCCCTGATACCTTTGCTGCATCCCGTGCGATTACCAGTTGTTCTAACAGGGCACCAGCTTGTTCAGGCGAATACTGTCGCCTTGAGAGGTCGGGGAGCCGGGTGGAGTTAGTAAAGGTTGGTAGGTTGGCGATGTGTCCAAGCAAAGCCCTTTTTTGGCCGTTAGTAAGTCCCGGCTTGTATCCTTTAGTCCCAGGTCTCTGCACCTGCATTCGGAAACTGGTCTCTCCGGTAACCCTTTCTAAAAGAGCAAGGAACGCTTCGCTCTTGAATTTTGTTCCACCCTCTTTGGAGTTTTCATTGAGAACAATATTTTTAGCCTTTAGAATTTTACCTATGAGGGTTCCTAACTTTAGCCCCTCAGCACCAGATTCTTCCCAGAATTCCTTAGCAACACCTTCTTGTACTGCCGCAACAGACTTCTGCTCGTTGGGATCGGGTAAAACTAATTCTAATTCGCCAGTCTCCTTCCGACGCCATACCGTTGCTCGTTCTGCGTGATCCTGATTTACCCGGTCATACAGACCTACATTACCCGAAAAGCCGTATATGAGATTGTCTGTCGCACCTGCATCGAAGCCCTTGATGCCAGTTTTGCTATCAGAAACCTCATTAATGATAAAATTGACTTCCGCTGGACTTAGTCTTCTCTGCCCAGCACGATACCACTCTTCAAGGGTTGTTCCAGGCAAGATCTCAGTCTGAGCCAAGAGTGCCTGAGACTCAGGGCTCAGGTATGGGGCCAGTATCTCAACCGCTCTCGTTGATCCCTCACCTAACAACTCGGAGCTAGTATTTGCTCCAGTATCTACATCTGGGTGACCAGCCAGGATAGCGGTGGCGACGAGGGCTGGGCTGTAACTGTTGTTGATCTCTGCGTTACGGTGAACGAATTCCCTCAATTTGCCCCTGGACTCACCGCCGACATTACTAATGCGATCAGCGGTAACCAGTGCATCAAATTCTCCTGCTGTAATATGACCTTCGGTGAACAGGTACAGAATCTCTTCAGCAGACTTGCCATGAAGTTGATCTAGCTCCATAAACGTGGCACCAACTTCTTCCGCAGCTATCGCCTGAGCTTCTTGAGCCTGTGCATCCCGTGCGGCTTCTTTCGCTTTGTCTTCTGCGAACCTTATTTCCACCTCAGCTTCTACTTCTTCCGGCGTTAATGGCACAAATGATTCAACACCGACATCCTCCCATACTTCAGCGAGCACCTTTTCCGCTTCTTCCCTAGCGACATCAAACTCTTTCGTTAACTCAAGAAAATCTTGATAATCTGCATCGCTATCAAAATCCTTCCTTGTTAGCCTATCTCCATTTTTATCAAGCCAATTCCGATTTTCTGGTGAGTGTTCGATTCTAGAGCGTATGTTACCTTCTGCATCAGTAGTCTTAATTACTACGAATCCATCATCTAATCCTACCGCTCCACTCTCTGCGAGAGGATGATCTATAGGTATTTCAAATCCCTCATTTACAGCCTGTGCTTTAGACACTTGTGCTGCCTGTTCTAAGGCACGCTGCTGCTCCCCCACCACTTCATCCTCAAACCGTTTACGACGATTAACGTCTAACTTCTCTTGGTCTGCTACCGGCATCCCCTCTGTTGTGGCGCGGGCTCTCGAAAGATCGGGATCTGCTCCCTTACTGAGATTGTGTTCACGCTGTAGAGCATTTTCAGACGCTGCGTCAGAACCCCATATCCCACCTCTACCCCCGCGTATTGCCAAGTTCGTGAGAACGCTGACGATACCACCAGCACCACCACCTATGATCCCGGCATCCCACAGCTTGGAACCCATCTCTTCCAGAGCTTCATCGTCGTACAAGGCCCTGGCCATAGTCATCTGCCCCAATTCTGAAGCAGATTCCTGAACGGCTTCAGTTGCGGCACCTGTTAGGAATGCAGTCGCGTTTGACAGCAAACCTTTCTTCGCGAGACCAGAGCCTATCAACCCTGCTGACTTTCTCGCCACCGCACCGATGCCGGGCATCATGGAAAGCGGAAGCATTTCACCAATACCCAGCAACGTGGCTGGCGCAAACCCCGCTAATTCTTTAAGGGCAGACACATCCTGACCAGTACGTTGTTCGTAGTCGGATATACCCGAAGCCCACTGACCGTAGTGCATGGGTACACTCATCAATGAACCAGCAGCTATGCCCTGAACTCCTTGTGCGCCGCCCAAGAGTCGCATGGCCTTGCTGCCCATGTTTATCCCAAGACGATTAGTGAGCATCCCAGGCACTGCCGCGCCAACGCCAAGAGAGGCCAGGGCTGTACCGCCAAGCACCAATGGAGCCATCTGGCCCACTGCCAATCCGATGCCCGCTATCTTGGAGTCACGGTACTTGGGATCGATGCCGCTAAACAGCCAATCTTTAGCTCCTCTGAGCTTCTTCTCTGTGGCTGTATCTTTATGGGGTGAGAGCAGCGCGGCGATACCCTGCGCTCCCATGAGTGGTACACTAGCGGCTCCACGGGGGAGGTTCTCTACAGCTTGGTAGAGTGCCCCGAAGATGTTGCCCTCGTCTTCCTCTTCTTCTTGGCCGTAGGTAGCCCACGCTCTCCCGATAGAGTCTGGAAACTCCGTGGAGAGTTGGTCGAATAGGGCGTTTACTTGGGCGCGAGTAGCATCTGCCGGTATCTCGACCTCAGATCCATCGGGCAAGCGAAACCATTTTTCAGGCATGTGCGATCACTTCAGGCGAATCATAATCGGTTAGTCGGCTGTCATAGTCGATCTTCTAGCTATTCTAGCTCTGTGTCCTCTGTATGCCGCGTTCAAACCCGCCTCGTATGCGCCACCCCACGGGTCACTTTGTGCGCCAAGCTCAAAATTAGCGACAGCTAGGGCAAAACGCCTACCGACATTCTCATTTTCCAGATTGATTTGCTGGTCACGATCAACGCCCAGCTTCTCCGCTACATAATCCGCATATTCGTCAAAATTTGGATTGTCCGAACGGGGTGATGCTCTCTCCAGAAGCTTCTCAACCGTGGTATCACCATAATCTACAAAATGGGTCAGATGGTTCATCATTCCGGCCCGCATTCCATCCTCTGGGGAATTAAATACTATAAAGTCCCCGTCCGTTGAAGTGCCGTCCCAACCTTGCCACCGATCACCACTATCTTTCAGATTATGGGGATTATTGTTTCTGACGCCCCTTGGTATCTCATTCGTGGCGTAGTCGCCAGGGTCATTAAGTAGAAGTTCGTGCGGGCTAGAAGGAGTACGATGATCAGAAACAAATGACGCTATTCCGCTATTAGTGTTGTCAAAGACGCCCCCGGCTGTCAGCGACGACATCATCGACTTGGGACTGCATCGATGACCCACCCCCACTCAGTCTCATTATCTCGCGCATGATCATCTGTCTATCTTCCTTAGACATTTGCTCCTTTAGCAGCTTATACAACCCTGCAATCTGTATCTCATCCTGCCGCCTAGCAGCCGCTGAAGCCGTTATTTCAGCCTGCCTTGCCCTTAGCTCAAATGGTATGAACGCATCGCCAGCCCGTTCTCGCTGAGCCCGTTCGCCCAATGAACCCTTTTCGACGCCATAGATGTCAGTATCGATACCGGCAAGTTTATCTTTAAATCCCAGCCTCTCCAGCAACTGTCTGTCTGTCTCCTCACTAATAGCTTCCCCTATCTGCCCGAAATCCTGACGCTCTCTAGGATCGCCGGTTCTGCCAAGAACCCCGCTCAATGCACTAAAAGCCTTACCTCTGCCACGCAGACGATATTGCTCTTTGGTGGGCATCAATGCTTCAATTCCAGCCCTGTGACCTCCAAGCGACTTAGCACGATCCTCGTCTAGTTTATATTGGGCGAGTTCTGATGCTGATGGGATTGCAGCCAACCCTTGGAGTTCCGCTATTCTCCCAAGCAGATCTTGGGTTGGAGAGCTTTCTACTCCCTGACGACGAGCCATAGTCGTGACATCATCGTCTAGATTATTATCACCGTCACCACTGGCCAGTAAATCCGCGAGATATCCAGCCCCGAATACACCGGCTCCAGTTCCAGCCAACCTGTTAATCATGGAATGTCCGGCAGGAGGTAAGCCAGCGACTCTAGATACATACTGTCCACTCCTGGGATCTACAAACTGAGCCCCAGTATGCCTCCCTCCCGTAAGTTTCCCACTAAGCCATCGCCCCGGACGGCCTCCCCGTCTTCCAATCTGTTCTGCCACTCGCCCAGCCCCGACATCCAAAGCAGACCTACCGCGCCCGTAAAGAGATCTAATTCCACCTAGAGCTTTTGTACTAAGGTCTAGGGCAGGCTTACTTCTAGTTAAAGCAGATTTACCAAAACCCAACACCGCCTTGGGACCAATCCAAGATGGAATAACTCCTTCTAACGTATTCTCCTCCATCCGTGCCCTTCTATCCCGTTCTTCCGGGGTGTTTAAGGCGTCTACATCAATTCCAAATCTTTCTAAAAGGGGATCTTGCCAAGAAGACAAGAAATCCCGATAGGAATCCCGTAGCCCACGCTCTCCAAAATCAGCACCGGACTCAACGAGACCTCCGTTTTGATAACCGGGCACCTCCTCTTCGGGGTCTACCAGACGCTTCATGCCACTGTAACCTCGTCTTTCGGGGTCCCAGCGTTCTTTTGAGCCCAGACCCTCCATCAAAAGTTCACCTTCTGGATTTCTATATGGTCCGTGCTCGTCCCCGTTATATTTTCTTCCAAGCATAGACGCAAGCAACGCAAGCCCGCGTTTTCCCCTCAATGCCTGCCCATAAACATTAGCCCCACCACGACCGAGAAGGCGGAGTAAATCCTTAAAAGGATCATCTAGCTGTCTAGTACCTTTCGTGTAAGATCCGCTGGGGACATCTGCCAGCCTGCCTGTCCATTCTAATTCATCTGGCGATCCACCGTTTTGGAAACCGACTATGCCGCCACGCCTCATCGGAGCACCCGCTCCTTGTGGGCCTCGCAGCATTCCGGGCATAGGACCACCTGCTCCCCCCGGCACTCTAGGCCCAGGCATGGGATCACCCGCCCCTGACGGTCCAGGCATAGGGCCACCCGCCCCTGATAGTCTACCTTGTGGTCTAGGCCCTGGTCCTCCGGGCCTCTGTTGTTGGGCCGCATCCGGTTTACGCAGATATGTTTCCAGCTTATCGGTAATACTTTGACCGGGTTCTGAAATCCCAGATTGCTGTTCCAGCACCTTCAATAAAGCATCATTCTCCTGCATCTGTTTGGCCGCATCAGCCACCAAATAACTCGCAACCAGAGGATGACCATTCTTCAGTGCATCCGCTACTTCACTGCGGGTCATGTTGTCCGCATATCGTTTTTCGTCAAGAAGGCCCATTAGTAGCTGATCCTCCCACCGGCATACAATCCATCTATAAGTTTCTTGTGATATGGCGCTAGGATGCCACTACTTGATAGGTATCCACCTCCTGCTGCCCCTCCAAAGACATCTTTATCTTCCCACACACTTTCTTCTGCCTGTTGTGAATAGTCCACAGGATCGATGGAATTATCGGGGTCCAATACACCGCTATCGGGTATGTTGGGATAGAAGGGTGTTTTATCCGGGTTGAAAACCCCCGCTTGAGATGCGGTCTGTCCTCCGGTTCTGGCGGCATGTGCCGCCGTGGCACCTATTGCTCCAGTTACATCGGACATAAGGCCCGGTTCCTGCCCATAGTCACCGATTACCTGCGTATTCTGATACGGCAACTGACTCATCTGACCTAACTGCCGATCTATCTGTTGCTGAGGATATTCCTGCTGTCTCTGGAAATCCTGATAAGCGATATCATAGTCCCGCTGCTGTTCTTGCTGGGTGCGGGCACCAGCCTGTTCCATCGCCTGTAGCCTCTGCATCTGCATCTGCTGTTCAGTCTGAGCCTGCTGCTGCTGCGATGTGCCAAGTTGACCCATCTGGGTGCCGAATTGGCCCATCTGACCAAATCCCTGACCCTGTGCGCCTATAGCGCCCTGCTGTTGACCCAGCAATCTGCCCATCGTGCCATAGCCCTGCTGACCCAATTGACCAGCCTGTTGTAGGCCAGACAACCCAAGTTGTGTACCAGCCTGAGCAGCTTGGAATCCTTGCTGTTGTCCTTGTAGCCCAAACTGTGCGCCTCTGGCAGCAGCGGCTTGCTGGGCTGCGAGTCCCTGCTGGCCCATGCCAAGACCTTGTGCAGTAAGCGCACCTTGTCCTGCGAGTCCCTGCTGTAATGCTCCTGCACCAGCTTGGCCCATGGCCGCAGCTTGCTGTTGTGCCCGCATCTGTGCGTCACTGCCGTATTGGCCAGCACCAATACCCATCTGCATCGCCCGCATCTGTGCGTCACTACCCCGCTGGCCAGCGGCCATACCCTGCTGTGCAGCTTGTAATTGTTGTGCCCCACCTGCTTGTGCGACCCCAGCACCAGCCCGTTGTGCCTGTAATTGGGCGGAAAGACCCTGTTGTTGCGCTTGGGTAGCCGCTTGAGCCGCCGCTTGGCGACCAGCCTGACCTTGTTGAGCGGAGCCAAATCCTGCCTGCTGTGCCGCTAACGCTTGCCCTTGTGCCCCTGATTGCGCTGCCGCCGCTTGTTGCTCTGCGCTGAGTCCTGTTTGTTGGGCTTGTTGTTGTGCCGCTCTGTCAGCTTGGAATGCTTGTTGTGCAGACTCAAATGCTTTCTGTTGTCCTTGGCCGATAATCTCAGCAGCTTGTTGTCCTGTCTGCTCCCTCAACTTTCTTTGTTCGATATCAGCACGGCTTCCACCGAATGCACCAGACTGAGCCGCTTGTGATCCTAGTTCCTGGCCCTGCATCCTCTGGAATTCCATCAACTGCTGTAACTGAGGATCGGTGACGCCAGCGGTGTACTGCGACATATAGTCGGACATATCTGCACCCTTCTGCAACTGAGGTGCCTGTCCACCTATATCTCGCATACGCTGGGCAGCTTGTTGTGCCTGTTGCTGGGATCGCTGACCAACTTGCCCCATCTGACCAAGAGCCTGCTGTCCAAGCTGTTGGCCCTCAATTCCAGCCTGACGTATATCTGCCGCACCTATCTGTCCTGCTTGTTGAGCGGCCTGTCCGGTCTGACCCATCTGGCCCATAGCTTGTGTGCCAAGCTGTTGAGCTTGAGTACCCAATCCAGCCATTTGAGCCTGTCCAGCAGCACCAGCCTGTTGTGCCTGCTGTCCTAGTCCCGCCGCCTGAGCTTCACGGGCTTGTGCTTGTCCTGCCGCACCAGCACCTAAAGCCTGCTGACCAACACCAAACTGCTGTTGTGCCGCACGACCGGCCTGACCTGCTGCACCCATCTGTTGACCAAGGCCAGCCATTTGCTGTTGACCTGCCTGACCAGTTGCCGCTTGTCTAGCACCCAAAGCCTGTTGTTCTGTTTGAGCCGCTGTTCCGGTATGTCTCATGCCAGCACCTGCAAGCTGTCCTTGCCACTGAGCGCGAGCAGAAAGATCCTGCATACCCTGTGCGCCAGCCTGTGCTTGTCCCAATGCACCTTGTGCCGCTCCGCCAAACTGTCCAGCCATCTGAGCATACTGTGGCTGTAGCCCGGCGACACCCTGATAGGCACCACCAAGCATCTGACCAGCTTGGCCCATAGTAGCTGCCGCTTGTTGTGTACCAGCAGGACCAGCACCACGCCCGTAGGCCCCATAAGCACCCCGTGCAAGTGCCTGATCGGCGGTTGTAGCGGCTAGGCGCTGTCCACGATATGTGGTATAGGGTTGTGCACCTGCTTGCTGGATTCTACCAGTTAGATCGGCATAGGGCTGTGCCACTTCAGGTGACACATAGGATTGCACCATTCTCTGCTGATAGGGGCTACCACCAGCTTGGAATCCTATGATACCACCAGAAGCCATGTCAGGAATCACATCCTCCGCCCTATCCGTTCTTGCTTCCAGCATTTTTTTGATAAGTCGCTGAATGTCTGTCGGCATCTCAGAAGGCATCCCGCCTGCTTGATATTCTGGATAACGTCTACGCATATCTTTCACCATATGTGCCGGGCAATACGTCTCTTAAATCAACAGGGGGCGGTTGTTCAGGCGAACCAGTTCTTTGCATCCTGACATCCTCTATGAACTGATCCATAACTTCACCACCTTCTTCGGTGTTTCCGCTACCTAAATGGCCCAAGACATCCCCAGGAACGATGTATTCACCTGCTGATACCGCTATCGGCTGTCTTTCTCCGTTCATAGCCATCTCAGCATTCACCAAGATGTCATCAGCCATGGCATCGCCACCACCGCCATTGATCAAGCCACCACGGTTCAAACCTACTTGCCCGTAAGTCATTTGACTTGCAACCCCCTGTTGTGCAGGAACTTGCTGTAGGAATGGATCAGGCATATACCGTTGAGGCTGAGGAGCTTGCCGTCGCTGTGGTGCAGCCATTTCCTCCTGTCCGTAGCTCATCTGCTCTGCAACCCCCCCCTCTTCAGCAACAGCGTCCCTAGCTCTGTCCGCATCAATTTTACCTTCTATTCCTTGTGCCACCGCTCCCACTCCCGCAGAAAGAAGTGGTCCAGCCCCAGGAATAGGTAAGAAGTTGGCAGCAACAGGAGCAGCCTTTAGAGCAAACTTATTAATAGGGTCTCTTATCTTTTTAGGAAGCAATTGTGTAGGACCAAATGCCGCTACCTTACCTAACTTTTTTAGAAAACCCCCAATACCATACCCTGGGACAGCGCCATCAGGAGCCGTCATCGGACCCTGCTGTTGGATCATTGTTATGATCTGGTTAACAAGGTCTAGGCCATATTTCTCAATAGCTTGTTCTACAATCTGCTGGGAACCGGGACTTTCAATTTGTTGAGCGGCTGCTGCCAACTTCTCAAGCTCTTCCATGGGAACTTGACTGATAAGGCCACCCTCTGCCGCCCCCGGTACAGGCGCAGGAGACAAGTAATTCTGTACCGGAGCAGCAGGTGCATTCAATCTGCTTAACAGATCCGCACCACCTGCATCACCCGCCGCAGCAAAATCCGCAGAAGTCCGTGGGAGATCATGTGGGCTAAATCCACCAATATCTCTCTCAACCGGAGCGGGGGCGTTTGGATCAAACCATCGCTGTTCACCAGAAAAGCCAGATCCCCTACCCGTTCCACTACTAGTTGCTAGGGGCGTACCCGCTGGAGCCTGTCCACCAGTCGTGGGCAAGATACGCTCAGGTATATTTGGTTGTGCGTCCTTCGCAGCTTGTGCTTCCTGTGCAGCCCGCGCAGCCTGCCTTCTAGCATCTGCATCCCGTAAAGCCGCTTGCCCTGCGGCTGGGTTGGTTCGTTGTCCCTTTCTAATGAAAGCAAGCTCTTCTGCTTGATCCTCGTCATAGCCTTTAACGTCATCTTCATCAATTATGGGGTTACCCCACACATCAACAGGAGAATAGTCAGGCGTAGGGGAGTATGCAGGCGACGACACGACCGGAGGTCGTGCAAGCACTTGTGGCTGGGAAGGCTCGAATCCTTCAAAATCTTCTTTCCCAGGACCCCTTCCTACAAACTCATCCCCAATACCCTCATTTCGTCCAGATGGGAGAGGTGCAGCCGCTGCTGTTTGCGGTACAACATCCCGTATCTGTTGAGGAAGAGAAATGGGGTTACCCCACACATCAACAGAAGTAGGAATTGCTGCTGGCTCAGGTGGCATAGCTGCCGCCGTCTGAGGAACTAAATCCTGTATTTGTTCAGCAACATCAGGTCGGTCAGGTCGTTCGTCCAAGGCCTCTCTCTGGAAGTCATCGTGCCGGAATCTATCAATTGGTTGCATGGCGGCAGGAGGAGGTGACATAGCTGCCGCTGTCTGAGGAACTAAATCCTGTATTTGCTCTGCAATGGGAGCAGTAACAGCCTTACGGGCGGCATCTGCCTTCTTCCTAGCAGCCTCTTCTTTTTTCACTCCGCGTGCTTTTAGCTCTTCCTGTTCCTTACGGAAACTCTCCCGCCTCTCACCTTCTGCCTTTGCGTGAGCCCGCTGCTGTCTTTCTTCATCGGGGTCAGGTGCCTTCAGTCGAGGTGGCAGTGGCGCAGGAGGTGGCGCAAGAGGTATAGCGGGAAGTGCTGCCGTAGTCGGAGGTGGCATGGGAGGTGGGGGCATCACCGCTGGCTGCATAACAGCAGGAGGCGGAGGCGGAGGCGGAACAATTGAGGGTGCTACCGCAGGAGGGGGAGGCAGAAGTCGTGTCGGACGTGGTGGACGCGGCAGCATTACCGCTGGCTGCGTCGAACCTTCGTCACTTTCAAACTCTTCTTCAAACTCATCCCAGTCCTTTCGCGGCATAAAGGGTCTTCGCCGTGACCCACTTCCTACCCTTGGGCGTCCGCCTTTCTTGTATCCTGGGATCAACCCACCATCCGCACTCGTATAATCGATTGGGGTCTGACCATAGGTCAACTGATCTGCATATCCACCAGCAGGATCAGCACCGCCCGATCCGGGCATTATCCGTCCAGAGGTGCCCGTCGGATTAACCATTCCAGTGAAGCCGGGAGCCCCTTGTGCCTGTTGTTCTGCGCCTCGTCTCCCAGCAGCTTCAGTTACACCTAATGCTGCTGCCTCACCGAACGGAATGCTGGCAAATGCTCCCATCGCCTCCTTGCCAATATCCTTATCAGTCAGAATCTTTCCAAGAGATCCCCACAAGCCCTCGCCCTCTAAGCCGGGAATATCCCTCATTCTATCGATAGCACTTGAGGTAGCATACGCTCTACCTGCTCCACCCAACATTCTTTGTAGATTTAGGCCTCTGTCAGAAGATAAATCACCCACACCTTGAGTTAACGCACCTATTCCTGCCTTAGCCACTCCACTCAAGTTACTAAACCCTGGAATGAAATTCATTGCTATGGGCGCTACTTTGGATATTACCTTGCCCAATCCCTTAAAGAATCCGCCTAAGCCATAGCCAGGAACCATTCCGCGTGCATACATCGGTATATAGCCGCCATTGGCTAGGCCGATGATGCCACCAGAGGCTCTGCCCTCCCGATCATAGAACCTTTCTAACGTCTCTGGCATCGGTGACCTGCCCAGGATTCTCATTATTTGTTGATGACCTGCATCCCCCCAATCGGATTCAGGATTTAAAGACCTAATGGTAGGAGAACCACGAAGATAGGATGGCTTCTGTTCAGCAAGAACGGAATCAACTACAGCTTCTCCGAAATCTTCACCCAACATCCTTCTTCCTCTAGAAGAAGATAAGGTTGCATATGGGATCTTCGGATCAGATAACATTTCTTTAATCAGTTCTTCTGCTCCAGCACGATCTGAAATGTCACTTTCTTGCGGAACAGAATGAGGCCGCGCACTTCTGTACCGTCTAGCAAGCTCCTCCCGTTCTCTCATGTTATCTGGATTCGTGAGGTCACTCATACGCATCAGAGCGTATTCTGCGTCCGATACGCCCATCCTTTTGAAAAAACCTGGCAGAGTAGCGTCTTCAGCAGACCTTTCCCTGCGCTCCCGTGCCGGAACACTCATAAAACTTTCTTCACCCGTTGTTGGGTTGAAGTATGCAGTGTCCGCTACAGGTGCCCTAAAACCCGAATAATATGTATGTATATTTCGTTGCCAGCCCTCTGCTTCACCTGGGTAGCCCTCTGGCAAATGAGTATCTGGACCATGCGTGTGCTCTTCTATACCCCCACCTTCGTGATAACCCGGAATCATGCCGCCATCAGCTAGTCCGATGATGCCGCCAGAAGCACGACCTTCATCAGCCCGTGCCCTTGCCTCTAATTCTGACGCATATCTGCTATAGGGAAAAACGTATCTATACATACTGCGCCCACCTTCCGGTGACGCATGTTGGAGTATTTTTGATCCAAATCGTCCGCCGTATGGAGGATAAGCTTGTCTGTTATAAACAGGTTCATCCGGGTTGTCTCGCCTCCAGTCACGCAACAACGAAAGCTCCGCTTCTTTAGCGAGCTTAGGCGCTTGACCTCGCGCAACTCTGAAGACAGGAGAGTCGCTTACCGCATAATTGATAGAATCAAGAGGAACCACTGTTCCACCAAAAGTGCGTTTTTCTTCAGGTAAAATATTCTCCCGATAAAATTCATTCTCTTCAGGATTATCACCAAAGGGAGATTGGTTTGCCCAGTTAGGATGACCAGCTTCTATCAATCTTACTGTCCGCGCCATATCAGCGGCTGCTTCAGGGTCCTCACCTGCCATATGCTGACGCGGACCAAGACCATGCGTGTGCTCTCTTATAGAACCACCTTGATGATAGTCAGGAACCATGCCGCCACCAGCCATTGGCTCAATACTCATTTTCCAACTCGTTGGAGCCCCACCTGCGCCACCAGCGCCACCTTGTTGTGGTGTTCCTGGGTTCGGTGATAAAGGTTTAGCAAATCCCGGCCCACCACCGTATGGGCGCGGTGCTGGAAACCCGGTGATCT